>Ga0335081_10022004_pt1 | contig 10313 bp, 8 predicted proteins | sample Lox_Sample_35_FD_206713 | JGI IMG/M metagenome (GOLD analysis project Ga0335081, IMG submission 206713) | Soil microbial communities from Loxahatchee National Wildlife Refuge, Florida, United States - Lox_Sample_3.5 | ecosystem: Environmental > Terrestrial > Soil > Wetlands | place: USA: Florida...
GGTGCTTGGGGCAGGCGCGGTGAATGCGTTCCCGGTGGGTTGTCTGATAGCGGTGGACGTCGACTATCAGCAGCAGGTGGGTTATGTGGGATCGGGAATTGCGGCGGCGTACGTGAGCAGCGCGGCGGCGGTGAAGCAAGATCCGAATTACGTGCGACGAGTGACGTTCAATGTGGGGCGCGTGGCGGAGGTGACCTCCACTTCGGTTGTGCTGGCGCAACCGCTGCTGGGCGGAGCGCCGGCGGCGGGAGCATCAGCACAACAGGTGGTGGCATTCGTGGATCGGGAGGGCGGGTCGTTCTTTCAGGAGTGGTCGGCGTTATTCGTAGCGCAGGAGGCATCGGGGGGGCGAGTCTGCTTTTACTATCCGCGATTGAGCGCGGGAGGCGAAGGGAAATCTGCGGGCAAGTCGGTGCGGGAGGCGTTCAGCAGTTTTGCGAAACCGTTGTCGACGATTGCGCTGCGGGCATCGTTTGTGGCTTTGCCGATTACGGATACGAATGACGGGCAGGCGGTGGTGTGTTATCGGAGTTTTTATCCGGCTGCTATGGGTGGAGTGTACTGACAACTCGCCTTCGGTCAGCGGTCTCAGAAAGGCTTTCACCACAGAGGGCACAGGGGTACACAGGTGGTTCGAGTTCGGTATGAAACTTACGATTGACAATTTGCAGGGCGCCGGGACGGTTGACTACACGGCATCGGTGGACGTCAGCGTGACGCCGCGGGTGGAGAGAGTTCTCAACAAACCCGCGAGTTTGCAGCTCAGCCTGGTTGCTAATTCGGCTGCTTTCGTTGCGCCGGCTAGCGGCGCCCGGGTCACGCTGACGAAAGCTGATGGGAGTTACGTGTTCACTGGCTATCTGATGCAGGCACCGCAGTGTGAATACCTGGGATGGGGCGAGCAGTCGCCGGTTTACCGGTACGCGCTGATTGCGAAGAGCGACGAGGTGTTGCTGGATCAGAAGGCGCTGCCGAACCGGGCTCCGTTTGTGGCGAGGAGTGCGGGATCGGCTCTGAAGCAGCTGGCGCAGGATCTGCTGCCGAGCGGTTTTGATACGAGTGCGGTGCAGGATCTGGACAAGCTGGCTGCATACGCCGTGAATCCGCAGAAGAAGTTTTCGAATCATGCGGAGGAAATTGCGCTGGCGGCGCGGGGCTGTTATCGGGCGATGGACGGCGCGCTTACCCTGGCTCCCGTAGGAGCGGCGAGTTACGCGCTGAGTGAGAGCGATGCGAATTTTTCTCCCGCGGAATTGAAGCTCCTCAATGCGGCGACCCTGGTGAATGATGTGACGGTGATCGGGTTGGATGAACCGCAGGCCTATGTCCGCGACTATTTTGTGGGGGATGGACTGAGCCTGCGGTTTTATCTGTCACAGACACCTTTTCAGCAGAACAGGCCTGCGTTGATTGATGAGAGCTATGTTGGGCCCGGGTTGGATCCGATGACATGGGCGGTGAACGATCCAGGGGGAGCGGTGTCGGTAGCGGCGCAGGCGCTACAGGTGAATGGAGGGAGCGGGCAGGACGGAAGAACTACAGTTGCGTTCCTCGAGCAGGTTGAGGCGGGTGGGGCTCTGGAATTGCAGCACGGAGATGTGAGCTTCAGTGGAGCTTCGCAGGGCGTGATTGGTGGCCTATACGCGGGAGTGGTTTCGACCGCGACTTGCCTGGCGGGATTTCAGGTCACGCCGAATGGGGCGGGATCGCAGATTCAGGCGCTCATCAATGGCAGCGACACGGGGCCGGTGGTGACGACGACGGCGGGGCATCGGTATGTCCTGACGACGTACTTATATTCGACGGAAGTTTACCGGTCGGGAGAGACGTATCACTCTTCGGCGCATCCGGCCGGGAGCGGACTAGGTGGGGCGGCGGTGCTGGCGAACCTGCGCGTGGTGCTGGAGGTGCAGGATATTGATCCGTCGGTCCCAGCGACGATGGTAGCGCCGGCGACGGTGCTGTATGACGATGTCATCGAGAATGCGGCAGGGTTCTGCACTTACGCTCTGGTGAACGCGGTGAACATGCAGTGCAGCATTGCATATACGTATGTGACGCACATCTCACTGGCAGAAGTTCGGACCGCGCTACCGAATGCCGGTTACGTGACGCAGCTGGTGGAGTCGCTATCCAACGGCGGGCAGTGCGCGATTGTGAGCTCGACGACGCTGGATTTCTATCCGCAGTATGTGCCGCCGATGAACACGCTGATTGTCGCGTCGTACCGCGGGTCGGGGCGAGCGGTGGCGGAAGTTTACAACGGAGCGAGCGTGGCGGGTCTGGCGAACGGAGCAGACAACGGCGTACGCGGGATCGTAAAGACGATGAAGGTTCCGAGTGCACGGACGCAGTTGGATTGCGAAAACGCGGCGTTAGCCATTCTAGATGACGCTGCGGAGGGGGCGTGGGCGGGAAGCTATCAGACCTGGAGCGACTTCCTGCCCGGCGGGGCGGCGGATGTCTTTCCGGGAGATGCGCTAGCGGTCAATGTGCCTTCACAGGGCGCTGCGTTCACGGCAATTGTGGGGAAGGTCAGCCTGGATTTGGTGGATCCTGGGAATGATCGTGGGTTGTACACGATTGAGTTTGCCGATGAACTGGCGACGCCGCTGGCGTATCAGGATGCTGCGAGCGGGACGGCGGTTCCGCTGCAGGATGTGCCAGCGCGACTGTTGACGACACAAGTCGGCGACTATTATCTGGCGAGTCTGACGGATGCTCAGATCATGCAGGTTTCGGCGACGACGGTTCAGGTAGACGCAGGGATGGCGCCAGGGAGCGGCTTTGGGATCGAAGTAAGGGCGCATGATTTCGGATGGGGCGCGGCGAACGACAGAAATCTGTTGGGGCGGTTTGGCACGCAGCAGTTTACGCTGCCTCGGCTGGCGCGCACGCAGAATTACTTTTTGCGGCTGTATGACAGCTCGTCCCCACCGAGGTACTCAAGATATGCGGCAGCGCTGCATGTGGACTACCCGCTATGAGCGAAGAGAACGGGTTGAGGCAGCGGCAGCGGGCGGCGGAAAGAGCCGCCACGACTCAATACACGGCCAAGGATTTTCAACTTGAAGTGCTCGACCGATTGGCGGAAGTGCAGGATCTGGCTGAGTCGCTGGATGAATCGTGGACCAAGAAACTTGAGGCGGTGAGGGAGCAGCGGCTGCTGAAATTCGACAGCCGGACGCTGGTTGCGCTCGGGGCTCTGGCGCTTTCGATCACGGGGTACGTGATTCAAGATTCCCGGAACACAGCAAAACAAGATTCAGAAATTGAAGCGACCAAGACGCGTGTACTGCGTTTGGAGCAAATTGCGGCGACGAATACCGAGGCGCGGATTCGGACCGAGGTGCAGTTGGGCGAGCTGCATGAGGGACAGAACGAGATTAAGACGATGATCCAGGCTCATGACAGCGCGAGCAAGAAGGATCTGGCGCGGAAGTGAGTGGCGGGTCTGAGAGCGTGATGTGTTGGGACGGTGAATTTCTTAAGGAGGAGTTGTGAATTTTCTGAATCAGCTGTTGCGGGGAATTTCGTTTATACCGGCGTTGGTGAGTGGGATCGAATCGCTATTCGGCAGCAAGACTGGGCCTGAGAAGAAAGATGCAGCGATGTCATTTCTGGAGAGCGCGCTGCAGATGACGGATGCGATTGCGCAGCGGGACATTGTCGATCCGGAGAAGTTTCGAGACGGTGTGTCTCGAATTGTGGATGGAGTGGTGCAGTGCATGAATTCTTCTTCCTGGGCTAAGGGTGCGCCGGCTTCTTCTGCGGGACCGGCTCAATCTTGATTTGCGAAAGTCAAAGTCCCCACCCCTTCGACAAGCTCAGGGCAGGCTCTGTCGCAAAAGGCGCGACAAGGGTGGGGCAACCATTCTCCTGGGATTCCCGAACTAGCCGACTTCTTCGGTCCAGGTTTCCAGGTTCTTTTTGACTTGCGCCATGTACTGGTCGGCGACAGCGCCGTCGATCAGGCGGTGATCGTAGCCCAGAGTCAGGTGAACGACTGAGCGGATGGCGATGGAATCGGTGCCGTCTTTGTCGGTGATCACCATGGGTTGCTTGGTGATTCCGCCCACGCCCATGATGGCGGAGTTCGGCTGATTGATGATGGGCAGACCGAAAACGGCGCCGAACTGGCCGGGGTTGGTGATGGTGAAAGTGGAGCCTTCGACGTCTTCGGGCTTCAGTTTTTTGTTGCGGGCGCGTTCGCCGAGGTCGGTGATGCCGCGTTGGAGACCGAGGAAGTTGAGGTCACCGGCGTTTTTGAGAACGGGAACGATGAGTCCCCAATCGAGAGCGACGGCGATTCCCATGTTGATCTGGCGGTGGTAGCGGATGTTGTCGCCTTCGATGTTGGCGTTGATGATCGGCCACTGCTGCAGAGCCATGACTGCAGCACGAACGAAGAAGGGCATGAAGGTGAGGCGGGCGCCGTGGCGCTGCTCGAATCCGGACTTGAGCTTGTTGCGGAGATTGACGATGCGGGTGAAGTCGACCTCGTACATGCAGTGAACATGGGCGCTGGTGCGGCGCGACTCGATCATGTGCTTGGCGATGAGTTGCCGCATCTTGGACATGGGGACGAGGTCGCCGGGATAGGGGGCGGGGGTTGTTGGACGCGGAGTCGCGGCGGCGGGAGCGGATGGAGCGGGGCCGCTCGCTTCGCCTCGCGGGACGGCCGAGGCGGCCGTCTCCACACGTGCGGATCCCTGGGTCTCGATAAACTGCATGATGTCTTGCTTGGTGATGCGGCCGCCGAGTCCGGTGCCGGTGACTTGCGATAGGCTGACGCCGTGTTCGCGGGCGATCTTGCGGACCAGCGGGGAGGAACGGGCCTCGTCGTCTTCTTCGTAAGCGGGGACGGGGGCAGCTTTCTTTTCTTCTTTTGGAGCAGTAGGCGCCGCGCTTTGCTCGGCGGGACGGACGAATGCGTCCGTCCCTACACCGGCAGGTTTTTCTCCCGAGGGCTTCGTCGTTGCGGCTTCGCCATCGGCGGCTATCGTGCCGACGATCGTGTTTACGCCGACTGTCGTTCCTTCGGTGACTTTGATTTCCTGGAGCACGCCGGAGGCCGGGGCGGGGATTTCGGCGTCGACTTTATCGGTGGAGATTTCGAAGAGGGGTTCGTCGCGCTGGACTTTGTCGCCAGGCTTCTTGAGCCATTTCGTGATGGTGCCTTCGACGATGGATTCGCCCATCTGGGGCATGATGATGTCAGTCGGCATGAGTTCCTTCCATGAGGCCCACGTTTAGGAAAATCAGGCTGGGCGCAAACGGATATTATAGCGGGTGGAGTGAGCGGGGGCTAAAGCCCCCCGGGCTTCTCGTCGATCCTTAAGCGGCCCTTGAAGGGCCGCTCTTCCACGGCGGTGACGGCATCGGAAAAGGTGGACGGGAATCTTCTCGGTTAGCGATGCACCTCAGCGGCTAAAGCCGCGACTCGGAAATGCTTCTTGCGGCGCGGCTTGAAGCCGCGCCCTTTCAAAGCCGCTACACGCGATCAGCGGTTGAAGCCGCCCTTTCAAAGCCACACCCCTTGATCTTTGATTTCTGGACAGCCGAGGCCGCTGTCCCCCACGTGATTTCTCTCTAGTGGTGGGCGTGTTTGTCTTTCTCTTCCTTCTTTTCGTCTTTGACTTCCGGAGCAGGGGTGGGGTTGAAGCTGGTCTTCCAATATTCCTGGACCGCGGGCGGGAGTTTGTCCATGTGGGAAAGGAAAGTGGTGATCTTCCACATTTCTGGTTCGGTCAGAGTTTTATCCCAGGCGGGCATGCCGGTGTAGCGGACTCCCGTACGGATGGTGTAGTAGATGTGCCACTCGGGATCGTCTGGTGGATCGGAGATGAGGTTGGGAGGCGGCGGGTAGAAAGAAACGGCGAGGCTGGATGGTTTGCGGTCGAGGCCTCCGTGGCAGAGGGCACAGTTCATGGTGTAGAGCTTCATGCCGTCTTCGAGGTTGGCGTCGGTGGGCATGAGCGGGTTGGTGAGGCGTGGGGCGTGACGCTCCATGGAAGCGTCCACGGCGCCCATGGCGAAATGACGTTCCCAGTGCGGCGGCTCAACGTTGGCGGTGGTAGGAGCTAAGCCAAGCATCGCGTATCCAAGGGCTCCAAGGATCAGGATGAGAAGAGTGATGATCACGCCGAGAAAGAATTTGCCCATGAGGCCTCCGAGGGTATTGTGGCAGAAGAAGCGTGCTGGGTGCCAGAGCGCATAGATGTATAGAGCAACATCGTGGTTGCCGGTTACAGATAACTGGGGAGGAGTTCCCATGTCTCGCAAAAACGGCGAGACCCTTCGGCAGGCTCAGGGCAGGCTATGGGGCAACCCCCATTGTTTGGGTGGATGCCGGCGAAACACAAGGTCCCTCGACTGCGCAAGACGACTCGCTGCGCTCATCGTCTTGCTTCGCTCGGGATGACAATATTGATCGAGCTGTCGCTCGACTGGACGGGCGAGAGCGCCCGTCTCCACATGTTTGTGCTGCTCTCCGGGTTCAATATGCTTTCAGGCGGCGGGATTCGCGCACTATGTCTTCCAGTTTCGGCAGGTAGTGATGTTCCTGCGGTGGGGAGAACGGGATTGCGCTGTCTAGGCCGGCGATGCGAACGATGGGGCCGTCGAGGTCGTCGAAGGCTTCTTCGTTGATGATGGCGGCGATTTCTCCAGCGAGGCCTCCGGTGCGGGAGTGCTCGTGGAGGATGATGACTTTGTTCGTCTTCTTCACTGTTTGGGCGATGGCTTCGCGGTCGATCGGGACGAGCGAGCGCAGGTCGAGGATTTCGAGATCGATTCCTTCTTTCGCTAGTAGATCGGCAGCTTCTAACGCAGTGTGCACCATCGCTGCATAGCTGATGATGCTGAGGTCGCGGCCCTCCCTTGCTACGCGTGCTTTGCCGATAGGGACTACGTAATCGTGCTGCGGGACTTCCTCTTTGATTCGGCGGTAGAGATATTTGTGTTCGAAGAAGAGGCAGGGATTATTGTCGCGAATGGCGGATTTGATGAGGCCTTTGGCGTCGTAGGGTGTGGCGGGGCAGATGACTTTGAGGCCGGGATTGTGGACGAACCACATCTCGGGATTCTGCGAGTGGAAGGGGCCGCCGTGGACGTATCCGCCGCTGGGGCCGCGCAAGACGAGTGGGGCGGGTGCACCCCATAGATAGTGCGTCTTGGCGACCATGTTGGAGATCTGGTTCATGGCGCAGGCGATGAAGTCGATGAACTGAAATTCGGCGACGGGGCGCATGCCGGTGAGCGACGCGCCGAAAGCTGCGCCGACGATAGCGGATTCGGCGATGGGCGTGTCGATGACACGCTCGGGGCCGAAGCGGTCGATGAATCCGTCGGTGACTTTAAAGGCGCCGCCGTAGACGCCGATGTCTTCGCCGAGGCAGAAGACGGTCGGGTCGCGTTCCATTTCTTCCCAGATTCCCTGGCGGATGGCTTCGAGGTAGGTAAGCTGCATATCAGTTTCGAGTTTCGGGTTTCAAGTTTCGAGAAAAACTTCTTTGCCACGGATTTACACGGATCAACGCGGATAAATCTACTTCAAGTGCACGGCCGCTTCGGTTTCTTTGTACGCGGCGGTTCCCTTCTTTACTTTCGGCATTGCGTATTTGGGTTTGATCTCGTGGCAGCCGTTTTCGCAGAAGACACCGCCTTCGGCTGATTCTGGCGCTGGCATCGGGGAGTTCACTGCGGCTTCTCTTTCTGCTTCGATTACTTCTTCTACTTCTTTGATCAGGGCTTCATTTTCTTTCTGGCTCAGCCACTTTTTGTCTTTCACTAAGTAATTTTCAAATCTTGCTAACGGGTCGCGCTTTTTCCAGAACTCAAACATTTCTTTTGGAACGTAGCTGGCGGCGTCGTGGATGGCGTGGCCTTTCATGCGCATCATTTTGGCTTCGATTAACGTTGGGCCTTCGCCTGCGTGGGCGCGTTCTACGGCTTCGCGGGCGGCGTCGTAGACCTGCGCGGCGTCGGTGCCGTCGACGATCACGCCGGGGATGCCGTATCCGATAGCGCGTTCGGCTAGGTCCTGACAGCGGTACTGCATGTTGCTCGGGGTGGAGTACGCCCAGAGATTGCTCTCGACGATGAGCACGAGGCCTAGATTTTGCACGGCGGCGAAGTTGATGCCTTCGTAGGTGACGCCGGCGGACTGGCCTCCGTCGCCGATCCAAGTCATGGCGGCGATGTTGCGTCCCTGGAGGCGCGCGCCCAAGGCCACTCCGGAGAGAACTGGAATCAAATCGCCCAACATCGAAATAGGAGAGACCATGTTGCGCTTTTCGATGTCGCCGAAGTGGCTGGTGCCGTCGCGGCCCTTGGTGGGCGAGTCGGCTTTGGCCATGTACTGCATCATGGTGTCGCGGGCGCCGAAGCCGCGGACGAGGAGGGCTCCCTGGTTGCGGATCATGGGAGCGAACCAGTCGTCTTTGTCGAGCGCGTAGGCGGAAGCGCACGAGCAGGCTTCCTGGCCGAGTCCGAAGTAGACTCCGCCGACGACCTTGCCTTGCTTGTAGAGATTTTCGAGAGCGATCTCCATTTTGCGGTTGAGCAGCATGTAACGGTAGATCTCGATGGCTTGCTCTTTGCTCAGATACTTGGAGTCGCGAATGGGCGGGACGGGAGCGTCGAGGTCTCCGGTGACTTCGTAGCGGACGTGCTCTTGGCCGTGGTTGTCTTTTTCGGTTCGCTGATGGACTTGGAGATTTGGGTGTTCCAGGCGGAGGTCGGGAATGGAGTAGGTGCGGAGGTTGTGGTTAGGAAAACCTGTCGAGCTTCGCTCGACCGAACGGCCGAGGGCGGCCGTTCCCACATGTGCAGTTGTGGGCCTTGATCCGTTGCGCGGACGACTGCCGTTGGAACTGGCTTTGGACTTCGCCTTTTTATTCCCCATGTAAGGTGCGCAGATGGCGCTTTCATTGATGGTATCGCGATAGAGGGGGAAAGTGCCAGACGCGGCTGAGAATGTCTTGTCCTGATGTTCGTTACCGTGGTGACTTGCGGGGTAATCGAGAGTCGTCTACAAGAACGATATTATGCTCGATGTTTCTCTCATCCTATTCAACGCAACAGGAAACCCCGGAACGGAGTGGATGCCGCTCGTACATCCACGGCGGAGGCAGCGGTGTCGTACGTCGGTAACAAGAGTTTGGCGCGCAAACTGAGAGCGCGGATTCGCACGAAAACCCCTTACATTTCAGTTTCTCTCTTCCTATTGCTGGTTTCTCTCGTGGCTGCGCAAGCGCAGGAGGACCGCAAAGTCTTGCGGACGATCCGCGAGGTAAATCAGCTCACCAACATCGAGGCGAGGAACGCGTATTCGGTTCAGATCGAAGGAACCGTCACCTATTCCGATCCTGAGTGGGGGTTGCTTTTCGTGGAGGATTCAAGCGGTGCGATTTACGTCAACGTACATGGAATGAAGACTTCGTATCCGGCGGGCAGCCGGGTGAAGATCGACGCCGTGACCGGGCCCGGGGATGTCGATACGGTGCTGGTGAATCCACACATTGACGTTGTCGGAAAGGGAGAGTTGCCCGCGGCGGAGCGGCGCAGCTTGAACGAGTTGAATTCGCAGAAGGCAGACAGCCGTTTTGTGCAGACGCGCGGCGTGTTGCGGGCGGGGGACCAGCCGTGGAAGCGCGTCTGCTTCCGTGTGTTTGACGGGGACGTTTCGGCGCTGGTGGTTGTCCCACAGCTCAGCAATCAAGAAGCGCGGCGGTTGGTGGGAGCGACGGTGCGGGTCCGCGGGGTGAGCGGAGTTCACCTTGACCAAAAAGGCAAGGTCTTGGGCGCGCTGATTTTCGTGAACCGGCTGGAGGACATTGAGGTCGAAGGCGGTGCGGCTCGGAACGAGAATGCACTCGCTGTCATCGTGAACAAAAGCAATCCCGTGAATGATCTTTCACTCGCGGATTTTCGGCGGATTCTGCTCGGGGAACGGACGACCTGGAGGGGCACGCGGAGAATTCTTCTGATGCTGCCGACCGTGGGGAGTCCGGAGCGCCAGACTGCTTTGCGTCTGATCTCGATGGACGAATCGAATTACAAGCAGTACTGGCAGGACAAGGCTAGCAGTGAGAATGCTGCGCCGACGGCATCAGCCAATGGATTCGCAGTGAACGTAGTTGCCGATACCGAGGATGCGATTGCGGTTGTGCCCCTCGCTGATGTGAAAGGTTCGGTGAAACTGCTACGGATCGACGGGGCGCTCCCAGGCGATTCGGGGTATCCGATTCATTAGACCAGCGCGTTGCTTGCGGTCAGGCCCAGGTGGGGTCGTCTTCTTTGTGAAGGTG
>Ga0335081_10022005_pt1 | contig 10313 bp, 9 predicted proteins | sample Lox_Sample_35_FD_206713 | JGI IMG/M metagenome (GOLD analysis project Ga0335081, IMG submission 206713) | Soil microbial communities from Loxahatchee National Wildlife Refuge, Florida, United States - Lox_Sample_3.5 | ecosystem: Environmental > Terrestrial > Soil > Wetlands | place: USA: Florida...
CAGGGGGAACCCCAGTTGTGGGGCCTGGCTGCCGTCGGCCACGTCGGAAATGAAGGCCAGACCCAGCAGCGGGTGGTCGTAGAAGATCCCGTAGGAGGCGCGCACGACCGTCTTGCCGTTGTTGGCCGGATCCCAAGCCAGCCCGATACGCGGCGCCACGTTGTTGGTGTCGCGCGGGATGCCCTGCACAATTCCCAGGAAGTCTTGCGCCGGCTGCGTGATGGTCGGATTCGTGGGGGCGAACGTCGGCGTAAACTCCACGTCGTAACGAACTCCATAGTTCAGCGTCAGGTTGGGCTTGATTCGCCAGGAATCCTGCAGAAATACCCCCAAGGTGTTGTTTTGGAATGAATCATGAGGACTGCCAACACCCTGGATAAAGCTTTGCGGCAGGCCCAGCCCGTACGTCTGCACCGCCGAAAATTCCGGGAACCCTGCAAAGGCGCCGTTCACGGCCGCTGCCGATAGGGACCCGAAATCGTACAGTCCGCCAAAATTCACCGTAAAGTCCGCGGTTATCGGCAAGTGATTAATGTCGGCTCCGAACTTGATGTTGTGCTTCCCTTTCACCCAAGAGAAATTGTCAACGAATTGGTAGCGCTGCTCGGTCCGGCGGGTAAATGAAAACGGCTCCCGCCCGAAGAAGGCAAAGCCGGGGATGTTCACCGCCACCTGGCTGCCATCGGGCGTCAGCGTGTTGAAGTCGAACAGCAACCCGCGTCGGGCGTACTGGAAACGGCCCTCGTTGATCTTGTCGTTTCCGACCACCCAGGTGTGCTGAGCCGTGACGTCCACGTCCCGGTATTGCTGGATGGACGTTCGCGAGTACGCATTTTCCCCGAAGGGCTGATTCTGTCCCTGTACGTTGATGCCGTTCACCGTGCTCGGGCTCACGTTCACCCGCAGCATTCCCTGTTGGTTGTTGGCGAGCCTGTGATCCAGGCGCAGCGCCACCAGCGTCGTGCCTTCCGAAACCGGATAGTTTCCCTGCTGGCTGAGCAGGTTGGCAAATGATTGCGGCAAAGGAGCGCCGCTGGTTGGGAAAAAGCCGAGAGGCGAAAGCGCTCCGGGGGTGCCCGCCAGTGCCACTGCCGAGCCGCCCGCCGCCAATTGTGCGTACCCCACACTGATCGGAGAGATGGGCACGGTCGCCAGGAAGGCTCTTTGATCGGGCGTGACCAGGGCCGTCGCCGGAAGTCCGAAACTCGCGGCGTTGGGCAGCGGCACCAGCCCAAAATTATCGGCCCCGATGCTGGAAAACCCGGTCTCCTGGCGGCGCGTGGTTTCATAGGAGAAGAAGAAGAAGGTCTTGTCCTTCTTGATGGCCCCGCCCATCGTCAGGCCCGTTTGAACACGCGTGTAAGCCGGCTTCTCTCCGGGCGGCAGCGTGCTGAACGGGTTGATCGCCTGAAAATCCCGGTTCCGCAGATAGCCGAAGGCGTCGCCGTGGAAGGCGTTCGACCCAGATCGCGTGACGATGTTCACCACTCCGCCCGAGGCTCGCCCGTATTCCGCCGCATACCCGTTGTTGATAAGCTGGAATTCCTGCACCGCTTCCTGCGACACCGTGGAGCGGACGCCGTTAACAGAGTTGTCGATCGCATCCATCCCGTCCACGTTCACCAGATTGGAACGCGCGTTCTGGCCTCCCACGTTGAGGCCGGAAGTCGGCGCGATGCCGATGCTGGGCGCGTCGTCCCGCGCAGTTTGAGAATTCAGTAGCGTGAAATTGATGTAGTTGCGCCCGTTGATCGGCAGGTTGTCGATGCGCTGCTGGTTGATGGTCGTGGAAACCGAGGTCTGCTGGGTCTCCACCATTTCCGTTTGGCCGGAGACCGTCATCTCCGTCGTCTGGCCGGCCACGCTGAGCGTAACCGGCAGCTCGGCGGCCTGTCCCACTGTCACCCGCACACCGATGGCCGTGGCCCTGGCGAACTTGGCGGCCTCGACCGTCACCGTATATTGGCCCGGCGGCAATGACAGGAAGGGGTACTCTCCATCCGACTTGTTCTCCAGCGTGCGCTCGATGCCGCGGCTTTCGTCCCGCACGGTGACCTTGGCGGTCGTGACCATGCGCCCACTGGCATCCTTCACCGCGACGTGCAGTTCAGCTGTGGCCACCGACTGCGCCGCTGCGCCCATCGAGAGCAATCCCACCAGCACAAGGACAGCTGCAAGGAAACGCCTCATGGCTTCCACCTCGCCTCCTGGCATTTAAGGCTTAATTGCGGCTGGAGTGCGGCGGAGTTGTATAACAGGACTTGCTGAGACGCAAGGGCATAAGATACGAACCCGTGCCGAAGAGCCGGGGCTAGGCCCGTGGGCTCTCGATCCCGACCGACTCCCCCTGCGGGCTCTTCAGCGCCCACGCCATCCGCGCAGTGTTGTGAGCCAGACCGTAGCGGCCGCACGCGTCGAGCAGGATTATGCCTCCATGCCCCGCCAGTCGGGTATCGAGCCGCTTGATGGCCATCCGGGCCGCGGCTTCGGGCGCCATTCCCTCCAGCACTCGGTCAGCCGCCCACTTCGCCAGCACCAGCTTCATGATCGGCTCGCCCCAACCCGTGGTGGAGACGGCCGCGCTTTCGTTGTCGGCATAGCATCCGCACCCGATCAGGGAGGAGTCGCCTACCCTCCCCGGAGTCTTGTTCAGAGTGCCCCCGGTCGAGGTGGCGGCGGCAAGGCTGCCACGGCTATCCAGGGCCACGGCCCCGACGGTGTCGTGCTCGGCAAAGAACTCCGGCGGCTTGGCGACAGCCGCCTGCTCCTGCACCTCCCGCAGCCGCTCCACTTCGCGCTCGATCACGAGTTCTTCATTCGCGCATAGCCGCATACCATGTTGTTGGGCAAAACGCTCCGCCCCCTCCGCGACCAGATACACGTGCGGACTCTCATCCAGCACCAGCCGAGCCGCCCGGATGGGATGACGGATGCGCTCCACACATCCCACTCCACCCGCCCGCAGGGTCGCGCCGTCCATCATCATGGCATCGAGCTGTACCCGGCCGTCGCTGGTGAGGAACGAACCACGGCCGGCATCGAAGGTCTCGTCATCCTCCATCACCACGATGGCGGCTTCCACCGCGTCCACCGAGGAGCCACCGCGCTCGAGCACCTTCCAGCCGGCGGCAAGGGCATGGCGCACGCCGTTCACGTGCGCTTCGGCCATGTCGTCCGGAATGGCCCAGGCCCCGCCATGTAGCAACAGGATCGGCAAATGCATCTCTGACAAGCTGTCCCTCGAGAAACCCGGAGGATTGTAACAACCCGCGCGGCGTGACCCCCGTCACTGCGCCGATTCCCGCCTGCGTTACCTACTAAGGGGTAGTGATCCTTATACCCAGCCGATCATTCGGCCAACAATCATCGCCCATCGTTGCGGCCAAGGAGAAAACACCATGGCGACCCTGACCAGCAAAGCAGCCGATCTCGCCGGACCCGGCATCGGCAGCTATGAAGAGTTGGAACAGATTCTCCCCAACGACTACCGCTCCCTGCTCACCCCCAAGGATACCCAGAAAGCCATCTTCGCGGCCAAGAACTACATCGAGGAGAACCTCTGCAAGGAACTGAACCTGATGATGGTGGCCGTCCCGCTGATCGTCGACATCGAAAGCGGCGTCAACGATCTGCTCGACCGCGATGGCTCCCGTACGCCCATCCAGTTCCACATCTCCAACGACTACGGAAAGCACCCCATCGACGCTCAGGTGGTGCAGGCCGCGACGAAGTGGAAGCGGGTCGCCCTGAAGCAGTTCGGGATGCAGGCCGGCGAGGGATTGTGCACCGACATGCGCGCCGTCCGCAAGGACTACTTCCTCGACCACGACCATAGCTGCTACGTGGACCAGTGGGATTGGGAGCGCGTGGTCACAGCCGAGCAGCGCAATCTCGATTTCCTCAAGGAGATCGTGCGCAAGATCTGGAAGGTGTTGACTGGCGCCGAGAAGCATGTGCTTACCCTCTTCCCGGAGCTCAATGATCCTCGCTATCCTCGGCTGCCGGAAGAGATCACCTTCCTGCACGCCGAGGAGATCCTCGACCAGTATCCCGACCTGCCTCGCAAGCAGCGGGAGACCGCCATCCTCCAGAAATATCCCGCCATCTTCATCATCGGGATCGGCTGGACGCTGAAGGACGGCTATCCGCACGAGATGCGCGCCGCCGACTACGATGATTGGGTTACGCCCACTCGCACTCAAGACGGCCGTCCCATGCACGGGTTGAACGGTGACATTCTGGTCTGGAACCCGGTGACGCACCGGCGGCATGAGCTGACGTCGATGGGCATCCGGGTGAATGCGCAAACGCTACGACAGCAGCTCGAACTGACCGGCCAGCTCGACTTCCTCAAGTATCCCTACCATCAGGCGATCGTGAGGGACGAGATCCCGCTCAGCATCGGCGGCGGCATCGGGCAGTCCCGGACCCTGATGCTGCTCTTGCGCAAGGCGCACCTGGGCGAGGTCACCGTGTCCGTTTGGCCGAAGGTGCTCAAGGAGCTGTGCGCGCGGAAGAACATCCACGTGCTTGAATAGGAACGAAAGGCATCGCTGAGGCGGGTGGCGCTGGCGCGAATCGGCGCCGCGCCCCACACCTCGTGTCCGAGTTCCCGCACCAAGCAGGCGGCCCCGCGACGCAATTTCTGCGACCTACCCGGCCCCCGCGGAATCCCAATAAGGCGTATCATTCGGGACGCGATTTCGAAGGAGAGAAAAGCATGGCCTACCAAGTGCCCCCCTTACCGTACGACTACTCTGCTCTGGAACCGACCATCGACACCCAGACCATGCAGTTGCACCATGACAAGCACCATGCGGCCTATGTGACCAACGCCAACGCCGCGCTGGAGAAGCATCCGGACCTCGAGAAGAAGTTCCCCACAGTGGAGGATTTGCTGCGCAACCTGAACCAGGTGCCGGAGGATGTCCGCACCGTGCTGCGCAACAACGCCGGCGGACATGCCAATCACAGCATGTTTTGGGCGATCATGCAGCCCAAGGGCGGCGGTCCGGCAACCGGCCCGGTCTCCGAAGCCATCGCCAAGGCCTTCGGCGGTTTCGATCAGTTCGTGGAGCAGTTCAACACCGCCGGCACCAAGCAGTTCGGAAGCGGCTGGGTGTGGCTGGTGCGCAGCGCCGACCACAAGCTGCAGATCATCTCGACTCCCAACCAGGACAGCCCACTCCTGCAGGGCCTCTACCCGGTGATGGGCAACGACGTGTGGGAGCATGCCTACTACCTGAAGTACCAGAATCGCCGCGCCGACTACCTTAAGGCGTGGTGGAACGTGGTGAACTGGAAGGAAATCAACAAGCGGTTTGAGGAAAGCGAGTCGGCCCTGAAGAGGGCAGTCGCGTAAGAAATACTTCAACGCAAGCTCACGGGGCGGAGATTCCGCCCCGTTTGTCTTTGATTAATCCGCCACGATCGTGATTTCCGTAGCATCGGCCGCCTGGATGATAGCGTCGCCGCCCAGCAGCAGGCACTTGCCGGCATCGAGCGCAAGACATGTGGCATCTGCCTTGCGCATCGTCTCAATCGTCGCCACTCCGATCACCGGCACATCGAAGCGCATGTCCTGGTTCGGCTTGGCAACCTTGACCACGGTGAGCTTCCGGCTAAGCGTAGGGGAGCCCTTGAGGCTGGCCATGATCTGGCCCGCTCGCTCGATGGTCGCGTCCGTCCCCTCCATCGCTTCAACGGCAACACATGTGGTCTCGGCAACCACCACAGTCTGCCCAATGTCGTATTGAGCGAGCTGCCGCGCCACTGCGCGGCCGCAGGCGATGTCGCCCTGTTCCTGTTCGTCGGGGGCACGCTTCGTCAGAATTCCCGCGCGCGCCAGCAGCGGCGACAGGAAAGCCGTCGAATCCAGCAGGGTGATGCCCTCGTCGGCGAGCACGTTGGCAACCGCGCCGATCAGCGCGTCGGTGTTGCGCCTGCGCAAGGAAAGCAGCAGCTTGGCCATCTTCCAATCGGGACGGATGCTGGAGAATATCTGCTTGTGCTTCACCTGCCCGGCCATCACGACTTGCGACACGCCTTCCCGCTTGAACGTGTCGATCAGTGTGCTGAGTTCCCCCAGCGACATCCAATGCACGGCAGCTGCCCCGTGCTGCTCGATCTCGGGGAAGGCTTCCTCCCTGATGGCAGCCACAATCACGTCGGCTCCGCGCGCCCGAGCCGCGTCAAGGACGAGCAGCGGGAATGTGCCGTTGCCGGCGATCAGCCCTATTCTCTCAGCAGGCATCGTTGACAGTGTAGCTGAATACGTGAACTTCACCGCCGCAGATGAACGCGGATCCACGCGGATTGACAAGGCTGATGCGCGTTCATCCGCAGCGAAGAAGTTACTTGATTATCCCGCGCTCCGACGCCTCGACGAACCGGATCAGCATCTCCACGTCCTCGCCATGGTCGGACTCGGCCTTCAGCTTTTCCAGCGCCTGCGAGGTGTTGAGCTTGGATGCGAGCAGGACCTTGTAGGCATGATGGATCTTGCGGATGCGCTCGCGGCTGAATCCGCGCCGCTCGAGGCCGACTTTGTTCAGCCCGAAGGCGTGGGTGTCGCGTTCGGCGGAGGTGAGCGAGAAGGGCACAACGTCCCGCGTGATGGTAGTGCCCCCTCCGACATAGGCATGCGCGCCGATACGCACGAACTGGTGCACTGGGCACAGCGCGCCCACCACCGCCCAATCTTCCACGGTTACGTGCCCTCCCAGGGTGGCGGCGTTGGCCAGGATGACGTGATCGCCGATCACGCAGTCGTGCGCGATGTGGGTGTAGGCCATGATCAGCGTGTGGCTGCCGACGCGAGTCAGGCCACAACCTCCGGTCGTGCCGCGGCTGATGGTGACGTACTCGCGGATCACGTTGTGGTCGCCCATCTCCAGGCGCGTCGGCTCGCCTTTGTACTTCAGGTCCTGCGGCTCGATCCCGATTGCGGCAAAGGGGAATATGCGATTGTGGCTGCCGATACGGGTCGGCCCCCCCATCACCACGTGCGAAACCAGCTCGCAGTTCTCCCCCATCTCCACCGCCCCGGCGAGCGTGCAGTAGGGTCCGATGCGGCAGGACGCCGGGATCTTGGCGGTAGGATCGACGATAGCCGTGGGATGGATCAAGGGAGCGAGAGCGACCTGTCTTACCGGCGCCATGTCACGCCGGCCCGGCTGCGCCAGCCTTGCTGCGGGTGGCGGCGTCTCCGGGGTCAGGCCTGTCTACTAGAACGCAAGTCACAATGGCCTCACAGGCGAGTTTCTCCCCGACATATGCCTTGCCGCTCATGCGGACGGCGGTCGAGCGCCAAGCCAGCACTTGGACTTCGATGCGCAACTGGTCTCCCGGCACCACCGGCCGGCGGAACTTGGCGCGTTCGATGCCGGTAAAGAACATCAGCTTTCCGTCGCGGCCCGCCACCTCGGTGAGCAGCAGCGCCCCTCCGGCCTGCGCGATGGCCTCCACGATCAGCACTCCGGGCACGATGGGATAGCCAGGGAAATGTCCGGCAAAGAAGGGCTCATTGACGCTGACGTTCTTGATGGCGACAATGCGTTGTTTGCGCGTGATCTCGACCACGCGGTCGATCAGCAGGAAAGGGTAACGGTGCGGCAGGATAGCCTGGATCTGATTGATGTCCAGCCCGGTCCCGCTGTCGGCGGCTGGCGCTTCCGCTGCAGGATGTATGGTCTGTGCCATCGGGAGCGGTCATTATAGAGCGATTGGGCCATTGGGTCATTTGATTCATTGAGTCATTGAGCATGAAATCTCTAATCAGCCGGCTGACCGCGCAAGAGCCCGAGATGGTCGCGTGTCTTCGCCAGCTGGTCGAACTGGAATCCCCCAGCCACAACAAGCCGGCGCTCGACGGCCTGGGCCGGCACCTCGCGGCAGAGTTCGAGAAACTCGGAGGCCACCCGAGATTCCATACGCAGGAACACGCTGGCGATCACTTGCAGGTGGACTTTCCCGGCGCCGGCAAGCCCATCCTCATTCTTGGGCACATGGATACGGTTTGGGATCTCGGCACGCTGGCTGCGATGCCCTTCCGCGTGGCTGGCGGGCGGGCCTTCGGCCCCGGCGGCTTCGACATGAAAGCCGGCATCGTGCAGGCGATCTATGCCATCCGTGCCTTGCAGGAACCCGGCGGGCGGCTGCCGCGCGCTATCACCGTGCTGCTGGTCACCGACGAGGAGATTGGAAGCCGCTCCTCACGCCCCGTCACGGAGGCGCTGGCGAAGGAGTCTGCTGCGGTCCTTGTGCTCGAACCATCGCAAGGATCAAACGGTGCCTTGAAGACCTCTCGCAAGGGCGTCGGCGCATACCACGTGAAGATCGAGGGACGGGAGGCGCACTCCGGCCTCGACTCCGACAAGGGCGCCAGTGCGGTGCTCGAACTGGCGCGTCAACTCCTGGTCATCGAGAAGTTCACCGATCGCAAGCGCGGTATCACTGTCAATCCTGGTGTGGTCCGTGGGGGCACGCGGACGAATGTCATAGCCGGCGAGGCTACGGCTGAAGTGGACGCGCGCGTGAGCAAGTCGACAGACATCCTGCATCTCGACGAGAAATTCCGCTCTCTCAAGCCACTCGACAAGCGCTGCAAGGTCACGATCAGTGGCGGCATCGGCCGCCCGCCCATGGAACGAAGTAAGGAAGTGGTGGCCCTGTTCATACTCGCGCAACGTCTGGCTCGGGAGTTGGGCTGGAAACTCGAAGAAGCCTCGGTCGGCGGAGGCTCTGACGGTAATTTCACGGCAGCCCTGGGGATTCCCACGCTGGACGGCCTAGGCGCTGTGGGCGAAGGCGCCCACGCGCGCCACGAGTCGGTGGTCATTGCGGAGATGCCGCGCCGTGCAGCCCTGCTGGCCCGGCTAATCAAGGCCATTCCCTAGCTTCTTGCGCCCCGCACTCAGCTTCCGCGCATTTCTCGGACCACGAGCGCCGCTGGCTTGGACAAGACTACGGGTTTGCGTCGCCGCAGCCGCTCGCGCATTTCCTTCATGGTCGGGCGTTGAGCAATTTCGCGAAGTTCGGTGAGCAGGTAACCTGATAATGACATGCCCGCCATTGCTGCCCGTGCCTTCAAAGCGCGATGTAAGCCGTCCGGCACGTTTCGCACCTGAATTATCTTGGACATAGGATTACGAGTATCACATATCGGCCCGGAACTTTTGACTGCGCCCATCGCCTGCCCTACAATTACGGCAGAGGTCGTTCCCACCCGGCCTCAAATGGAGGCCAAAATGTTTGGCAAACTGGGCGTGCCGGAACTCCTGGTGATCCTGGCTATTGCCCTGCTGATCTTCGGTCCGGGCAAGCTGGCGGATCTGGGCAAGGGGCTCGGCGAAGGCATCCGCAATTTCAAGTCGTCAGTCAGTAAAGGCGAAAACGAGCAAGATAAGAAGTCCTAGCTGCTCGGCGATCACTCTGTGCCCTCTGGGGCGGCTCGGAGTCTCAGAAATCCGCCAGCGCGTTTTTCATACGCCTAAAGCACGCCGTGCTTGCGCAGCATCCGGTACACCAGCGGCACCGGCAATCCCATCACGTTGAAATAGCAGCCGTCCAGGTGAGTGACCCAGCGCGACGCGATGCCTTGGATCGCATAGGCGCCGGCTTTGTCCATGGGTTCACCCGTGGCCACGTACTCTGCGATTTCGTCGTCGCTGAGGGGGCTGAAGCTGACGGTGGTGGTTTCGGCACGCGTGTCCTCTACTCTGGGCCCGAGCAAGCAGACCCCCGTGGTCACCAGGTGGGAGCCCGCGGAGAGCAGGCGCAGCATGCGGCCGGCGTCTTGCGCGTCGGCGGGCTTGCCCAGCACCTGGCCCTCCATGATCACCACCGTGTCGGCCCCCAGCACGAACTTGTCGGGATGGCGGGCTAAAGCAGCCTCTGCTTTTTCACCGGCAACCCGGCGGACGAAATCCTCGGGCCACTCCTGCGGCCGCCGCACTTCGGCCACGTCCACCGGGCAAAGGCTGAAAGCGATGCCGGCATTGCGCAGCAGTTCCGCCCGCCGCGGCGATGACGACGCCAAAACCAGCCTCACGTCTCGTGTGTCAGGTTGCAGGTTCAGCCGCTTTGACATCGGCTCCCCACTCCGCTGCATTCTACCGATTCCCCGTGTCCTTCAGCGCAGCCCGACCAAGCCGCGCACAGAGTTGATCAGCTTCGCCGAGTCGTAACCGATGCCGTCCTTGAACACGGTCTCCACCTTCTCTATATCGGCGATGTTGGTTGAAGGATCACCGTGGATCACCACCAGGTCCGCCTGCTTGCCGGGAGCGATGCTGCCGATGTGCTCCGCTTCC
>Ga0335081_10022006_pt1 | contig 10313 bp, 9 predicted proteins | sample Lox_Sample_35_FD_206713 | JGI IMG/M metagenome (GOLD analysis project Ga0335081, IMG submission 206713) | Soil microbial communities from Loxahatchee National Wildlife Refuge, Florida, United States - Lox_Sample_3.5 | ecosystem: Environmental > Terrestrial > Soil > Wetlands | place: USA: Florida...
CAGCGGGCCGGCGCCATCCACCACCCAGGCGAGCTTCGGGTTCTTCAGATACACAATCACATCGCCGCTGCCGGGCCCCCCGTTGGCGGCGTTTGTCGTTATCGTCTGCTGATTGCTGGCCGTCAGTGTCAGGCTCTGCTGCGAAGTCGCCGTTACGCTCTGCGTTTCCGTCGCGCTCGAAGAACCCAGCGCTCCCGCGATAATGTCCAGCGCCCCCGCGATCAGCTTTGCCGTGGGGTCCCCGCCGGATTTCCCGCCGCCGCTTTGTCCTCCGCCAGACTGTCCGCCGCCAGACTGTCCGCCGCCCGATTGAGCTCCCGACTGCCCACCGGCCAATCCGGCGGCCGAAATCAATCCAATCGCCGTCGCAATCCCCTTCAGCACGCTCACAAAATCGTTCACCGTATTGAACTGCGGCGTCACCGGTTGGGTGGTCGAGTTCGCGCTCGTGAACGTGAAGGTGGTGGTATTGCCGGTGGTGTTGGTAACCGCCCACTTCGAGACGTTCTTCTGGCTTTGGTCCACCGGCGGTGCATAAACAATCGAAACCGGCAGCGCCGGAATCGAAAACACACCCGCGCCGATCAGCCGGTGATTGATCTCCAGCGGCAGCTCGCTTTCAAACGTCTTGCCGTTCGAGCTCAGTGAGAACGAGGCATTCGTCGCCGCTCCGATCTGCACATCCACCGAGTTCGCCGTCGTCGTGCTCACCGCCGGCGCCCCGGCCACCGTCGCCGTAAATGCACCCTGCCGGTGCGTAACATTGAACCGCAGCACCACATCGATGACATTCTGAGCGTTGAGCTGCCCGCCGATCGAAATTCGCGGTTTCGGCGGACCGCCGCCGTCCGGCGGCCCTGTGAATTTCTCCATGTAAGTAGGCACCGCGTAGCCGAACTTACCCGTGGATGCGTCAAACGTGCCTACGGTAAATGTCTTCCTGGCCACCGGAAGTGGAAAAGCCGCTTCCTGGCCTTGAATCGTATTGAATATCTGAGTGGAAATCGAAGAACTTCCCGAACCTGCCATATCACCCTCCGCTAAATACAAGCGAGTCTAATGCAGCTCTTAAGTTATTACAATCGGTTTTTTCCCGCCCCAGCACTACTCCAGGTACCGCCGTTTGTATAAGGACGTACCTTGACTTAACAATTGGAAACTGCATTCGCGCGGCCACTTATTGCTACTTGTCTCCGTCGGATTACAACTTACAACCTTTAAAAGAATCGGCCTTGGAATCAGCTCGCCGTGTTTCCGCCATATCGTTGGTATGTTTCCGTGCAAAATGCTGAACTGTAATGTCCCGTAGGCAACGGGTGGGCGGACTCCGCTCTTTTTCATCAGCGAACAAATGAGCCTGGAGGCGCCTCGGGAGCTACTCCCCATACGTCGGCATGGCTTCAACTACCCATCCGGGCCACGGTCCGACAGGTTGGTGCACAGTCATGCTACGGGTCGACTCTGGCACGCGCTTCGGCTTCCGCGAGCCAACCGCGTCGTAGCCGTTCCGGAGAAACGTTCGAGAGATATGGTTTGATGTCGAGAATCGGGGTCCCCTCTAGCATGTCGATGCCACGAACGCGGAGTACCGGCCCATCGCGGGATAGCAGTTCGACCACGGTTAACCCAATCGGATTTGGACGTCGCGGCGAACGGGTCGCGAACACGCCGTGCGGCCGATCGTCGGTCGGCGGCGCTCCCACCAGGTTGAATCCTTCGGAGCGGTCGAATGCCCAGATGACGAACAGGTGAGAGAAGCCTTCGATGTCTGTGAGGCCGGGCTCAAACTCTGCCCGTATCTCCAGAACCCCTTCCGCCTCGTGCCTGGCGCCTAATCCCTTCGGGATCTCGTCAGTGTCCCTGTAAGGGCTTCTCACATACCCGATCGGTTGCATTAACAGCATTGGGGGACCCATCGTTGTTCCTTTGTTTCAATTTGCCGCCCACGCTTCTATCCTCTGCCCGAGCGTGTAGACGCGCAGCGCAGCCCCAGGGCTACGCTCCCACTCCGTCTGCGAACCGCCCAAGCAGGAACGCATTTGCCCACATTAGCACCAGTCGGATCGGGAACCGCAAATCGGCTTGGGGGAAGCAGCAACCGGGCGATGCCGGAGGTCGTAACCGCCCTTGCGGAGAATTTGCCGCCGGCGCTACAGCACCACCACCGGATGGTACAAATTCGGCAGCACGGCCTCGCCGATAGCCACCAGCTCTTCCCGCCGATCCACTGCTTTCACATACCGCGAGGCTGCCTGCGAGCGGAAGGGAGAAGCGCGAAAATTGCGGCCGTTGCGGATCTGCGTAGCGGTCAAATCGTCGACAAATACCGCCGGAAAAGCGGGCAGCATCTGCGCGGCCGGGACCAGCGCGTCCACCAGGCGCTCGGACGCCGCCAGAGATTCCAGTTGCGGGATGGTGCGTGCCTGAGCGATCTCAAACTCGCCGCTGGCCAGCCGCCGCAGCTCGGCCAGATGCGCGCCGCAACCGGCCAACCGCCCCAGGTCGTGGGCGATGGATCGCATGTAAGTTCCCGCCGAGCAGTGAGCGCGCAGGCGAACGTCGGCGCCTTCGATACCCAGCACCGTCAGCTCGTAGACATGCACCTTCACCGGTTCCAACTCCACCGCCACGGCTTTGCGTGCCAGCTCATAAGCGCGCCGGCCAGCCACTTTTTTGGCGGAGACCGGCGGAGGCGTCTGCAGAAATTCGCCACGGAGCGATTCCAGGTAACGTTCCAGCCCGGCGGTGTCGAACCCTGGCTCGGTCTTTTCGGAAGTGACCGTGCCGTCGCGGTCATACGTGTCGGTCGACCATCCGAAACGCACGACTCCCTCATAAATCTTGTCGCTGCGGGTATAGAACTGCGCCAGCCGCGTGGCGCGGCCGATCACCAGGGGGAGCACGCCGGTGGCCAGCGGATCGAGGGTGCCGAGATGCCCCACCTTTTTGGTTTGGGCGATGCGGCGCGTTTTGTTGACCACGTCGTGCGAGGTCCAGCCTTCGGGTTTATCGACTACGATGACGCCGTCCAATGTTTTCACCAGAGAGTGGCTAGCATGTGGGGCAGGTTGGCAACCTGCGGCGGGTTGTTAACCCGCCACGGAGCGCCGGTTTCCAGCCGGCGCGCAGGATACCATCCTGCCCCACAAGAGCCGCTCAGCCTTTCTTCGCTACGACGATGTATCCGAGAGTGAAATTCCGGTCCCGGTCGAGAAAATCCAAAAGCGGCAGAACTACCGCCGGTGGGACCAGCAGCATCGCGGCCGGCAGGAAAAGCAGCCAGCGCGGGCCTCCTTGAAAGAATTGTAGCCCGTTGAGCAGGCGCCGCGCGAGCAGGCGGAAGTAGCCGCCGGCGGGCCGCAGCTCCAGCGGCTCGAAGCCGGCCTGCCGCAGCAGGTAGGCCAGACCGTAGCGGGTGTAGCGGAAGTAGTCGTGCGGCGCCTGGTGCACTTCCCATTCGTGGGGCGCCGCCACCAGCAGCCGCCCGCCGGTTTTGAGCACGCGCGCCATTTCGGCCAGCGCGCGCGCGGGCTCGCGCAGATGCTCGATGGTCACGATGTGGAGCGCGGCATCGAAGGCGGCGGCACGAAAGGGCAGCGCGGTAAGATCGGCAACCGCATCCAGCCGGGTGTAATCCCAGGAGGAGTCGCCCACCGCCAGGTCGACGCCGCAATAGCGCTGGCGCGCGAAGTAGCGGGCGTACTGGCCTTCGCCCGCACCGGCATCGAGCACCCGCGCATCTGCTTTCAGGGCCGCCGCGAAGGCAGCCGCGGCGTCTTCGATTTCAGTCTCGAAGTGGAGAATGTGGCGGCGGAGCGGCCGCGGCAGCCGATAAGCGAGGCCTGTGTATTTCATCGTTTGCGGGCCTCGATCATCACCGTGGAGCCGGCGCGGAAGGCGGCTTCGAGAGCCGTGAGCGGCAGCGCCGCCAGAACCAGCGCAAGATACACTAAGTCCTTCGACAGGCGCGCCGCGGAACTCTCGGCGACGCCGCGGACACGGCGCGCCATAGGATCGAGCGAGGGCGCCAGGCTGCTGGCCAGGCCGGCGGGATTGTCGCGCAGGGAAAAATATTTGCGGCGGACCACGGAGAAACCGCAGTCGTGGAGCAGCCGCTCCAGGTCGCGATCGCGGAAATCGAACAGGTGACGCGGAACGTCTACGCCATTCCAGGCGCGGCCCAGCAGGCGAAACTGCCAGCAAGCCGCGTTCGGCACCTGCACCACCAGCCGGCCGTCGCTGTGCAGCAGCTCATGCGCCGCCGCCAGATAGGAACGCGGATCATATAAATGCTCCAGCACATGGAACATGGTGATGCCGGCGAAAGCACCGGGGGCGAGCGGCGCGCGCTCCAACATGCCGCAAACGGCCGGCACCTGCTGGCGTTCGAAGGCGATGGCGGCGGCTTCGCGGGAAAAATCGAGCCCGACGACGCGAAAGCCGCGCTGCCGCATCATGCCCAGGAACAGACCGCCGCCGCAGCCGACATCGAGCAGCGGACCGGGTGCGGCGCCGTGGGCCAGCGCCCGGGTTACGAAGCGCACATGGTCGCGCAGCACCAGCCGGCGGTAGGCTTCCTCCAGGCGGCCGGCCGCGGCCTGGTCGGGCACAAACCAATAGTCCTCGGGGTAGTAGCGGCGCAGTTCGCCGGGTGCGGGCTGCGGGTCGAGCCGCACCAGCCCGCACCCGCCGCAACGCACCACGGAGAAGTCGCGCGTGGTGGTGTGGTAGAGGCGGTCGGAGGCCTGGAACAGCAGGGCCGCGCTTCCGGAGCCGCACAGCGGGCAGGCAGTCATGCGACATCCTTCAAGCTCAGCCGGTGGCGCAGAAGCAAACGGCGCAACTGGGTGGGCGAGAGGCGGCGGAGGCGGCGAATCTCCGCCCGTTTGCGCAGCATGCGCGGGGCGAGCCGCAGCGCCCCGGCATCGCCTCGCAGAATCGCACTGGCCATGCGCAACTTGCCGCCCAAGCCTGGAAAGTGCGCGGTATCGCCGGAGCCGCGCCCGGCCTTGGCAAGGCTGGCCGCCGCGCGTACCGCGAAGAACAACGGGTTGAGCCAAAGCAAGCTCCAGGGAAACAGCTTGAGGGCCAGCAGCAGGCGATTGCGCTCGATCAGTTCCAGGCGACGCGCCGAATCCTTCCCCAGCGTGGAGCCGCGATGGTGCCATACCACGGCCCGCGGCGTGTAAATGCACCGCCAGCCGGCGATCCGCGCCCGCAGCCCCAGCTCGGCATCGTCGCCATAGGCAAAGAAATCCTCGTCGAAGCCGCCGATCCCTTCGAGCATCTGCTTGCGGTATAAGCATGCGCAGCCATCGGGCCAGAGGACTTCCTCTTCGGCGTCATACTGGCCGCGGTCGAGCTCTCCCGTGCCGCGGCCGCGATTCTGGCCGTCGGGGAAGATCAGGTGGCCCGCCTTGTCGATGCGCCGCGGGTCTTCCCACACCAGCACCTTGGACGCGGCCATGCCCACGTCGGGAGCTTGCGAGCAGGCGCGCTGGAGCGCGGCCAGCCACCCCGGCTGCGCTTCGGCATCGTTATTGAGGAGCGCTACGAACTCACCCGAGGCGGCGGCGATACCCTGGTTATTGGCGGCACAAAACCCGCGATTCTCCGGGTTACGGATCACGCGCACGCCGAATTCCCGCTCCGCCATTTCAGGCGAGCCATCCGCCGAGCCGTTGTCCACCACGATGGTTTCGAACGGCACGTCCGACTGGCGGCGAAGCGAGCAAAGACACGCCCGCAACAGCTCTTTGCGGTTCCAATTCACCACAATCACGGAGATCAATCGATTATGCTAGCAGGTGTCCGTAAAACCGCGACGGAGTAGGATCAGGGATTCGCACGGATGAAGGGCAGGCTGCTCGGCCCGCGAAGCTGCATCGATTGAACAAGCGGAATACGGCTGAGATCGCCGGCCACCCGGAACCCGTCCAGCATAGGCAACACGCGTCCGAGCGCGCTCGCGGCTTCCATTCTCGCCAAGGTGGCTCCCAGGCAATAGTGAGGTCCAAATCCGAACGCCAGGTTGGCCTGTGGCTTGCGTCCGATGTCGAACCGGTCGGCATCGTCGAAGCGGCTCTCGTCTCGATTAGCGGAGCCAAGCAACGCCATCACGCGAGCGCCAGCGGGAATATCGTTTCCCGCGAGCGTCGTACTTCGAGTCGTCTGCCGCACGACAAATTGCACCGGCGCATCGTAGCGGAGCGTTTCCTCGATTGCGCCCGGCAAGAGAGCCGGATCGTCCCGCAGTCTGGCGAATTCCCCCGGGTTGCGAAGCAGCGCCACTACAGTGTTTCCAATCAGATTGGTTGTGGTCTCGCTGCCCGCAACCAGCAACAGCTTCGCGAAGCTGAGCACTTGATCCGGAGTCAAGGCGTTGTCTTCACTCGATGGATGCAGAAGCCCACTGATCAGGTCATTGCCCGGCTGGGCGCGGCGGCTCTCGATGACTTCGCGAAAAAATGTGTCCATCTCGCGAAGGCTCCGGCTAGCCCCAGACTGCGGCCCTCCGGGGCCGATGCCGCTACCGGTCGACATCGCATCCGCCCAGGACTTGAACTCCTGGTGACGTTCAGGCGGGATCCCCAGGATCTCCGCGATGAGCATGATGGGAAGGGGCAGCGCCAGGTCGCCCATCAGGTCCCACCGATCCATGCTTTCAATTCGACCGACCAGGAGATCGGTCAGAGAGCGGATGCCGGCGTCCAGGCTTCGGATACGCTCGGAGGAAAAAGCGCGAGTCACGATCGCACGGTGCCCCGTATGATCCGGCGGATCGCACCCCACAAGCACGTGGTCCGCGACAGCCATTATGGATGAAGAAAACACATCGGGGTTGCCCAAAACGAAAGCCGCCTCATCGTAGCGGCTGATCACCCAGCCGAACCCGGGCAGGTTCATCACGGGAGCGTCGTGCCTCAGTTTCTCATAGAAGGGGTAAGGATCCTGGCGCACTTCCGGGCTGAAAAAGTTCAGTTGCGACTGCGGCATATTCAGGAAGGCTGTGCCGCCATCCGGCATCCAAGACTTTTCAGCGCATCCAGCGACGCTTCCAGCGTGCCCAACTCGTCGCTATCCCTCTGCATGGAACCGATGGTCCGAATCCGGCAGCCCATAGATAGCGCGGTTTCAGTGATGGGACCGAGCAGAGTTGGATGGGGTCCGATCTCAAGAAATACGCGGTGCCCGGCGCGGAGCATTGATTTGGAGGCGGAGAGAAACCTGGCGCGATCCCGGAATATTCTCCACCAGTAATCGCGGTGAAAGCCCGCTCCCTCCCGCACCTTGCCAGTCACCGACGAATAGACGGGGATCGAACCTTCCCGCGCTTCGAAAGGCGTGAGCAGTTGCCGAAAAGGCTCACGCAGCGGCAGCACCTCAGGACTGTGGAAGCCGAAATGGATGGGGACCATGCCGCAACGTATGCCGTGAGCCTCAAGGCGGGAAACGATTTGGAGGATCTGACTTTCCTCGCCGGAGATCACCGTCAGTGTCGGGCTAAGCTCGGCAGCGATAGAGAAGCGATAGCGGACCGGAGCCGGTTGGGAACCTGTTCCGGTGACCTCGTTCCTCAGACGCTCCAAGAGATCCTTCAGACCCGAGACGGAGAGGTTGACCATGGCCAGGCGTCCGGGCCGGAGCGTGTGCCGGGTCAAGCTGGCTTGGCAACAGGCAATTGTCATTGCATCTTTCAGGCACAAAATGCGGGCGGCGTAGCAGGCCGCCGGTTCTCCCATGCTGAGTCCGCCAACCGCGGCCGGCCGCAAGCCTTGTTCGAAAAAGACCTCGGTGAGCGCGATTTGCAGTGCCGTTACAGCGGGCTGGATGCGGTCCGCATGCCGATGGAAATCGATGCCGCTGCCGCCGCCTGAAAATTCCTCCACCAAGGGCCATCCCAGGCGGTCCCCGACCACTTCACCGCAGGCTTCGATTGCGCGCCGGAAGACCGGAATTTGACGGTAGAGCTGGAGTCCCATTCCGGGCCACTGCGCGCCCTGCGAAGAATAGACAAACGCGACTTTTGGTGTCATGGGCCTGCCAACTCGCCCCAGGGCGTCCCTCGTTTGAACAACTGTATCACGGCAAACCGGGAACCGGGCTCAGCAGGACGGACGGCCAAGCTAAAACATGCCGCACCGGAGTATGATGTCTTTAAGGGGCGGGTCTTTTCTATGACGTCGATTGGCGAATGTCTGCGCCGCGAACGCCTCCGGCGCAATCTGCAACTGGAACAGGTGTCGAGCGAGCTGAAGATCTCGGCGCGTATGCTCGCTGCCATAGAAGCCGAGGATTTCGAAAAACTGCCGGGCGGCGTTTTTGCCAAAAGCTTCGTGCGCCAGTACGCCCACCTGCTGGGTCTGGACGAAGAAGAGATGGCAGCCGAGGTGGACCGGATGCTCCGGCCCGAACAGCCAACCGCAAGCCAAAGCGCCCATACGGGCGCCATTCCCCTACCGCGCATGGAGGCGTGGCAATCGGTGGGCGACAGCCGGCGCTGGAACGCGGGATGGTCTGCCTGGCTGCCCGCGCTGATGATGGTAGTAGCGGTGATGCTGGTTTGCTCCGGTGTGTACGCCTTTTTGCAGCGTCCGCGTCCGTCGGCCGCCAAAAATCGGACCGTGGCGGTGGCGCACCCACAGCCCGCGCCCGCCGCCACACCGGCTAACGCTCCCGCGACTCCAGCCGAAGTGGCGGCCGCACCTGCCGCAACGCCGCAGCCGGCCGGCGCTGCCCCGGAGCCTGACGCTACACATGAATCCAAGGCCGGGCCCGAGAAGACATCTGCAACTTCCGCCGTTCCGGTGCCGTCACCGGAGGCCACACCCGCGGTTTCCGCGACAACACCCGGTCCTGTCCACGTGGAAATCACCGCAATCGACCCTGTGTGGGTGCGCGTCACCAGCGACGGCAAATACGTCTTCTCCGGAACCATTGAGGCCAATCAGACCCGCACCGTGGATGGCAGCGAAACCGTGCTCCTGCGGCTGGGAAATGCCGGCGGAGTGAACATTACGCTCAACGGCAAACCTATCGGCGAGGTGGGGCCGAAGGGGCAGATTAGAAACGTTCAGCTCACGCCCGGCGGTTTCCAGATTGTGGCGGCGCCCAAATCGCCGGCGCCGGTGGACCCTCTCTGACGCAACAACTCCCGCTGCCGTTTGCGCTCGAGCCGGAATAGCTCGCGGCGGCGGCGTTTTTTGACACGCTCGTCCACCTTGTGCCAGAATTTGCGGAAATAACTGACAGCCGAAACGATAGCGAAGAAAATCACCACCCACATCAGCCACAGCCCCGGCTTGCGGAATTCCGGCCGCTCGATGCTGACGATCAGGCAGGCGGAAGCCATCACCTGGGAAAACATTTTGGTTTTTCCGAGGTCGCTGGCGGTAATGGTGTAACGCTCGGCGGCGGCGATGGCGCGCAAGCCGGAGACGGCGAACTCCCGGCCGATCACCAGGATAGCCATCCACCCCGGCAGCACGCGCGCCTGCACCAGAGAGATCAGGGCAGCGGAAACCAGCAGCTTGTCGGCGATGGGGTCAAGCAGCGTGCCGATGGTGGTGACCTGCCTCCAGCGTCGCGCCAGGTAGCCGTCCAACAGGTCGGTGGCGGCGGCCGAAAGAAAGATCGCCAGCGCCAGCCACTCGTGGGTGACGTTCACGCTTCCGACGCGGAAGCCGACATTCTCCTGAACGGTCGCTGCCACCAGCAACGGCACGAAGAAGATCCGGAGAATCGTCAGTGCATTCGGCAGATTCATGCGCCTAAACTCAAACTATAATGCGTTGAGCGGAAGGTGAGCAAGGAGTCAAAAGTTAGGAGTGAGGAATTAGAATGCCGGATGCAAAGCCTGCGGGGGGCGCGCGCCCCCTCTGCTGCTCCCGCCTACGGACTTCCGTCCCGTGTTTTACACTGTTAGTTCACCATGAGCGTTTCCCGTCGTAATTTTCTGCTGGGCGGCCTGGCGCTGCCGGCGCTGGCCGCCAGGAAGCCCGCGCCCGAGAAGCCAAACATCCTGCTGATCGTCGTGGACGAATTGCCGTGCTGGGTGATGGGCGCCTACGGGAACAAGGAGGTGCGCACACCCAATCTCGACCGGCTGGCGCAGACGGGCACGCGGTTTCTCAACCACTTCACCCCGGCCCCGGAAGCCAGGCTGGGAACGGCCACACTTTTCAGCGGCCGCACTCCCATGCAGATCGGCGCGGCGGGGGCGATTTCACCCAGCGACACCGCGCTCGCAAAGGCACTTGCGGGAGCGGGTTACACTTGCGGGTCGGCCGGGGGCGGTTCCCACGGTGAGGTTG
>Ga0335081_10022007_pt1 | contig 10313 bp, 6 predicted proteins | sample Lox_Sample_35_FD_206713 | JGI IMG/M metagenome (GOLD analysis project Ga0335081, IMG submission 206713) | Soil microbial communities from Loxahatchee National Wildlife Refuge, Florida, United States - Lox_Sample_3.5 | ecosystem: Environmental > Terrestrial > Soil > Wetlands | place: USA: Florida...
CGCTGGGTGAGCGCTTCGGGCGCCGCCGTCTGTTCGTAGCCGGGCTCGCCTTGTTCACCGCGGGGTCGGCGGCCGCGGCGCTCGCCCCCGGCATCGGCATCCTGGTCGCCGCCCGGGCGATACAGGGCGTCGGCGCCGCCGTCGTGATCCCGCTGACCCTCACGCTGTTGTCGGCGGCGGTGTCACCGGAACGCCGCGGCCTGGCCCTGGGCGCATGGGGCGCCGTCGGCGGCCTGGCCATCGCCATCGGCCCGCTGGTAGGCGGGGCGGTCGTGGAGGGTGCCTCCTGGCAGTGGATCTTCTGGCTGAACGTGCCGATCGGCGTCGCGCTGCTCCCGATCGCCCGGCTTCGCCTCACCGAGAGCTACGGCTCGTCGAGCCGCCTGGACCTGCCGGGCGTCGTCCTGGCCAGCCTCGGCCTGCTCGGCATCGTGCTCGGCGTAGTCCGCGGCAACGACCACGGCTGGACCAGCGCCACCGTCCTGCCGCCCCTGGTGGCCGGCGCGCTGCTCGTGGCCGCGTTCATCGGCTGGGAACTGCGGGCGCGTGAGCCGATGCTGCCGCTGCACCTGTTCCGCAGCCGCGGCTTCAGCGTCACCAACGCCGCCTCGCTGCTGATGTTCTTCGGGATGTTCGGCTCGATCTTCCTGCTCGCGCAGTTCCTCCAGGTCGTTCAGCACTACAGCCCGCTGCAGGCCGGACTGCGGACGCTCCCGTGGACCGCGATGCCGGTGTTCGTCGCCCCGGTCGCGGGCGCGCTGTCTGACCGCATCGGCGGGCGGCCGCTGCTGGTCGCCGGGCTCGGCCTGCAGGCTATCGGGCTCGGCTGGCTGGCCGCGGTGACCAGCCCCACCGTGCCCTACCTCACCCTGGTTCCGGCGTTCGTCATCTCGGGCGTGGGCATGTCCCTGTTCTTCGCGCCCGTCGCCAACGTCGTGCTCGGCTCGGTGCGGCGGGACCAGGAGGGCATCGCCTCCGGCGCCAGCAACGCGATCAGGGAACTGGGCGGCGTGTTCGGGATCGCCGTGCTGGGCGCGGTGTTCTCCGCCCGCGGCAGCTACGCCAGCGGAACCGCGTTCGTCTCCGGCCTGACGCCTGCGGTCTGGGTCGGCGGCGCGGCGGTGGCCGCCGCCGCGGCCGCCGCGCTGTTCCTGCCCCGGGTGCGCCGGGCGGCCACTGGTCCCGAGGTGGAGCCCGTGCCCGAACTCGACCTCGTGCACTGACCGCCAGGCAACGAGCCCGGACCCCGCAAGGGTCCGGGCTCTTACCGTCGGCAAGACGGGAATCGGCGATGCCCGATTGGGCACCTTCGGACCAGTGGCTAATGCTAAGGTCCTCTAGCCGGATAGGCCTGGATTATCACGTGCGGCCCTATAACCGGGAAAGGCCTGAATTTGTGCTTACACGGGGAGTGGCCATGTATCTGGCTTTCGGGGCACGGGTTTTGGCGGCGGGAACGCTCGGCGTCGCGGTGGCCGCGACCGCCGTCGCCGGGCCGGCGCCCACCCCGCCCGCTCAGGCCAGCGTGGTCATCACCCCCGGGATGTGGCGTCTCCAGCAGGAGTCAAGGCAGGGCCCGTCGACTACGGCCGAATGCGAGCAGGCGATGCAGATCGCCTGCTACAACCCCGGGCAGATGGAGCAGGCGTACGGCCTTCCGGCGCTCTACTCCCGCGGGATCACAGGCAAGGGCACGACAATTGTCATCGTCGACCCCTACGGCTCGCCGACCATCGCCAGTGACCTGCGCAACTTCGACAACACCGAGAACGTGCCCAACCCGCCGTCGCTGCGCATCATCAGGCCCGTGGGCAAGGTCCCCGCCTTCAACCGGAACAGCGCCAACATGGTCGGCTGGGCCAGCGAGACCACACTCGACGTGGAGTACGCCCACACGATCGCGCCCGGCGCGAACATCCTGCTGGTCGAGACGCCCGGTGGCGGAAGTGCGGGGACCGTCAGCATGCCGCAGATCGTCACGGCCGAGAATTACGTGATCGGGCACCACCTCGGCGACGTGATCAGCCAGAGCTTCGTGGCCACGGAGCAGGCCGTCGGGTCTGGCGCGATCAATTCGCTGCGCGGCGCCTACCTGGCCGCCTACTCCCCCCATGTGACCGTGCTGGCCGGCTCGGGCGACAGCGGCGCGACCGGCTTCGAGTCGAACCAGCAAAGCTACTACACCTACCCGGTGGCGGCCTGGCCGGCCAGCGACCCGCTAGTGACCGGGGTCGGCGGGACTCGCCTCAACCTGGCCGCCAACGGCAACCGCAACTCAGCCGACACGGTGTGGAACGACACCTACAGCCAGACAGCGAACCAGCTGGTCAACGGCAACAACGGGCCGGACCCGCTGGCCACCGGCGGCGGCAAGTCTGCCATCTTCGGGCGTCCCTCGTACCAGTACGGCGTCCGCGGCGTCGTCGGCAGCTACCGCGGCGTGCCTGACATCTCGATGAGCGCGGCCTGTACCGGCGCGGTGAACGTCTACCAGAGCTTCGCAGGCCAGCCAGCCGGCTGGTACGCGCTGTGCGGCACCAGCGAGGCTACCCCGCTGTTCGCCGGGATCGTGGCGCTCGCCGACCAAGTCGCGGGGCATCCGCTCGGGCTGATCAACCCCGCCCTGTACAAGCTGGCCTCCGAGCACGCCCCCGGCATCGTGAGCGTCCAGTCGGGGAACAACACGGTGTCGTTTCGCCAGGGCGGCCGTTCCCGCACGGTGTACGGTTTCGGCGCCAGGTCCGGTTATAACCTCGCCGTCGGTCTCGGCACGGTGAACGCCCAGTATTTCGTCCCCGAGCTTGCCCGCCTGGCCGGCGACTGAGAATGGCGCGACACGCGACTAATCGCTCAGATTGGTCATAAAACCGCTATTCGCCACTTTACCGTCAGCTTAACGCAGCCAATCCTTGCCTTACGACGTCTGGCCGCTATGGACAAAGTTCACGGCCATGGTCAAGGGCAGGCGTCCCTGGCGTCTCCCCTCGTTACGCTCGCCGAGGTCGGTCCGGCTCTGGCCTAGGTCATGACGCGGACCAACGGATGGTGAAACTGGTCAAGGTATAACCGAGCGCGTTGACGGTCGGCTGCACGAAGTTGTTACGGATGATCTGCGCCGCCTGGGCCTCGGCCGCGCTTATCAGCGGACGGGTGATCTGCGGGTTGTGCGCGGCCTGAGTGAACGCCAGGTCCTGCGCCAGGCCGTAGAGCACGGACACGGAGAACTGTGGCTTCAGCAAGGTACCGCACCCCAGGCCCGGGTAGGTCCAGCTGTGCTGTACGTCGATCGGATGCGACATGGTGTCATCGACGGTCACGTCGTGGACGGACTGCGGCAGTTGCGGCGGCGGCAGGGTGATCGCCACGCTGACCCGGCCGGGCACGCCCGTGGCCGGCCGGCTCAGGACCTGGAGCCCGTAGTGGCCGGATCCGGGCGTCCACCATGACGGGCCAGGGTTGAGGTCGACGGTAGCTGAGGCGTGCCCGACGGCGGCGAAGGTGGCGGAGTACCAGCATGGCCAGATGCCGATGCTCTTGGAGACCTTGTGGGTGAAGGTGAAGGTGAAGTTCTCCGTGCCCAGGGCCGGCCTGGAGATGCCCTCGATCTTCTGCAGCACCCAGGGACCGACGTCGGTATTAGTGGTACCCGCGCTGATCGACTGCCAGGGCCAGGAGAGCTTGACATGCGGCAGGTGGATGTTGAGCCCGACCAGGTGCAGGGCCGCGGACAGGGCGACAAGCACCGCCCAGGCGATGACCTTACGGAATATCAGGCCGGCCAGGATCAGGACCGCGGCCCACCTGAGCTTGCGCGGGACACGGCGGCGCCGCCCGCGCCCGCTCGTCGGCGGCTGCGGGGGCCAAGCCGGTTGCCGGGGCCAGGCGGGCTGCTCAGGCCAAGCTGGCCGCTGCGGCCAGGCCGGATGCGGATCGGCGGCCGGCTGTGGCGGCACGATCCAGGTATCGTCGTCGTCCGGCTCCTCGGCTCGGTGGTATGGCTCACCCGGCTGGCGGGGAACCGTCCGCATACCGCCCGGTCGGCTGACGGCGAGCATGTTCACGAGAAAGAACAGGAAGCGAATCATCGGGGTCAACCTCTATTCGCGGGTCACGGGCAACTACGCGACAGCCGGGTACCCAAGGCAGAGCACAATAGGCACTGCCCCGAACGGCATCTTGAACCGCGTTCCCGGCTTGTCCGGCGCGTTCCGGTCCTTGAGGTCCGGCCAGCGCATCTTGGTGTGCTGCTCGGTCAGGCCCGCCACTGAATACGGGAACTCCATGGCGGAGATGTGGTGCATCTTGAGCAGGCCGCCCCAGCGGAACGCGGCGAACACCTTGGCCAGATCGCGGACCGACAACGCGCGCCGGGCGGTGATGTCGATCCAGTAGACGGCCATGGCCAGCTCCACCAGCTCGTTGGCGACCTGGTCCAGGGCGCCGGACTTGGTGCGGTAGACCGTACCGTCCGGGTTCACCGTGCCGAGCTTCTCCCCGTAAACGGGAGAGCGCCGCGGCTGGGCCCGGCACTGCATCCAGTCGCAGGCCGCCAGCAGCTCCCACCGGATGCCGGTCCGGCCGGCCACGTCGGCGTAGAGAGGCTCGGCCCGGCTCAGGGGGGCCTTCGCCGTGCTCATGAACGCGGTCGTGACGGCGCGCGGGATCTGCGGTGCGTACCGGCCGGCACGGGCGCTGGTGCGGGCCGCGCCGGGCGCGGCCTTCTGCGCCGCGCGCGGCGCGGCCTGCGGGGCCCGTGTTGCCGGCGTAGCGGGCTGGGCCGGGCTGACCGTATAGGCGTCGAGGACACCCGGGATGGTCGCCGCGTCTCCGCCCCCGTGGCCGTCGCCCTTACCGGTCACGCCACCCTGGCCGACCGCTCCGTTCGCGCTGACCGGCCCGCCCGGCTGGCCAGCGCCGCTCGGGCTGGAGGCGGCGCTGGGGCTGACGGTCCCGCCCTGCGTGACTGCTCCGTTCGGGCCAATGGCGCCGCTCGTGCCTTGCGGGCCTGTGCCGCCCTGCGCCGCCTGGCTGGCGGTGTCGTACTGGTACAGGTTGTACAGCCGCATGATGGCGATGAGGTTGGAACCGTACTGCGGATCGGTCGCATAGACCCCGGTCAGGTCGGTCGCGAACGCGTCGGGGAGGTGCCGGTCGGCCATGGCGTGCTGATAGGCCTGCCCGGTAGCGAGGAGCTGGCTGTGGTCGGCGATGCTCTCAGCCATGTTGTGGTAGACCCGGAAGGCCGCGTTGACCGTGACCCACTGGCCGTTTTCGAACTCCTGCGTCGGCAGGATGTCGCTGCCCGCCGGACCCGTGCCCTTGATGCCGAACAGGTTGTTATCCCTGATCGCCAGCGCGCTCTGGCCCCAGCCGGATTCGTCGATAGCCTGGGCGATCGTCACCGCGGCCGGGATCCCGTACCGGCTCTGGGCGGCCATGGCGCCCGGCACGATCTCGCTGATAAACGCCTGCTGGCTCGCAGTGCCCGGGACGTGCGTCGCGGCAGCCGGCGGATTGTTCCTGGTGTAAGAGGGTGTGCCCGATCCGGCCGATCCACCGGGCGGGGTGTCCGCCAGCGGCGGAAGTCCGGGGATGTCCGCCGTGCCTGCCCGCGGCCCCTGGCTGGCCCGCGGGGCCCGGCCGGCCTTCGGCCGCGCCGTGCTGCCCGTCCGCCCCGCCTTGGCGGCGCGCCCGGTGGCGGCCCGGCTCGGCTCGCTGCCCGCCTTCATCGCCGCCGCCGTCCCACTCCCAGGTGCTATGCCGCCTCCGGCCGCCGCGCCGTTGCGGGCCGCGTTGCCGCCGCCCGCGCTCGTGCCGTTGGCCGTGGCCATGCCCGCCCCCGCCAGCAGGCCCGGCATGGCCACCATGCTGTTCGTGCCGACCGCGCCTCCCCTTCCCACCGTGCCTACCATCCTGGTTATCCCTTTCTTCGCCAGCGCGGTGGCCGTCCCCGGCACCGCGGCACCGCCTGTGCCCGCCATAGCCGCGCTCTCCTGGCCCGGCCCGAGGATCCCTGCGTTTTCGGCCTGGCCCGCCGCCCCGCCAGTCGCCGAAGCGCCCGCGGCTGCGGCGGTCGCGGCCGGGCCGCTCGGTGCCGTCGCCCCGGCCGGGGCGGGGCTCACCGCGCCGGCCAACTGGCCGTTGTCGACGAAGCCGGCCACGCCCTGGGCCTGCAGCGAACCGGAGAACGTGTGCGCGTTGACCGAAAGGTTGGGACTCGAGTCGCCACCGATGGTGGACAGGACGCCGCCGGAGTAGCCGGTGACCACCTCGACGTGACCGTCGAACAGCACCCAGTCGCCCGGCTGCGGCACGTAGCCGTCGCCGAGCGGATGCCACCGGTTGTGCGCCTGCGCGTCTTGCAGGATCGACATGATCCCGGGCGAGTCCGGGTTGGGATCGACGCGGACGTCCGCCCACTGGTGCAGCGGCCACGGATAGGTGGAGCCTCCGGCCACCCAGCTCTGCCGGCCGGTCGCCTGCGCGCCGAGGGCCAGCGTCAGGCTGGCGAAGGCAGCGCAGGACTCACCATGGTCGACGCCATCGATGCTGTCGGTACCCCAGATCATCGCCTCCATCTCGGCCGGGGTCCTGGTCTGCGCCAGGCGCAGGTAGTTGGTGGCCACCTTGACGATGGCCGACCGCAACGCGCCGTCGCCGGTCGACGCGGGTTTGGCCGGCTTGTCGAGCGCGACCAGATGGACCGGCATCCGGGTCGGTGACGTCATGTCGTCGACCGTCCCGTGGGCGAAGGCGAATCCGGTCATCGCACCACACGTGCTGAGGCTGACCAGCGCGGTCGCCTGCTGCCATGTCGGTTTCCTGACGGACTGCATGAAATCACCTTCTTCCCGCCTGCCGGATCGGTCGCGCCGGGCGCGTTAGCTAGTTCGCGCCGGGCAGCGTCTTGAGGATCGCCTGGACCTGTGCGTTACCGGGATCGTTGGCGTTGGCGAACAGCACGCCGACGTCGTACGCCTGGGCCGGCGTGGCACCGACGACCCACTGGCGGTAGGTGTCCGCCACCAGCGCGGCCTGCCCGGTCCCGGTGATCACCGGCTGGGAGCACAGGCTGGGGAAGCCCGCGTGCGCCACCACCGCCGGGGAACCCGTGTACCTGGCGCAGTTGGCCGGGTCGCTCTCCAGCCCGGGCTGGACGGCCGGCTGGCCGTTGGTGCTGGTGAGCGTGGCCCCTCCGATGATGTTGTTGATGGCCCTGGCCGCCACCTCCAGGCTGTCGACCGGGTCGTAGGGGTTGTACGGGTGATGCAGGTTCAGTGACCACGCCACCTCGCCGCCCTGGGTCGGCGTGATGGGCTCGAGCCCCCGCCTGCCGGTCTTGGCGTCGGTGAACTGCGGATTGTCGTTGCTGGTCATCAACGCGAACACCCACAGGATCTGGCTCGTCGCCTTCCCGCAAGCGAAGTTGACCTGTCCGGGTTCCGAGGCGACGTTGGGGTTCAGGCAGGCGGTGGCGATCTCGCTCTGCACCGTGGCCACACTGGGCGGCCACGACGGGCTCGACCGGAATATCAGCACCGCGGCGACGGTCACGACGACCGCCGCCGCCGCTACGCTCAGCACGACCTTGCGCGAACGGGACCTGCGAGCGCGGCTCACGCTGCGCCGTCCGCGGTCGATGAGCGCCTGGGTGCGCTGCTGGCCGGCCGAAGGTCCCTGGCGCCGGGAATCGGGCCAGCCTGGCCGGGCGCCGGGGCGCATGATGGTCGTCAGTTCGTGGTCGTCGTCCTCCTCGGCGTCGTCGTCATCGATGACGTGATGCAGCCCCTCCGCCATCGGGTCGTCGCGCGGCGGAACCTGCCTGGACTGCGCCCGCATGGCCGCGGTCCTGGCGTCCCCGCGGGGCCGGCGGGGAGTCCCGTCGCGGCCATAGCTGGTCTCGGCGAGTTCCCGGGCACGCGCCTCGCGCCAGTCGAACAGTTCGTTCTCGAGATCTGCGGCTCTGATTTCTAGTTCAGAAAGCCATTCCTCATCATGATCGTTAAAATTTTCGAACTCCTCGTTCATCGGCCTTCACCTCCAGCGTCTGGCTTGAACTGGGGCACTCCGGACCGGTGGCCGGCGTGCGGGGTGCTGCGCGGCAGCTGCCTAGGCGGGCGGCATTCGCCCAGGCGAGATCAGCGGCCGCGACACGTTGGTGCCTGGCCGCCCTGCCTCATCGAACCGACCCATGCCTGCTATTAGAACACGAGATCGATGACCATGGGAAGAGTTTGTTTACATAGCTTACCTATGTTCGAAGCAGGCTCAGCGCGGCTCCGCGCGGACCGGCCGCCCCGGCAGGGCGTCCCGCACGATCCCGCCGTCGCGTACCACGAACGTGCCGTTGACCAGCACATGCCGGATCCCGGCCGACGGGCGCGTGCTGTGCCGGTAGCTGGCCTGATCGGCGACCGTGGCCGGATTGAACACCACGACGTCGGCGTCCAGGCCGGCCTGCAGGCGTCCCTTGCGCCGCATGGCCGGCACCCGGTCCTCGAGTAGCCGGGCGGGCTCCAGGCTGCACTTGGCAAGCGCCTGAGCCAGGCTCATCAGCTCGCCCAGGCCGAAGTCGGCGCCATCGCGGGTGAGCAGGCGCAGCGCCCGGCCGAATGTCCCGGCGGTCCGCGGATGCGTGATCGCCGTCGGCGGCAGCGGCCAGGCCAGTGGATCGGCCAGGGGAGTCGTCCAGGTCAGCGGCATGGCGTCGCTGGCTACCACCGTGCCGGGAAACGACAGCGACCGCATCAGCAGCGCCCGGTCGGCCGGGTCGTCCTCGCTCAGCAGGTCGATGATGACCAGCCCGCCCGGATCGGCCAGGCGCAGTTCGCGCAGCCGGACCTCGCTGGCGACCGCTCGCCCGTCGGCGCGTAGGTGAGCGACGTCGGCACCAGGCCGCGCTCGCCCAGCCGCTCCGGGGCCAGGAACGCGGCGCCGATCCCGGTCATGCCGGACCCGTAAGGGTACGCCTCGGTGCTGACCCGCGACCCGGCCGCCTCGGCCCGGCGGTAGGCTGCGGCCACCGGCGTGACGCCCGCCTCTAGTTCCAGTGCGGTCGTCACCCCGTCCAGTGCCTGCATCCGCAGGCCGGCAATGTCGTTGACGTGGCTGTGCAGGTCGATGAACCCGGCCGTGACCACCTGCCCGGCCACGTCGACCTCAGCCCGGCCGGGCGCCAGCGCGGTTCCGACCGCCGCGACCCGGCGGTCGGCGACCGCGACGTCCCGCACCGCGTCAAGACCAGACTCGGGGTCGATCACCCGGCCGCCCCGCAGCACCACATCCCACTGGCTCACCGATGCCTCCTCGGCAGCAGTCTGCACCGAAGGCTGTTAGCCTGGCCAGGCCCCCAACGGCGCGCCCACAGCGCCAGGTCAGGCAGCGCCAGATTCGACGGCCCAGATCAGAGAGCCTGGATCAGACAGCACAGATCAGACGGCGGTGAGCATATGACGAGCGGCGGGACGCTCCGCGGCGACACAGGCCCGGGAGCCGGTGCGGCCAAGCGCGTCGCCGGCGTGGTCCTGGTGGCCCACGGAGGCCAGGAAGCCAGCACCGGGCCCACGGGCCCGCTGCAGCCCGCAGTGCTGCGCATGATCCCGGTCGCCGCGGCTATCCGGTCCGCGCTGCGCGGGAGCGACGTCGAGGTCCGCAGGCCGCGTTTCCGGGTACGCGGCTGGAACGGCGCGCAGGCCTCGCCGGTGGGTGACCTCAACGAGGAACTCGACGCCCTGACCGCCGCCTACGGTTCCGTCCCTGTGGTGCTCGTCGGGCATTCCATGGGGGCGCGTGCCGCGATCCGGGCCGCCGGCCATCCCGCCGTGTCGGCGGTGGCCGGGCTGGCGCCATGGCTGCCCCAGGGGGAGCCGGTCGGCCAGCTCGCCGGGCGCCGGGTGCTGGTCGCGCACGGGACGGCCGATCGCGTCACCAGCCCGGCCGATACCTGGGCCTACGTCGCGCGCGCCCGTGAGATGACCCAGGTGGCCGCGATCGAGATCAAAGACGGCGATCACCCGATGCTGCGCCGCGCCTCCCTCTGGCACGCCGTAGCGGCCGAGTTCGCTCGGTCGGCCCTGGGGGTGCCAGCCGGTAACCCGGCCCTCGAGTCTGCGCTCCAGGCAGACAGCGCCGGTCCGCCCCGTGTGGTCCTGTTAACTAGGGAGCCAGCACGATCGCCTCGCCGTGCGTGCCCTGCTGGACGCGCGCCATGGCCGCCGCCGCCTCCTCGAGCGGGTAGGTCGCCCCGACGGTCAACGTGGTCGCGCCCCGGGCGAGCAGCGCGACGAGCCGCCGCAGCCGCGCTCCGTCCGGGA
>Ga0335081_10022008_pt1 | contig 10312 bp, 9 predicted proteins | sample Lox_Sample_35_FD_206713 | JGI IMG/M metagenome (GOLD analysis project Ga0335081, IMG submission 206713) | Soil microbial communities from Loxahatchee National Wildlife Refuge, Florida, United States - Lox_Sample_3.5 | ecosystem: Environmental > Terrestrial > Soil > Wetlands | place: USA: Florida...
GCTCAGGATGACAATTACCTCCAGTCGTCTCTGACCGCGGTCTGTTGGGCGATGACGGCTTCAAAACCCACGTGCTTCCGGACCAGAATCTCACCGAACAGACGGTCCTGCCGCAACTGAATCGCCTGCAATCGTACCAGTTCCAGCAGCGCCAGGAACATGCAAACCAGCGTCTGGCGGGCGTGGATGTTGCGCAGCAGAAGTTTCAACCGGATGGGCTGGTCTTCCAGGGCCAGTCGCCGGCGCAGGTAGTCAATCATCTGGCTGACGGTGACCGTTTCTTCGTCCACCTGGATCATGGGACGGTGGCGGGCGCGGTCGAGGATCACCTGGAACGTCTTGACCAGATCGATGACGTCGGCGGCGATTTCGGGTTCGGTGCCTTCGGCGTCCATGAATTCCTTGATCGCCGGATTCGACCACACCGCGTCTTCGATCTGCTGTTTCTGCATCAGCATCTGAGCGGCGGACTTGAACTTTTCGTGCTCGATCAGCCGGTTGACCAGTTCGGTGCGCGGGTCTTCTTGTTCTTCAGACCCATTCGCCTGATCCCGAGGCAACAGCATCTTGGACTTGATGTGGATCAGCACTGCCGCCATGTAGATGAAGTCGGCGGCGATATTCACATCCAACTCGCGAAGTTTCTCGACGTACGCCAGATACTGCGCGGTGATCTTCGCTATGGGGATGTCGTAGATGTCGATGTCCTGTTTGCGAATCAGGTCGAGGAGCAGATCGAGGGGGCCCTCGTACACGTCTGTAACGGCGACGGAGAATGGCGAGTCGCTTTCCTTCTCGTGGCGGGCGGAGGAATCCGGCGGCGTGGTCTGTGCCAGCGCGTTCGCGCCTGCGGTCTGGAAAGTCTCTGGCATCGGTGTTCTTCGCTAGCGGCCCTCGTAGTCCAACGACATATGCAATGAGTCTCGCACTTCCGCCATGGTGGCTGAAGCTACCTGGCCAGCCTTGGCGGAGCCTGCCTCAAGAATATCCCACGCCAGCCGGGGATTGTCTTCGTATTTTTTGCGGCGTTCCTGCATGGGATTAAGAATGTTAACCAGGGCGTCCGCGGCCCAGCCCTTGCACTCGATGCATCCGATGCCCGCCGAACGGCAGCCGGCGTTGACTTTGGCCATAGTAGCCGAATCACTGAAAATCTTGTGCAAGTCGCCCACCGGGCAAACGTCGGGGTTACCGGGGTCGGTACGGCGGATGCGGGCAGGATCGGTAACCATGGTCTTCAGCTTCTGCCGCACCACTGGTTCGGGATCGGTGAGCAGAACGGTGTTGCCGTAGGACTTCGACATCTTGCGGCCGTCGGTTCCCGGAAGTTTGGGACTGCGCGTCAGGAGAGGCTGAGGCTCGGGAAATACTGCTTTTCCATTGAGGTTATAGAACTGATTGAAGCGGCGGGCGATCTCTCGGGTGAGCTCCACGTGCGGCACCTGGTCCTCGCCGACGGGAACGAAGTCGCCTTTATAGATAAGAATGTCGGCGGCCTGGAGCACGGGATAGCCGAGGAAGCCATAGGTGCCCAGGTCTTTCTCGGTGATGTTGTCGCGCTGTTCTTTATAAGTGGGTACGCGCTCGAGCCAGCCGAGCGGCGTAATCATGGAAAACAGCAGATGCAACTCGGCGTGCTGGGGAACATGCGACTGAATGAACATGGTACAGCGTTTCGGATCCAGACCGGCCGCCAGCCAGTCCAGCAAGACTTCAATCGAGTTTTCTTTCACTTTCGAAGTGTCGGCGTAGTCGGTGGTGAGCGCGTGCCAATCCGCTACAAAGAAGAAACATTCATACTGGTCCTGCATGGCGACCCAGTTCTGCAAGGCGCCGACGTAGTTGCCCAGGTGCAGCTTGCCGGTGGAGCGCATGCCGCTGAGGACGCGTTTGCGGGTGTGGGATGAAGAGGGCATCAGATGGTCATCAAGATGGAAGTATAGACGCGCAGCACGGGGCGGATGAGCGCGACCAGAAAGTTGCCCCCGAAAAATACCAGCGCCATCAAGCCGAAGATTCCCACCATGTCGTACACCTGCCGTACCCGCTCCGAAAGGAAATGACGCAACACATGGCTGCCATCGAGGGGTGGAACCGGAATCAGGTTGAACACGGCGAGCAGAACATTGATCAGCAGAAATTGATAGAGAAGCAGCGCCACGGGCACGAAAGTGGAGTTGCTGAAAACGAAACCACCCAGCGCCCCCTGAACGATCATTCGCCCACCCGGCACGGCCACAGAAATCAGTGCCAAGAGGATGGTGGCAGCGGTGGCCACGATGAAGTTGCTGACCGGGCCTGCGACCGAGGTCAGAATGTCATCGAGAACAGGGTTCTTGAAGTTGCGCGGGTCGACGGGCGTGGGCTTGGCCCAGCCGATCACCGGAAGATGAGTCAACATGGCGATCAGTGGCAGCAAGACCGTCCCCACCGGGTCGATGTGCTTGATGGGGTTGAGCGAAACGCGCCCTAACATGCGTGCGGTGGGGTCGCCGCGGCGGTTGGCCATCCAGGCGTGCGCCGATTCGTGAATGCTGATCGCGAATAGAAACGCGATCAACTGGAACAGGATGTCAACATGTTGCAGGGTCATGCGGGGCTGGATTTGATACTAACATGGACGGAATAGGCGGTTGTTGTACTGGAGACCCGTGCGTCGTTCAATCATTCAACGGAAAATTAAAGACCAGTGTGTTTTCCACTTCTACCGGCTTGCCATTCAGCAGATAGGGATGGAACTTCCACTGCTTTACCGCAGCGATCGTAACATTCGCCAATAAAGGGTCGCCGTCGATTGCCTTCACCTCTGAGAGGTCGCCTGACGGTGCGATAACCAGAAGAACGTGCACAAGGCCCTGAATTCTCTTCTTTTTTCGCTCCTTGACTTGCTCTTTGGTGAACTGGGGATTGACCCTGGTAACGATCATCTTTTGGAAGGTGGTTGACGACACGCGAACCCGGGTTGGCAGCTGTTCAGTTTGTTGCAGGCCAGATTGCGATGGGGATAAAGCAGCTTTGTCTTGCGAAACGAGTGCGGGTCCGAGAGCAAGCAGCGCGGCAATGACGCAGGCAAATCTCTTGGGAGGCATCATATTGGTTTTCGCGGGCTGCTGCGTTTTGGGCCTCACGGTTTCTCAATTGCCTTCTGCAACAACTCTTCCGGTGCAATCGATTTCACTTTGATGGGCTTGGCAGGAATGCCGCCGACGATGTGGAATGGGGCCACGTCCTTCGAGGCCACGCCCATCGAGCCCACCATGCCATGTTCGCCCACCTTGACGCCGCTCAACACGGTGGCGTGATAAGTGACGCGGGCCTTGGGGCCGATTTCAGTCTTCTGATTGGTGACGATCATGCCATCGTTGAGATCGTGCGCGTGGGAGTAAACATTGGCGTAATCAGAAATGGATGAGCCTTCGTGAATGATGATTTCGCCGCGGTCATCGAGCAGTACGTATTTATGAATGGTGCAGTTGTCTTCCACCGTGAGGTTATAGCCGTAGGAAACCTCGACGCCGTGAAAAATCTTCACATTCTTACCGCAATACTTGAAGACGTGACGGGCCAGCATGGCGCGAACCCGATGTCCAAGCCAGTGGTTCAGACCAGCCGGGGAACGGTCATACATCATCCAGAACCAGATCAGGGGTTTGCGTTCGTTGTACTTGGTGACGTCGACGTCCCCGTAAGATTCCGGTTCCAGCGTGGCATTGCGTGGATCGAAAGAGTGAATCAGGACCTGCTCGGCCAGCGGCGCGCTGGGGTGGGGCGCGGCATAAGGACGGCCGAGATAAAGCTCATGCAGCGCGTTGCGGACCACGTTCGCACGATGTTCGGGATTGCGGTTAATGAACTCCTGGTCGAGTTTGTCGATCCAGGCCATGAACGCCTTCTCAGCAGCGGGAGTCGGTCCGAGAACGCGATATTCGTATCGGGGCATGAGTGCCTCTTAAGCAGACTCGCAGACTTAAAACATAGCACAGGCAGTGGCTGCAACGACTCCATCCGCGGGAAATGGCTCACATCAACAATTGAGGCAACCGCAAAATGGGGCGTCATCCTGAGCGCAACCGTTCTTCAGGCGGAGCGAAGGATCTCCCGCTCCTCAACATCGTGCTACCTGAGATCCCTCCGCCCGCTGGTGAAATCGCGGGCGTTCGGGATGACGCCATATGTGAAGCAGAAGAATTCAAATTGAGCCACTATCCCTCTGCGTCCATGCTTTATAATTCGCGCCTTATCCCGTGACGACTCTTGCCCGCAAGCTGCGCGTGGTCGACTACTTCGCCTTGGGCTGGGGAAGCATGGTCGGCGTGGGCTGGCTGGTGGTGATGGATGACTGGCTGCTGCGCGGGGGCACGCTGGGGGCGATTCTGGGTTTCGCAATCGGCGGAGCGCTGTTATTGCCCATTGGTTTCGTGTACGGACGGTTGGTGGCGGCCATTCCCGATGCTTCCGCCGAAGTCGCGTATACCGCCAAAGTGTTTCCGCAGCCGGTCAGCTTGGCCACCGGCTGGATGATGGTGCTGGCGTACTTCATAGTGTGCCCGTGGGAAGCGGTCGCGATGGGCAGGATCGCGGGCTACATCTTTCCCGTACTCGACTCCATGGAACTGTATCGCCTCGCTGGCCGGCCCGTATACCTGCCGCACTTGATCATCGGACTGGGCCTGACGGCATTTCTCACGGTGCTGAATTATCGCGGTATCCGGCTGAGCGCGACTTTCCAGAACTGGACGGTTTTCGGGACGCTGGCGTTGTTCCTGGTGTTCGTGGGATGCGGGGTGAGCAAAGGCTCGCCCCGCAATTTTGCGCCGCTGTTCGCCCACAGCGGGTTTGTTTCCGTGCTGCTGGTGGTGCAGATCGTGCCTTATTTCATGAGCGGGTTCGAATCGGTAGTGAAGGGGGTGGAAGAAGCCAAGCCGGATTTTCAGTTGCGACAGTTTTTCACCGCGATCTGGATGGCGATCGTGGTTGGCATCCTGTTTTATACGATCATCATCGCAGCCGTCGGATTTGTGGCCCCGTGGCACGAGCTAACCGGCGAGAAATTCATGACCGCGGTTGCGTTTGAGCGCGCGATCGGTTCGCGCTGGATTGTGAGCCTGATTCTAGCCGCGGCGCTGCTCTCGCTGCTCAAGGTGTTCAATGGCAACCTGGTAGCCGCAAGCCGGGTTTTGTTTGCCATGGGACGCGGTCATTTGGTGGATGCGCGGGTGGGTGAGGTGCATCCGCAGAAGCAGACGCCTTCCGTGGCGGTGGTGTGCATTGGAGTTGCCACTGCGGCATGTATGTTTTTGGGGGATGCAATACTTGTCCCGATTACCGAGGTGGGCTCAGTGGCGTCTGCCATAGGCTGGCTGGGTACCTGCGCCGCCTATTATTGGATGCGGCCGGCGCTGCTGGAGCGGGCAATGGCGATGACAGGTGTGCTGGTCAGCCTGCTCATGATACTTATGAAGATTGCGCCTGCCGTTCCTGGACACTTCAGTGCCTACGAATGGCTGGCGTTGGGAGTGTGGAGCTTGATGGGATTGATGCTGGCGCGGAGAGCACGAAGTTCAAACGGAGGTCGCACATGAGGAACTACATTCGCCGGGGATGGCGGACAACGCTGATGACGCTTGTGTTTTCGCTTGTTCTCATCGGTCTGGCGCAGACGTCCTCGTCACGCTCATCGGCTTTCGATCTCGTCATCAGCAACGGCCACATCATCGATGGCACCGGCTCACCTTGGTATTCGGGAGATGTTGGAATTCGTGACGGCAGAATTGCCGCCATCGGGCAACTGAGCGAGGTAGCCAGGACGCGAACCATCGACGCCCAGGGCAAAGTAATCGCGCCCGGGTTCATCGACATGCTCGGCCAATCCGAGCTGACCATCCAGGTTGATCCGCGGGTGCCTTCGAAAATCTACCAGGGCATTACCAGCGAAATCACCGGGGAAGGAGGCTCGGCTGGGCCGCTCAACGATGCGATTATTGCAGCCGACCGCGCGACCTACGATCACTACCATCTCAACCCGGATTGGCGGACTCTGGGTGAGTATTTCGCCAGGTTGGAGCGGCAGGGCATCGGCATCAATCTGGCCAGTTATGTTGGCGCCACGCAAGTACGCCGCATGGTGCTGGGAGACGATGACAAACAGCCGTCGGCCGCCCAACTTGAACAGATGAAGGAGCTGGTGCGGCAGGCGATGCGAGAAGGAGCAGTGGGGGTCTCGACGGCGCTGGAGTATGCCCCTGCGCCCTATGCCAAGACCGAAGAGTTGATCGCTCTGGCGAGCGAAGCCTCGAAATTCGGCGGTGTCTATGCCACTCACATGCGCAACGAGAGCGACGCTGTGCTTTCGGCAATGGATGAAGCGCTGCGTATTGGCCGAGAGGCGCATATTCCGGTGGAGATTTGGCATATCAAAGTCGCCGGCAAGGAAAATTGGGGGCGCATGCCCGAGGTGGTGGCCAAGATCAACTCGGCGCGCGCGCAGGGAATCGATGTCAGCGCCAATACCTACGCGTACACCGCCTGGTTCAACGATCTTTCGGCGTTCGTTCCGCAGTGGGCGCACGATGGTGGTGTCGCCAAGCTGGTGGAGCGGTTGAGAGATTCGGGGATGCGGGCCCGCATGCGCAAAGACATGGAGACTCCTTCGACGGCGTGGGACAACGAATGGCAGGAAATCCCCGGCCCGGAGTCAGTCTTGATTGGAGTGGTGCAGAACCCGAAGCTATTGTCCTTGCAGGGGAAGACGCTGGCGGAAATTGCCAAGTTGTGGAACAAAGATCCGATGGATGCCCTCTTCGATTTGCTGATTGAAGACAATGCATTCACTTATGTGGCGGTGTTCGGAATGTCAGAGCCCGACGTTGCCTTGGCGGTGCAGCAACCGTGGGTATCGATCGACAACGATTCCTCGGGAACATCGCCTGAGGGGATTCTGGGGCTGGAGCATCCGCATCCGCGGGCGTACGGGACATTCCCGCGCATCCTGCGAAAGTACGTTCGCGAAGAAAAGAAGCTGACGTTGGAGGATGCCATTCGGAAATTCTCGGCTTTACCGGCGCAGCGCATGCGCTTAACCGATCGCGGAGTGTTGAAAGCTGGCATGTGGGCGGATGTTGTGGTTTTCGATCCCACGACGATTCGCGATCTCGCGACCTTCGCCGAGCCCAATCAGTTGTCGCAGGGCATGGATTACGTGCTGGTGAACGGAGTTGCCGTGATTGATCAGGGAAAGATGACGGGTGCCAGGCCGGGGAAAGTCCTGCGGGGACCCGGGTATGCGCCGGGGAAGTGAAAGGTCAGGAGAGCTGAAGAGCGGTTTTGATCGCGGATTCAACCCGAGCCAGCGTGGCCGCGGAGCGAGAAATCCAATTATCCAGCGCATCGCTCTCTTAACGTCGCAACGCGGCTTGAGCGTTCCTAGCCGCAAGGGGCGTGACTCGCGGCTGCGTGAGGGTGCCGGTGATGTTGAAGCCGGGAGCTCCCTCGCGGGTCAGTTTCAGGTCCAAGACGCGAGCCAGCGAAGCCGTGCCACTGAGGCGGTACTCGTCGCCTGCCGTCTCCAGGGAGCCATCTTGAATCTCGAGGTTGCCCGCACGTATTGAGAAGCGCGCGGTCAAGCGCTGTACTTGCAGACTGCCGTTCTCGGCCAGCACGATGTGAGGGAGTGCGCCGTTTCTCACTTCCACCTGAGACGTGCCGGTGGCAGAGGCCAGCAGTTCCGCATGGGTGAACCCTGATGCGTCGATCTCATATTTTACGTTGGCCAAGCCCGTGATCCAGGGGTTGTTCATGGCGGTGGCAAGCTGGCCAAGGGCCAGGTGGTCCACTCCTCCGCCGAAGGCATATCGTGGCGGCTGGGAGTTGAAATCCGCCTTCCAGTCACCCAGGTGCCGTCCGCCCAGAAATTCGCCGCGCAACTCTTTGAACTCGATCTTCCCGTCCGCTGCGTGAATGGTGGAGGACACCCTGTTAACCACGATGCCGTGAGCCACGATTTTGTCTGCACTGAGTTTCCCGGAGGCATTCAACGCGATCAACCCGCGGCTGCCGGAAGGAATTGAGGCAGAGCCGAAGCGATACCACGGCTCTTTCTGCGCCTTGGGAAACAACAATGGGGACCACTGATCGGCGGTGATCTGGTCGGCGTGCAGCTCGAAACGAATTGGGCATGTACTCATCGTTCCACAGGGCCGGGGAAGCGTGAGTGATCCCCGCCATGCGGATCCCGCCAGGAATGCCGTCAGATTGCTGACTTGGGTCTGGCTGGGGCCAAGGATGAGATCAGCGGCCACTATGTCGAAGGGCGCGTCCAGGGCACGCATTCGGGATCGGATCGCGTGCAGGTGCGCTGTGCCTGTGATTTCCGGCGGAGCGAAGTGTGCCCAGGCCCCTGCGATGCGCAGGTCGAGTTTGGCGGAGCCTTCGGCGGCGGTTTGGAGAGCAGGGATCCCGGCCGTCCTCGCCGCTTGCAGCAAGCGCTGCAGTTGAGCCTCACCCTTCAGCTCGAAGTCATACCCTTGATGTGAAAACTGTCCCTGCAACACTGCTGGAACCGCGTGCCCCAGGGGAATGCGGAACGAGTTCAAGGTAACACGGGGTGCCATTCCGTCGGAAGAAACGGTGAAGGAAATGTTGTTCAGGGCCAGATTGGTATTGGTGATGCCCGATTCCAGGCCGAATCCAGTTACCTCGCCACCGCCCTGCCAGCCGGATCGCGTTTTGTTTGCTGGCGCCGGTCTCTGAATTGTTATTCTCGCCTTAAGTACACCGGTCGCGATCAGGTCGTCCGGCAGGCCCAGTTTGGCGTGCCGGGCGAGGACCACCAGCGATTGCATCGGTGCGCCCTCTACGGCGAGGGCAAGATCATAGTTGCGTCCCCCCAAAGGATCAGCGATACGTCCGGTGAGGCTGATTGAGCCATCGGCCATCGGAGCCGTACAGTCGCCGTCGGAGAGCATATTGGCGATGGAACTGTATTGGACGGTGCAATGTAGGGCCAGACGGAGAGCGTCCCCGCCCGGGATGTCATAGCGGCGAAAATCTTCAGCGGAGGCGTCGGCGGTTATGTCGAGACGGGCAGGTGTACCCGAGAATTGGGCAGCGATCCGCACCGCTCCCCGCCAGCCTTTATCGCTCCCGTAGGCGAGTTTGGTAAGTTGCCCGAGCTGGGCGCGGTCCCAAAGAAAGTTGAACTGCAGAGGAGTGTCGCGCAACGCGGCGGCTCTCTGCCACGATCCGGTCAGGCGAAGAATACCGGTGTCACTGAGATTGAAGTCGGTGCGCACGGGTTGCGCTTCCAGCCGCATGCTCCACATGTTTTCCGAAGCCTGCCACAGGGAAAAATCGGCGTCAGTCAGGGCGTAGGGTTTCTTTTCCGGCCCGAACTTAAAGTTGATACGAGCGTGGCTGGCTTCGATATAGGGGAATGCAGGGCGTTTTTCTGTCTTCGCTTTGCTGGTGGGAGCAGCCGAGATCCGATCAGCGCGTTCCACAAGATTTTCCAGGTTCCAATGTCCTTCGGAGTTGCGAGTCAGATTGACGCTGGGTTCGGTGAGGCTCAGAGTCGCGATTTCCAGGCGGCCGCGTAAGAGCGAGCTCATCCGTAATAGCGCGGTCACTTCCTGGGCACGCAGCACCGGTTCCGCGCTGAATGCGGGGTCGTCATGAACGACGAAGTTCTCCAGTTCGAATCCCGGCTGAGGCAGGAAACGCAGACTCACTGACGACACTTCCACGGATCGTCCCAGGGCGAGGCTGATGGAACTCACGATCCGCGACCGCAGCCGATTAGCCCCCGGCCGGACCAGGCAGAGCGCCGCCAGGAGCACGAGCCCGAGCAGAACGATTCCGCGTCTGGAGCGAACAAATCTCACTTCACTACCTTGAGGGTGCGACGCCAGCGAGTTTCGTCGAAGAAGTGAAACACCACGTGCGCCAGGAACCCTACCCTCTGGCTGACTTCTCTTTCCAAGTACTGGTTGGGCGGAGTCTCAAACGACCAATAGATGAACATCGGCCTGCCGATCACGTTTTCGCGCGGAACGAACCCCCAGTACCGGCTGTCATAGCTGACATCGCGGTTGTCGCCCATGGCGAAGTAACGGTCCGGCGGGACCACGATATCGTCTCCCTGAATGTGGTCCTTCAGGGTTAATTGCCAGTTGGGAGCCACATTGTTGAACTCTGAAGGCGGTACGGCAGGAAAGTTGTCCCGATAAGGATTATAGGCGTCGGCTACGCCCGAGTGAATGACGTAAGGCTCGTCCAGTTTTTTGCCGTTGCGATAGACCGCGCCATCCCGCAAATG
>Ga0335081_10022009_pt1 | contig 10312 bp, 2 predicted proteins | sample Lox_Sample_35_FD_206713 | JGI IMG/M metagenome (GOLD analysis project Ga0335081, IMG submission 206713) | Soil microbial communities from Loxahatchee National Wildlife Refuge, Florida, United States - Lox_Sample_3.5 | ecosystem: Environmental > Terrestrial > Soil > Wetlands | place: USA: Florida...
GAATTCGGCCTCGGCCATTTGCCGTTGACGCTCCTGTTCGCGCAGGCGCTGGCGGGACAACAGCACCACCAGCCCGGTCAGGAGCGCCAGCGCGCCGGTAATAACGCCCAACAACACGGCCACGTGCTTGAGTGTCCACCAGGGTGGCGACTGGATGACCGTCAGGTCAGCGGGTGAACGCGACAAAATCTGGAAGGATTGGGGTGACCAGACTCCCGCGAAGGGCCGGGTGTCATCATGAATGAGGGTGCAAATGCCCGTGACCCGGACGCCGCTGCCCGCTTCCCAATCCGGGCGAGCCGGCTGACCCGGCGGCATGGTCAATACCGCTTTGAACAGTCTCCCGTTCCGGTCCAGAGTCAAGGCCACCCCGTCCAGCACAAATTGAACCTGGGTGAGCGTCCCGCCCAGGACCACCAGATCGTCTTCGTGGTCGAAGGCCTGGTCATAATTGGTGAGCGCGAGTGGGACCGGCGACCGGGTGGAACCGGCTTTACGAAAGACAGAATTTTCGAGCCGGGGCGGATAAGAGCCGAACGTCAGAAATCCCAGCACGTCAATGATATCGCCCGGCTGCAAGTCGTTGCGTTGTTCGGTCTGAATGCGCAGGCCGGAATTTCCGTCGCGAATCCAAACATAGGAACCGGCCTGGGCAAAGGTGACGACGCCGCGGAGGTGAACGCGATGGGCGTACGCGTAAAGGTTTTCCGGCGAGAACCGCATCAGGGTTGTCGCCGAGCGCAGCGGCGCGGCATACGGATCGGCCGGCGCTGGCTTGTCCACGAGCACCGGCACGTCGCGCGGAACCTGCAGGACCGGACTCAATACCTGGCCTTTCTGATTGAATTGATAATAGCAAACCGCGCGCACGCGCACTTCGGAGTCCACCTGAATCGCTCCGCCCGCGGGCATAACGCACCGCACCGGCAACAGGCCCCCGTCGGCGGCAATGACGATCCGTCCGACATCGGACCCGGACGCCGGTTCGAAAATCCGGTGGACGACGCCTTTGATTTCCACCCATTGCGCGTCGAGCGCGCCGGTGATCAATTGCTGATACGTGACCGGCTGTGCGGCGGGGAGGTTGGTCGTTCCCAACTTTTGCGCGGCATTGGCGAGGACGATGGGGGCAAATTGACCGGGGCCGGTCACTCCGCTGACGTTCAACCAATCCCCCCGCCGAAAACCGGAAAGAATGTTTCGCGCATTCGGCGGCGTCAGCACATAAATCCCGGCCGTCGGGTCCGCCAGAATGACGGCGAACCGGTCAGGCGCGATGGTCGCCGTATCAATCACCACCCCGGACAGGGAGACCGGCAGTTGCCGGGCCGTCTCGGCAACCGCCAGGCTGCGGACTTGCGCTGCATGGGTCAAAACATTGGCGGGGGATGGCGGCGTATCCTCACCCGTTGCCATCGAGGAACCAGCGCTGATAGAGAGCAACCCGGCCAAGCCGGTTGCAAGTAAAGGCGCGCGCATTTTTAACGGAATAAAGTGATTATGCGGCAAAACCCCTCCTGGTGCAATACCTCCATTTTTACCCGTTCGGGTAATAGGCAAATTCCCGCTTACCATGATAACATTTTCCAAATATCAGTGTTGAAACACCGAGAATTGGGAAGTTGAATTTCAATGCCCGGAGTTGAAACAGGAAACGAATCAAGTAAATCCTATGAACAAAAAGCAATTATTGACAACGGGACTGGCGGCGGGCATGACGGGCTTGCTTGCCGTCAACGCGTCGGCAGATCTGTTAAGCGGTTGGGGATTGGACACTGGCCAGCAAAATGCCACCCTCACAGAAGGCGTGCCCGGCAGTTTCAGTGTGACGACTCCCACCGGCAACGCCGGGCCGCGCGCCTCAGGGTTCTCCTATGACTTCAGCACCATCGGAGCGTCATTGGGTTTGTCGGGGACAGTGGCTTTGGGAAATGCGCCGGGGAATATTCAGTTCCGTTTTGGCATGTTTAATCTCAATGGCAATAGTCCGGGCACCTTGAGCGGCGGGCTATGGTCTGGGGCAAGCACCGGCAATTGGCTGGGGTACCTCGCTTCTCCGCGCAATGTGGCCGATGCCAGCGGCGCCGCAGTTTTGTGGGGGCGCAATGGCACGGGTGGAAATGCCTGGCTCAGCAGTGGTGCGACGTATTCCCCCACCGGCAACCCGGGAGAGACTTTTTCGGGGACCGGCGTGGGCAACGGCACGTTCAATTTTGACCTGACGTTGACTCGTCTCGCGGCAAATCAGGTTGGCATCTCCTGGTCCTTCATCGAGACGGATGGAGCCGGCAATTTTTCCGACGGTGGCAATTACATTGATACCTCCGGCCTGAGCAGTGGAGTCGCGTCGTTCAACGCGGTGGGCTTTCTGCTGAATGCCAACACGGGCGCCGCTCAGTTCAGCAATGTTCAGATCACTCCGATCCCGGAGCCGGCCACAGGCAGTCTGATTGGAATCGGTCTTTTAAGCTCGATCCTCGCGCTGCGCCGTCGTTTAAGCTGAACGCGAGCGGTTGATTACAGTTTGTCCCGCAGGGCGAACCGACATCGGTTCGCCCTTTTGTCATGTGCCTGAAAGGGACGCAGAGCCTCCCGAATTTCGCGGATAAAAACCGCTGCCCGGCTTGATCTCCGCATTTCGATCGTTTCGCCGAGCTGGCATTCCGGTTTTGGCGGACAGTTTAAAGCGTAATATCAAAGCCGGTCTTGATTAAAGTGGCCGGACAGCAGATGAACGATAGAGCACAGCGACAAGCCGACCACTGGAGACTTGTCGGGGTCTGTATTGTCCTGGCGGCGATGACGTGGCTGGTCTTTGGACAGACCCTCGGCTACGAATTCATGAACTACGACGATGGCGATTACGTTGCCCATAGCCCGGCGGTCTGCGGCGGCCTGAGCTGGAAAGGAATTGTTTGGGCGTTCACCCACAGCGTGAACTTTAACTGGACCCCGGCGACGGTGATATCATTCATCCTGGAATACCGGTTCCACGGACTGAACGCCGGGGGATATCATCTGACGAATGTTCTGTTGCACACGGCTGGGGTGGTCGTCCTTTTCCTGGTGTTGCGTCAAATGACCGGCGCCTTAGGGAGAAGCGCTTTTGTGGCGGCGGTCTTTGCCATTCATCCGTTGCATGTGGAGTCAGTGGCCTGGATTGCAGAACGGAAGGACGTGTTGAGCGGCCTGTTTTTCATGCTCACACTGTGGGCGTATGCGTGTTACGCCCAAGGGGAGAGCGGAGGCAAGTGTCAGGCGACACGAACGAATTCGGTCTTGTCACCTGTCACCTGTCACCTGTCACCTTACTGCTGGCTGGTGGTATTGTTCTTTGCCCTTGGCCTCATGTCCAAGCCGATGTTGGTCACGCTCCCGTTTGTGCTGATTTTATTGGACTACTGGCCGCTTGGACGATTGGCGACTGGAGGCTGGCGATTGGCCATGAAACCTCTGGTATTTGAAAAAATCCCGCTGTTGTTTCTTTCAGGCATAGCGTGCGTGATCACGCTCTTCACACAAAAGGAAGCCATGGATCCATTGCCCTTCTCCGAGCGCATCGGCAACGCCCTGGTTTCGTACGTTGTCTATTTGTGGCAGATGGTCTATCCGGCTGGGTTGGCTGTATTTTATCCCCGTCCGGAAAGCGGCTTGGCGCTTTGGGAGATCTTTGGAGCATTGGCGTTGTTGCTGGCCATCACCGTCGGCGCGGTTTTGGCCCGGCGAAAGCGGCCATGGTTTTTGTTCGGCTGGCTGTGGTATTTGGGAACGCTGGTACCGGTAATCGGGATTGTGCAGGTGGGAGCACAGGCGCATGCGGACCGTTACACTTATCTGCCGCAGATCGGTTTGGCGGTGCTGGCGACATGGGGAGTGGCGAAATGGAGCGCCGACTGGCACCTTCCCCGCGGCACGATGAGCGGCATTGCCGCGGCAATCCTGGCGGCCTTGATGATTGACGCGCATGATCAAACCGCGTATTGGCGGAACGATGAATCGCTTTGGGCTCATGCGCTCGACTGTACTCCTGGCAACATCACCGCCCATGTCAACTACGGGAACGTTCTTCTCGAAAAGGGAAGTATGGACGAAGCCGTCGCCCAGTTCCAAAAGGCCCTGCAAATCAAACCCGACTATGCGGAAGCCCACTACAATCTCGGCAACGCACTCCTCCAGGAGGGAAACGTGGACGAAGCCGTCGCCCAGTTCCAAAAGGCCCTGCAACTTAAACCCGACTACGCGGCAGCCAGCCTCAATCTCGGCAATGCCTTCATCCAGAAGGCAAAGATGGAGGAAGCCATCGTCCAGTTTCGCAGAGCTCTGCAAATCAAACCGGATTACGCCGAGGCCCGCCTCAATCTCGGCAATGCTTTCATCCAGAAAGGAAATGTTGACGAAGCCATCGTCCAGTTCCAAAAAGCCCTGCAGATCAGACCCGATTACGCCAAAGCCCGCCTCAACCTCGGCAACGCCTTTCTCCAAAAGAAAAATGCGGACCAGGCCATCGCCTGTTTCCAAAAGGCTCTGCAAATCAAACCCGATTATCCGGAAGCACAAAATAACCTGGCCTGGGCGTTGGCGACCGCTCCCCGGGCGTCTCTGCGCAATGGCAGCCGGGCGGTGGAACTGGCCCGGCAGGCGAATCAATTGACTGGCGGAGAAAACCCGGTCGTTCTCCGCACGCTCGCGGCCGCATACGCGGAGGCAGGGCAGTTTGGCGATGCCATTCAAAGTGCCCGAAAGGCCATTGCACTGGCGAAGGTTGCCGGACAACCAAACCAGGTGGTGCAGATCAACAGTGAGCTGAAGCTTTACGAGGCCGGACTTCCCTTCCATCAGGAAGGTCAATGAGTGAGGGTGATCCGCGGTTACATCCACATTTTTACCCTTTTGGGTAATTGATTGAAGCTGCGTCCGCTTGATAGCCTGTTTACGCATCACGACCAACAGTAAAACGACCCAAATGCATTGGGGGTTAATCGTTTGCGGGCTGGGTTTCGCTCTCGATATGATTCTGAGCGAAGCGTTGCCGAAACTTAGACCGATTGATTCATTATGAAAACACCAGCTATCAAAAAATTTGTCGTCATTCTCTCGTGTGTTCTTCCCCTCGTTTTGCCGGCTGCCACGCTGACCTGGGACGCCGACACAACTACGACCGGCGCGGAGGACGGCTCCGGCACCTGGGACACGTCCACTGCCAACTGGTGGACCGGCTCGGCCGACACCACCTTCAATATTGCCACGCCCGATGGCCCCATCATTGGCGCGCTCAACGGCGCAGCGGGCACGGTGACCCTCGGAGCTCCCATCATTTCGTCAAACATCATTTTCAACGCCGCGAGCGTTGGCAATTACACCATCGCCGGCGGCGGCAACACGCTGACCCTGACAAACCGCGTCATCCTGGCAAACGTGGACGCTACCATTTCCGCCAACCTCACCGGCACGGGGTTGACTGTGAGCCATGGAGCTGCCAACGCCCCGAGTGGTGTGTTGATCCTTTCGGGCGACAACTCAGGGCTCGCCGGCACGTTAACGATCGGTGAAAATGCGAACAATCCGGCCGGGGTGGCCGCGGCCAATACCACGTGTGCCGTGCGCCCGACCTCCAACACCGCCCTTGGCACCGGGACCATCGCGTTCAACAGCCAGGGCAATCAGGCCAATCCCCGCCTGGAATTGTCCGGTGGAATCACTCTGACCAATCCGACCGTTGCCGCGGCTGGCAGAAACAATGCCACGGCGGCCGTTGTCGCGTACGGCTCGGCCAATACCATGTCCGGTACTTTTTCGCGCGGCACCGGCGGACAGGATTTCAACCTGGCTTCGGAAGTTGCGAACGGGCTGACCCTTTCCGGAACGACCGGCACCAACGGAATCGCACTGACCAGCGCCGCCGGATTGCCTCGCAATTATGTTCTCCGTGGCAGCGGCAGTGGCACGGTCAGCGGTAATATTATCAGCAATGTGACCGCCAGTGCGGCAAATAACGTCGGCATCGTCAAGGCCGGAAGCGGAACCTGGACGTTGTCTGGCGCAAATGCGTTTGCCGGTGGCGTCATCGTGGATCAAGGGACGTTGACGCTCGATTACAGCAGTCAGAACAACGCGAAGCTGGCCACGACTGGTCCGCTGACGCTGGCGGGCGGCACGGTCAACTTGAGCGGAGGATCATTTCTGGAAGCCGTTGCTTCAACGACAAACAGTGCCGGGTTCTCGGCCATCACCCGCGGCAGCGGCACCTCGACCTTGCGCTTGAATGCCATCACCCGTCTGCCGGGCGGCGTGATTGATTTCGGAACCACCGCCATCGCCGACACAGACAACAGCGACGTAAACGGGATTCTGGGCGGATACGCGACAGTGGCAGGCGCGGATTGGGCGCACAGCTCCGCGAGTGCCTCGGATACACCCATCACCGCCTATACCGGCTACACGGACATCACGGCGAGCGGCAGCACCATTGCCGATGGCGCGACCTCCAATGTCCGCCTCAATGGCGCGGGCGGCGGCGGCAATATTGCCCTGGGCTCGGCCACAACCACCATCAACACACTGCTGCAAAACACCGCCACCGCGGCCACCATCAACACTTCCGCCGGCACGCTGCGTCTGGGAGCCATCGGCGGCGTGCTGATACCCAACGGAGATCAAGGTTTGACGTTCGGGACAAGCGTCAACTCCGGCACGCTCACCGCCGGCGGCGCGGACAACGTGTCCGGTGAACTGGTTTTTATCAATAATTCCGCCAACGATATTCTCGTGAATTCCGTCGTCGCGGACAACGGCACCGGGAGCGTTTCGCTGACGAAGGCCGGCCCCGGCACCACGACGTTGGCAGGCGCTAATACTTATTCCGGAAGGACCACCGTCGCCAGCGGCACACTGAATGTCAGCGCCGACAGCAATTTTGGAACCGCGCCCGGTTCCGTTGTGCCTCTCAATATTTTGATCAATGGCGGCACTTTGGCGGCAACCACGACTTTCACGTTGAACCCCAATCGCGGCATCGGACTCGGTCCGACGGCCCGCAACGGCAATGGCACCATCAGCGTTGCGAGCGGCCAGACGCTGACTTTCGCCGGCGTTATCACCAATACCGATACCACCGGCAACGGCCCGGGCGGTTCTTTGACAAAAACCGGCCCCGGCACGCTCGTCCTGCTCGGGGTTAACCTGTATACATATGGAACGATCATCAACGCCGGCACGCTCCAGGTAACCAACGATAGCGGGTTAGGCGCGTTCTTCCAGACTTCCGGCGGATATACTCCCGACAATGTCGTCCTCAATGGCGGTGTCCTCGACATCGAAGGCAGCACGACATTGAGCGCGAACCGGGGCATTTTGCTCGGTCCGGTCGGAGGTTCCGGCGGCGGCACGATCAGCGTCGGCAGCGGGCAGGTGGTTAATTTCAGCGGGCGGATTGCCGACAATTGGGGCGGCACGGGGGCGCTCACCAAGGGCGGCGCCGGCACGCTCATTTTGGGCGGCAACACAAGCGGTTACTCCGGTGACACGACCGTAAGCGGCGGTATGCTTCAATTGGCCAACGCGCGCGCTGTCCCGAACGGGTCTGACAAGGGCAACATCATCGTCAACAGCCCCGGTGTGTTGGGTTTAACGACCAGTGTGGCTTTGAAAGGACTGGGCGGCAACGGCACCGTGGACAGCCCGAGCAACGCTCCGGTGAATCTGACTTTGGGTTACTTCAACACCAGCAGTTCATTTGGTGGCACCATTCAAAACAGCGGCGGCGTTCTGACGCTCATCAAGACGGGCAACGGCACCTTCACCTTCTCCGGCGCGGGCACTTACACCGGCAACACGCTCATCAACAGCGGCACACTCGCATTGAGCGGCTCGGCTTCCGTGGTTTCCACCAATATCAATGTCGCCTCGGGAGCCACGCTGGATGCAACCGGGTTGAGCGGCGGTCTCACCGTTGCATCAGGACAAACCCTGTCCGGCAATGGCTCCGTGCAAGGCAATCTGACTGACGGTTCGGGGGCAATCCTGTCGCCGGGCAGCAATAATGTGGCCGGCACTCTGACCGTGAACGGAAATTTAACCCTGGGCGGGAAGCTGAACTATGACTTTACCGCCGGAGACCCGACCATCGGTGGCGGGGTCAACGACCTGCTGGTGGCCAACGGCAACCTGACGCTGAACCCCGGCACGGTCATCAATGTGAATACATTCGGCGGCGGTGTCCCGACCAATGTCACTTATACCATCATGCAGTACACCGGCACTCTGACCGGCAATCCGGCGACCGCGCTCTCGATCAATCTGGGCAGCCATTATACGCCGACTTTCGCCAACGACACCGTTTCTTCGCCCAAGCGCATCACCATGACGATTATCGGTTCGCCCCAATCGCTGATTTGGTCCGGCGCCATCAGTTTCGCGTGGGACCAGGGCACGTTGAATTGGAGCAATACGGCTGCGCACGCGGCGGATACCTTCTCCTCGGGCGACACCGTGACTTTCAATGATTCTGGCAACAGCAGTTCTCCGATTGACCTCGCGCTCGCGGTCAATCCAAATTCCACCACCGTCAACAGCAGTTTCACCTACACGTTCGGAACCACCACTGCCGGCGCGCTCGGTGGTGGTGCTTTGATCAAGAGCGGCTCGGGCACCCTCATTCTGGACGTTCCCGGCACGTATTCCTCCACGCTCATCAGCAGCGGCACATTGCAAGTGGGCAACGGTGACGGTGCTGCTACGCTCGGCGTCGGGTTGATTACTAACAATGCCACGTTGGTCTTCAACCGGACCAACACCATCACGGTGTCAACCAACATCAGCGGCTCCGGCGTAGTGACCCAGAACGGCACCGGCGATTTGACTTTGACCGCCAGCAACACTTTCACGGGCGGCGTGACGGCGAATAACGGCCGTGTCTTGATGCAGGATCCAAACGCCCTGGGACCCGGCAACGCGGTCGTCAACGCCGGCGGCGAGATCTATCTGCTGGGCAACTCCGGCGTTATTTCGCCCAGCGCGATGACGCTCAATGGCTCGGGCCCGGCTGGTGGTGGCGCCCTGCGCAAGGGCAACCAGACCACCAGCACCTTTGGTGGCACCGTCACGCTCGGTTCAGACGCGACCCTCAACGTGGATGGCAATGGCGCGGTCCTGAACTTGACCAATACTGCCGGCATCAACGGGGCGAGCGTCAATGCCAACCTTACGCTGACCGGTTCCGGCGCAGGCAACATCACCGGACCGTTGTCGCTGGGCTCGGGCAATCTGAACGTCACCGGCGGCACCTGGACGGTGGCCCCGTCCAACAGCTTTTCCGGTATTACGACCATCGGCGGCGGCGCGCTGCTGATTACCGCGCCGGCATCGCTGGGGCCGTTGCCGGTGGCATTTAATGCCGGCCAAGTGACGTTGAATGGCGGCGCTTTGGGCGCGGCGGACAACGTAACGCTCAACGATGGCAAAGTCGGGATCACGGTGAGTGATGTTTCCACCGCCAGCGGCATTGTGGTGAACAACACCAATGCAACGTTCAACATTTCCAATAACATCACCGGCAGCAGTTCGACCGCGCTGACCAAGACCGGGCCCGGCACGTTGGTGCTGAGTGGCCCCAATACATACGCGGGGACTCTGAACATAGACGGCAATGATACGGGGAATGATGGCACCACGGTGATCGCGAATAATCAGGCCATTGCTAACATCCTGGCTGTTCCCACCGTTCCTTATATCTTCATCCGCAATAACAACGCCGGTAGCTCGACGCTGGCGTTGGATGGCTCAGAGGGCAGCATTACAGTTGCACCGGACATCAGCCTGGCCGGCCGCAACAACACGGTGCCGGCTATTGAAAACCTTGCCGGCAGCAACACGATTTCCGGCAACATCACGATGGTCGTGGGCGGCGGAAACTACGAAATACAATCCGACAGCGGCACCCTCGCGCTTACCGCGCCGTTGCCTCTGGCTACGCCGATCAGCCTGTCGGTTCGCACGAACACCTTCCTGGGTGCCGGCAATATCATTGCGTTTGGCGTCATCCAGGATTACAGCCTTGGCGGCACCAATGTATCAATCATGGTCGTCAAGCAGGGCACCGGAATATTGACCTTGCCGGCGGCCAACACTTACACCGGCCCGACCGTCGTCACCAACGGTGTCCTGTCATTGCCCTCAGGCGGCAGCATCGGCACCAACACTGTGACCGTGTCCGGCAGCGGTCTGCTGGTCGGCAGCGGCACCATCGCCGGTCCAGTCACCGTCCAACCCGGCGGCGCCATTGAAGCCGGCACCACCAACACTATCGGCACCCTCA
>Ga0335081_10022010_pt1 | contig 10311 bp, 8 predicted proteins | sample Lox_Sample_35_FD_206713 | JGI IMG/M metagenome (GOLD analysis project Ga0335081, IMG submission 206713) | Soil microbial communities from Loxahatchee National Wildlife Refuge, Florida, United States - Lox_Sample_3.5 | ecosystem: Environmental > Terrestrial > Soil > Wetlands | place: USA: Florida...
GATTGTAAAGTCTCCGGCGCCGCCTAAGTAAGAACGGCGTTGCTGCGAAAATCATAAACTCGTAGGAGCAATAGGCTCCAACCAGGGCGAAGGCCAAGGCGCGCGCGGTGAGATTTCGTGGCAAGACGCGCAGCAGGCAAGTGCCGCGAGGCCTATCGCAAAGCCCCACAGTATCGTGTTCGCGTCAACCGGATAGTGAAGCGCGCCAAAGCCGATCACCTGATTGACAAGCCAGGCGCCGGTCACGACCGCAAGAGCAGAAACCAGAGGCAATTCGGCGATGGCGTCGAACGTGCCGAGGCTCCATGCGATCTCGTTGTTGGCGACCTGTTCGGCGAGAAAATCCAGGAGATCGGTCATCACATCACGCTTTGGCTGCGCGGCGTCGGGCTTGGCGGCGCCGTTCCCGTAGAGGACGCCGCGGCCGGCGACGCTACGCCCGACGGGGAGCCGCCCGCCGTAAGCCTGATGCCGCCGTAAATGCCGAAGCCCGGACGGAGGAAGCCGCTTGGATCTTCGTACTGCTTGTTGAACAGATTATCGATCCGGGCAAACAATGCCACATCGTCACGAAGGGCGTAGTTCGCGGCCAGGTTCACTGTAGTATAGCCTGGGGCCTTGATGTAGGGATTGAAGCCGAGCGGTGGCTCGGTCTGACGGCCCAAATCCCACCACGGGCCGACATAGAGCAGTGTTGACGAGAACGAGAGCCGATCCGTCGCCTGCCAATTCGCCGTCAAGGAGGCTTTGTTCTTTGGCCGCCGCAGCAGTTGCTGTCCCGAGCAGGGGGGAATCGTACACGTGGTCGTCGAGTCGGCTTTCGCGACCGTATAGGTATAGTCGGCGCGAAGGTTAAGGCGGGTGGTAACCTGCCATGCCACGAAATTTTCAAAGCCAAATGTCGACGCCGTATTGATGTTGGCAAGCGTTAAGACACCGGGCGTTGTCGACGCGACTGTGGCGATTAGGTTCCTTATGTCGTTGCGGAAGTAGGTCGACCCGAAACGGAAGCGGTCATTGGCGATCGGCTGCTCGAAACCAATATCCCAGCCCGTGCTTTCTTCCGGTTTCAGATTGGGGTTGGCGACAAAGAACGGCAGAAAATTCACATACAGGTCCTCCAGCGATGGCGCCTTGAAGCCGGTCCCGTAGCTCGCCTTAAGCTTGGTGCCCGTCATCGGCACGAGATAGACCGGGGCGATGCGGAAGGTCGTGTGGTCGCCAAAATTCTCGTTGGCGTCGTACCGCACGTTCGAGACCAAGTAGAACTGCTTGGTCAATTGGTTTTGCAGCTCAATCCAGCCGGCATCATTCCGCCGTTCCGCATTCGTCGTAAAGAAGGTTTCGGTGGTGAATGTAGGATCAATGACGCTGCTTGAGTTGCTGCGTAACGTCTCGTTCTGATCCTCGGCGCCGATAATAAGCAGTTGTCCGGGCGCTACTTGCAGTTCACCGCGATAATCGAATTTGAGCCTCGTTCCGAGGTTGACGGTTGGCGGGAACACCGTAGGTGATACAAGACCTGTATCCATGTTCGGATCGAAGTTCCAAGTCCATGCATTTGTGTAGTTTACGCCGAAGAAATTGTTGAATCCGGCAACGGGCGACCACACGGGTGCTCTGAATCGGCTCGGCAAAGCTTGGAATGGTGAGAAAATCGTCGTTGGTTAAGCGAAGCTTCGACTCGGTGTATCGGCCCACCACGTTGACAGCGAGACTATCGCTGAGCTTGGTTCCGAGTTTCGTCGAATAGGTCCAGTTATCGTAGAAATCGTTGTTTCTTTGCTCTCCCGGCAGAAGGTCATATGACGGCGTCACCGGCGTCGAAGCCGATTGGAAATGCTGGACATTGAAGACGTAGTTGAAATTTGCCTGCGAGCCGCTAAGGCTGGCGCGTTCGTTTGTCGTCCCGAATGATCCGCCTTCGGTTGACAGCGTAAGCTTCGGCGGACCACTGCCGGTCTTGGTCGTGATCGAAATCACCCCACCGATCGCGTCCGAGCCGTAGAGCCCGCTTTGCGGACCGCGCAGTATCTCGATGCGTGCGACGTCGCCTGTCAACAAGTGGCCGAAATCGAATGCACCAGTTGGATTGCTCGGGTCCAACATGTCGATGCCGTCAATCAGCACCTTGACGTGATTGGAGTTAGTGCCGCGGATGAAGACGGAGGTCTGGCTGCCGGGACCGCCGCTCTGCACGACGTTGAGGCCCGGCACCGCGGCGAGCGCGTCGGGAACGGTGAGACGCTGCTGCGCCGCGATATCGTCAGCGGTGATGACTGTGACCGAACTCGCAGACTGCTCGGTTGGAGTGACCACGGTTGTCGGACTGACGACGGTGGCCTCGCCCGCGCCCTGATTTGATGGTTGTGGTTTTGGCGCGACAGTCACGGAAATGACCGGCAATTGCACCGGCTGCTGGGCGGCGGCGCACATCCACGGTGTGAGCGAGAGCCATCCGGCGAGAAAGGACGCAATGATGCGCTCGGCGCAGCAAAGGCCGCGTCGCATACCGATGATATGGGAAAGCACGGAGACACCTCGGGTAACACGCGCTGTGGCACGTCACCGCGAACTTGGTGTCCCGCTCATCCAGTTCGGATGATTGGTTCGCCTCCGCCAGTACACCCCGACCGACAGCGCTCGCGCATGACCACGGCTGACGGCAGGTCTCCTGGCTCGCGGGTCTTAACCTTCCGTTGCCTTCCCGGAATCCGCGATTCCAGTGGCGATATGACGGAAGATTCGCCGCTTACAGTTGCGGGGGCAGCCGCAGCATAGAGCAATCACTTGCTCGCACTGCGTTCCCTTTTGATCCCACCTTGGGAACCGTCACAAATAGAATAGGCATGAAGAAATGCTCGCGTCAAATTGGTTTGTCTCATATGGGTTCCTAACGACGGCCGCTTGATGTCTTCTTTGCTCCGGAAAGCAGACATTGAGCCGCACATTTGGGATGTCCATTAGGGTGCCAACAGCCGACATAGTGTCTACAACTGCAATCCGTTATTTGGGCGCTTACATCCCCGGTTTCGCTTTTGCCGACTGGCAACCGTGTCGTAGCCCGCGATCTGGTAGATCGTGATCGAGGCTAGCCAAATTGCGGCAAAGATTGCGATGATGAGATAGCCCAAGCTTCCAAAGCCAGCACTTCGATGCTTCCAATTATGACTGCTACGAATACCGACACCAAGGTTATGGTTAGATTGTAATAGAGCTTGCGAATTGGCTTGATAAAGGCCCAGCCATAAGCACCCAGCATCACAACGCCGTCCGTCGTATCGACCAACGACATGCCCGCCGTAAACAGAGCGGGAAAAACCATAATTGACCAGACCGGAAGGCCTTTTGACGCTTGGGCCGCTGAAATTCCCAGTAATCCAATTTCAGTAGCGGTATCGAAGCCAAGCCCGAAAAGCATTCCAAGCGGGTACATGTGCCAACTTCCTGACACCAGCCGGAATATCGGGCGGAAGAACCGACCAAGAAATCCTCGCTGCTCTAGAAGCTTATTAAGATCTTCTTCGGCATAAGTGCCGCCGTGACGAACCTCCCGAAACGAACGATACACTGAACGTAAAATCAAGAGATTTGCCGCCGCCACCAAAAAAAGGAATGACGCCGATACCAGCGTACCGATAACGCCACCGACAGCTTTGAATGAAGCGAAACGGTCTTGTAGAGCGCCAGTTGCAAGCGCAATCGCGGCCGAAGCGATTACGACGACGGTTGAGTGACCAAGCGAAAAGAAGAACCCAACCGCGACGGGACGTTGGCCCTCCTGCATCAGCTTTCGCGTGATGTTGTCTATGGCAGCAATGTGGTCCGCATCGACAGCATGGCGAAGTCCGAAGATATAAGCGAGCACAGCAGTGCCCAGAAGCACAGGATAGTCGTGCAGCGCGACGAGCGCCCACGCCCAGGCAAATAGATTGCCGCTGACAAGCAACGCATACAGGATAATGAGCTTGCTACGCACTGGCATCGGCCTGAACTCTATCGAAAGACGACGGACTACCGAAGCATAGGTTGCTGTAGCAATCCCGTCCGCAAAGCACGATGTCCGCTTGGGTGTAAAAACGCCGGATCATGCTTTAGGCCCGCGCGCGCCCAGCCAAGCGGGTGCGATCTTCCTCCGGGTCGAGCGGCAGCCGCACCGGCTGTTTGAGCTTGGCCGATAAATCGAGCGCTTTGGTGAGCATCAAGCGATCATGCGCTTCGGCCGCGGTCGCTGCCTGGGTCGATAGCCCGAGCGAGACGCGGCTGAGAAAGGAATCGGTCTCTTCGCGCATCGGCCCGCGTAATTCGCCGAGCGCCATGTCGCCGGGCGGATACGAGCCGAGAAAATCAACCAGCCGGCTTTCGTCGGGCGCATAGCCCTCGCTCTGCGGCGCGGAAACGGCGAGCACCATGTCGCGATGGGTGTCGTCGATGGTCAGCACGCCGTGGGTGCCGTTGATGCCGACCTCGAGACTGTAGACCGCTCCCGGCCAGGTCACCGGCAGCGCCCAGGAAATATTGAGGTGATAGATGGTGCCGTCGGCGCACATGATCATGCCGGCGGTCGCGTCGATGCCGTGATAAAGCGGCCCTAGCACCTTGTCGACCGAACGCGCATAGCATTCGACCGGTTGTTTGCCTTCAAGATACCACATCACGATATCGAGCGCGTGGGTACCGGAAATCACCATCGGCGAGATCGTCGCCGGGTCGTCGGTACGCTTGTAATTGTCAATCGCGACAAGCCGATTCATGAAAGCGCGCGAGGTCACCATGGTCACGTCGCCGAGCGCGCCGCTTCGCACCTTCTCCTTGCCGGCGAGCCATTTGCGCCGGAAGCGCTGGGTATAGCCCACGACCGCATCGAGCTTGGCGTCGGTGATCGCCTTGAGCACGCGCGCCGACTGGGCAAGATCGGTGGCAAGCGGCTTCTCGATCAGCATCGGCACACCGCGTTCGACCGCGGCCAGGATCGGAGTGACGTGCAAATGTTCGTCGGTGGCGATGATCGCCGCCGTCACTTCCGGTCGCCCCAACAGCGCGCGGTAATCGGTTGTAACGAAGTCGGCGCCAATTCGCGCGGCAACGTCGCTGCCGCGATTGTGATTAAGTTCGGCAATGCCGATCCATTCCACTGCGGGATGGCGCGCGGCGACCTCACCGCGGAACAGGCCGACTCGGCCGGCGCCGATAATCGCAAGACCGACGCCCTTGGCGTTTTTCTTCATACGTTGAGGCCCGCGCGGTTGCGTTGCTTGAGTTCCGCGATTCCGGAAATCGTCTCGTTGGACAGCGGCAGATCGATCGGTTCGTTACGATCGGCCGACAAATCGGCGGCGCTGTAAGTCTCCATCACCCGGCGCGCACTTTCCGGCGTGACCATCACCGGCGTGTCGCGGATGCAGGCTTCAAGGAAATGCAGCGTCTCGGGCCCGATGCCGCCGGCGTAAACATGATCGACCCATTCGCCGGGCATGGTCGACATCGTGAATTCCTGGCCGCGCTTGGCGGTATTGAGCCAGTTATCGCGCTGGGTGTCGTCGAGGGTAAGCGCCCCTTCGGTGCCGGTGATTTCGATCCAGGTCGAACAGTAGTTCGGATAGCTCGGCGGGAAATTCCAGCCGCCGCCAATCATCACCACGACGCCGTTATCCATGGTGACCGTGGTGAACATGACGTCATGAGAGCCATTCACCGGCTTCATGTAACCGTAAGCGCCCTGGCTATAAACGCGGACCGGCTTCGCCGGCTCGAGCAGCCAGAACACAAAATCGAGATCGTGGGTCGATTCCATCACCACCGGCGACAACCGGACCCGGCTGGCGATTTTCTTGCCGAGATCGCGCGAGAGATGGCGGCTCACCAGCACGGAAACGACATTGCCGAGCGTGCCGTCGTTAATCTTCTTTTTGGCAAAAGCGATTTTCGGATTGAAGCGCTGCGAATAGCCGATGGTGAATTTCAGATTGTTGCGCTTTGACAGTTGGATGAGCTCGTCGGCCTCCCACAATTCGAGCGCAATCGGCTTTTCCAGCATCACGTGCTTGCCGGCGCGCAGGCAGTCGCGCGCGATCGGATAATGATTGGCCTCCGGCGTGGTCGAGATGTAGACCACGGAAATCTTGTCGTTGGCGATGATGTCTTTGTAATCGACGATGGCACTCGTCGGCTTGTAGAGTTTCTTCACCTCGGCGAGCCGGTCCGGCTTGATGTCGCACAGATGCAGTTTGTCGACCAGCGCCGTGCGCGAGAGCGTGTCGGCGCGTAGCCCGCCGATCCAGCCGACTCCGATCACCGCCGCTTCCACCGTTTTCACTGCGCACTCCCTGTCCTGTTTGCTGCCGGCGCATAAAAACCATGACGGCGCATCCGGCGCAACGCTTCATGCATAGGTCGACGGGAGCGGCGCCGCGACCCCAAAGACTTTTTGAGCGAATTGCGGGTAAACCTCAGCCAGCATCGGCGCGACCACCGTGCGCATCAGGCGCAGCGTATCGGCGCTCGGCGCCGGCGTAAGCGGCACCTGCGCCGGGCGGTCGAAGACGAAACCGGTATTCTCGACGACCTCTTCGACGCTGTGGCCGGGATGAACGCTCGCGAGACGAAAACGCCGTTGCGCGCGGTCGAACTCAAACAGGCAGCGATTGGTCACCAGCGCGATCGGCCCTCCCGGGCGGACCACATTGTCGGGGCTGCCGCCGGGAGCGCTGATGAAATCGACTTTGGGCACCAGCGTGCGGCGCGAATGCTCGGTGCGAAACAGAATGACGCGCGGCACGACATAATAAAGGTAGGCCGAGCCGAACGAGCCGGGGAACCGCGCCTTGGGTCTTTCGTAATCGCCGACGCTGACCAGATTGATATTGCCTTCGCCGTCGATCTGGCCGCCGGAGAGAAAGAACACGTCGACGCGGCCTTGGCCGGCGCAATCGAACAATTCGCGCGCGCCGTCGGTGAAGAATGTGTGCGCCCGGCTGCCAAGCAGGGAAACGTACGGCTTGCCGCCGCCGAGTTCGCGCGCCAACAGCGCGGCGGTCGCCGGGATCGGCGAAGCCGAGCCAACCGCGACATGGCGCACGTCGCCGATCAGACGGCAGATGACGTCGGCAAATAATTCCTCGTCGCGGAATACTTCTGCCGTCATGGCCGGGCTTGTTTCAAACTACGCGGCGCGCTTTTTATAGACATAACGGTCGAGATATTGCGCAAAGCCTTCCGGCGTCGCCGCGAGCCGCGCATACTCGCTCATATGTGCCGCGTCGATGCCGTAACGATCCGGCAGCGGCAGTGGCCAGGCGCCGCGCGGCTCGACCGCGACGGCTTCGACATAGAACCCCGGCAATGTGCCGGCGGCGAAGCGCGGGTCGCGCAGCAAATCCGTCTCTTGAATTTCTTCCACCGTCACGATCGTTCGCCGCGCTGCGTGCGCCATAACGACGAGCTCGCGCTGGGTGCCGATGTAAACATTGCCGTCGCGATCGGCGAGCGGCGCGTGAAACAGCGCGACATCCGGCTTAAGCGCCGGTAACAGCACGACCGCGTCGTTGTTGCCGAACGGATTGTCGATGACTTTCCAATCGGGGCGATGCGCCATCAGATCCGAGCCGATCAAGCCGCGCAGCGGCATAAACGGCACGCCTTTTTCGGCGGCCTGGAATTGCGCGTGTAAAGCGGGACAGGTGGCGTCGCGCATGCGAATCGCGCCGGCGAGGATGGCGGCGGTGAAGCGCGGCGCCGGACCGAACTCGCCCAAGCTCACCGCCGATGTCTCCAGTGTCGCGATGGAGCCGGCGCCGATCAAGAGATCGGCCTGCAAGGTTGAGGTCGGCAATGCGACCAGATGCAGGCGTTTGACGCCGCGGCGAATGAGTGCGCGCGTCGCCGCCATGGCGACCCCGGACGTTTCGCGCGGCACCGCCAGCATGCAGCCGTCGGTAATCGGCGCGAGCGCTTCCTCAAGCGAGCGGATGATCCGAGCCATGCGGCGAAGCTACTCCGTCTCAATGTCGGCGGGGAGAGGCAAGAATCTAAACCATATTCATCCGTTGTCGTGACGCGCTCATCCCATCCTTCCCCGCGATAGCGGGGAAGGGGGACCACCCGAAGGGTGGGGAAGGGGCGGCAGCTTCAACGATTATTCCGCCATGCAAGTGAACTTTGAAGCACGACGCCCCCTCCACCGCACTTCGTGCGGTCCCCCTCCCCCGCTTGCACGGGGGCGGATGAGTTTCATCGTTCTCGCGGCGCGCCTTTACGCCCGAGCTATGCCACGGCACTGTCAGAAGCCGTCACCACCGCGCTTGACCCGGTGGTCCATACTGACGTGACGCCCACGAGCGCCGGTGGAAAGCACTGCGCAAGCGAAGCTTCTGCATGGATGCCCGGGTCAAGCCCGGGCATGACGAAAGGGACGAACGGGAAAGAACGAAAGAGAAAAAGATTCGGAAGCGAAACGCCGACAGACGCAATGAGTATTCTGCCGTGGCGTCGGGCACGGCCGCGCCTGCATCGGCAGGCGCACATCTATCGGCGTTCCACCGCGGTTCTCATCCCAAGGAATCTTTCATCGCAAGGGACTCAGCCTCAGGCCATGCTTCCTGGGACGTGGCGAACAGAGTTTTGCCCTGTCCTTTGAGCGGCATTACCCGCCCCTCCCTGTCCCAGTCCAGCGAATGCACCTCGCGCCCCGGTCATAGTGCCGAGGGGTCGATGCCCAAAGCCGCCCGGGAGCGGGTTGCAAATCCGCCCGCGGGCACCGCCCTCGCCCCGCAATCCGGGAATGCCTCCCAGACCGCGTCCGATTGAGCGAGATGCCCTTCGTAACCGTATCAGAGACGATAGTCAATGAAAACGAGACGAGATATTTTCGCTCAGGGCGTCAGGTTTGCGCGCAGGCCCACGTTCATCGGACGGCTTGGCAGGCCGCTTGAACCCGGTACCATCTTTCCTGCGGAGTGAGAGTGCGGCCAGCGTAAGTCGGATTGTGGAACAGACGTTACAAACTCTGCTGCTTCTATTGGCGGTCATGGTGATCGTGGCCGTCCTCGCGCGGCGCATTAACACCGCCCCCTCGATTCTCCTCGTTATCGCCGGCATCGCGCTGGCTCTGATCCCAGGCGTCCCGAGGATCACGCTTGCGCCGGAATTCGTGCTGCTCGGAATATTGCCGCCGCTGATTTATTCGGCGGGCGTCGCCATGAGCTGGCGGGAGTTTCGATTCAACCTGCGGCCGATTGCGCTTCTGGCGCTGGGATGCGTTGTCTTCACGGCCTGCGCCGTGGCGGCGCTAGCGCATTGGGTGCTCGGCATGCCAATCGGCGTCGGCTTTGTGCTCGGCGCCATCGTGGCGCCACCCGATGTCGTCGCACCGTTAGCGATCGTACGGCGCCTCGGCATTCCGCGCCGGCTCGTTGTTGTGCTCAACGGAGAAGGCACAGCCAACGACGCCACGGCCTTGATCCTCTACCGTTTTGCTGTTGCCGCGGTCGGCACCGGCTTCTTTTCGTTCGGCCAGGCCGCCGGAACATTTGTTCTGATTATCGTCGGCGAAATTGCTTATGGCATTGCCATCGGCTGGCTCAGCCTGCGGTTACGGCGTTGGGCTCGGGATCCCCGTGTCGAGATCACGCTGTCTTTGATGACGCCCTATGTTGCCTTTCTGGTGCCGGCTCATTTGGGAGGATCGGGCGTATTGGCAACGGTGGCAACCGGTCTATACGTCAGCTGGAACGGGCCGCTGCTCATCCCCGCCGCAACGCGACTGCAAGGGATCTTCTTCTGGGACCTCCTCGTCTATCTGCTTGAAGGCTTGGTTTTCCTGGTGACAGGTCTGCAGATCCGCACGCTGCTTGATCGACCGGATATTTTCCCGCTCCAGGAGCCGATCCTGGCGATCGTTCTCACTGCCATCGTCATCGTTGTGGCGCGCTTCGTCTGGGTCTATCCGGCGGCCTATTTGCCGCGTTGGCTGAGCGCGAAGGTTGCACGCCGCGACCCGCTTCCACCTTGGCAATGGCTCTTCTTTCTCGCGTTTGTGGGCGTGCGCGGGGTGGTGTCGCTTGCAGCGGCACTGGCGATCCCTTTGACGACCAGTTCTGGCGCGCCATTCCCCTACCGTGACCTCATTTTATTCATCACCTTTGGCATCATCGTCATCACGCTGGTCGGCCAAGGCTTGCTGTTGCCCAGCGTTGTTCGTTGGCTCGATTTGGGACGTCACGCTGCAGACGAGCGGGAGCGGGAGCAGAAAGCCGAGCTTGCTGCGCGCGCCGATGCACTCAAGCTCGCGCAAACGCGGCTTGAAGAACTCGT
>Ga0335081_10022012_pt1 | contig 10310 bp, 7 predicted proteins | sample Lox_Sample_35_FD_206713 | JGI IMG/M metagenome (GOLD analysis project Ga0335081, IMG submission 206713) | Soil microbial communities from Loxahatchee National Wildlife Refuge, Florida, United States - Lox_Sample_3.5 | ecosystem: Environmental > Terrestrial > Soil > Wetlands | place: USA: Florida...
TGTGGCCCTTACGAAGCAACCCGTCTGAGCCTCGCGGCTGGACGCTTCTGCTGTCCAGCCGGTGTTCGTCACAAGGCTTGAAACTGGGCCATCGGCCGTTCGGTCCCCACCTTCAAAATCCGGATGGACTCTCTCGCTCCGCGGGCGGGTCCGTTTGGAGTTTGGTGGACCAGCGGAGCCGCGGCGGCAGCGTCGGAATCTGTCACATTTGTTTGAGCATGGGTTTCTTTTTTTGTTTTCTGCCCATTTTGTTCAAAGCCGCGGATTGCTCTAGAGAGCGTCCATCAATCCACGGCGACGGCGATTCGATCTCCATGCGCAATGGTCTTCCTTCTGCGAATCTTGATAAATTATGATGAATTTCTTTAGGCGGTATTATTCCATATAAAACCGAATCCCTATAGGAAGGACTGCGCGAATCACCTTCCGGAGGGGCAGTTGGGCATAAAATTGAGCGGCGAGGCGCCGGTCGAAAATGCCTTACAAAAGGGGCCGCATCCGCTTGCCCTCGGCATCGAGCGTATTGGCCTCGTCTCCCTCCATTTTCCTCGGACCATCGCTTTTATCGCGATCCTCTTTGCCATTCTTGCGGGTTTTGGCGTCACGCGACTCAAGGTCGATGATTCGCTGAATCAGCTGTTCCGTTCAGACACCCCGCAATTTAGACAGTATGAGGAAGTGACGCGGCGCTTTCCGTCGAGCGAATACGATGTGCTCGTCGTCATCGAGGGCAGGAAGCTGCTCGAGCGCGAATCCCTCGAAAAACTGCGGGATTTTGTCACAGATTTGCAGTTGATCGATGGCACGCGCGGTCTCATTTCGATTTTCTCGGCGCGCCAGTTGCCCCAGGGAGGGCAAATTCCGGCCCCTCTTTTTCCCGAGCCACTGCCGGAGGGGGCGGCCTACCAGGCACTCATCCAGCGCGTCATGCAAAATGAGATTATCCGCGGGAAGCTTTTGTCGGAAGATGGCCAGCTCACCTTAATCGTCCTCGCGCTTGAGCCTTCTGTTGCCGACAGCAGCGAGCTCGGCAGCACGGTGCGCGAAATCCGCCAAACCATGCGCGAAGATCTTGCCGGCCTTGGTCTTACCGCTGAGCTGACTGGCGTACCGGTCATGCAACTTGAAATTCGCGAAGCGGTCGAGCGAGACCGGCTTGTTTATAACGTCGCCGGCTTTACCGCCGGCTGTCTCATTGCCATTCTTTTCTTCCGCCGCGTTTCCTTCATGATCATCGCGGCCGGGCCGCCGCTGATCGCAATCCTGTTCGCACTCGGGACGCTCGGCTGGCTAGATTTCCGTCTCAACATGTTCCTCAATGTGATGACCCCGCTCATCATGGTGATCAGCTTCTCCGATAGCATGCAGCTGACCTTCGCCGTGCGCGACCGGCTGCTCGCGGGCCAAAACAAATATGAGGCGTTGAGAAACGCGATTTTAATCGTCGGGCCTGCCTGCGTTCTCACCCATGCAACAGCCGCCATTTCCTTTCTAGCTTTGCATTTTTCCGAGTCGGACCTCATCCGGAGCTTTGGCGAGGCGGGCGTTGTCTCTACCATCATCGCTCTCGCCGCTGTGTTGATTCTGATGCCGCTTCTCGGGCTTCTGCTGTTGCGGAGAGAAACAGCCTTTGCGGCTGCGGTGGCTGGCTCGGATCTCGGGGTCGAGGCGTTGCGCCGTTTTTGCGCTTTCATCGCCGGCCGAATGGTCCGCCGGCCGGGTCTATACAGTCTCGCTGGCTTGCTCGTGGTCATTGGGCTTGGCGTCCTATATGCGCATCTTCAACCGAGATACCGGCTCGCCGATCAAGTGCCGAACCGGCAGCAGGCGGTCGCCGCAACGAATCTTCTCGATACCAAACTCACGGGCGCCAATCCGATCGATATTCTTATTGAATTCCCCGAGAGAGAATCGCTCTTCGCGCCCGAAACCCTCGCGGTGATCGCAAAGGTGCATTCGCTGCTTGAGCAACAAGCCGGTGTCGGCAATGTCTGGTCGCTCGAGACTTTGCGGCGATGGCTCATCAAGGCTGGCCAACCAGAGATCAGCACCCTAAAAGAATATGTCGCCATGCTTCCGAAATATTTGACGCGGCGATTTATCTCGGCCAACCAAGATGCCGTGATCGTCTCGGGACGCATCCCGGATGCCGATGCAAGCCAGCTCCTCCCTATCGTGGACCGGCTGGAGCAATCGCTCGCCCCTGTTCGCGCGCGCTATCCTAGCTTCGAAATCTCAGTGACAGGGCTAGCCGTGATCGCTGCGCGAAACAGCGCCAATATGATCGAGAAATTGAACCGCGGCTTGACGGTCGAGTTCGCCTTCGTTGCGATCTTTATCGGGCTGGCGTTCCGTTCTCTCGTCGTGATGTTCTCCGCCATCCTTCCGGGGATTTTCCCGGTGTTCGCATCCGGCGCGCTTCTGCTTGCGATGGGACAGGGACTGCAATTTGCAAGCGTGGTGGCATTGATCGTCTCCTTTGGACTTGGCTTGAGCGCAACGATCCATTTTCTCAATCGTTTGCGCCTTGAAGACGATCCGGCCCAGGATCCGGGTGTCGCCGTCGAACGAGCGACGATCCTCGTAGGTCCCGCCCTCATCCTGACGTCCGTGGTGCTCGCGTCCGGACTCGCGGTGACGGTGTTTTCCATTCTGCCGTCGCTGCGCCTGTTTGGCTGGCTAAGCGCATTCGCCATGTTAGCCGCGCTGACCGCCGACCTTTTGATCCTGCGGCCGACGGCCACCTTCCTGCGCCGCCTCTCCCGCAAAGTCACAGCATCGCGGGAGGGCCAGCAAGCAGCTCAACGTTAGAAGTTATCCCCTGTGCAAAACGATCGATACGGCCGCGACATCCGTGCCACCTTCCGGCCTGATCGTGACCGATTGGGTGTTTCCGTGGGTCCTGACGGTGAAGCGTGCAGCAAAGCTGCCACCCCACACATTTGCAACGATCTCCGAACCAATGGCACGGCCGGAAATACTGCCAGAAACGCCGTGGGTTGCTTCACTCCAGGAACCTGAAAGCGAGCCCCCTTGGGAGATCACATTGCTCGAAATCGCAAGCTGATAGCTGGCGCTTGCACAGCGCAATGTTTGTTGCGCGGCCCGGCCGGCCGGATTGACGGCATAGCTGGCCCTGCAGCGAATCCGCTCGGCCGCTCCATTTGTCAAGTTGATGATGCCCGAACCGAACCAAGATCCGGATAAGTTGGAAAATGGCCCTTCCGGCCCGGGATCCGCCTGAACCTGCGGGGAGAGAAGCAAGAGTGCGCCCGCAAGCACAGCTATTTTGAAACCTAAAGCACGGGCTTCCAAATAAATTGATTTCATGAATTGAATCCTTCCAAAGGCTGCCAATGTCCAACGCGATTTTGCCTAAGGCCATTTCGTCTACTTAACACTAACGTTCCTTGGTTTGTTGCAAGGCATGTCAAATATTACCGGTCGGTTGGCCTTCCGGAGCCGTCAGACTTGGCTGGATTTTCGAAGAGATCAGGTAACCGCCGACACAAGCGGTTTTGGCTTAAGATAAGATTCGGCTCTTTGATTGGGCGAGGCCGAGCCCGAGGATCGAGGCCGACAACAAGACCATCGCCGAGCCTAAGAGGCCGACGTTGACGAAAGCAAGGTTCATCAGCGTAACGAGGCAAGAGCCAGCTGCGGTTGGGTAGAATGAGTCGCGGCCGCGGCGCGATGCGCCACGCAGTAGCACGAACACAGCAAAGGATGCCGCGACCAAAACGATCCACAGCATGACCTTGCCCATTTCGATCGAAAGCTGTGCCGCCGCCGTCACCGCTGCGGGCTCCCGCGGACCCGAATCGCTTGCCTGATAGATCGGCACCAAGGCCCTGAAAGTGCCGGCGCCGTCCCCGAAAAAGGGCGCATCATTGAGGATGCGCTGCGTAAGTTCGACCGACGCCGTATCTTTTTTGACGAAAGCGAACCGGGGGTCGGGGTCGCTCGCCGCCACCGTCACCAAAGCAATGGCGATGACGGCCGCAGTGACGCCGATCGCGGCGGCCCCCAAGCGGCCGAGCGCCCAGCGGCGAATCGCCGCCACGGCGACGAAAGTCAGAAAACCAGACCCCGTTGCAAAGATCAGTGAGCCTGATCTCGTCACCCCCACGGCGCTCGCACAGAGAACAAAGCTTGCGAGAAAAGCCACCGAGGATAGAAGAAATTTCCTTTGCCTTTGGCTGCTGCGGGCGCCGCGCGTCTCGTAACGTTCGAAAACGAGAAGGCCACAGGTGGCCGAAAGGGTGACCCCGAGACACGCACAATCCAAGGCTTCCTCGCGCTGCGCAAGGATCTTGAAATCGAAGAGATCATGCAAAAGGATGGCAAAGGAAATGAAAGCCGCCGCTCCGGTTGTGCCAATCAAAACCGCTTCGGCCCGCTCCCGATTGATGCCGACCGCTCCCGCTAGCAACACCATACCGGCAGCCGACAGATAACGCACAAGCGTCATCGCCGTTGCCCCGACGTCAACACTGATACTTCCGGTGATGCCGTGCTCGAAGCCAGGGCTCACGCTCGTCCAGACGGGATTTGCCAGGAACGGCAGCGGCAACATCTGAAATATCATCAACACCGCCGGTAATGCCACGGCAATGACAAGCGGGCGTGTAAGCACGCTGGACAAATGTTGTGCCTCTCCGGTCGGCAATTTGACCGAAACGGCAGTGAGGCCGCCCGAAAGCAGCAGCGGGATGAGATAGGGAAGATCAGGCCCGTCAACCATCACAATGGCTGGACAAAGGCTGAGAAGAGCAAGGAGGATGACGAGCGCAATGTGCATGAGATTTGGTGTGACCTCGAAGGGATTGAAATCCTCTTAAATCCGAGCGTTGATACAGGACATCCCTTCGCAAGTCACGGCAGTCTTGCGCTTATTGGAAGGGAGCAGATTCGCTCACGTGCGTGCGCACGAACCAGCGATAGACTTCCCGGATGCCGTCTTCGAGGCTTGTTTTTGGCCGCCATCCGAGCGCCGCCAAGCGGCTCGAGTCCATCACTTTGCGCGGCGTGCCGTCCGGTTTGCTGGGATCGAAAACGAGTTTTCCTTCAAAACCAACGACCCGCCCAATCGTCTCAGCGAGCTGACGGATGCTGACCTCGGAGCCGGTGCCGCAATTGATGGGTTCGCGGCCATCATAGTGATCCATGAGAAACACTACGGCGTCGGCCAAATCATCGACATAGAGAAATTCCCGCAGAGGTGTACCGGTACCCCAGACGTTCACTTCTTTTTTACCGGTGGCCTTGGCTTCATGAAATTTGCGGATGAGGGCTGGCAAGACATGACTTGACGAAAGATCAAAATTATCATTCTGGCCGTAAAGGTTGCTCGGCATGACCGAGATATAGCGGCGATTATACTGACGCCTGTAGGCCTGACACATTTTGACACCGGCGATTTTCGCAATCGCGTACCATTCGTTGGTTGGCTCGAGCGGACCCGTCAGCAACGCCTCTTCCTTGATCGGCTGCGGCGCGAATTTCGGATAGATGCAGGATGATCCGAGGAAGACAAGCCGGTCCACGCCGGCCAGATGCGCGCCTTGAATAACATTTGTCTCAATCGCAAGATTATCGAAAAGGAAATCCGCCGGATAAGAGTCATTGGCAAGAATTCCGCCGACTTTGGCGGCGGCGAGGATGATGACGTCCGGTTTGGCCTGCGCGATCCATGTGCGAACAGCATCCTGCTCGCGCAGATCAAGGTCGCTGCGGTCGACCGTCAGGATTTCGGCATTTTCTCTGGCAAGGCGGCGCATGATCGCCGAGCCCACCATGCCCCGATGGCCCGCGACCCAAATTCGCCGATCAATTCTTGGCCGCGTCGAAACATGACTCATGAAACGCTCTCCTCACACTCGGCCGCGTTTCTTCATGGTGAGCAAGTCGCTCGCGACCATCTCTGTCACGAGCTGGGGAAAAGTGGTCGTGTGCTTCCAGCCAAGTTTTTTGAATGCTTTCTCAGCATCGCCGAGAAGAAGGTCGACTTCCGTCGGACGGAAATACCGCGGGTCGATCTCGACGAGCGCGCGGCCAGTTTTGGCATCGAAACCTCGTTCCTCGACGCCGGTGCCCTTCCAGCCGATGGTAATGCCAATTTCGGCGAAGGCGCGCTCGACGAATTCGCGCACTGTATGGGCTTCGCCCGTGGCCAGAACGTAATCGTCCGGCTCGGGCTGCTGCAGAATGCGCCACATGCCGTCGACGTAATCACGCGCATGGCCCCAGTCGCGCTTGGCGTCAAGATTGCCCAAAAAGAGCTTATCTTGAAAGCCCAAATGGATCGCCGCGACCGCGCGGGTGATTTTCCGGGTGACAAAGGTCTCGGCCCGGGTCGGGCCTTCATGATTGAACAAAATCCCGTTCGAAGCATGCATTCCATAGGCTTCACGGTAATTGATCGTAATCCAATAAGCATAGAGCTTTGCGGCGGCGTAGGGCGAGCGCGGATAGAATGGCGTCTTCTCATTTTGTGGAACCGCCTGCACCTTTCCATAAAGCTCCGATGTGGATGCCTGATAGAAACGGGTTTTATTGGTAAGGCCCAGGATGCGGATTGCTTCGAGGAGCCGCAACGTGCCAATAGCGTCGGCATTCGCCGTATATTCCGGCGTCTCGAAACTCACCTGGACGTGGCTCTGCGCGGCAAGGTTGTAGATCTCGTCGGGCTGAACCTCCTGAACAATGCGAATAAGGTTTGTTGAATCGGTAAGGTCGCCATAATGCAATAAAAAATCGACGCTGGTTTCATGCGGGTCGCGGTACAGATGGTCGACGCGGTCCGTATTGATCAGGGACGACCGCCGTTTTACGCCATGAACGACATAGCCCTTGGACAGAAGGAGGTCGGCGAGAAGGGCGCCGTCCTGCCCGGTAACTCCAGTGATCAAGGCAACTTTTTTCGAAGCCATGCGGGAATAAAACCTCAAATGCTTCATGCCCAGGGAAGTGGGCAATGGAAATTATTTCGCTATCAAGCAGCGGTAACAGAAAAGCAAAGCCGCCGTCTTGTCAAAGCGCCGCCTCTCGCTCTTCCGCGTATGCGCGGACATACTTCTCTCTTGAGAAACATGCGCCTAGCTCTCTCCTTGCGCTTGGGCGACCGACACAGCCGTCATATTGATGATGCCCCGCACTGTGACGGACGGCGTCAAAATATGAGCAGGCATCGCGGTACCGATCAAGATGGGGCCGACTGGCAGCGTATCGGCCATTACCATCGTCATGGTGTAGGCGATGTTGGCGGCATCGAGATTGGGCATGACGAGGACATTCGCCTCACCTTTCAGACGCGATGATGGCAGCACGAGATCGCGCATCGCTTGCGAAAGAGCGGTATTGGCTTGCATCTCGCCATCCGTTTCGAGGTCCGGGGCGCGTTCGCGCAGGATTTCCAGCGCCTCACGCATTTTAAGGGCGGAAGGTGTATTGTCCGAACCAAAATCCGAATGCGAGACAAGAGCGATTTTTGGTTCAATCCCGAACCGGCGAACATGCCCGGCGCACATCAGTGCCATTTCCGCGATCTCTGGCGCCGATGGATCCCGATGCACGTGGGTATCGGCGATGAAAAATGCGCCTCTGCCAGTAATCATCAAGCACATTGCGGAGGGAGCGGTCACACCCGGAGCAAGGCCGATGATGTCCCTGATATAGCGCAAGTGCGGATTGAATCGTCCATCGAGGCCGCAAATCATGGCGTCGGCGTCGCCGCGTTTCACAGCAATCGCCGCGATCACAGTTGCATTTGTGCGCACCAAGGTGCGGGCGGCCTTGGGCGTGATTCCATGCCGTCCGGCTGCTTCCAGACAGGTCTCGACGTAGCTGCGGTAGCGCGGGTCATTGCCGGGGTCGATAAGCTCGAAGTCCTTTTGAGGCCGCACGGAAAGTCCATACCGTTCGAGACGGCTCTCGACGATGTGGGGACGTCCGACGAGAATAGGCTTGGCGATCCCTTCCTCGACAAGGGTTTGGGTGGCGCGAAGTACCCGTTCATCCTCGCCGTCGGCATAGATGACGCGCTTCGGGCATGCTTTTGCGGCTTGCATCACCGGCTTCATGACGAATCCGGAGCGGAACACGAAGCGCGACAATGTGTCTTCGTAAGCAGCAAAATCCGTGATAGGTCTTGTTGCCACTCCTGTATCCATTGCAGCCTTTGCGACCGCCGGAGCGATCCGCAGGATCAGGCGCGGATCGAAGGGTGCCGGGATGAGACTGCCCTTGCCGTAATACCTTGCCTCGTCACCATAGACTTTGGCGACCACATCGGATGGCGGTTCATGTGCAAGCTGCGCGATCGCACGCGTTGCGGCAAGCTTCATCGCCTCATTGATGCTCGTTGCCCCAACATCGAGCGTGCCGCGGAAAATATAAGGAAAGCATAGGACGTTGTTCACCTGATTGGGGAAATCGGACCGGCCGGTGCAAATCATTGCATCGGGCCGCGCGGCAAGAGCAAGCCCAGGTTCGATCTCCGGCGTCGGGTTGGCGAGCGCCATCACGAGCGGTCGTTTCGCCATCGCCTTGACCATCTCCGGCTGCAAGACGCCTCCCGCTGAAAGTCCAAGAAAGATATCAGCGCCGCCGATCACATCCGTCAGCGTCCGCGCATTGGTCTCTTTTGCATAGATTTCGACGTGACCGTTCATCAGCGTCTTGCGGCCGTGATAAACGACGCCTTCGATGTCGGTGACGAAGATATTCTCGCGCTTGGCCCCGAGAACGACGAGAAAATCGAGGCAGGCGAGTGCCGCGGCACCAGCGCCTGAGGTCACGATCTTGACATCGCTTATGGCTTTGCCGGTGATCTCGAGTGCGTTAAGGATCGCAGCACCGACGATGATCGCGGTGCCGTGCTGATCGTCGTGAAACACCGGAATCGACATGCGTTCGCGCAGTTTGCGTTCGACCTCGAAACATTCCGGCGCTTTGATGTCCTCGAGATTGATGCCGCCGAAGGTAGGCTCCAGCGCCGCGATGATGTCGACAAGACGATCGATATCGGTTTCCGCGATTTCGATGTCGAAAACATCAATCCCGGCGAATTTCTTGAAAAGAACCGCCTTGCCTTCCATCACGGGCTTGCCGGCGAGCGGTCCGATATTGCCAAGGCCTAGCACGGCCGTGCCATTGGTGACCACCGCGACAAGATTTTGCCGGATCGTGAGTTCGGATGCCGCACGCGGGTCGGCGGCGATCGCAAGGCATGCGGCGGCAACGCCCGGCGAATAGGCAAGCGACAGATCATGCTGTGTGGCAAGCGGCTTCGTTGCCACGATCTCAAATTTGCCGGGGCGGGGTGAACGATGGTAGAGCAGCGCGCTCGACGCCAAATCGGTGCTTAAGGACTCGGCCATAAACCAGCTTTCTATCCGGATGATGGCAGGAGATAGCCGGAGCCCGCGCGGATGTCCACCACGGGAGTGAACGAAAGCCGTACGGAAGTCCTCCATGACCTGGAAGGGCTAAGGGAGAGGCTGGCGGAATGGCGGCGTGGGGGTGAGACGATCGGACTCGTACCGACGATGGGGGCGCTTCACGCCGGGCATATGTCCCTTGTCAAGGTCGCAAAAAGACACGCGCGCAGAGTCGTTCTTTGGATTTTCGTCAACCCGACGCAATTTGGGCCGGGCGAAGATTTTGGCGCCTATCCACGAACGCTTGAGGCTGATGTGGCCAAATTCGCGGCGGCGAAAGGCGATTTGGTGTTTGCTCCCGATGCCTCGCAGATTTATCCGCCGGGCTTTGCAACCATGCTCTCCATGAGCGGTCCAGCCACCGCGGGACTCGAGGACCGGTTCCGCCCGGCACATTTTGCGGGTGTCGCGACCATCGTCGCAAAGCTCTTCAACCTATGCCGGCCAGATGTCGCGATCTTCGGCGAGAAAGACTATCAGCAGCTCAAGGTCGTGGAGAGAATGGTCCGCGACCTCAATTTCGAGACCAAAATTCTCGCTGCGCCGACAATGCGCGAAAGCGATGGACTGGCGCTTTCCTCTCGCAACATTTACTTATCGGCGGCCGAGCGCGACATCGCACCAAGCCTGCACGCCGCGCTGAAGCGCTGTGCAAATGACATTCAACAAGGCATGGCGATCGACGGGGCTCTTGAGGCCGCGAGAATGGCGCTTGCCGCCCAAGGCTTCGCGATCGACTACCTCGAAGCGCGGCACGCGGAAACCTTGGCGCCGCTCGCTTCGCGCGATGATGGGCCGGTCCGGCTTCTCGCGGCGGCCAAATTGGGGACAACCCGGCTCATCGACAATCTCGCTGTTTAGAGCCTCGCC
>Ga0335081_10022013_pt1 | contig 10310 bp, 9 predicted proteins | sample Lox_Sample_35_FD_206713 | JGI IMG/M metagenome (GOLD analysis project Ga0335081, IMG submission 206713) | Soil microbial communities from Loxahatchee National Wildlife Refuge, Florida, United States - Lox_Sample_3.5 | ecosystem: Environmental > Terrestrial > Soil > Wetlands | place: USA: Florida...
GATTGGACCGTGCCGTCAGAAACATACGGACCGCCAATGTACAGTCGAACAAGGCCGTCGGCTGTGATTAGCGCGTCGCCGTAGTAGTCGACTCCGTCAATCGTCACCGTGCCGACGTAGCGTCCCTGCCGGGCGTCCCCGGATATAGATGGACCGGTTGCGGATGGCGCGGTAGCCGAAGGCAAGGATTCGGCGATTTGGCCGTCTCCGTTCCCTCCGCAGCCTACTAAGGCCGCGACGAATGGGAGGGCAAGAAAGAGACTGGCCAGAGGTGTGCACGTCATAGATGCCAGAGTCCGGTCAGGCGAGCATTAGGGCAAGCTGCAAAGTACGGCATCACCTCGGAATCAGACCTCGTGCCGTGTAATGCCGCGACCCAGGGGCTTGGGAGCTCGAATCTCTCCGCGCGCACCAAACTACCGTGGGCAAGATCCACCTCAGCCAGGTCTTTGCCGGGCAGAGGGTCGGGGTGAAGCAGGTCGAGGAGAAGATCTGGGTCAGCTTTATGCGCTACGACTTAGGCTTCTTTGACCACGAGACATGTCGGATCGAGAGCGCGGACTCCCGCGCCGCCTGCGGCGGCGGTCGGGAGTTCTCACCCGACTGACCGCCGGCAACTGTCCCCGGGCTCCTATTTTCTGAAAACACTGCGCGCCCGGAGAGATTCGAACTCCCGACCCTCAGGTTCGAAGCCTGATGCTCTATCCAACTGAGCTACGGGCGCGGCGCGCGGATTCTACTGCGGGGCCGCGCGGTGCGCCTAACAGGGGCCCGGGTTCGCCAAGCACCGGGGGAAGCGGCAGAATGCGCGGCGGCACGCCACGGGGGTAATCCATGTCCACGCTCTCCAGACGCACCTTTGTCGGACTCACGGCGGCGGGCGCGGCGCTCGCAGGCGCACGCGCGGTGGCTGACAAGCCCGCGGTCCCGGGGCTCGCCTCGCTCACCCGCAACGCGCAGCCGATCAGCGCGGTGGAGCATGGCACGCGCCTCGCCAAGGCTCAGAGCCTGATGCAGCAGAAGAAGATCGCCGCGTTCCTCGTCGAGTCCGGCGCCTCGCTCGAGTACTTCACCGGCATCCGCTGGCATCGCACCGAGCGGACCACCGCGGCGCTGATTCCGGCCGAAGGCCGCACGGTCGTGGTGACCCCGTACTTCGAAGAGCCCTCCATCCGCGAGACGCTCAAGGTCGCCGCAGACGTGCGGCCGTGGAAAGAGGACGAGAGTCCCTTCGAGCTGCTGGCCGGCGCGCTGCGCGAGCACGCGGCCGGGACGCTCGCCGTCGAGCCGACCACGCGGCTCTTCATCGTGGATCGCATGTCGAAGGCCGCGGCGAGCCCGCCGCCGGTCGTGCCTGGCGATGAGCTCATTCGCGCCTGCCGGATGCACAAGTCGGCGACCGAGATCGCGCTGATGCAGGCCGCCAACGACGTCACCATCGCGGCGCTCAGGTACACGCACGCCCACGTCGAGGCCGGCATGAGCGGCCCCGACATCTTCGCCATGATGGTCGGCGCGACCCAGGCGCTCGGGGGCGCGCATGAGTTCACACTCGTGCTGCTCAACGAGGCGAGCGCCTTTCCGCACGGCTCGATCAAACCGCAACAGGTGCGCGCGGGGTCGGTGGTACTGGTCGATACCGGCTGCAGCGTCCATGGCTATCAGTCCGACATCACCCGCAGCTGGGTCTTTGGCGCGGCCTCCGCGCGCCAGCGGGAGCTGTGGAACACGGTGAAGCGCGGTCAGGAGCTGGCGCAGGAGACGGCCAGGCTCGGCGTGCCCTGCGGCAGCATCGACAAGGCGGTGCGCACGTTCTACGAGCAGAAGGGCTGGAGCCGCGATTACGGCCTGCCGGGCCTCTCGCATCGCACCGGCCACGGGATCGGCATGGAGGTGCACGAGGCGCCGTATCTGGTGCGTAACGACACCACGCCGCTCGAGGCAGGCATGTGCTTCTCCGACGAGCCCGGAATCTACGTTCCCGGCGAGTTCGGCATCCGCCTCGAGGATTGCTGGTACATGACCGAGCGGGGGCCGAGGCTCTTCACACCGCTCGCCAAGTCGCTGGACGAGCCGGTCTGAGCACTCAGGATCAGTGACCCGACCCGGGTTGCGGTGACGTATTGTTGACGTGCACCGTGGGGCTCGGGGTCTTGGGCAGACCCTGCTGCGCTTCCCACTCGCTCTCGCTGACGCACATGGAGCCGATGTGCGTGCCGGTCGGGGGCGTGGTGGGACAGAAGATCGTCCGGTCGCTGGTGCTGATCACCCGGTAGCCAGCCGCCTGCGCGGCCGCGATGTTGGCTGCGTGTCGCTCCGGAGTTCTCGGCGTAGCGGGCTGAGAGGCACACCCCGCTGCGAGCAGGACCATCAGAATCGTGAAAGACAGGCGCATCGGTGCAATTCTACCGGCGCCCCGGCTGGCGCTCCAGTGCAAAGCGGCGCACGGCGCCCTCAGCTCGGCGCGATTCCCTCGGGAGACGCGGCATAGGGCAGAATGCGGCGCAGGTCCTGCCGCGGAGTCACGCTGATGTCGCTCTTCGATCTGTCGGGCAAGGTTGCGCTCATCACCGGCTCGAGCCGTGGCATCGGCAAGGCGATCGCGGTGCAGATGGCGGCGCACGGCGCCAGGGTGGTCATCTCCAGCCGCAAGCAGGAGAGCTGCGATGCGGTCGCCGCGGAGATCACCGCCGCCGGCGGTACGGCGCTCGCGCGCGCCTGCCACGTCGGGCACAAGGAAGAGCTCAAGGGCCTCATCGAGGCGAGCAATGCCGCATTCGGGCGCATCGACATCCTGGTGTGCAACGCGGCCACCAATCCGCACTTCGGACCGTCGGCGAGCATGTCCGACGAGGCCTTCGACAAGCTGATTCGCACCAACCTCTACAGCAACATGTGGTTGTGCAACATGGCGCTGCCGGCAATGGCGGAGCGCAAGGACGGCGTCGTGATCATCGTGTCCTCGGTGGCCGGCTTCATGGGCAGCGCCCTGCTCGGCGGCTACGGGATCTCGAAGGCCGCCGACCTGCAGCTGGCGCGCAATCTCGCCGTGGAATGGGGGGCGCACAACATCCGGGTCAACTGCATCGCGCCCGGCGTGATCCGCACGCAGTTCTCCAAGGCGTTGTGGGCCGACCCGGCGCGTGCCGAGGCCCTGGCGCGAGCCTACCCGCTCAGGCGTCTCGGCGATCCCGACGACGTCGCCGGGGTGGCGGTGATGCTCGCCGCGCGCGCCGGTAGCTTCATCACCGGTCAGACCATCGTCGTCGACGGCGGGGGTCTCATCGGCGGCGGCGAGCGGCTGCTGTAGCTCAGGAGGCGCGCCTGCGCACGCGCATGAGGTAGTAGCCGACGCCGAGCAGTCCGAACCAGATCGGCGCCACGTAGAGCGCGACCCGGTTGTCACGGTCGAGCGCCAGCAGCGCACTGACCGCGGCTAGGAACGCCAGCACCGCCCAGTTCGCATACGGGGCGCACGGCATGCGAAAGGGCGCCGCCGCGACCTTGCCGGCGGCCACCGCGCGGCGGTAGTTGCGATGCGACACCAGGATGATGCCCCACGCCCAGAAGGTGCCGATGAGTGCCACGCTGGTCACCATGGAGAACACCCGGTCGGGAACCAGGTAGTTGAGCGCCACGCCGATCAGCATCACCGCCGCGGACAGGTGGATGCCGGCGGCAGGCACGCGGGCGCCGTTGAGCGTGCCCAGCACGCGCGGCGCCTGGCCACGCTGCGCCAGCGCCCACAGCATGCGCCCGGTACTGAACAACCCGCTGTTGCACGATGAGGCCGCCGCCGTGATGACCACGATGTTGATGATGCTGGCAGCTCCGGGGAGCCCCAGCCTGCCGAACACGTATACGAACGGGCTGACCTTCGGGTCGAGCTCGTTCCAGGGCAGCAGCGACATGATGACCAGCAGTGCGCCGATATAGAAGATGAGGATGCGCACGATGATGCCGTTGGTCGCCTTCGGCAGCACCACCGCGGGATTTTGCGCCTCGCCCGCCGTGACTCCGACGAGCTCGACACCTTCGTAGGCGAACATGACGATCTGCATCGTCAGCAGCATGCCGAGCACGCCGAAGGGCAGGAAGCCGCCGTGCGACCAGAGGTTGGAGAAGCCCGCGGTCGCGCCGAGTGCGCCGACGTGGAACACGATCACGAACAGGCCGGCCACGATCAGGGCGACGATCGTGACGACCTTGATGAGCGCGAACCAGAACTCGAGCTCGCCGAATACCCGCACGGCCAGCAGATTGGTGCCGTACAGCACTGCGAGCGCGACCAGCGACGGCAGCCACTGCGGCACCTCGGGGAGCCAATAACGCACGTAGACGCCGACGGCGGTGATCTCCGCCATCACGGTGGCGACCCACGCGAACCAGTACGACCAGCCGGTGATGAAGCCTGGAAAGGGACCGCAGAATTCCTCGGCGTAGCTGGCGAAGGAGCCCGCGACCGGGCGGTAGGTCAGCAACTCGCCGAGCGCCCGCATGATGAAGAAGATGGCGACGCCGCCGATGGCATAGGCGAGGATCAGGGCGGGGCCGGCGCTGTGGATCGCCTTCGCCGAGCCGAGGAACAGCCCGACGCCGATCGTGCCGCCGAAGGCGATCAGCTGAATGTGGCGGTTGCGCAGGTTCCGCGACAGGTCGGATCCGGACTGCGACATGAGAGCTCCTGGTGCGTGAGTGGCGCGGGCGCTTGCGTCAGTGCGCGGCCGGCGGGCCGAGTAGCGCATAGCGTCGGCCCTGAGGCAACTCGTAGCGCTCGACCAGCACGGCCGCCCCGGTTGCCGCGAGCGTGCCGGCAACGCCGTCGTCGGGCGGGGCGTGCGGGTGCAGACGGTTCAGGAACCGTGTCAGCGGGCCGCTCGCGTGGCCCGGCAAGAGGACGAGTACGCGCGACGCCGGGCCGCCCGTGGCAAACCAGTCGGACACGACGCCGCGCGGCGTGGCGCCACTCGTCAGTACGCTGAACCGAGTCGCGAGGCCGTGATCCAGCATGGCGATGGTTGTCTCATCGGGATCGAGGAGAGCGAGCGGCTGCGATGCGGTATCGGCATGGATGCGAGCCGCGAGCGCCGGCAGATCCTGCCAGCGGTTGATCGCCGGCACGACGAGCCAGGCAGCCAGGCACAGTGCCGCGGCATAGGCCGCATACGACCACGCGAGGCTGCGCGGGGGGTCGCGGTCGCGTTGCGCGCGCACGGCGCAGGCGAGTGCCGCGGCGGCGAGCAGCATTACGCCGATTGCGGCGGCGGCGCACACGAGCGCCGGCCCGGCGCCGGTCGCGGCCAGCACTCCGAGGGCGAGCACGCAGGCACCCGCCATCAGCGCGACCAGCACCACGGTCCCGAGCATCGCGGCCGCGTCGCCGCGCCGCGGCAGCCGGCGCGCATCCTCGGCCCACAGCGCGACGAGCAACGCGAGGCCGAGCAGTGCCGGAGCGGCGTAGACATCGCGCGCGGTTGCCGCGACGGACAGCAGCAGCAGGAACGGCACGCTGGCGCAGAGCGCAAAGCGCCACGCGGTGCCGCGCGGTCCCGGCTCGCGCATGCGCGCCCAGGCGCGCAGCAGCGCCGCGCCCACCGCGATCGTCCAGGGGAGCAGGTATACCGGCAGCTCGAGCAGGTACTTGCCCGGGGCGTTGTGATGGCCGGTCGTGTAGTCGAGCCCCGTCGGGGAGGAGAGCTGCGTGAAGCGGCCGACGACGTTGCGCCAGAAGAGCGTCGTGAGCGCGTCTGCGCCGTGCGGGCTGCGCGCGACCGCGACCACCCACGGCCCGATGATGAGCGCCTGCAACACGAATCCCGCGTACAGCTCCCAGCGACGCAGTTCCCGGGAGCGGCGCTCCCATGCGATGAGCGCGAGCAACGCAAGCCCCGGCACGAGCCAGCCGGGCGCGCTCTTCGCCATGAAGCCGAGCGCCGCCCCGAGGTGCGCCAGCGCGTAACCGCCCGCCTTGCGCGCCCCGGGCGGAGCCTTGAGTCCGAGCCACACGCCGAGGAGCGCCACGGCGCAGCCGGCGAGCAGGCAGGCATCGGGGGCGAGCCAGATGCCGACGCGGTAGGCGGTGAGGGCGCTCGCCGCGATGAGCGCCGCGACCCCCGCCGGCATCGCCGGGAGCTCCATGGCGAGCGCCAGCGCAACGACCGCGAGCGCCGTGATCACGGCGTACAGGAGATTTGGCGCGCGGGCGGCGGCCGGCGAGTCGCCGAAGGCGGCGATCGCACCGCCCGCCATCCAGTAGGAGAGCGGCGGCTTCTCGAGAAAGGGTGTGCCGGCGAGCTGCGGGATCGTGCGGTCGGCCTGCAGGCTCATGCGCCAGGCGATGTCGGCCTCGCGCGGCTCGTCGGGGGTCCACAGCCCCCGCTCGAAGATGCCGACGAGCCACAGCGGCGCGAGCGCGAGCACGATGACGAGCAGTGCGCGACGTGCGGTCAACTAACCCCCTGAGGCTGCGGGCCTCTTGGGGGCCAATTATGCGTAGGTCGGGCTAGAGAGAGTAGCGCACCAGCACCCGCACCATGCGGGCGTGGTCCGCGGACCAGTGCGCAAACGCCTGGCACACCTGACGCGTGCCGGCCTCAGGCGCGGTCTCGGAGTACTTCTCGGCGAAGCGCGCCTCGCCTGCCTCCTGCCCGGGAAGGTAGCGACTGCTGCTCCAGGGCGTGTCGTCGTCGGCGCGGCGGCTGAAGAGCGCAACCTCGGTCACGGTGGCGCCCGCTGGAATGGTGGCGCAGAGAGTGACCGGGACAGCCTCCGCCTCGCCGCAGGCGCGGGCTCCGGGGGCATCGCCCGAGCTCGCCGCCCGGCAGGCCGGCACGCTCGCGGTCACCGCCACGCCGTCGATGCCGATCCGGCGCAGTACGCCGGTCTCGATCTCGGCTCTCTCCGCCGCGCGCGTTGCCTCGAGCTCACCGGCCGTGTGGCTGACCTCGGCGATGCGCGCCTGCAGCTCTTTCTGCAGCGCGCCCTGAGCGGCGCGCTCGCCCTCGTTGAGCCACTGCGAGGCGGCGAAGCCCGACACGGCGGAGGCGCCGATGATTACCAGGAAGATGATCCGCTGCAGCCGGTTCTTGCGGCGCGCGGCCGCGCCAGGCACGCCGCGATCACGCAGGGCGGCGGAGCGCAGCTGCAGGAACGACGCGGACAACGTCGCGGTACCGGCGATGATGGCGGCCAGGACTGAGTCGGACATCTGTGTGAACACGGGCGAGGACCCTCGCGGCCACGCTAGCACGAGGCGGCGCGGGGTCCGCGGGGTCAAAACGAAAAATCGCGACGCTGATCACATCGCCGGTCCGGCCGGCGCCCGAGGCCCGCCCGGGCGCGCCGCGTGTGCCGCGAGCCAGCGCTCGAGCGGCGCCAGGTCCGTGCCGAGGAGATGCAGTCCGAGCTTGCTCCGCCGCCAGAGGATGTCCTCGGCGGAGCAGGCGAACTCCTCGCGGCAGAGGTATTCGACTTCGCGCGCGAACAGTCCCGGCAGCAGCTCCGGCCCGAGGTCGGCAAGCCTCGCCGCCGCTCCGAGCAGACGATGGAGGCGCGTGCCGTATGCATGCGCGTAGCGCTGCTGCAGCCGCGCGGGGATCCAGGGATAGCGCCGCTCGATGGTGCGCAGGAACACCGCGAAGCTCCCCTGCGGCAGGTCGCCGCCGGGCAGTGTCGCGTTCACGGTCCAGGGCGGTGCACGCGCGCCGAGGAGAGGCGCCAGCAGATTGACGGCGTCCTCGGCGAGGCGCCGGTAGGTGGTGATCTTGCCGCCGAACACCGAGAGCAGCGGACCCGGATCGCGCTCGAGCTCGAGCGCGTAGTCGCGCGTCACGCTCATCGGGTCGCGCGACTCATCGGCGAGCAGCGGCCGCACCCCCGAGTAGCTCCAGGCCACCTCCCGCGGTGTGATCGCGCGGGCGAAGTAGCGATTGGCGAGCTGACAGAGGTACTCGGTCTCCGCCGCTTCGATGCGCACCGCGGCCGGATCCCCCTGGAAGTCGACGTCGGTGGTGCCGATCAGAGTGAACTCGTGCTCGTAGGGAATCGCGAACACGATGCGCCGGTCCTCGTTCTGGAAGATGTAGGCGAAGCGGTGCTCGAACAGACGCGGCACGACGATGTGGCTGCCCTTCACGAGGCGCACGCGGTGCGCCGTGCGCACCGGCGTCGCTGCAGCGACGAAGCGGTCCACCCAGGGACCGCTGGCATTGACCGCGGCTCGCGCCGTGACGACGCTGAGCCCGTCGACGCCGGCGAGCGTGGCTCGCCAGCGCCCGCCGCTCGCGGCGAGCTGCTGGCAGCGCGTGCGCGTCAGGATCACGGCGCCGCGCTCGCGGGCATCGAGGGCGTTGAGCGCCACCAGCCGCGCATCGTCCGCCCAGCCGTCGGAGTAGACGAACCCCTGTCGGTAGCCGCTCTTCAGCGCGCGGCCCGCGATGTGCGTGCGCAGGTCGACCGCACCCGAGGCGGCCAGCCGCCCGCGGCGCGCCAGGTGGTCGTAGAGGAACAGGCCGGCGCGCAGCATCCAGGCGGGGCGCAGATGCGGCGCATGCGGCATGATGAAGTGCAGCGGCCGCATGATGTGCGGCGCCGAGCCGAGCAGCACCTCGCGCTCGATGAGCGCCTTGCGCACCAGTGCGAAGTGGAACTCCTCGAGATAACGCAGTCCGCCGTGGATCAGCTTGGTGCTGGCGGAAGAGGTATGCGCAGCCAGGTCGTCCTGTTCGACGAGCAGCACGCGCAGGCCGCGGCCGGCCGCATCGCGCGCAATCCCGCTGCCGTTGATCCCGCCGCCGACGACCAGCAGATCGAAGTCGGCCCCGTCGAGATCGCTCACGCGCGCCGCGGCGCCTCCCGTGAGTAATAGTCCGGGTAGTCCGCCGTGAGTCCCTTGAAGCGGCGGTGGATCCACAGATACTGCTCGGGCACGCGGCGCACCTGCGCCTCGATCAGGTGGTTGAAGCGCTCGGTGTCGGCCACCGGATCGTCGCTCGGAAAGTTGTCGAAGGCCGGATAGATCACGGCGCGGTAGCCCTGCGTGCCCGGAAGGCGTTGCACGAAGTAGGGTAGCACCGCCGCTCCCGTCGTGCGTGCGAGGCGCGGCGTGAGCGTGTTGGTGGCGGCCGGGATGCCGAAGAAGCGCACCATCTCCGCGCCCTTGCGGCGGTAGCTCTGGTCGGGAGCGTACCAGACGCACTCGTTGCGCTTCAGCGCGCCGATGAACGCCCGGATATCGTCACGGGGAATGGGGTAGCCGCCGAAGCCGCTGCGAAAGTGGCTCAGGGCATAGGCGAGCACCGCGTTGCGGGTCGGACGGTAGAGGAAACCGATCGGGGTGACGGATGCGAGTATGCGACCCGCCATCTCCATCGGCGTGAAATGGCCGGTGAGGAGGATGACTCCGCGGCCGCGCGCCTTGGCCGCCTCGAGGTGCTCACGCCCTTCGACGTGCGCGAGGCGCGCGATGCGCCGCGGCGAGCCCCACCAGGCCAGCGGGAACTCGAGCAGCGCCACTCCGAGGCTGTCGAAGTGCCGGGCGAGGATGCGCTCGCGCGCCTTGGGGTCGAGCTCGGGAAAACACAGCTCGAGATTGCGGCGGGCGACGCGCGCGAAGCGCGTCGGGATGAGACGGATGAGACGCCCCAGGCCGACGCCGATGGCCACGATCGCCGCGTACGGCAGCAGCGCCAGCAGGCGCAGCAGCCCGAGTCCGATCCAGGTCGGCCAATAACGCGGCGCGAGCAGCCGCCATTGCATTCGCGGACCTCCAACGAGCGGGACGCGCGGCGCGAGCGCGCAGAATACCCCAAACACCCGGGTGAACTGTGCTCCAATGCGGCCGATGCACACTGCCGACTCGCGTTTCCTCGAGGTGCGGCTGGCGCGCGCCAACCTGCGCCGCAACGGGCGCCGGGTGTTGCGCGACCTGGAGTGGACGATCCGCCCCGGTGAGCGCTGGGTGCTCGCCGGCGGCAACGGCGCGGGCAAGACGCAGCTTCTGAAGCTCATCGCCGGCGCGGTGTGGCCGGAGCCCGCCGCCGTGCCGGTACGCCGTTACCGCCGCGGCCGGCAGCAGTGGACCACGCCGCAGGAAGTGCTCGAGGACATCGCTTATGTCGGCGCCGAGCGTCAGGACAAATACCAGCGCTACGGCTGGAACATGAGCGTCGAGCGCCTCGTCGGAACCGGCATTCATCGCAGCGACCTCCCGCTCGCAGCGCTCGGCCGCGCCGACCGGGAGCGCGTGCGCCGTGCGCTCGGCGAGCTCGGCGTCGGGCATCTGGCGGCGCGCCGCTTCCTGTCGCTCTCCT
>Ga0335081_10022014_pt1 | contig 10310 bp, 8 predicted proteins | sample Lox_Sample_35_FD_206713 | JGI IMG/M metagenome (GOLD analysis project Ga0335081, IMG submission 206713) | Soil microbial communities from Loxahatchee National Wildlife Refuge, Florida, United States - Lox_Sample_3.5 | ecosystem: Environmental > Terrestrial > Soil > Wetlands | place: USA: Florida...
TCACGGCCATTGCCGCGCTCTCGCTGGCATTGGGGATTGGCGCCAACACCGTCATATTCAGCCTGATCAACACGACGCTTTTGCGGCCGCTCGGCTTTTCGCACTCGGACCGGCTGGTAGTCATCTGGACGGTTCCTCAACAGCATAAAGACCAGAGAAACAACGTCAACGGATCGACCTATTTCCACTTCCTGAACAAAAACCAGTCTTACGAGGCGTTCGGCGTTTTCAATGGCAGCATCAAAAGCCTGGGAGCGGAAAAGGATGGAGCGCCCGCCGAGCGCCTGGACGAAGAGACATTCACGCCCTCCATGTTCCGGGTCATCGGGGTGCAGCCGCAGCTCGGGCGGGTCTTCACCGAAGCCGAAGATCAAATCGACAACGACGCGCCGGTGGTGCTCATCAGCGACCGGTTCTGGCGCCGCCACTTCAATAGCGACCGCAACGTGATCGGAAAAACACTGATCCTCGACAAGGCGCCGACCACGATCATCGGCGTGATGCCGCCCGGTTTCACTTTCTTTGACGACGAGACGGATCTTTGGGGACCGCAGCCGCTCGGCCATGTGCAGCTCCAGAGCAAGCAAGGGTATCTAGTGGCAATCGGCCGGCTGAAGCCCGGCGTTTCCATACGGCAGGCCCAGGCGGAGGCGGACGGGTTAGCCGCGCAACTGGCGGCCGGCGATCCCGAGCGCAACAAGGGAAACGGCGCGCAGATTCAATCGCTGCAAGAAGCCGCCTACGGAAACTTCCGCTCGCCGCTGCTGATTCTACAAGGCGCGGTGGGTTTTGTGCTGCTCATCGGCTGCGCCAACGTCGCCGGGTTGCTGCTCGCCCGGGCCGCGTCCCGCCGCACCGAAATCGCGATCCGCACGGCCCTGGGCGCCGACCGCTGGCGCACCGTCCGGCAACTGCTTACGGAAAGCCTGCCGTTGTCGATCCTGGGCGGAATCGTCGGAATGTTCCTTTCGTGGGCAGGTCTCAAAGCTTTTGTTGCAGCCGCGCCGCCGAATTTCCCGCGCGTGGACGAGATCACGCTCGATGCCAGCGTGTTCGGATTCACCGCGTTGGTCGTCGTCTTGACCGCTGTGGTCTTCGGCATCTTTCCCGCCCTGCAAGCGTCCAAACCGAACTTGGTGAACTCGCTCAAGGAGTCCGGACGCGGCGGCACCGATACCGTGGTGCGTCAGCGGCTCCGCAGCGCTCTGGTCACCGTGCAGATTGCGCTCTCCCTGGTGCTGCTGGTGGGCGCCGGCCTGATGATTAACAGCTTCGTGCGCGTGGAAAAGCAGGATCTGGGCGCCAATCCCAAAGGGCTCATCAGTTTCGATTTTCGCTTTCCCCAAGGCGAAGCCATCAAGCCGGTTTCGCGATATCGCGGCATGGGCGTCTGGGAAGTCAGCCCGAATACCACCGCGACGTTTCAGCGAGTGCTCGAGCGCATGCAAGGGTTGCCCGGAGTGGTCTCGGCCGCGGCCGTCAGCGAGCCTCCGATGGTCGGGGGCGGCATCAGTATGCCGTTTCTCATCGAAGGCCGCCCGGCGCCTCCACCCACCACGGACTCGGGACCGAATTCGCAAGATCAAGGTCAATCGGCGCGCTACTTCGCGGTGACGCCGGGCTACTTCGGCACTATGAAGATCCCGATGCTGCGCGGCCGCGATTTCGCCGTGCAGGATAACGCCGCGGCGCCCGCGGTGATTGCGATCAACCAGACTCTGGCGCGGCGATACTTTCCCAATGAAGATCCGATCGGCAAGCGCCTCACGCTCGATTTCGTTCCTAACGAACAACCGCGTCAGATTGTGGCCGTGGTCGGCGACATCACCATCAATCGCCTGCAACCGAAAGAGCTGTCGATCGTATACGTTCCCTACACGCAGCAGACGCCGCGCTGGATGGGTCCGTATTGGAGCGACCGCGCCGGCATGTTTTTCATTCTCCGCACCGCGGGCAAGCCGGAAAGCATCGTGCCCGCGATGCGCCGCGCGGTCGCCGAGGTGGATCCGAATAAGCCGGCGGGGAACATCCGGACCGTAGAAGACTATCTCGACCGTCAGGTGCAATATCTGCGGCTCTATATTCTGTTGCTCGGAATCTTTGGCGGCGTCGCTGCGGTGCTGGCCGCTATCGGCATCTATGGTGTGATGGCCTATTCGGTCGCGGAGCGCACGCGTGAGATCGGCATCCGCATGGCTTTGGGCGCCGGTGGCCGCGACGTGCTGCGGCTCATCGCGCGCCAGGCGGCGATCGTGATCTTGATCGGACTCGTGCTCGGTCTCGGTGGTTCGCTCGCGCTGACCCGGCTCCTCAAATCCGCGCTCGTTGGAGTGACCGCCACCGATCCGGCAACCTACACCGCGGTCTCGCTCGCGTTGATCGCAGTGGCGCTTCTCGCATGCCTGGTTCCCACGCGCCGGGCCATCGCGGTCGATCCCAACATCGCTCTTCGCTACGAATAGCCGGCACTAGCGAAAATCGGTCCGAACGAATGAAACCTCGTCCTTCAGCGCTTTATCGCGCGGATATCCGGGTGGACCCAGCGCAGCCGCTGCGATACACTGGCGTGCCATGAAAAACAGGTTGATGCTCATTGCTGTCTGCTTGCTGCCGCTCCGGGGAGCGGAGCCGGCTCAACCGATGTTTTGGAGCGCCCAACAGCTCGCCGGGATCGATCGAAGCGCGTTGTCCAAGCTCAACCCCGAGCGGCACTTGGGAACCGAGCGCCTGCTGGATGCAGCGTTCGTGGCTTTCCGCAATGGATCGGGCGAGGCGGAGTTGCATCAAAACTCGGCAGACCTGATTCTGGTCCGATCCGGTTCCGGGACCGTGCGCGTAGGTGGAAAAATGATCGAGGGGAGAACCACCGCGCCCGGTGAAATGCGCGGCAAATCCGTCGAGGGCGACACGAAATATCCGATCTCCGCCGGGGACATGCTTTACATTCCACCGAATACTGTCCACCAGTTCTGGATGGAACCCGGACAAAGTTTCACTGCTCTGGTGGTGAAACTGGCGCCGGCGGCCGCCGCGCACTGAGACCGGAATTATTGCTTCACGCCCCCATCTGCACTTCAAGGACGTCCGGATCGGGAATGCCGGCTCGCCTCCAGGTATATCCCGCGAATCTCCGGATACGCTCAGAGAGGTATAGAATAGCCACCGCTGGAGGTGCGTGATGATCCGCGAACGCGGATTCGCGCTCGGGCCGTTCCTGCTGCTTCTGCTGATGATCGCCCCGGGCATGGGACAGAGTCCGGCGCCTCCTGGCAATCGACCGTCCGCAAAGAAATGGACGCCGCCGCGGACGCCCGACGGACAGCCCGACCTGCAGGGAGTCTGGGAAATGTCCACCCTCACTCCGCTGGAACGTCCGCCGGAATTCGCGGATAAGACATTCCTGACGGAACCGGAAGCCGCGGCCTTTCAGAGACGCGCGCTCGATCAGCTCAACAGCGATCGCCGCGATGGCGACAGCGCAGCCGATGTGCGCCGCAATTATAACGAGTACTGGCGCGACCGTGGCGCCGAACTGAAGCCCAACCTTCGTACGTCGCTGATCGTTGATCCGCCGGATGGCCGCCTTCCGCCGTTCACGACGGAAGGGCGCAGACGCCGCGAGGCCCAGGCGGCCGCTTCGCGAAACCTCAGCGGCCCGGAGGATCTGGCGCTGCGCATCCGCTGTATCTCGCGCGGCCTGCCTATGGTCCCCACGCCCAATAACAATTTTTTCCAGATTGTGCAGTCTCAAGGGCTGGTCGCGATTCTTCAGGAAATGATGTACGAAGTGCGGCTGATTCCTCTCGATACCCGCCCGCACGTCTCGCCGAACGTCCGCGGCTATATGGGCGATTCGCGCGCGCACTGGGAGGGCGACACCCTCGTCATCGATACCACGAATTTCATCGGCAAGGATGACTTCCTCGGGGCGGACGAGAACCTGCATCTGGTCGAACGGCTCACGCTGACGGCGTCGGACACGATCCTCTACCAATTCACGGTCGACGACCCCACGGCGTTCACACGGCCCTGGAGCGGCGAGATCCCCATGACGCGCACCACGGAAGGCATTTTCCCGTACGAATGCCACGAAGGGAATTACGCGATGATCGATATCCTTTCGGGCGCCCGTGCGCAAGAGAGAGAAGCCGCCCACGCAGAAGGAAAGTGAGCCCGCCTCCGGTTGGAATCCCAGCCGCGAAACGCGAGGCGAGGTGGGTTCCAGGGTCGCTACCGGCGCAGGAACTAGGCAGCGCTGGCATCACCCGCCACTCACCGCCCTCGCCCGCACCCCCACTTCCTTCCCCCCCGGCACATTCACCACCAGAACGCCGCCGACATCGGTCTTCTCTTCGAACACCTCTTCGTCGTCGATCTCCACCTGGTACGTGCGGCCAGGCGTCAGCCCGATCAGGATGACCGCGTGCTGGTCTTCGGTCAATGCGATCCGGAGCTTGGGCGCGGCCGCACCCCACGCAATCACGGCATCCGGAAACGAAAGCGGCTCCGCCGGCTTCTTCACATCGATCGAGATCCGCCGGCCGTCACGGAACAGTTGCGCGGCGCCATCGAAATAGCCGAACCAATCGGCCGTGTCCTCCCAGTCGGAGCGCACAAACAAATGCCCGGAGCCGGCGCTGTGATAGACCAGCGGCACGTGCGTGAAGCTGAGGCCGGGCTGATACGAATTCGCCCACAGAAACTCGTACGGCGCTCCAAAAGCGCTCCGCAGCATGAAGTTGTCGTGCATCAGCCAGCCCTGGAGATATTGCATCTCCTCGGCGTTGGTGTCATACGCGACCATGGCCAGATCCGCGGCTCGCGCGAGCGCTGCCCGCTGCAAATCCGGATCCCCGTTTTGCGTCGTGGCGCCGATTCGGTAATCGTTGTCCTCGCCGGGAAATGCCGCCGGATAGTAGCTCATCAGGTGCTCAATCGGAAATTCCTTGAAAAACTTCCGGCTCGATTCGCGCAGGTCGATGTTGGTGCTGTCGCGCAGCGCGTGTAGCAACTCCCAGAGCGCAAACGCATCGTCGCGGCCGACAACCGGGCGGCCGGCATTCAACGCCGGCGCGATCTTCCCTTCCCACCAAACCCGCACTACGCGCTGCAACTCGCGATTGGGCCTCTGCGGCATGTGATCGAACAGCGCGATCGCGGCGAGCGTGAGAGAGCGGATCGACCGGATCGATTCGTCCGCCGCGCTTTGTGTCATCCGTTGGTCGATTCGGGAAATCAGCGCGCGGCGTTCGGCTTCGCTCAGCAAGTCCTGGCACCAGTCGAATACCAGCGCCATTTGCCGCAGATCCGTTCCCGGCCCGAGCGCCCAAGCCACGGCCTTCCGGCCAAACCCGGCGTCTCCCGAGATTTGATAATAGAGTGCCTGCGCAAAGGCGTTTTCAGGCATCGGCGCTTCGGCCGTTATATAGGTCTCCAACTGCTGCCATCTCGCCGAGTGGCGTTCCCGTTCGCGGCGGAGAAGCCGCAGCCGCGCTGGCCGCAGGAACAGCCGCGGATGCTCGGCCGAAACCGTGACCGGTTCCGCAGAGGCCGCGTTTACCGGAGCTTGCGCACTCAGCCATCCGGCGCCCGCCCACACCAGCGCCACCGCTGGCAAGCCGACTCGTGCCATTCCCAATAATTGTGTCATAGCGACACACCAGCCGGTCCCGGCAGCCGCGGAAAACGTCCGGTTTTTCCACAGAACTATTGATTCAGAACGGTTTATGCTCTTGACACCTGGGTGTCAGATTGCTCACCATGAAGCTGAATTGGTGAAGTAACCTTCAAACCTGCCCTCTGCAGCAACATTCAGGCAGGAGAAGAGTGGGCGAGATGGACAGCGTGCTTGCGGGAGCCGATGTTGCAATGTTTCAGCTCACTGTTCTTGGCCTTGGCGGTTGCCGCAGAGGGGCTTTTTTTGTAGAGCGGTTTCTTAACGATCTCCCCGGGGATCACAGGTAGCGGCGCTCGGCTGTATTTCTGGATTAGGGAAAACCAGACGCGGAACCCGGCCAGGAATTGTATTAGTAGGAAAGCAGTCGGCTCGCCGCCGGATCCCTGCCCATCCTGGGCGAGCCGCATCGGCGTCATCCCCCGAACGTCGTGGAGGGAGGGCCCGATGCGGTTTTTTCTTCCCATTCCCTCCGCCGAGGCGCCCGCAGCGGCACTTTGTCCTACATCTGCCGATAACTGCACAGAGTTGTTATCGACACCGCGCCACCCTCGAATTCGTTATCCCGGATTTTCCCGCTTGGTTTAAAGGCGTTTGGAGGATAAGGTTGAACTGGCTGGCCGGAAATTGTCACCGACGAGACCGCCGACTCGGAGGCCAGCCAGCCACCAGAATTCTACGCATTCTGTGCACGTAATGACCGGCCCACTACCCGTTCCAGAAGTAGCAGCCTGCAGCCAGGCCCGCCAGCACCACCAGCGCAATGAACAAAGCGACAGGAAGTTCCCAGGCGGCTGGACGGGATTCCAGACTTGCGAACAACTCGCCGGTTTCGGGCGACTCAACCGAATCGCGCGCCGGCGATGCGGGCGCGGCCGGGCTCTCAGGGAGGGCGGCGATGCGCTCCACCAGCGGCACCCGCGAGAGCGAATGATCCGGATCAATCGTGTCGTCGAGTATCTCGGCCAGCGCGCCGGGACGCCCGGCGAACTGCTCTCGCGCAGCGGCTGGCAGAAGAGAACAGATCTCCTCGAACGATACCGGTTGCAGCGGCTCCAGCACCGCGTACCCGAAGCTGTCCGCCAACCGGCAGGCGGCGTGGGCCACCGTGAGGAAATCGAGCGGCGCGCCGGACGGGGGATCGTGATGCCGGCCGGCCACCACCCAAAACTCCTGGGGTAACTTCCATTGCTCGACCAATTGCCGCCCGGCTTCGCAGTGGTCCACGCCGAAACGCTTCTTCTCCAGGTCCAGCAGAGAAACGGCATCCCGGTCCGCCGCCTGAAGCACGTCCTCGTAGGCATCGGGATAGGCAACCAGCAATCCAAGGCGGCCGATGTCGTGCAGCAATCCTAAACTGTACGCGCGATCCGGATCCATGCCGGCGGACCGCGCCAGTTCGCGGCACAATACTGCCGACGCGACCGTGTGACGCCAGCATTTTTTCAGCGCCTCGGTCCGCATCGCCCCCTTCATATAGTTGCTGGTCGCTACCGCCATCACCAGCGACTGGACACGGGAGAACCCCAACGTCACAACCGCCTGGTGGACGGTGTCGACCTGGGCGGTGAGCCCGAACAGAGGGGAGTTGGCCAGACGAAGGACTTGCGCCGAAAGCGTGGCCTCCGAAGCGATCTCTCGCACCAGGACAGCCATTTCGGTTTGTTCGTTGGACAGTAGATCGAGAACCCGCAGAACCACTGGAGGAAACGCGGGAATGCGGCTCAGGGTGCTATCCCCGGTTAACATTCCTGCTTCCTGGGCGACAGGCATTATCTGTTACACATCGACGGTATTGTCCGGCTTTCTAGCGGAAAACTCTTGAGTGGCGCCGGCGATCTTGTCGCCGGCGGGCCGGTGCCGCAGAGTAGGAGGTCTAGTTGACGGTGTATTTGGCGCGCAATGCGAACGGGGCAATCGTGATGTCGAACTGCTCACCGCCCGCGCCCGACATCTCATAGGTTCCGCGCATCGTGCCGGTCGGCGTCTTCAGGGGGCACCACGACGAATACTGAAACGACTCACCGGGCGCCAGCACCGGTTGCTTGCCCACCACGCCCGGCCCTCGGACGTGTTCGACGCGTTCATAGGCGTCGGTAATGATCCAGTGACGGCTGATCAACTGAACCGTGTCGCTCCCCTGGTTGGTGATCCGCACCGTATACTGAAACACCCAGACATCCTGGTGCGGCTGCGAATTTTCCGGCGAATACTGCGAAAGAACTTCGACTCGAATGTCGTGCGTTACCGCCTCGGAAACCGGCGCCATCTCGGATCGCAAATCAGCCATTACCGTAAGTCATCATACCAGGATCGCTTCCCTCAGCCGCGGCTTCACGGCCGTTTCCTCATGTTATAGTTAGTCCGGAATGTTCAGCCGGCCCCACAAAGCACGGGTCCTGTTCGGTTTATCGGACGTCGTGCTGGTCGCGCTGGCGTTTGAAGCGGCCTATCAAACGCGCGTTCCCCTGCACCTCCATTTCATCTTCTTCCTGACCGTCGAACAGAAAGCGCTTTTGCTCGGGTTCGCGCTGCTCTCCTGGGTGGTCACCGGACTGTGGTTTGCGATTTATGAGAAGCTCGACTCCGGCGACCCGCGCATCATCCTGCGCGATTCGGCCCGTCAATGCGCCGCCAGCGCTCTCGCTGTCGTAATCTTCCAGTACACGCTGCGGATGGAACTGAGCCGCATCTTCCTGATCGGCTTCTCCGTGTATGCCTGGGTGTTCTTGCTCGTATTCCGGCTTACCGCCGGGCGCGTGGTGGGTATCATCCGGCGGGAGTTCGCGGCTCCGCATTACGTCATGGTCGTGGGGACTGGGCCGCGGGCCACGCGCCTGGCGCAGGCCTTGGAGAAATCCGCCGAGTACGGCGTCCGGCTGCGCGGTTTCCTGAGCGAAGAGAGCGCTCCGCTCAAGCGCGAAATCGTCTTGAAAGCGGCTTACCCGGTCTCGCCGGTCGGCGACCTGCCCGCCATACTCCGTCAGCATGTCATCGATGAGATCATCTTCGCGGTCCCGAGCGAGAGCCTGGCCCGGCTCGAGGAATATTTCCTGCTCTGCGACGAAGAGGGCGTTCGGACGCGCGTGGCGGTCGATTTCTTCCCGCACGTGAACAGCACCGTCTCGCTCGACCGGTTCGGCGCCACTCCGCTGCTGACCTTTTCCGCGGCCCCCTACGATGAGATCCGGCTCTGGTTGAAGCGGATTCTCGATATCGTCCTGGCCGTGGCGGGCTTGATTGTCCTTGCTCCGTTCATGCTGCTGATTGCCCTTCTGGTCCGGCTGACCTCTCCCGGGCCGGCGATTTTCCGCCAGGTCCGCTGCGGTTTGAACGGACGCCGCTTCGTGTTCTACAAGTTCCGCTCCATGTGCGAAAACGCCGAGGAGCTCAAGGCGGCGGTGGCCCATCTGAGCACGAAACAGACCGCGTTCAAGATTCCGGACGATCCGCGCCTCACCCCCATCGGCCGCTATCTGCGGAAGTTCTCGATTGACGAATGGCCCCAGCTTTGGAACGTGCTTCGCGGCGACATGTCCCTGGTCGGCCCGCGGCCGGCGGTGCCCAGCGAAGTCGACCAGTACAAGCGATGGCAGCGCCGGCGCTTGCGCATGCGCCCCGGCCTCACCTGCCTCTGGGCGGTTTCCGGCCGCGATCACCTCGATTTTGAGACTTGGATGAAGATGGATATGCAGTACATTGATAATTGGTCGCTGGCCCTCGATTGGAAAATCCTGATGCGCACCATCCCGCGCGTTCTGGCGGGCCGGGGCGCCAACTGACCGCGAGTTCGCCATGCATTTGATTCCCACCCAGGATGAGGTGGTGTCCGTGCTCCGCGAGACGGGCGCCCTTCGCGACGGCCACTTCGAGTATTCCGGCGGCCTCCACTCCAACGAATATCTTCAGGTCCCGCTGGCCATGCGCTATTACCAGTACCAGCGGATGTTCAGCGTCGGCCTCAGCCGGCTCCTGCGCGCCAACGCTGAGATTCGCGCCATGGTGCCGCACCTCTCAATCGTGGCGCCGGCCAACGCCGGCTTGCCGGTTGCTTACGGCGTCTGTGAAGCTCTGCGAGCCAAGCAGGTCTACTGGGGAGAAACCGACCAGAACGGCGGCTCGATGCGCTTCCGCCAGTATTTGGAGCAGCACCCCGGCGAGCAGGTGGTGCTCGTCGACGACATCCTCCGGACGGGAAATAAGCTCTCGCAATTGAAAGCTCTGCTCCACTCGCGCGGCGCGCAAGTCGTCGGCTTGGCCGTCGTCATCTACCAGCCCAATCCCCAAATTCACGATTTTGGGTCGCTTCCGCTCTACTATCTCGCCAAGCTCGACGCCAGTTACTACACCGACAGCGCTCACTGTGACCTGTGCAAGCGCGGAGTGCCGTTAGAAAAGGTCATTACGTAGAGAAAACTCCCTACAAATGGGGGCAAAATCACCCAAGAATCGGGCGCTCGATATCCCTTTAAACAATTGATATCATTTCCACTTACGGATGCGCAACGGCGGGTTGCACAATTACTGTGCAGAATGTAAAAAAACAGTGACATGTATGCTCAATTACATTCACGTGAGGATTGATTTCCACAGGGTTTTCCACAGACCGGTGGAAAACGAGGCCCAGGCATGAAGT
>Ga0335081_10022015_pt1 | contig 10310 bp, 10 predicted proteins | sample Lox_Sample_35_FD_206713 | JGI IMG/M metagenome (GOLD analysis project Ga0335081, IMG submission 206713) | Soil microbial communities from Loxahatchee National Wildlife Refuge, Florida, United States - Lox_Sample_3.5 | ecosystem: Environmental > Terrestrial > Soil > Wetlands | place: USA...
GTATAATCCGACGCAGACAGGACAGGCTGCATACCAAAATGATCGATATTCGAATGTACGGTTCCATCCATCATCCATCACTGAACGCGGCGCACCGTCTGCGTTGGTCTCGGAGCATTCCTTCTTTTAGAGACAACACTGGTGCCCAGCTCGGATTGAGTTGGATAATGTTTTTTCAGGAAAATGTTTTTTCAGGATGTCAGTTGATCTGAGATCGAGTCAGGGTTTTCAATCATAATATATTGATCGAGCCAGTTTTAGTAGTATATTAGCTTGAACTTGTATCGATTGAGCCAGATCAGTAATGTTTGAAGATTTGTCATGAATGGCAGCCCAGACAAGTTCTCTTGTGCCACATCATCATGTGATGCCACATCACTGTGGGGTATCGTGTCCCAATTGGATACCACATCAACATGCGGTCCCACATCGCAGGAACCAGGAACAACGGCAACGGCAACGGCAACAGCAACTGGAGACAGGGGGCAGTCCGGTGTACATAAAATTTTCACACAGCATGTAGATTTCTTTAGCTTGCAACAATAAGACAAGCTCCAGAGCCCAATCGCCGCGTCTGCGCCCGAACCCCATTCCTGACAGGATTGAGGATCTAATTTGTAATGGAAATATAAAAAATCTGATGATTTTGAAGTGATTTCCATTACATGTGCAACAAATATGATATAAATAACAGAAAAATATGAATTTATAACAGAAATTGCTTCAAAATCATGTGATTTTTATATTTCTGTTATATATCAATTGAGTTGAATATGAGAATTTGAAAACTGAGTTATTAACTAGTAGAATTGTGTAAACAAGTGAAAAAACTTAATATCTAGCCAGTTAAGTTAGATTTAAAACATTTAACTAATTCATCTACTGGCTGATTCCTTTTACTAGTTTATGCTATTTTTGTTTATTAACCAATTAAAATGTTAGAATCACTATAGAAAAATAGTAATGGTCTTTCACAGAGTAAAACTATTTTGTACAGCTTTTTGCAGCTTTTTTAATTACTTTTCCTTAAAGAGTAATAGCAATTAACAAAACCAATTATCATTTATATCTTTATATATTTGTATTCAGTTGAATTGAGTGCCTTAAGTCCTTTCTAATACTTCAAATGGCATCTAAAACCATTAAATACTCATAAAGTTATTAGCATATGAAGATTGAAAAATAGCATATAATAGTACAAAAGTAGTCTAAAAGTAGCAAAATTAAGGGGAGGCTGATGTTTTTCAAGATTCAAGTTGAGTTATTAAATTGCTAAATAGTTTATTAATTAAGTTAAATATACTTTAAAACTAGAATTTAACTTAAACAGTAAGTATTACTAAGTGTCATGAATGACAGCCTGGACAACCCAGAGAAGACTCAGCAGGGGCCAAGAGGAAGAGTAGAATACTGGAACCATAGACAGAATACTGGGGCGATGGAAGCTCCGGGAAGCAACGTCAGGAAGGACAGCCCAGATGAACCAAAGTGGACTCACCAGGAACCAAAGCAGACTCGCCAGGAACTAGCGGAGACCATGGTAAGAGGGGAGAGCGCTGGAGTTACAAGAGCCACTAGAGGCAAGGTGAAATGGCAGGGCGATGGGACAGGAGACAGTCCAGTGTACATAAAATTTTTATACAAGGAGTAGATTTCTCTTACAACACCAATCGCTGCGTCCGAGTCCAAACCCCTCTCTGATACTAAGTTCAACTTAATTTAAGATTAACTGATATTCTAAAAAAATATTATCCGATTCAATTTGAAAGCTAATAAATATTGATAGATTATTGATGGATCTTTGATTTAGTTTGACTGATAGATATCACTATTATTAAATATATAAAATAAGATTTAATATAATATTATTTTTAAAGTTTATAACTTTATAATTATTTTAATCTTTTTATAATATTTTAATTCATTATTTAAAAACCTGATCCTTTATTTTTTTTATTTATATTTATATTTATAATTTTTTTTGATTGATTGCTTGATTATCAAAATACATATACTAAATAAATTGTACCTCATGTGAAGCTTAGCTAAGAGCCTCAGGATGAGGCTCAATCGCAACTCTGCTTATCATTCTCACCAAAACCGTTACTGCGTGACGAAATCACTTCAGCGGATCCTGTCTTTCCGGAACTTAACAGCACGATTTCCACTTATTTGCTGGCCAAGATGGACTCGTTCTTTTCCCTTGCATCTGAATTGTATTGCACATCGCCATAGGAAACGTCAATTGACATGATAGGCCGACCTGGAAAGAGTTGAAATCGTATCACGACGAACACTCGGCATCGATCACTGTCAAGGACCTCTTCTCCAAGGATCCAGACCGCTTCTCCAAATTTTCACGCACATTTGAGGGCAAAGATGGCTCCATTCTCTTCGATTTCTCCAAGAATCTCATTGATGATTATTCGTTCGACATGCTTCTCAAACTTGCGCAAGAAGCCAACGTATTCCAACTGCGAGATCAATTGTTCGCTGGAGATCACATCAATATCACCGAAGACCGGTATTACTCCCAATCTTGTGCGACCTGATTGCGTTAGAGCGGTCTTCCACCCGGCCCTGCGAAACGTCACCGGCAATCCCATGAAGGTCGGCGGCAAGGATGTTTGGCCCGAAGTAAAATCTGTCCTCGACCACATGAAATCCTTTTCCGAAGCAGTTCGCTCCGGTCAATGGAGAGGCTACACGGGACAGCCCATCAAGACGGTGATCAATATTGGGATTGGAGGCAGCGATCTTGGTCCCGTCATGGTTACGGAAGCCCTTCGACCATATGGAAAAGAGGACATGAATTTATTCTTCGTTTCCAATATCGATGGGACCCATATTGCAGAAGCTCTAAAGCACTCTGACCCCGCTACCACTGTCTTTTTGATCGCCAGCAAGACGTTCACTACCGCTGAGACGTGCACAAATGCTGCGACAGCCAAAGAATGGTTTCTGAAATCTGCTAAAGATGAATCACATATCACGAAGCACTTCGTTGCACTCTCCACGAACGAAGCTGAGGTCACAAAATTCGGAATTGATCCCAAAAACATGTTCGGGTTCGAGTCCTGGGTCGGCGGAAGGTACAGCGTCTGGTCTGCAATTGGACTCTCTGTGTGCATCTTCATCGGATTCGATAATTTCTGGCAGTTCTTGAGTGGTGCCCACGCGATGGATGAACATTTCAAGAAAACACCTCCCAACAAAAATATCCCCTTGCTCGGCGGGTTATTGAATGTCTGGTATGATGATTTCTACGGGGCGGAGACGCATTTGATTGCACCGTACGCAGCTCTCGGATATATTATGTCTGACGTAGTAGATACGATCAATATCTTCACCGATTTCCTGCATACCTTCAGCAACTTTTTATGGAATCCAACGGAAAGTCAGTCTCACGGACCGGGGTGTTCATTCCGTATGTTCCTTCTGTTGGGCATTGCGCGCTGACGACTCGCCACAGATACCAGACAGGGGCCATCATTTACGGGGAGCCAGGAACAAATAGCCAGCATTCGTTCTTCCAGTTATTGCACCAAGGAACAAAGCTTATTCCCGCTGTACAGTACTCAGCCGCTCTATCTGACTATAAAAGGATTTTATTCTCCCTATCGAGACGCACAACCCTGTCGCTGGTGGTCTTCATCATCGGTATGGTCCCCTCACTCCGATCCTGATAACCGAGGATGTTGGCATCTAACTTCCTTGCTCAAACCGAGGCATTGATGGTGGGCAAATCTGCCGATGAGGTTAGAGCTGAGGGAGCACCGCCCTCAACTGTTTCTGCAAAAGTCTTTCGCGGAAATCGGCCCACCACCTCAATTCTCGCTCAAAAAATCACACCAGCCTCTCTGGGTTCTTTGATTGCGTATTACGAATGGGTCACCTTCGTTGAAGGGGCCATCTGGAATATCAATTCATTCGATCAAGAAGGAGTTCAACTGGGCAAGGTTTTGGCCAAACGTATCGGCGTCAGTGTGTCTCTACTAATGGTCCAGAAATTCTCGGTGAATTGGATTCAACCCGCGCCATTGGAAGCCACGATGGGTCTACGGCGGCTCTTATCAGTGCCTTCAACCGTGGCAAAATTTCCTGATTTGCTCCTTTCGTGTCATTAGATCTTTTTGTCAGTCTGCCTGTGGTTTCTATCTAAAAATCAGTTCACGATAAATGGAACTTCATTTATAAATATATATATTTTCCTATCCCCCTTCTGGCCGAGATCATCACTTTGGAGAATAATTGGGTATCGTTTTGCGGATATGAACGATCGGCTTGCCAACGGCTTGATGCCATTCGAACCCTTGTGGCTCGTGATCCTTCAAAACTAGATCAGGCAACAATTGTCGATGGAGTCGGCAGTATTTCCACACGAGTCAATTTCTCTTCTTTGCGGCAAGGCTGGCTTCTATGCGGTTCAGGGATTCGACCTGGAAAGCAAAGGTGCCCTTCATCTGGCACCCGAAGATAGCGGCATTAACACCCCTCGAACAGAAATCCCGGGTTGCGCGAGCGAGGTAAGTTCACCATGGTTACCAGAATTATTCAGAGACCGATTGCCTGACAGCGTCCTCTAATGCTACGGGTTATACTTCAAACTGCGAAATGCCTTATCCTCAAGAACAGATGAGCCGATCTCAGAATTGAGATACGGTTTTCCTCATTTGAGTTGATGCCTCGTCTTCTTCATCCTGAGTTATTGAACCACAGATATTCTTTCCCAGTTCCCGCTCTTGTTCGGTACGATTGGCCAGGTTGAGATTATCCCTTAATGGGACTTGGAGAGGCGACACTTGATCCATCGGGTCGTCATCGAACCGACTGCGCTTTGTTCGACGGTGGGCTAGAAATACATGCCCTCGGTCCTGAGTCTGGCAACCAGATAGATCTGCTGGTATTTGCGAAAGCTGTTGTGAGAGCGTTTCAATGTCCACAGAGGTGTTGGTTCTCAAGTGAAGAATATTCATTTCTGCTGCGGTCCTTTGAAGGCGATCCCGTATATCCAGAATCTGACGCAATTCTTGGTGTTGCTTCTCGTTGAATTGTTTCAACTTTTGTACCTGAATCTTAGCCTCGGCCTTGAAGCCAACGTACTTGTCTGATTAACTTTCGGTTCTCTGTTTCTTTTTGTTCGTTAAGTTTAATAAGGGCTGCTTCCTTGATTTCCCACGTAGTTCGGAGGTCAATGATTTCCTGATCGTACTCTTCTCGGACTGTGGACAACTAAAGATGAGCGATGGCATAGTGATGCGTTACCCTGAGCTCAGCCTCCTCCATCGCTCCTTCGAGTTGTTTTCGACCTCTGGCTTCAACAGCCGTTATAGTTTCATCGAGATGATTTATCCTCTCGGCTGATTTTTGACACGAATCTTGGAGCGCCGAAATCTAGATTAACCACTCAAAAGGACAGCGAAGTACCTGTAGGTCTTTCTCCTCATGTTCTCGACTCAATCGACCAATGGTCTCCTTGCTATTCGCATGCAAGCTATCGAATTTCAAGTTTGCCTGCTCGATCTCGATCTCGAGTGAAACCCGCCGGTCTTGAAGTTCACGCATCTCATGCATTAGTCCCAACCAATCTGATTAAAGCGAACATACTCTCCTCTGGTCTTCTTCGAGTTGCGCATGAGCCTCTTTTAGACCATCGTCATGAACTTGGACTGTGGCTGTGAGCTCTGTCTCTCTTTGTCTCCATGCTCGCCTCTCTTTCTCGAACTCTGCCACAGCCGTCTCCCACGCGGAAGAGCTGTTTCGCAATTCCCGTTGACAGCCTTCAATTTCTGTCCTTGCACATTTCAGTTCATGGATGGTTGCCGCACATTCGGTCTCCCTGACCTCAACTTCTCTCCTCAATTCGGCACATTCCTCCGTCAAGCTAAGGTTGTTCCGTGAAATATCCTCGAGGGTTCGCTCGAGTTTTTCTATCTTTGCCTCTGCCTCTCGCAATGGACTCTCAACAGTCGTACAACGGTGCTCGAGATCTCGGCACACGAGCTCCACAATATTGACAATCTTAGTATACTGAGAATGAGCATCGCCAAGCAAGTCGTTGGCCAAGACTTCCTTCCAACAACGGGAGTTTCCGTTTTTGAATGGGGTCGATGACTCCTCCAGGAGAATAGGATTTCTCGTTCGAGCAGACGAACCGCGGCAGTGAAGTTGATCAGCTAATGTGGATAGGTACCGAGACCGTTTTAGAGCGAGGACAAGGGTCGAATAGAAGATGGTATCTTTGGAGAGAAACCCGATCTTGAGAACAAAATCACAAACCGACTGATAGGCCATCAGGCGTCCCCGAGCGCCATCTCTTGGACAAAGTTTTAAGATACATGACAGAGAGGATGGAGCATCCCTGTAGTTGTCGACCGGGAAATTTTCAATAAATGCGACAATTTTCGAGGAAAGTCCGTTCTCCGACATTTTGGAGAAAAGGGCATCCGAGAACTCGACGGACAGCGAGGCCAAATCTGAGATGATATTCAGAAATGAGGTCGGATCTTTCGTCTCCGATCCCATTACGAAAAGAGATTGAATGGTTTCGAAATAGAATGAATATAACTCTGGCGAAGTGTTCTTAAATAAGTGCCAAGATGGGCGGTCAAGACTACCATTTCAATTGCTCGGGCCAACATTCCGATTGATTGGTCTGTCCAGACGTATCTGTGACTTAACAGAGAATCAACTGCTTTGGGTAAAATTGTCGCAAGGCCAGTGTCAATCTCTGGGATCTTTGAGGAAAGGATAAACAAAAATTCGAAATACTGGCTGTTAGGAACTCCAGGAGACCGAAGATACCACAGGTACGATTTCGCGTCCTAGAACGCCCTCAGCTTTTGTCCGCAATTTTGAAATATGGTGATAGAACGTCGGTTCCGCGGCACAGGATGCAAAAACACTGGAACCGATCGCTTGGAGTGCAGTGGAACAAAGCTTGACGAGCTCAACTTCCGGAGGATTCCCCGGCGTTACTGCGGCAAGAACTGTCGATAACGAAAGTCTGAGTACTTTCGCGCCTTTGATTCCTTCAAAAAGGGACTGCGGATTGTCGGCCGCGGAACCAGGATGTTCGAACTGGGAGAGTCGAGAGAGACTAGCAATTGCTAGACACTTCATTGTCAATTCGGAATTGGCAAGAGACCGCGACAAAACACTGTAAATGACTTTTTGATGCAGAGTCAAGACAAGTTCGGAGACCACGCCCGGGTGGGCAAGCAGAAGGGAGAAAAAACTCTCCAGATTCTCTGTTGAGAGGTTGGAGGTCCTACCGTTAGACATTACCGATAAATCAATCTACAATAATTTGATCAAGGCCGCAAGAAACAAACTAAAGGAACGTGGCATGGAAATGCCTTCGGGCAACGGGAATAATAACATACTGACAACTGCACGGCGATACTCAAATAAGTCGGATACTAAATGAGAAAAATACTTTTTGGAAGGATATTTCGTCACAGGAAGCTGCCTTTAGGAGCATCTCGAGGATTCCTGGACTTGTCTCCAGCAAGGAGTTCCGTAATCGCTTATCGGCAGCTTCAAGTCAGGACGTGAGAGAACAGCGACGATACCCAAATACCCCAGGACCAGCAATGCGAAGGGATCGCATTCCAGGGCTGCGAGTATATTTGTTGCCAAGGCGTCGACCTTGCATACACTGTACGTCGACAAGATTTCCCTGACTTGGGTGGTCGAACACGTTCGGAGCGTGCTGCCCAGACCCTATTCTGTTATTTGAAGAGCCGCAACAAGGCTCACCGTCATTGACGGGGGATATTGTGCCTCTGAAACGATGGCGAGCTCGCTTGCGAGAACGTTCATCCCGGTTTCTGCTTGATGATCTGTTTACCCCTGCAGCATAAATAATTAAGGATTTGCGTTGCCACAGCAACCATACTCGGGAAATCAATTAAGTAATTAAGGGGTTCGCCATCCATCCATCCCAAGTCCTTGATATAAGAGAAGCTACAGAAGAACTGAACTATCCAGGCCAGATACCATTCAACGAATCTCAGCCCACAATGACGAATTGTAAATAAGACATGGTTCTCGATGTAATTCAAAAATCCTAAAGCAACAGTGTATTCTCCGTCATAAGAGGTGCGCTTATATTCTGACCTCGGAGGCTACGTCCGCCACTTGATCCACTCGATCGAAAACTCTGAGCAAAGGGAGGAGATATGGACCGTTCGCCAGTGATGCTCGAAACACGCGAATGATGATGACGATCAAGTTGTGCTTGCGTACTTTGCCTACGAAAGCGTCTCGCCCCGATGAACATTAATGCTGCATATGCAATAGCAGCGATGGCGGCGCCAATGCCAATTGCCGCCTCTTTCCCACTCAGGCTGGAAGACGACGTAATTTCCTGTGACTGACCGTTGTCTAATGAACCGCCGATAGCGCCTTGATTTGAGAACCCAGCGCCTCCGGAGGTACCTGCACCTCCACCCGAGTATGTTGCTCCGGAGCTTGAAGTGTCTGCGAGGAGAGGAATCGTCGGGTCGATAGCGTTAACCAACTGCTGAGCGGTAGGATCACTTTGTGAATATAGTCGAGAATTTGTCGCGAGAATCTGAACTTGCAAATTATCCACCTGATCCTGCGGGACAAAAAGGAGTGCCGATGTGGCAGTGTATTGGGAAACAGCATAAGGTTCGAGACTTCGGATCGTAACATCGGTACCATCGATTTGCAGGGCATAGGATCCAGCAACGGGTAGGAATTGGAAAATTTGGGCGACGGTTACTGAATTTTGGACGACAAAAGGGTAATTTAGCGACTGGGTAAATCCAATTCTGACCAGCGTGCTGTTTGGAGGAGTTTCCGGGATGCCATTTGCCGGGGTGATAATAGTTGGCGTGTTGGCAGAACCGGTAGCTTGGGCAGCAGCAGATTGATCCGACCCGGTTGTTTGTGGGGATGGGTCTGAGGACGTGCTAGCCGCTGTGATTAATGCGACGGGCAACCAAGCCGTGGAACTCGAGCTCGCTGTGGTTGACGGATCAAGATTAAAAGTGGCCGTTTCGTTTCCGAACTGAGATGAAGTAGTGACGGGGTCAACCGGAGTAAATGGAGTGGTCGCATTCGCTTGAGCGATGGCATTTGCGACGGCTGTTGGGTCTGCAGTACTTGAGGTGCCCGCATTCTGGCCGGTCGAAGTGAGCAATGACGTGGTACCTGAATCAGCAGTGGTGATATTGGCAACTCCATCAGACGCTTGCGAAGTGATCGGCTGGGAGGGAGGATCTGATGATGTTGCCGTTAACGTTGGTCCGCCTTGGGTAGATTGCTGATCGGTCACCGAAGTAGTGGTAGTGAATTCATCTGTCGTAGTCTGAGTAGCCGCAAAGTTATCTGTTGTCGAAGGAGAATCCGTGGGCGGATCGGTGGTGGACGTTGGATCAACTCCCGTCAATGAGGTAAAAATTGACGAGATCTGACTAAGAATGTCCGAGGTAGAGGTTGGGAGGTCAGATGAAAGGAGGGAATTGAGATCTGATGTTAATGAAGTTAATAATCCGTCGCCTATTGCTTGAGACGTCGTTGTAGCAGTTATACTCGCATCATTTCCCTCGGCCGAAGTTGTCGTTGTGCCGGTCGAGAGATCACTTGAGGATGTGGTAGTCGCAGTTGAGCCTAGAGAGAAACGTTAGCGACTTGCCAGCTATGGTCCCACCAGAGGTTGTTGATGATGAAGAGAATAGGTCTGGAAGACCCAGGGATGATGTAATTGCACCACCTAGTGCGTCATTCACAAAACTTGAAATGGAATTTAAGAGATTTCCATCCGACGTGGTAGTATCTGTTGGGCTAGATGTAGGTGCGGATCCGGCAGGAGGATCAGAACTGGTGGTTGCATCAGTCCCGCTTGTAAGATTATCACTATTGGCCGTGGAAGTCGAAACTGGAATGGAGGTGTCCGTCGACTCACCAGAATTATTGTTGCTGTTGTCTTGATTTGTAGGATTGGAGACCGATGTACTTGCGGATGTAGGATCTTGACTTGTTGTGGCAGACGGGGTTGTTTCGGTAGTACCGCCACCAGCGGAGGCCGCCGGAGTGTTGGAATCATCTGCAGGAACCTGTTGGCCGATGTCATTGTGGGAATTGCTCCCGCCTTGAGCACCCGAAGGCGTGGTCGGAGAAGGATCACTTGGAGTGTCGCTAGAGGAGGCAGGCGGATCGTTAGGGGGGGAGTTACTGCCAGAATCAATGGTGGAACTCTTGAAACCCGAATTGTCGACACTCGTGGTATCGGCATTCGTGCCGCCATGACCAGACGTATCGTTGGCTCGTCTGTAGAG
>Ga0335081_10022016_pt1 | contig 10309 bp, 3 predicted proteins | sample Lox_Sample_35_FD_206713 | JGI IMG/M metagenome (GOLD analysis project Ga0335081, IMG submission 206713) | Soil microbial communities from Loxahatchee National Wildlife Refuge, Florida, United States - Lox_Sample_3.5 | ecosystem: Environmental > Terrestrial > Soil > Wetlands | place: USA: Florida...
AAGCGATCACCTTCGGTCGCACCCGCTCGCCGTCGACCTGCCAGCGGCACAGCTCACCGACGGCGGTCTCATACAACCCGACCAGGCTGCCCAGCGGGCCCGAGATCAGGTGCAGCTCGTCCTGGATGATCAGGTCCGGGGGACGTAGCGGCTCGCACTCGAGCACGCTCACCGCCGGCAGCGTCCCGCGCTTGGGATGCGATCCCGAGTGTGTTTCGCTCGGCGTCAGGTACCCGTGGCGCTCGCAGCGACGCGACACCTGTCCGAACAGGGACTGCACCCGCCCCTCCCACGGCATCCGCGCCAGCTTGTCGACGGTGGCGATCACGAGCGCGGGCAGCAGTCGGTAGACCTCCTCGTCGACCACGACAACCGGCAGGCCCTCGCCCGGGCTGTTGCGCGGCGTGAACGGGCATTGCCCGGAGGTGTCCGAGCAGCTCAGCAGCGTCCGCCCCCGGTGCACGTCGACTTCCACGTCACGCCCGCCCTCGAGCAGCGAGCCGCACCACGGACAGCGCGCGAGCTGCAGCGGCGAGGAACCGCGTACACCTCCGCTTCGCTGCCGCGCCTGCTTGACCCACTGCTCAGCATCCTCGGTCGAGTTCGGCGTCGACGCCTGCCCGACCCACAGCCCGATTCGCATCGGCGTCGTGCCCCAGCGCCGCTGCTCCGGCGTTTCGCCCTTCCCGTACAGCGCTCGCCGGCGCAGCTCGCACGCGCACAGCAGCGCCGCCGCCCGCTGGAACTGCTGGAGCGTCAGCAGCCTCAGCGTGTAGCGCATCAGGACCGTGACCCCGTCCCGGCCGTCACAGCCGTCGACGACGCCCTGCAGCCGGCGAATCGCGATCGCGAACGCCGTCAGCCCGAGGTACGCCTCGGTCTTGCCGCCCCCGGTCGGGAAGAACAACAGATCGACCAATCCCTCTCTCCCGCTACGCTCAGAATGCCGCGGATCAGCCAACGCCGGCAGCGCCAGCAGCACAAACGCCAACTGAAACGGACGCCACGACCGGTTCTCGGCCACGTCGGCGGCGGCCACGGCCGCATGCAACTTCAGCGCGTCGTCGTGACGGCGCTCCTCGGCGGCGATCGTGTGAACCCGCTGCTGCCACATCGCATGATTGGCGAACCGAAACGCCTCGGCCACGTACGGATCGGCAAGTGCCACGATCCCCGACCGCATCCGGGCCAGTGCAGTACGTGCAATCCCGAGGTGGTCATGCGCCTTCGCCCCGTACGGCTCTAGGCCCTCCGCCGCATCGTCGATACGCGCCTCCTGAGCAGTGATCCACGCCTCGTATGCGTCGGCCAGCGGCGACACGAGCGTCGGCAGGTACGCGTCCGAGGTCTCACTGAGCGTCTTCATGTCGAGCGCGGCCTCCGCCGCCGTGAACGGCTCCCGGATCGCCTCCTCACCGAAGTCCTCAGGCAGCGGCGCGTCGGTGCGCGGCACCTCCTGCCCCGGCATCGCCTCAGTCTGGATCCGTACACCACGTCCCGACACGTTCGGCGATTCGGTCGCCTGGACGCCGACTCCGTGCCCGACCGCCAGTTCGATGGTGTCCCGGAACAACATCTCCAGGCCTGCCAGCTCGTCTCGGTCCACCTCCGGCGCCAGTTCGCTTGCCGGCACCGAGCGGCGCACAAACACCGCTGAGCCGTGCGGATGCTCGACTGCGAGCGACGCCTGGCACAGCCACAGCGGCACCGAGCGGCCGCCGTCGGCGTGCTGCCCGTTGACGAGAAACAGCGACACCAGCAAGTGATCCCCGCGCTGGCGCGCAATCCCCCGAATCACCACCTCGGGCTCGTCCGGATCAGGTCTGAACGGCCCGAGCGAGCCGCTCCCCCCAAGCGAGATCGTGACGTCGCCGCCGCACTGTCGCCGGCGCCACACCCGCGCCGCTCTTCCACTCGCGTCGAGCCGCTCCTCGCTCGTGGCCCGCGAGTACGCGCCCCACGAGGCGGTGGCTAGCAGGTTACGGCACTCGCCGTCGAGCGCGAACGTCATCCCGAACGACGACGGCACGAGCTGATCGACCGCCGGCGGGCGCTCCTCCGCCCTCCCCTCCTCACCCTCGTCGGCCGTCAGCCCGCCATCGCCCAGATCGTCCTCGGGCAGGATGTCCGCCGCGATCGAATCCTCACCGTCATCGTCGTCCGACGCCCCTCGTGACCTGTCCACGGCGCCAAGGTCGAAGGTGAACCGGGGCGCCAGCAGCCCGAGCAGGTAACGGTCAACCGGCGCGTCGTCGAGCTCCTCCTCCGGCCCCCCGACCGGCCCGATCAGGTCGTCCCGGATCAGCTCCTCGAGCTCGTCGCGGAGTTCGCGCGCCGAGCGCGCCAGTCTCACCTCAGACATCTTCAAGCCCGAACGTCATCGCGCCAGCGTGCACCGTCTTGCGCCCACTCTTGGCCTTCGGTTCGCCATGCAGGCCCTCGCGAACCTCCTCCGCGTAGCGCTCGTGATTGAGTTCAAGCAGACGGTCGAGCACCTCCTGACGCGGCACCGGCGCGAGCGTGAATCGCGTCCCGAACCTCGTGTGGTGAAACCCATGACCAAGATCGAGGTCCCAGCCATACGCTTCACTGACCGCGTAATCCAGAAGCACATGCAGCTCACGCAACTGTTTGATGTCGTCTGAGTGCTCGTCGGGATCGTGAACCCGGTTGTACGTCTTCGTCAGCCCCTCCTGACGGTCGAGCATCAACGCAGACCGATGCTCGTTCAGGTCGCGGCCAAGAATGCCAACTGCGTCAGACAGGTTGGGCTGAGGGAACGTCTCGAAGCAGTCCGTCGGCGTGTAGCGGACGCGGGTTTCAAGAGTAGATCCGCGCGTCACGACCCACCACCAGTGAGACGCGCTAGACAACAGTCCGAAATGCCAGTCGTCGTCGTACGCGAAGACGCAGAGGCCGTGCGAATAAACAATCGAAGCTGGAACGAACGACGGCTGCACTGCCTTGCTGTGCAGCGTGATCGCAATACAGCGGTCGAGCGTGGCGAGCGCTCGATAGAGGGCGGAAGATCGTTCCCCGAACTGCCACCAACGAGTTCGCCGCACCTCGCGCTTGTTCTGCGCGCGTTCGGGCCGGACGAGTTGCTCCACACGGGCAAACGGCTCGGTGTACTCCGACGCCCGTTCTTCGGACCAATCCCGAAAGTCAATGACCCAACGGGCGGGTGAGCCATCTGGTCGGGAGTTCAAATCTTCGCCGGCAAGGAACGGACGCAGCACCTCGGCGTTACGAGGATGGGCGCCGAGCATGGTGTTGGCTTCCTCTGGCGATAGCACGAAGCCAATGCCCACCACATTTGAGCCCTGGAAGGAGAGCCTCTGGTACGCCGACAAGCGATGAGCCGATCCGTGAACTCGACTAGACCGTACGAGCGCAGATGTGATCGCCTGGACCCCACGTCGGTCGAGCACCATGGCCCCGGCCCAGCCATCCCGTCGCGCCCAGACGGTCGCGGTCTCTAGGTTCGCTCCTCCTGGCCACGGCTCACTCGCGATGGCGCGGTAGATCGTCCAGCCACCGCTGACCAGTTGGTCGAGTCCTACTTCTCGTGTGTCACCCTGCGCGATCGTATTAGTGGCGAGCAAGCCGAAGTCTCCTGCTGGCTGCACCAGTTCTGATGCTCGGAGGTAGAAGTACGTGACAAGGTCTGCGCTACCTCGCGCGTCATGTGCGAGCCACTTCACCAGATGCTCGCGGTAACCCTTGCCGAGCGCGCCCGTTATTTTCTGACCATGCTGGAACGGCGGGTTGCCGACGATCGCGTCGAACCCTCCCCGCGCCCAGACCTCCGGGAACTCGAGCGCCCAGTGAAACGGATGGCGGTCTGACCACTCGACGGCCTCTACCTCGCCGACCGCGGCCCGTCGCTCGACGAGCCATCCGTCGGCGAGAGCGCGCAACTGCGTCCGCGCCACCATCCGATCAATCTCGGACGCGTCAGGGTTGAGCATCGTCTGCAGCCACCGCGATACGTCGGTGGCGATCAGGGGGTCGGCGTCGCCCACGCCGGCGAGGGCAGCGCCGACGACCAGGTCGCCGAGCAGCCGCGCGTCCGCCAGTGCCGCCTCGGCCTCGCGGAGCAACGCAGCCTTGCGCTCGGCGTCGACGACGTCGCGCACGACGAACGCCTCCAACGCGCGCCGGTCTTCGAGCGCGCGGTCGACCGCCGCCTCGACCTCGTGGAACCCGAGGTCGAGACTCGACTGCCGGTGCCAGCTCGTATCGATGTGCGCGACGCGGAGCTGGCGCAGATCGGTTATCCCGAGGAGCGAGTCTCCGGAGCGGAGCGCATGGTCGACGAACGAGAACGGGCGGTGCCGCGCCAGCGTGATCAGCCACAGCGACAGCTTTGCCATCTCGACCGCCATCGGGTTCTTGTCGACGCCGTACAGGCAGCGCTCGGCCACGAGACGGTGCGCTAGCGCCTCGCGCTCAAGCGGGTCGGCCGGAATCTCTTCACCGCCGGCGAACGCTGCGCCAGCGTCAGCAGCGCCTTCCGCAGTCCAGGCTTCCAGTAGCCGGGCGGCGAGGTAGCGGCAGGCCGCGACGAGGAACGCGCCGGAGCCCATCGCGATGTCAGCGACCTTCAAGTCGAGCAGCTCCGACGACCCCTTGAGCGCCCACTTCGCCGGGTCGCGCTCCTGAGCCGGGCCTGGGTCGTACGCGACCGGGTCAAGCGCGTGGCGCACGACGTCCTCGGCGAGCTCGCGCGGGGTGTAGTAGGTGCCGGACGCGCGCCGGTCAAGCGCTTGCGTGACGAAGAGCGAGCCGGGCAGGAACACCAGCGGGTCGCCGCGCAGGTCGTCTCGCAGCAGGGCGTCGAATGGGGTCACGCGATCGAGCAGACGGTCGTCGTTGCCGCATGCCGCGCGCAGCCGCGCGCGGCGATCCTCGGCGGGCTCCGCGCTGAGCGCCTTGCGGATCGCGCTGGCCGACCGGCCGGTCTCCTTGGCCAGCCGCTCGACGAGCGTCGCCTCGCCGGCGGCCGCCCACGCCTCGATCTCGCCGAGCGTTAGCTCGGGCTCGTGCTTGCCCGCGAGCGCGAGCGCGGTGTCGGTGATCCGCAGTGCAGTGTGGTCGAGGAGGCCCTCGTAGACGTGGCCGATCTGCTCGACGTCGAGCGCTTCGTAGGACAGCAGCACGCGTACGCCGCCCTGCTCGAGTGTCTGCAGCGCGTCGAGCAGGTGGAGCATCGTGCGGTCGTCGACCGGCAGCGGGTGCGCCGCCTGCTCGCGCCACGCAGTGTCCGGCGCGCGGCCCTCCAGGAACGGGTAGCGGTCGGGATCGAACAGCCCTCCCCCGTACGCCGGCAGACGTAGCGCGTCGTGCTCGATCCCGCCGTGCACCGCGCGGAACAGCGCCAGCACGCGATGCCAGGCGGCGGTCGAGCGCTCAAGGGGGTCCTCGCCGTACCGGTCCGCGCTCTCCTGCAGCTGCGCGCGCAACGTGCTCGCCGCAAGCGTCGTGTTGTAGCGCTCGTCGTCGAGCGGCAACAGCCGCCGCTCCTCGGCGACGAACAGGAACACCAAGCGCATCATCACCGTCACCGCGCCCCGGTACACCTCAGCGCTCTCCAACTCGGCGAGCAGCTCCCCATGTCGGTCGCGGTCCTCGCGGTCGAGCGTCGCGATCAACAGCTCGACCGCCCGGCGGACCTGCGCACCGAGCTGGTCGGCGACCTCCTGCTGGCGAGAAGCGCTCTCCTCGAGCAGCGCGGCCAACCCCTCCTCGACCGGCAGCGCGAAGAACCGCCGGGCACCGAGCAGCGTTACAAACGCGCGCACCGTCACGGGCTCTTCGAGCCACAGCTCGGCCCGCCACGTGCACGTGCCGGTGCTCTCGCCCTCGCGCGCCCACACCACCGTCCACCGCTGCCCGTCGGTCACCAGCGCCAGCGGGACGTTCGCGGCACGAGCGAGCTCCGCCGCGCGGTCGAGCGGACTGGCCGCCCACGCCTCTCCCGGGATCGGGCGCTCAAGCGCCGTGCCCGCCTCGTAGCGATGGACGAGCAACACTGCCGGATCCCCGTCGCGCGTGCGGTCGCGCACCACGTAGCTCGGCCGCAGCCTGACTCCCTGCTCGGCAACCATATGCGACGGGTCCGCATCGGTCGCCTCCGACACCGCCTCGCGCAGCCCGAGCAGCTCGTCCAGTACCCAGCGGATCCATCGTCGCTGCAGCCCCGGGTCCTGCTGCCACTCCGCGTAGGCGACCCGCAGATCGCTCATCAGCGCGATCGCCTCGAGACCGTCCGGAAGGACACGCTCGAGCACCGGCACGGTCAGGAACGGGCCGCTGGTCTGCACCAGTGACAGCCATTCCGCGTGGTGGCGTCCGATCTGCGATCGAGGCTGGCGGCCGCGCCGGGGCATCTACAGGCGCACCCCCTCGGGCACCAGCAGTGTTGCCGCAGCCGGGAACAGGCGTTGCGTCGGATCGGCGTAGCGGCGGGCGATCGCCGCCTGCTCGCGCTCGATCTCCTCCGGGATCCGTTCCAGGCGCGCCCGCAGCGACCGTACATCCCGCTCGACCTGAGCCCGGTCGCCCGCGTCCAACTCGAGTCCGGTGATCAGCTGCAACTGATCGCCATGCTCGCCCAGCGCCTCCCGGCGAATCGTCGCGGCCAGCTCGCTCAGCGTCGCCTCCACATGCTCCTGCTCGTCACGCGCTCGGACGGCCAACGTAGCGGACAGCTGCCGTGCCCGATCCGCGGCGCGCGCATGCAACGCCGCGCGCAGCGGCTCCGCGGCCGCGGCCAGCGCCGGCACCAGCCTGTCGGCCAGCGTCGAAGGCACCGGGACATCATGCGCCAGCTCGAGCACGCCCTCGGACTCCTGCACCCCGAGGCGTTCCGGCCGGCTTTCCGACAGCCGCACCCCGGCGAAGATCAGCTGCTCGTGTAGCCGGTGGCCGCTCAAACCGGTGATCACCAATCGGCCGTGCGCGACCGCCACCGGAACCCCCAGCCGCCGGTCCGCATAGCGGAGCGTGACCCGGTGCAAATGGTGGCCCGTGCCCCACACCTCCGCGCGCAACAGCGCCAGCGCCATCCGCACGAGCGGATGCCCGAGATGCGCGAGCACCACATCGGTCCGGCCCGTTGCCACCCCGTGGTCGAACGTCACTGGCCGCCGCTGCTCCGGACGCGCCGGATGCTCAAGGCCGATCGTCGCGCGCGACCAGCTACCGGTCAGCGCCGGCACCACCCACGTACCGCGCTCGGCGGCCGGCTCGAGCGATGGCTGACCGGCAAGCGCGAGCGCGATGGCGACCACCCGCCGTACCCGCTCGGGCTCCAGATGCAGCGTCACCCGGCTCTCCGCCAGGTCGTCGCGCAATGCGGCCAGCCGCTCGCGCATCCGCCGCTCCTGCTCGAGCAGCGCGCGCGAGGCCGCCGAGGGCAACAGCCGCGTCTCGTCGAGCCTCGTGCGACGGCCAAGCATCGCCTCCTCAATCTGCGCGGCGATCACCGGGCCCGCACTGCCGAGATCCTCGCGGATCTGCTCGACCTTCGTCACGACCCGCGCGAGGAAGTCGAGGTCCCCCTCCAGCGAACCGCGCGAGGCGCTCTCCCACCCGGCGCTCACGCAATGGTGGACCAGCACCTCGGGCGCCGGCTGCCCGTGGCGATCGATCCGCCCGTTGCGCTGCTCCAGCCGGTTCGGATTCCACGGGATCTCGGCATGCGCGAGCAGATGGCAGTGACGCTGCAGCGAGATCCCCTCCGACGCCGCGTCGGTCGCCAGCAGCACCCGCACCGGGAAATCGCCCGGCGGCTCCTGCCACTGGCTCTTGATCCGCTCGCGCTCCTCCTCGACCGTCGTGCCGTCCAGCAACTCGACCCGCGCACCACCGATCCCGCGGGCCGCGAGGCGTTCCTGCAAGTACCGCTGTGTAGCCCGGTACTCCGAAAACACGATCACCCGCTGATCGGTGTAGCGCCCGCCCGCCCTGACTTGCTCCTCCACCCAGTCGAGCAGGCGCGTGGTCCGGGCGTCCTCCCTGACCGCCGCCCGGCCCGCCCACTCGAGCATCCGCTCGAGCAGCGCCAGCTCCTCCGCGGTCGGCCGGTCCGGCTCAGCCGCTGCCGCCGCGTCGATCGCCTCGCGCGTCGCCTCGCCGACGCCATCCTCGCTCGACTCCGAGTCCAAAGCGCTGGCCGCGTCGTCGAACAGCCGCGCCAACACGGTCGGCGCCGGCGGCGCCTCCGGGCGGCGGTCGCGGAGCAGCGTCTCCCGGTGCACCTCCAGCGTGCGCAGGAACGCCGCCGGCGAGGAGAACAGGCGCTTCTTCAGGAGCGTCACCACGAAATCGGCCGCCGCCCGCGGCGACGGATCGCTCCCCAGCCGCCGGGCTCTCGCCGCCGCATACGCGGCGAGCGTCGCATGCACCTCGCGCTCTGAGTCCGGGTGCTCGACCTCCAGCATCACCACCCGCCGGCGTGCAAAGCGCGGCCGCCCCTCATCGTCCAAGAGCTCCTGCTTGAGCCGGCGCACCGTGACCTCCCGCACCTGGTCGCGCCGCGGCGTGATCCCGCGCGCGAACCGGTGCGGATCGAGCAGCTCAAGCAGCGCGTAGAACGAGTTGTCATAGCCGTTGTGCGGAGTCGCCGACAGGAACAAACGGTGCTCGCAATGCGGCGCCAGCGTCCGGATCGCCGCCGTGCGCAACGTGTCGCGCGCCCACCGGCCACCCGCGCCCGCCGGCGCACAGTTGTGCACCTCGTCCACGATCAGCACGTCATACCGGCGCGGGATCTCCGGATGCGCCGGCAACACCTCGCGCAGCAGCCGCATCCCCAACTCGCCCTTGAGCCAGTCGAGCGACACGATCAGCCGAGGGAAATGAGAGAACGGGTTCGCGCCCACCCCGCGCGCCCGACGCAGCTGACCGAGCAGCTCCCGGTCCACGATCCGGAACTCCAGCCCGAACTTCTCCTGCATCTCATCGCGCCACTGCCGCTGCAAAGAAGCTGGGCACACCACCACCGCCGTTCGCGCCCGATGGCGCAACAGCAACTCCTGCACCACCAACCCCGCCTCGATCGTCTTCCCCAACCCGACGTCGTCGGCGATCAGCAACGTCGTCCGCGGGCTGCGCAGCGCCCGCACCAGCGGCTCGAGCTGGTAGTCCTCGATCGTGATCCCGCTCCGAAACGGCGCCTGCAACGCACGCTGGTCGGCGCTCGTCACCGCCCCCCACCGCACTGCATCGAGGAACGCATCGAGCTCCGCCGGATCATCCAGACGGTCCGCGGCAATGGCAGGCAGCTCCGCCCGCTCGATCACCGCGGTGCCCGGCTCGAGCTCCCACACCACCTCGAGCTCCTCGCCGGTCGCGTCGTCCTCAACCGACACCAGCGAGACTAAGTGCTGCACTTGACGGTCATCCATGAACGCCTGCGAGTCCTGCGCAACTTCGCCCACGACCCAGATCCGGCCTCGTACACGCGCAAGCTGCCCGACCGTCGGCGCAGGCGGTGGCGCCTCCGGCGCAACCTCAGCGATTGCCATGCGAGCTGAACATCCGACCGAGCATGCTTAGTTTGTATCCGCGCCTGCCATCCCGATCCGTAGGCCCCCAGATCAGGCGCAGAGCGGGAGTCTGACGCTTCTGTCGGCCCGACGCAAGGCCGAGCACCGGACGCTCTGCGGCATCTGCCGGTTGGGGCGAGAGCCACGCTTCGCTCCTGCACACCGTCAGCGGCGTCCCCTCGTGAAGTCCCACCAGCCCAACCGGCCGCGTGCGGGAATCGGCCGCGCGAGCGGCCTGGGGTGGCGCAACAACCAGTGATACGAACCGGTCGCGGCCCATGGACTCGCCGAGTCCTGGACGACGTCGTAGAGCTCAACCGTGCCGATGATCACGCCGTGCTGAAACTCACGCGGCCTACGGACGCCGAGCTCCTGCTCCATCCAGTCCACTCCGTCGTCCGACAGCTGAAGGCCAGCATGTACGTAGAAGCGGTCCCGGAGGTAACAGTTCCGCGGCCGGTTCTCGACGTCCTTGCCGCCGTGGATAACCGCCCATGCCCACGGCTGCCGAATGGTGAGCGCTTTCATCGCCGGTCGATCCTATGCCTGCCCGACTACGGCCAGACGCTCGCCTTACGCGCCACGCCATGCTGCGCGGCACCTCGACCGTCGACAGCACCGGCCCGTCGACCAACATGAGCTGCTGCGGTCAACATGCTCTCCCGCCGTCGGCATCGGACGGTGACGGGCGGTAAACGGAACCTCGGGTACCCGGCCACGGCCCAGCGCGAGGCCCGTCCGTGGCCCACTCCGGC
>Ga0335081_10022017_pt1 | contig 10309 bp, 5 predicted proteins | sample Lox_Sample_35_FD_206713 | JGI IMG/M metagenome (GOLD analysis project Ga0335081, IMG submission 206713) | Soil microbial communities from Loxahatchee National Wildlife Refuge, Florida, United States - Lox_Sample_3.5 | ecosystem: Environmental > Terrestrial > Soil > Wetlands | place: USA: Florida...
CCTTCGAAGATTACCGCGTGATCGGCTCGAATGTGAGCGGCATCGAGGCTTCCACGCCACGCAAGCGGTTCACACCGTCGAAAATGGTGCCCAAGCCCCAGGGTGCAATGCCGGAGATCTTCGGGGTCGAACCCAGCTATCAGAAAATATCCGGATTGGAAGTGGTGCAGGGCCGGTTCTTCGATGCGGGGGAGAACGCCCTCGGCGCGCCCGTTTGCGTGCTCGGCGAAGCCGCCCAGGATGCGCTGTTTGGGCCGAGAGACGTGCTTGGCCGATACGTGAAGGTGAACGAGCAGTGGTTCCACGTGATCGGAGTTGTGGGGCCCCAACTCAGCGCGGGGACGGACGTGACCGGTCTGCCGAGCGAGGACCTGAACAACCTTATTTACGTGCCCTTGAACGCCGCCATTTTTCGCTTGGAGGACAACTACAGCAGGCTGCGGGACGAGATCGACGGCATCTATCTGCGCCTCTCGCCGGCCTCGGATAGCTTAAACGCGGCCACCCTGGTGCGCGGCATCCTGGACGCGTCTCATCGCCACGCCGGCGATTTTACGGTGGTCGTTCCGGCCGAGTTGCTGGCCGAGCAGCGCCGGACCGAGCGGCTTTTCAGCGTGGTGATGGTGGCCATCGCCTCGATCTCGCTGCTGGTGGGTGGTATCGGCATCATGAACATCATGCTAGCCAGCATCCTCGAGCGCACGCGCGAAATCGGTGTGCGGCGCGCCGTCGGTGCTCGGAGAGGCGACATCGTTCGCCAGTTCCTGTTGGAAGCGGTGATGATATCGTTCGTCGGCGGCTTGCTGGGCATCGGTTTCGGCTTCGGCATGTCGCGATTGATCGCCTGGCTCGCGGGCTGGTCGACGATCGTGACCGCCGTCTCCATTCTGTTGGCGTTTCTCGTGTCGGTTTCCATCGGCCTCATTTTCGGGACATACCCTGCCGTGAAGGCGGCACGGCTTGACCCCGTCGAAGCGATCCACTACGAATAGCGCGGCGGAGCAGATGCTGCTGGATTGTTCGGGCGATGCCGCCAAGACCCCGAGGGGGTATCTCCGTGATTGACTCCAGTCGAAGGTGCTCAACGGCCGTCGCGATATTGCTGGCGCTGGTTTCGGTGGGGGCTGCGTTAGGCCTGGCGGCGGACAGCGCCGGCCGTCGGGTCGCGACGGTCGGTTGTCCAGACTCCCTGCCGCCGCCCTCGGCCCTGCGCGATTACGTGAGAGACGGAAAGTTGCGCTTGACGCTGGAAGACGCCATTCGGTTGACTCTGCTCAACAACACCGATGTGCGCCTGGCGCGCACTCCAGTGGACCAAGCGCGGTATAGTGTGCTCGCTGCGTATCACCCGTTCGACCCCACCCTCACGTCGATGGGTATCGACCAGCGCACCACCTCTCCGGCCTCGAACACCTTGCAGGGCGCCCAAACGCTCAGTCAACTGTTCCAGCAGGCCAGCGTGGGATACGCACAGACGTTCGAGACCGGCACCAACTTTCAAGCGGCGTTCACGGGCAGCAAATCCGACACCAACAGCAGTTTCTTCTTCATCAACCCCTACCTCACCGCCAATCTGAATCTCCAGGTTACTCAGCCGCTGCTGAGAAACCGCGGCCTTTTCCCCAACGTCGCGCCCATTCGGATCGCGCAACGAAACTTGCACGCTTCGGAAGCGAACTTCGAGGCGCAAGTGAGCGTTGCGGTGCAACAAGCCATCGGGCAGTACTGGAACGTGGTGCTGGCGAGGGAAAGCCTAGGGGTGGCGCAGGAATCACTGAAGGAGGCGCAAGCGACCTACGATCATGACAAACGCGCGCTCGACCTTGGGGCGCTGCCGCCGCTCGACATCTACCGGTCGGAATCCCAAGTGGCTCAGCGGCGGGTGAGCGAAATCCAGGCCGAGTACTTCTTGAAGGAGTCTGAAGATGCCTTCCGCCAGGTGATCGGCGCCGATCTCGACCCCTACGTTCGTGCCTTGGACATCGACCTTGTGCAGGACCCGTCGCCGCAGGAGCCGCTTTTTACCACGGACGCTTCCACGGCTCTGTTGGAGGCGCGGCAGCACCGTGCCGAGTTCAGGGCCATCGATGAGCAACTCGCCAGCGATGACATCAACTACCACCTGGCGAGGAACGCCAACCTGCCGGATCTCGAACTTACCGGCTCGTACAGCAGTCAGGGCCTGGGAGGCAATCAGTACGACACCACGGTGTCGCCACCCGCCCTCCTGACTCCCGGCGGCTTTGGCGGCGCTCTGTCGCAGCTCTTTGGCTGGAACTTTCCAACCTACTCGCTGAGTTTGAACCTGAATTTCCCCATTCGCAATCGCGCCGCTCAGGCCGCCCTGGGACAGGCGGCGGTGGCCAAGCGAAACGATCTTTACCTGCAGCGCCGCGAGCAGCAAAGTGTGGAGCTCGACGTCGCCAATTCCATCCACAACCTCGAACAGGCCAAGCTCTCGATGGCGGCGGCGAAAATCGCGCGGGACCTGGCGCAGAAAACGGTCGACTCCGAGCAGCGCAAGTACGAACTGGGCGCCGAACAGATCTTATTTGTACTCGAGGCGCAGACCGAACTTGCGCAGGCTGAGGTTGCCCTGGTCCAGGCCGAGGTCAGCTATCAAATGGCGCTGGCTGCGGTCGATCACGCCACCGGAAGTCTGCTCGACCGGCACCACATCGAGATCGAGAAGGCGCTCGCTCAGAATCCTTGAGAGCCGCAACCTTTGCCGAATCGGCCGCCTCGCTCAGCAGTATTACGAAGCCGCTGCCGGGGGGGCGAAGAGCGGGCTGAATGGGCTCACCAGCACCGGCAACCTCCGAGGGAGCACCTCGATTTCGAGCGGCAACCATCCCAAAGGCTCGCCGTCAACCTCGATGCGCGTGGGCTCGTCGGCCCGGGCGCTCAGGCGTCGTGCTCGAAGGTGGTGCACTTTCGGAAGGCGGTAGACGTTTTCGGAGTACAGGACGCGAATGTCGCGGGCGATCTCAAAGGCGTTGAGATAGTCGATCACGGTAAGTTCCAGGACGCCGTCGCTGAGTAGCGCAGTCGGGCAGGGGCGCATTCCGCCGCCGTGATACTGCCCGTTACCTACGGCTACGTTAGACACAAAAAAAGGCAGCCAGTGCCCGTCGCCGTCGAGTTCGAGTTCGATTCGGCGCCCACGATAAGAAGCGATGGTTCGCAGGGTGGCCCCGAAAAAAGCGGCCGTGCCGCCGAAAGCCGTCAAGCAATTCTTGGCGCCGGCCGCCACCTCACCGCCCATTCCGAAACTTACGAGGTTGATGAAGTGGCGCCGCCGTTCCACTCCGTCGAGCCCGACGAATGTGACCCTTCCCACGTCGATATCGAGCGGCTTCCCGGTTGCCAGAATCTCGATTGCCTGCCTGACGTCGGCGGGAATCCGAAGAGTTCGCCGGAAGTCGGAGCCCGTGCCCACGGGCAGGAAGCCGAGCTGCACGTTGGGACGAATCGGTTCGTCGTTGCGCAGATAACCGTTGGCCACTTCGCTGAGGGTGCCGTCGCCGCCCACTGCGATGATCAAATCGTGTTCCGCTTCGATGAGAGCGCCGGCCAGCGCGGTCGCGTGACCCGCGGATTCCGTGCAGCGCACCGTGACATCGCCCACGCGCTCGCGCAGCTGGCGAGCCATGCTCGGCCAGAGACGGCCGGCGCGTCCTCCGGCGGCGGACGGGTTCACGATGGCGGCGGCGCGGCGTATCATGGAATTCGGCAACGAAGCGCCTGCGCCTCATTGTACAGTGCGCCAAGGTGCCCTCCAAAAGTTGCCCGCGACAAGCGGTGAGCGATCGCTCCAGCAACTGCGCTTATCGAAGCCACCCCACGCGGCGAGTAGGAATCGGCGATTAATACCAGCACTTGCGGGATGCTGGCAAGCAACTCCACAATAGGCTTGCCTGCCGGACGATGCGGCAGAAGATACGCGGAAGGTCACTATGCCCTCGCCCACTGCCGTGCTGAACGACGCGGTCGTTCACCCGAAGCCCCTGCCGCCCAGTGCGAACGATGCCCTCAGTCTCGACGTCTGGGGGTTTGCAGACACTCGCTTTGCGGTGAACGAGAATGGTCATGCGGTGCTCCTGGGAAATCGTTACGAATTGAGCGGAGTCGAGCTTCCACGCTTGCTGCCGTGGGTTCGGGACGTGCTCGGCATCGAGCTCAACCCGGACGACGTGAATGCATCGTCGTACCCGACCTACATTTCGCCGCCCCTCGAAAACCCTGCATTTCAGGAGGGAATCAGGCAGTTTCTGAACGAAGAGCAAATTACCGCCGACGGACTCTTGAGGCTGCGGCACGGCCACGGACAGACTCAGGACGAAATGTTCGCGATCAAATACGACCGCCTGGAGCGGATTCCCGATCTCGTTGTGTTTCCCGAATCCGACGAGCAGGTCGCTCAGTTGGTTGCGGCGGCGAAGCGGCACGGGGTCTCGCTGGTGCCGTTCGGCGGCGGAACGAACGTCACGGACGCTCTGCGTTGCGAGGCGGCTGAAAAACGGCTCATCGTTTCGGTCGATTTGCAGCGTATGGACCGCGTCCTGTGGATCGACACCGCGAATCAAATGGCCTGCATTCAGGCCGGCGCGGTCGGGCGGAATATCGCGGCCCAACTCAATTCCTACGGCTACACGATGGGCCACGAGCCCGACAGCGTGGAGTTTTCGACGCTCGGCGGCTGGATTGCAACCAATGCCAGCGGCATGAAGAAAAACAAGTACGGCAACATCGAGGATCTGGTGCTCGATGTGACCGTCGCCAGCGCCGAAGGGACATTGGAGCGGGCGACGTGCGTGCCCCGCGAATCCGTGGGATTCGATCTGCGCCGATTGCTGTTTGGTTCCGAAGGAACCCTCGGCATCATAACGTCGGCGATTGTGAAAGTCTTCCCGGTTCCGGAAGTTCAAACCTACGGTTCCGTTCTTTTTCCGACCTTTGCGGACGGCTTTGCCTTTATGCGCGACCTGGCGCGGGAGCCGGCGCCGCCCTCCAGCGTTCGCCTCATCGACAATGCGCAGTTTAAGTTCGGCATGGCGTTGAAGCCGGCATCCACCGGTCTGCAGGCATGGAAAAGCGGGGCCGAGAAGTTCTTTGTCACCACCGTCAAGGGTTTTTCTCCGGAGGAGATGGTGGTTTGCACCCTGGTTTTTGAAGGCACAAAGCGGGAGGTGGCCGAACAGGTCCGGGCGGTGTATCGCCTCGCTCAGCAGCATCACGGAATGAAGGCGGGCGCGGAGAACGGGCGGCGCGGCTATCAACTCACCTTCAGCATCGCCTACATCCGCGACTTTCTCATGAACTATTACATCCTCGCCGAGTCTTTTGAGACTTCCGCAGCCTGGAGCGACGTGCTGCCGCTCATCGATAACGTCAAGCGGCGCCTCGAGGCGGAATACCAGGCTCGAAAGCTGCCGGGCAAGGTGTTTGTGACGGCGCGCGTCACCCAGGTGTATCAAACCGGGGCGGCCATCTACTTCTATTTCGGGTTCTATTTCAAGGGCGTTGCGAATCCCTCGCGCCTTTATCACGAACTGGAAAACATTGCCCGTGAAGAGATTCTGCGCAGCGGAGGTTCGCTGTCGCACCATCACGGCATCGGCAAAATTCGCCGGGAATTTTTGCCGGCCATCATGTCTCCCGCCGCTTTGGAGTGGAAGCGCGCCCTGAAGCGGAGCCTCGATCCGGCCAACGTTTTTGGCGCCGGCAATCAGGATCTGTAACGCGATCAGCGTCTGCCGGTTGGGGCGTGCGCCGGAATTCCCCGCAGGCGATCGTAAGCCGGCCGGCGCCGGCGACAACGAGGTTCGAAATTGGCCGAAAACGAAGAATGGGCGCTCGTCACCGGCGCCTCCTCGGGCATCGGTAAGGCGCTGGCGCGTGCGTTCGCGACGAAGGGCTACCATGTGTTCCTGACCGCTCGAAACGAACAAGCTCTGCAGCGGGTGGCCTCCGATTGCGCTAAGGAGTTCAACATACGAACCCGGACGTTCGCCGCCGACCTGTCGGACCTGAACGCCGTGGACGCCCTGATCGCCGCCTGTGCCGACGCTCGATACCGCTTTGCGGTCCTTGCGAATAACGCCGGGTTCGGCGTCCGGGGCCCGTTTCTCGAAACTAATCTTGACGCGGAACTCAGAATGCTTGGCGTCCAACTTGCCGCCATGCTGAAATTGACGAAGGCGGTTACCCCCGGCATGTTGGCGCGAAAGAGTGGGCACATTCTCAACGTCGCTTCCGTTTACTCGTTCTCGCCCGTTCCTTATCAAACGGTCTATGGCGCGTGCAAGGCCTTTGTCCTGTCGTTTTCCGCGGCGCTGCGCGAAGAACTCAAGGGGACGGGAGTGACCGTCACCGCTCTTTGTCCGGGCGTCACGCAATCTGAATTCCGCGCCCGGGCCGGAATCCCCGAGAAGAAGAAGGGCGCGGGAGCGACGGCCCGCGAGGTGGCTGAAATCGCAGCGCGGCGAACGCTCAAGGGCGACGCCCTCGTGATACCCGGCCTCGCCAACCTGCTGTTCGTCTTCCTGGCGCGGCATGCGCCTTTGTCGATTTTCCCTCGCTTCATGACTGCCATTAACAACGTCCGCGGAGTGAACGCCTAAGAACACCTCGAGCATCCCGAGCAACGATCGCGCTGGGCACCCTGGACGTGGTTGCGTTCGGCCCGGCTTCAGGCGGCGGCGAGGTGCCGCAGATTGTTCTGGTGCCGCCAGGCCAGAAACAGCGTCAGCACCGCAGAATACGTGGCATCCACCCGGCCCACAAATATGAACATGAGAAGGGTGAAGAGGAGCCAGGTGGAGAGCGATGCCAGCGCGCCTGCCTCGCGCCACTTAAGCTTGCCCATGGTCACACGCGCCGCCCCGAAGTAGGCCAGCGCCAAGACCGCCCAGAGGGGGTACAACACCAGCATGACTCCGCCCGAAGTGGCAATCCCCTTGCCGCCGTTGAAGCGCAGGAGCGGTGAGAAGCAGTGCCCGAGCACCGCGGCGAATCCGCAAAGCCACGCCCAGCCCACCGCACTCGGCCACGGGTCCGCGAGGGGCCACTCTTTAAGCACCATCCACACGGCCAGGTAGCCCTTGCCCATGTCTCCGATGAGCGCCACGATCGCCCGCCCCTTGCTCACCCGCAAAACGTTGTTGAAGCCCGGATTGCCGGAGCCCACTTTGCGGATGTCAACGCCGGATCCCATCATGGAGATGACGGCGAAGGGAATCGCTCCCAGAGCGAAGCAAACGAGCAGTCGGAGTAGGATGTTTTCCATAAAAGGCGTTAATGGCCGGTGGTCGATTCCAACGGGCACCCGCGGCCTGCAGAGGCAGCATCCGATACCCTCCCGCGACTGCCCGCGGAACGGCGCTTAAGGTTGGCAACCGCGGGCTGCGCAGAGTCCGGATTTACCGGCACAGCTCCGCGATCTCAGCGCGCACGCGTTCGCGCAACTCCACGATTCCGCGGCCGCCTGAGGACCCGGGGTGAAGAGGCTTCCCCAGGGAAATCCTTGCCTGGTGTCGAAGGTGGCGCTGCCGCGGATCGAGCACGTAAGACGTCCCCCGCACCCCGACCGGAATCAGAGGGCGCCCGGTGAGGATGGCGGCGTGAAAGGCGTCGAGACGGAAGCGGTTCCGGTGGGAGGGCGCACCTGCCGGGTTCTCGGGCAGTACCAGCACGGAGCGGCCCGCGGCCAGCGCGTGGCGGATGCGGTCGCGCAAGTTGCCCCCCGGCGGCAGGGTTTGGCCTGGGACAGCTTCGAGCACCAGGTGCCTCAGGATGTCGGCGGCCTGCGGCGGCATGAATCGCACTTCGCCCGTGTCGGCCAGCCGGAAGGGGCGCGGCAAGGCGGCGGCCAGGATGAGCGCGTCCAGGCGCCCGGCGCGATTGGCCACCAGAATCACCGGGCCGTCCGTTCCCGCGTTTTCGAGACCCTCCACCAGGAGCGGCTCTCCGGCGAGGCGCAGGAGCATGCGGGCCGAGAGTTGCGCGATGCTGGCGCGGCGGTCGGCCCCGGGCACCGAGCCCGCCAGTCCGCCGCCGATTCCGCAAACCAGGGCGCCCACCGTATCGCTGTAGGCTCGGTGAGTAGCCCACAGCGTCCGGCGCACCGTGCGGGCCGTCCATCCGCCGGCGTTCCCGGCGCCGAGCCGCACCATTTGCAGCCAGGGCGGGCGCGCGGCGCCTCCCAGTTTGCCCGCTTCATACAGACTCCTGCTCTCCTGGCGGCGGATCTTCCCGCTTGAGGTTTTGGGAATGCTCTGCGGCGGCACCAGCACCACGCGGTCCGCCGGCACGCCGGCCACGGCGGCTACCCGATGCACGATTTCGGCCTCAATGCGCTTGCGCTCGTGGGGGCTGGTCTCCCGCGTCTCCGCCACCACAATCACCCGCTCGGTGCCGGAGGCGCGGTCTCGGCTGCCGAAGGCCGCCACACATCCGCGGCGTACGCCCTTGACGTCGGCGGCCGCAGCCTCGATCTCCTGGGGAACGATATTGTGACCCGCGCGGATGATGAGGTCTTTGACGCGCCCGGTTACAAACAGCTCCCCGCTGGCCTGGTAGCCGAGGTCGCCGGAGTCCATCCAGCCCTCGGCGTCGATAACCGCCGCGCTGGCTTCGGGATTCCGATAGTATCCCGGCGTGCGCGAGAGTCCGCGAAACAGAATTCTCCCTTGGACGCGTTCGCCCGCCTCGCGGCCTTCATCGTCGACCAGGCGCACTTCGTGATGGGGCAGGGCAGAGCCGTTGGCCACAAAACGCAACAGGTTGGAATCGGCGGGGCTGGGCGCGGCTCCCGCGGAGTCTCCGGGCGGTACCGGGATAACGGGCACGGCGCGGCCCTGCTGGCCGTAAACGTCACGGGCGATCGTGTCGATGCGCGGCGGCCGGTCGATGGGCGGAAACGTGAGCGCCACCGAGGATTCCGCCAGGCCGTAGCACGGCACATAGGCTTCGGGGCGGAAGCCGTAGGGCCGGAAGCGCTCGGCAAAACGCGCCAGCGTCTCAGGTAGCACGGCCTCGCCGGCATTGATGGCTATCCTCCAACGGCTCAGGTCGAGCCCCACCAGCGCGTCGTCGCGGATTTTGCGGGCGCACAGCTCGTAGGCGAAGTTCGGCGCGGGACACAGCGTGCCGCCGGAATCGTGCAAGGCCCAAAGCCAGCGGGCGGGACGGGCCAGAAAGTCGAGCGGCGACAGCACGGTGATGGGCGCGCCGAAGTAAACGCTGAACAGCCAGGACCCGATCAGTCCCATATCGTGGTAGAGCGGCAGCCAGGTGACCACCACGTCGTCGGGGCGGAACTTTACCGCCCAGCCGATGCCGCGCACGTTGGCGAGCACGTTGGCCTGGGTGAGCACAACGCCCTTCGGATCGCCAGTAGAACCGGAGGTGTACTGGATAAACGCGATGTCGGACGGCTGCACCTCGAGCGGCCGCGGGCGGCTGTCCCCGTGGCGGCCGGCGGCATCCAGCTCTCCCACCGAGGTCACACCCAGCAGGGACGGCAGGCTGAGCCCCATCAATTGCGAAACGGAGCGGGCGCGCGAGAACGTGATGAGGAATCGCACTTCGGCGTTGCGGAGGATTTTCACCTGGCGCCGGACGTATTCTTCAATCCTGTCGGGGCGCGCTGGAGGATAGATGGGCACTGCGATCCCGCCCGCCAGCATCACACCGAAAAAGGCGTAAAAAAACTCGGCCGACGTCGGCAGCATGATGGCCACCGTTTCGTTCGGCGCCAGGCCGCGCGCCTGCAAACCGGCTGCCACATGCGAGGCGCTCTCCCAGAGCTTGGCGTACGTAATGTCCTGGCCGAAATCGCCGTCGAGCAAATGAATCTGGATGCGATCGGGCGCCGCGCCGGCGTGGTGGCGGAGAACGTCCACCCAGGTGCGGGCGGACTGCGGTGCGGGCGGCGCATCCTGTGCGGGCTGCTCGATGCGATAGCGCTCGCGGCGCGCGCCGTTTCCGGAAGGCGCTGCCTGACCCGTCAGCAGCGCACGCACCCAGTCTTCCGGAGTCTCAGCTTGCTGAGCGACGGCATCAGGCAGGCGACGCGCGAACCGGCGCTCGCAGCGCACCAGCAGTTCTACTCGCTCCAGGCTACCGAGCCCCAGATCGCGCTCCAGTCCCGAATTCAGCGCTACGCTGCGCGCCGCGTTCTCCGAGCCCAGCTCGCGCAGCAGCCCACGGAAGATCTCGAGGACCTGTTCCTCGATGGCGGAGCGGTCGAGTTGGGCTTGAGCTACCGGCATAGGCTCGCCGTGGGGCGCTGCGTAAACAACCCTTT
>Ga0335081_10022020_pt1 | contig 10309 bp, 9 predicted proteins | sample Lox_Sample_35_FD_206713 | JGI IMG/M metagenome (GOLD analysis project Ga0335081, IMG submission 206713) | Soil microbial communities from Loxahatchee National Wildlife Refuge, Florida, United States - Lox_Sample_3.5 | ecosystem: Environmental > Terrestrial > Soil > Wetlands | place: USA: Florida...
GCCACGCGACAAAAGGGTTGGCAGGTGACATGGGGTTGAGCTGCATTTGACCGGCAGTGCATTGCCTGGGCTCAAGCATTGCCGCAAAGTGGCCTGCGAGCGGGCAAGGTGATGTGCTGGACCAGGTCCGCTGGAGGCAATTTATGGCAAGCCCCAGTCAGTCGGCTTTTGCATCGCAAACCATGACGGAGTTTTGCGAGCAAGTGAACCCACGGGTTTTGTTGGAGATGCGGTGCGCTGGGCCATTTCCTGACGCCCGGCGAGTGCAGGAAAGCTGGGTTGCCTCCGCCGAGAAAAAAGCTCTGCTGTGGATGGCCGGTCGTACACCGGAATGGATAGGACCGGATCACCTGACGATCCTGGGTTTGGCAGCTCAGATCGGGGCAGGCGTCTGTTACATGCTGGCCCGGTGGAACAGATACGCGTTGCTGGGAGTGATTGCCTGCATCGGGCTCAATTGGCTGGGCGATTCGCTCGATGGAACGCTGGCGCGAGTGCGGCAAAGGCTGCGCCCGCGCTACGGGTTTTATGTCGATCACATGGTCGATAGCTTTGGCGCGCTAGCCCTGATGGGGGGCCTTGCCCTCTCGGGATACATGCATCCTTGGATTGCCGCCGGGTTGCTGATCGCGTTCCTGATGCTGTCCGTTCAGTCGTATCTGGCCACCTACGCTCTGAGCGAATTCCGGCTGTCTTTCTGGCGCTTTGGTCCGACAGAAGTGCGCCTCCTGCTGGTGATCGGGACCCTGGCTCTTCTGTGGAAGACGCGGGTGCATTTCCTGGGCAGAGTTTGCCGTCTCTTCGACATCGGCGGGGCAATCGCAATCGCGGGCATGATGCTGATGCTTATTTGCTTCGCAGCGAAGAATACGATGCGACTTTATTGCGAGGAGAGGATTGTACGGTGAAGAATCGAAGAGGGCCTGCGGCTTCGACCGTTCCGGTGCACCGCAAGGCAACCTTTCTGCGCTGGTGCCGATTCAACCTTGTGGGCGCCGTCGGCATTGGCGTGCAACTGGCTGTGCTGGTCCTGTTGAAGAGCGTCTTGCACTGCAACTATCTTGCCGCGACCGCCGTGGCCGTTGAGGTTGCCATCGTTCACAACTTCGCCTGGCACGAGCGGTTCACCTGGGCTGACCGCGTGCAACCGGCCTGGCGACGATCGCTTCTCCGGTTGGCGCGCTTCAACTGCACGACCGGCGGAGTCTCTATCGTGGGAAACCTGGCGGTGATGAAAGCAATGGTGGGCTTGGGACACATGAATTACTTTGCTGCCAACGCCGTTGCTATCGCCGCATGCTCCGTGGTGAATTTTCTAGTCAGCGATGAATGGGTCTTCGACAAATCGCTTCGGTAGCAGGGCGCGCTGACTGGAAGTGTGCACATACGCTTGCTGCAAGGCGCAAGTCCCTCCATACTCGAAACATGCTGGGGCAGCTAGCGATGGTAAGGTGCTTGCTTTGCTGGGCGCTCGCCACGGGGTGGGTGATGCCCTCTTGGGCACAGGCGGCTTCCTCCCCACCGGCCACTTCTGGTTCCGGTTCGACCGCTGCGAAGCCTCCCGGCCAGACCGGTTCCGTGCATATTCCCCACTTTGCAGGACAGAAGCTGACAGTCACGGTAACCGACGAAAACGGTGTGGCTGTGAGTTCCGCCCGCGTGATGCTGCAGGGTCCTCCTCCGGCCCTACCCTTGCGCTGCGGAACGGATTTTGCGGGGCGCTGCGAATTCACGGCACTGCTTGCAGGAAGCTACGAAATTCACGTGGAGAAAGAGGGATACTACGCCGCAGTTCAGCAGGGCGTGGAAGTTGGCACCACTGCTACGGTGGATGTGACTCTTTCCCGCCAGCACGAAGTGCGTCAGGTGGTAAATGTGGTGGAGTCCGCGCCCGCCATCAACCCGGCACAAATCTCGAGCAAGGAAGAACTCAGCGGCACGGAAATTGTTGACATTCCTTACCCCGCCACCCATGACTACCGCAACGCTTTGAACTTCGTTCCGGGAGTAACTCCGGACTCCTTTGGCCTGCCCCACATCGCGGGGGCCGAGAGCTATCAAACACTTGTATTGCTCGACGGTTTCAACGTCACCCAACCAACCAACGGGCAGCTGGTGGTGCGGACCAGCGTCGAATCGTTTCGCTCGATCGAAGTCATCCCCAGCCGGGAACCAGCTGAGTTTGGTAAAGGCTCCGGCGGAATCCTTGCGCTGAACACAAAAATGGGCAATGACCACTTCCATGCCACCTCGACGGATTTCATTCCCGGATTGCAAACCGTCAAAGGAATTGCCCTGGGCGAGTGGAATCCCATCGTTACCCTCTCCGGCCCGATACGCAAAGGAAAGATGTGGTTCATCGATTCGCTTGACGGGGAGTACAACAACGCGATCATCAAGCAACTGCCGTCCAACACGGACAGCGATCATCTGTGGCGCCTGGACAATCTGGCAAAACTGCAGTCGAACCTGACAACCCGCAATATCGTGACGGCGAGCTTTCTTAACAACTATTACCACGATCAGTACGCCGGATTGTCTTATCTGCAGCCCCAGCCGACCACCCCCACGGATTCTGAGACGGCCTACATTGGCTCGCTCAAGGACCAGTACTACTTTCCCGGCGGGGCGCTGCTCGAAACCGGCTTCGGAGTTGACCAGTACACGGTTTTGCTCACTCCGCACGGAACAGGGTCCTACATCGAGACTACGCAGCAGGCTGCAGGCAACTACTTCCTGAACCAGAACACTCTGGCCCGCAGAATCGAGGGCCTGGCCAACCTCTACCTTCCGCCGCATCAGTGGCATGGACGTCACGACGTAAAAGTTGGCGTCGACCTGGACCGGCTGAACTACGACGCCGCGTTTCAACGGCGGCCAATTTCCTTTCTGCTTCCGACGCAGCCGCCAGCAGGCCAACTGGCCCAGCCCTGCGCTACCAACGCGGATGGCACTCCGATATTTCCCTCGACTTGTGGCCGTTATTCAGTCTTTTCCGGAGGCGCCTACTCCACCCTGTACAACTCGGAAGCCAGCGCATATGCGGAGGACCGATGGCTGATCACCAATCGCTTTCTCGTCGAACCGGGTCTGCGGTTCGACTGGGATCAGATCGTGCGCACACCTCTATTCTCGCCCCGGCTGGCGGGAACTTACACGCTCGATGATGAGGGCAATACCAAGCTCTCAGCCGGCATCGGGATTGTCTATGACGCAACCAGCCTGGGTCTGATCCACCAACCCCTGGAAGGACAAAGAATCGATTATTTTTTTAACCCAAGCGGGTACCCCACCGATCAGAACGGGAACCCAACGAATCCGCCCATGCTGGTGCCCGTTCCAACCACGTTCACCGCGGACAGGAACACGCTAAAAGCCCCTCGCTACTTGAACTGGAGTCTCGGCCTGGAGAAAAAACTGCCTTATTCGATTTTCCTTAAACTTGAGTTTCTGCAAAAACGCGGCGTTCACGGTTTCGCCTACAACACTCTAAATGACGCCGTGAATGGCAATTTCTTTCTGGAGAACGACCGCGACGACCGCTACGATGCTTTCACCGTCAGCCTGCGGCACCACTTCCACCGACAGTACGAGGTATTCGGAGCGTATACGCGCTCCAGTGCACGTACCAATCAGGTGTTCGACTTCAGTGTGGATGTGCCTGTGCTGAGTCCACAGTTGCCCGGTCCCTATGCCTGGGATACCCCCAACCGGTTCGTGGGATGGGGTATCTTACCGTTTTTTAAGTTGCCTATCCTTCACAAGGTGGATCTCGTCTATTCGGCGGAAGCGCGTACCGGACTGCCGTTTTTCGCGGTCACTGATCAGGGACAGGTTTATCCCGGTTACCCTCCAGGAACGTTTCGTCTGCCCGCGTATTACACTCTCAACGTGCAGTTTGAAAAACGCTTTCACCTTTTCGGACGCTATTGGGCGTTGCGTGGCGGCTTCGACAACATCACCAATCACGCCAACGTTGCATTAGCCAATGGCACACTGGACCCGGCCCACCCACTGCCGACCTTCATCGACGGAAATGGGCGGGCATTCACGGGACGAATCCGGCTTCTTGGAAAGCAGTGAGGAGAACGGTCAAATCCTGAGCACAATCTTGCCGTAGTTTTTGCCCTCATAGAGGAGTTCATAAGCTTGTCGCGCTTGAGCAAGGGAGTAGATGTGACCGACTTGCGGAGACAGCTGCTTCTGCGCGATCCAGGAAGAGAGCTGGTTCCAGGCCGCCTTCATGATGTCGCTCTTGCCCGAAAGATAGGTGAGCCAAAGACCTTGCAGAATTGCCGACTTGGCATAGAGCGCGCGCACATCGAGGCGAGGCGACTTTCCGGTCGCGGTGCCATATTGAATGATGCGTCCGAAATCGCAAAGGCAGCGCAGACTCTTGGCAGTATGCTCGCCTCCCAACATGTCGAAGACAGCATCAACCCCCTCGCCGCCGGTAAGTTGCTTGATGGCTTCTTCGTAGTCGCGCTGCTTGTAGTTAATCCCGTGCTGCAAGCCAAGTTCCTGCACGCGCGCCAGCTTCTCATCGGATGAAGAAGTCCCGAACATCTCCACGCCGAGGATGCGCCCGATCTGAATGGCGGCCGTGCCTACGCCGCCGGCGGCTGCGTGGATCAAAACACGAGGGCTGCGCCGCGTTTTGCCCGGCACAGCTGACGAAGGCGGCTCTTCCCAGGCGGGTTGCTGCCGTTTTCCGGCCATCCCAGCCTGCCAGTATGCAAGGTAAGCAGTAAAGAAATTGACCGGGAAAGCGGCAGCCTGCTCATCGCTCCAATGATCGGGGACGGGCCAGAGCAGCGCGGGGTTGGCAGCGGTTTTTTCGGCGAAGGCAGCCCACTGGGCATACCCCATGACGCGGCGGCCGCTGGTTTCCTCCACTCCGGCGAATTCGCGCCCCGCAATCAGCGGCGGAGGCGGAGTTCCGGGATAGCCGCCCAATGTGGTCATGACGTCGGCAAAGTTAAGCCCTCCTGCGGCGACACGAACGATCGTTTTCGGGGAGGTCGCATTCGGTTCCCGGGCAGGCTCAGCGACATCCTGAAGGGTGAGGGCGTCGAGGCCGGAGAACCGGGTGATCACCAGGGCTTTCATTGAAGCAGTTTAGCAGCGTACACGCTGCCGCAAACGGAGGCGCCGAAACCTCCCTGCCCGCTTGGTCATAAGGCCCGCCCCACCGTGTCACTGGGGTGTAGGCTTGGTTTCCACGGGAGTGGAGGCCACGGCCGGCGGCGGAGCCGAAGCGGGAATCGGCACGGTCACCGGCGACGGCGGAACTGGTTGACTGCTACGCCCATAAGCCCGCTCATCCCACTTGCCGAAAATCATCTTCCCGGCGGTCGTCTGCAAGACAGACGTAACCGAGACATCGATCGTCTTGCCTATCATCTTGCGCGCGTTGTCCACCACGACCATGGTGCCGTCGTCGAGATAAGCTACGCCCTGGTTGTATTCCTTGCCCTCTTTCAGAATGAAGACGCGCATGGTCTCCCCGGGAAGCACGATAGGCTTTAAAGAATTGGCCAACTCGTTGATGTTCAGCACCTCGACTCCCTGCAGCTGTGCGACTTTGTTGAGATTGAAGTCGTTGGTGATGATCTTGCCCTCATAGACCTTGGCCAGTTCGATCAGCTTCAAATCCACTTCGCGGACAGCGGGAAAATCGTCTTCCACGATCTGGATCTGCAGGCTGGCGGTTTTCTGCAGGCGTTGCAGGATGTCGAGGCCACGCCGTCCCCGGTTGCGCTTGAGAGAGTCAGCCGAATCGGCCACCAGTTGCAACTCGCGCAGCACGAACTGAGGGGTAACGATGATGCCATCGAGAAATCCGGTCTCGGCAATGTCGGCGATGCGGCCATCGATGATGACGCTGGTGTCGAGGATCTTGTAGCTTTTCTTCCCCGTCTTCTCGCCGCCAAAGATGCCACCCAAGGCGGCCAGGTTCAGCAGATCGCCCTTGTTGGCGCCGACGATGAGACCAACGTAAGCCATGAGCAGCATGACCAGAATTTGCAGGAAATTGCGGGTAGGCCCTTCCGACACGCTGCTGCGAATCACCAGGGCGAACAGGTAGGCGCCGCATATGCCGAGGATGCTTCCGATGGCGGCACCGATCAGCCGCTTCAAGCTGACCCGGCGCAGCTTCCACTCAAACAGGATAATACCTGTTCCGACCAGTGCCCCGACGGCAGCGTCCCGCAGCGGAGACAACCCAAAGGGAGCAATGAAGTAGCAGGTGATGGAAACGACTATTACAAAAATAAGGCGTACAAGAATTAAATCCATGGGAACCTCCCCCGGGTGTTACTGCGCACAAACTCTAGTTGCGACACCCGTGCCGTCTGCTCGCCGCCGCCGGCGGAGTCGGCCTGTTAGCTATGCGGGGCGCGCATGAATTAGGGGAATGAATGTACGCCCCGGCCCGGCCCACGGAGGCGCGGGCGGGCTGCAGCAGGAATCCCGAACGACCAAAGTATATACCCGGCGGTAACTGGGGAGAAGAAACTAAGGTCGAAAGGCCGGCTTGGCCTTGGGGCGCGGGGGCTTCCGTTCGTCGCCTCCAGGTTCCAAGGTTGAGCTGCATTTGAAACTCCCCGCTGCAGGCTCGTATACTTGCAGCCCGCTATGAAGGTGGTGGTGATTATTCCGGCTGCAGGGTTGGGAACCCGTATGGCCCCGGTACCCGGCGGCATGGACAAACAGAAGAAGGCGCCGCCCTCAAAGCAGTTTACCGAGTTGGCTGGAGCGCCAATTCTCCTCCATACCTTACGGAAGTTCGCCGCGGTGGATATGGTCAACGAAATCTGGATTGCTTTGCGGGAGAGCGAGATATCCGGCTTCCGCAGGCGGTTGGAGGAAGAAGGCAAGGATATCCTGCAGAAGAAAATTGAACTGGTGGTGGGCGGCGAGCACCGCCAGCAATCCGTGGGAAATGCGCTGAATGCGATTTCAGCCGGAGCAGACGATATTATTTTGGTTCATGATGCGGTCCGGCCTCTGGTGACGGCACAGATTATCCAGGAGGTGATCGAAGCGGCGGAGAAATACGGCGCGGCCATCGCCGCATTGCCAGCGGTCGATACCGTGAAACAGGTCGAACGCACCGCCGAGGGCGCTCTGATCAAAGCTACGATTCCGCGGGCCGGGGTGGTGATGGCGCAGACGCCGCAGGGCTTTCGCTACGGCGTCATCAAGAAAGCCTTCGACGAGGCGGCCGCCGACGGATTCCTGGGCACGGACGAAGCGTCCTTGGTGGAGCGCTCGGGCCACGACGTGGCTGTGGTGATGGGCTCGCCACGAAATATCAAGATCACTGCGCCAGCAGATTTAGAACTGGCAGAGTTTTACTTGAAAAGTGCGGAGTGATACCACCTCTCGATGCCAACGAACAAAGCCACACGGCCAACGACTCGGATCGGCTACGGGTTCGATTCCCACGAATTCCGCCCCGGGATTCCATTGAAAATTGGCAGTGTGGCTCTGGCGCACGATCAAGGCCTGGGCGGGCACTCCGATGGCGACGTGCTGCTGCACGCGATCACCGATGCACTGCTCGGCGCGATTGCAGCTCCCGACATCGGCGCGCTCTTTCCGCCTTCCGATCCAAAATGGAAGGATGCGGACTCGGTGATTTTTCTCCGCGAAGCGCTGAAACGCGTCCGGGAGGCTGGTTATAGCGTCTCTAATCTGGACGCCAGCCTCATTCTGGCTGCGCCGAAGATTGGCCCTTATGCGGCAGCGATTCGCTCGCGCGTAGCGGAATTATTAGGCACGACGGCGGACTGTGTTGGACTGAAGGCTAAGACTCCGGAAGGGCTGAATCTGGAAAATGCTGCGGTGGCGCAGGCGGTAGTACTCCTGACAAGGCGCACCAGCCCCAAGGCGTCGTCTCGCGGAAAAAAGTAACCGCGTCAATTCCACCAAACTGCCCGGCAATCCTGGCTTTTCAGCGCTCCGCGGACTCATGCGCTCGGTCTCGGGCCGCCTCCACCAACCCTCGAAAGATAAGCCGCGAGAATTCATCCTGATCGACCGATCGTTCCGGATGCCATTGCACCGCCAGCACGAAATGATCGGGAGAAGTGCTCTCGATGGCTTCGATAATGCCGTCATCAGGGCAGCTGGCGACAATGCGCAAGCCGCGGCCGATCGCCTCAACGGATTGATGGTGGGACGAGTTCACCGGGATCACCAGCTGTTTTGCCGAGCTGCCGGTCTGCGCCAAACTCGATGGCCGGCCATGGCCGTCTGAAGACAAAAGTCCTGCCAGCCCGGAGTCCCGTTGAATCGCAGCGTTGTGCGCCACGGCGACCGTTTTTCCTGCTTCGTGATTCACTCGGGTGCGCAAACTCTGCGGAAGAAAATCGGGGATGTGCTGTACCAGCGAGCCACCTCGATAAACATTCAGGCTTTGCAAGCCATAACAGATGCCGAGAACGGGCTTACGGAACTTGTAGGCGTCTTCAAGTAAGCGGTCGTCGATGGTCTCGCGGCCGTGGTCGGCAACAGCGGAGTGCGGGGAAGGCTGGCCGTTGAATCTGGCGGGATCGATGTCGGCCTTGCTGCCGGGCAGCAGCACACCGTCGCAGCCCCCAACTATTCTCGCCACCGTGGCTGGTGCGGCGTCAAGCGGAATGCGCACAGGCTCGCCGCCGGCCAACTCAATGGCGCGTTCATACTGCGGAATGGCGCGCTCGGCATACTCATGCTCGCTGGAATGCGGCATGGGAAGAGCGATGCGGGGCGCCATGCTCAGCTCATCCTTTCAATCGCAGTCAAAGCCTTCACCTGGCGGTAATGGCGGATTTCCATGCCCAGCGCGAGCACCAGAATGATGCTCCCCGCCACCAGCGCCGAGGGAACGGCGAACACACGGTACGCAATTCTCATGTCCGGATGAATGCCGCGCGACCAGCCCATCATTACGGTTCCGATGATTCCCAGCAGCAGGCTCACCGCAAAAGCGATGAGGGTGCCTATGAACGTCACCAGCAGGACCCGCACCGGGATCAGATACCAGCGTGGCGGCCGCGGGGTGGATTTCGCAGGCATCTCTTTTAAGCTACACCTTTTTCGTTTGCTCCTCTAGGAAGCGAGGGCTTGTGCGGCAGCGTCGCGGCCGGAACGCACGCAATCCGGCACGCCGATGCCGCGGTAGCCATTGCCGGCGAGGGCGATGCCGGGAAGCCTCTGGCGCAGGCGCTCGATGCGATCGAGGCGGTCGAGGTGCCCCACGCCATACTGCGCCATTGCCGACTTCCATTTATAAACGCGGGCGAAGCGCGGCTCGGTCCGGAGGCCAAGAATCTGCTGCAGTTCCTGGCGCACCTCCCCGATGATCTCGGCGTCCGAAAAGCCCCAGACGGCCTCTGCATTCGCACCGGCAAAAAAACAGCGCAATAGGGCACGATCCTCGGGAGCGCGGTGGGGAAACTTATTGTGCACGAAAGTAGCAGCCAGCAGACGCTTGCCTTCGCTTCGGGGGACGAGAAAGCCGAAGCCGGGAGGGAGCGCATCGCGAACTTCGCGGTTGTAGCCCAGGCCGACCGTAATGGAAGAACTGTATTGAACCGCTGCCAGTTCGGCGGCGAGCTCCGGACTGCAATTGCGCAGCAGTTGCGCTGCGGCATGAGCGGGCACCGCCAGAATGACGGCGTCGAAGTGGTCCGCTTTCGTGTCCGCCGAGACTGTCCATCCATTGGATTCAGCTTGAATGGACTCCACTCTGGTTCCGATGAGCAGTGATGAACGGTTCAGACGCGGCAGGAGCGCATCGACGAGTTGCTGCATTCCTCCAATCAGAGAAGTGAACAGCGGCGGGTTCTTCGCGGCATATGAGATTTTCCTGCGGGCCGCCAGCATCGCACGACCCAGGCTGCCATGGTTGCGTTCCATGTCGGCAAAGCGGGGAAGGACGGCGCGCACGCTGAGCGCGGCGGCTTCTCCGCCATAGACGCCGGAGAGCAGCGGATCGGCAAGGCGATCAACCATCTCAGCGCCGTAATGGCGTATGACGAACGAAGCGACGGTTTCATCTCCGTTGCTAGCTTGCGGTGGATGCATCCATTCCCGCGCCATGCGAATCTTCGTTCGCCAGGAAAAAAGAGAGGAAAAGGCAGTCGGAAGAATTTTGGTGGGAACCAGAAACATCAGGCCATCGGGCATGATAATGAGGCGGCCGCGGACGAGAATATAGGTTTTGCGGTCGGCATCATGGGAGCCGATCAATTGATCTCCCAGCCCGAGTTCACGGCAGAGATCAGCAGCCCAGGGCTTTTCGGTAACGAAGGAATCG
>Ga0335081_10022021_pt1 | contig 10309 bp, 6 predicted proteins | sample Lox_Sample_35_FD_206713 | JGI IMG/M metagenome (GOLD analysis project Ga0335081, IMG submission 206713) | Soil microbial communities from Loxahatchee National Wildlife Refuge, Florida, United States - Lox_Sample_3.5 | ecosystem: Environmental > Terrestrial > Soil > Wetlands | place: USA: Florida...
ATCGCGATGACGATCTCTCTCACCGGTCTCCGCTCGCGGGCCAGCCGCGCAACAATGCGAGAAGCGTCACGCCCGGCGCCGAGTATCGGTATGCCGGTCAACGAACTCCCCTGCTTGCGTTCGTCGTCGTCGATGAATCCGAGTACCTTCGTCTTGAGTTTGACGTTCGACCGGATCTCCTTTGCCAGCATTGAGCCGCAGGCGCCGGCGCCGTAGATCAGGATTGCCTTGGTATCTCCGTTCTCTGCGGTCCTGGTCATGAAGACTTCCCAGTACGCGCGCACGGCGAGTTGAATGCCCGCGGTAGCAAGAAGACAGAGGGCGGCGTCCAGAATGTAAATCGATCGCGGAAATACGGCCCCCGCCAGCATCAACGTTACGGACATAGCTACCGCCGATGCCGTCACATTCGCGGCTGTTAGCCGGCACAGGTCAAAGATGCCTGCCATACGCCACCGCGCCGTGTGCAGCCGAAACGCCCAGAACGAGACCGCTTTTAGCGGGAGAAAGATAAGGAATCCGAGGCGAAACAGCCCTTCCATCGATTGCGGAAGAGCAAATTCGAATCGCAGGAAAAACGCCGCCGTGTATGAGATCATGGCGGCCGACAACAATGGAATAAGCAGGACGCTTCTTCGCTGAGTTTTCAACATGGGATTTCAGACAGTGGAATGCAAATCAGAGGATAGCTACCGCTAGGTGACGTACAGGCCGCGCGCTGGGAGCACCCGGCTTGCGAGACGATGCATGCAACGCGAATGCCAGCCGCACCGGAATCGTTCGCTGCCGTCTAAAACCCTGACGACTGAACGAGTTTCCATTTCTAACATGGGCGCGCACCATTACCGGGAACCTTCGACATTACCTCGGCGCTTCTAGAAAGTGGAATCAGGATGCCCCGGGGCCGCTCTCCGGCGAGCTGTCCCCCGCACTCGCATCCGCAGTATGCGTTCTCGATCCTTTCAGGATTTCGCGTAATTGAACTGACGGCGGGTTCGCCGCCTCACCAGCCGGTTCTTGATGCGCGACAGTGCCTGGCGTGCATCCGCCTGGAGAACCCAAGCCAGCGGCAGCGGATCATCGGACGCCCATAGTGCGCATTCTTGAATGCCGCGCAGGGATCGCAACCAACCGCCCAACGTCAGTCTTCCATCACGATGGTAGCGAATGGATGAGACGAGGTCAGAATCTTCGACAATCCATTTGCGCCCTTCTCGAGCCGGTGCGGCTTCGATCGGCTGCCCTGTCAAGTCGAGATATAAAGCGCGCGCCACATCCATCCCGTTGTCGCCGACGAACAGCCGAAACGTTGCCCCGATTCGCGGATTCACATCAAGGATCTTGTACTGACCGTCTCGGGCATCGTAGCGGTAGCCCAGGTCGATGATGCCCCGGTAGCCGACGGCCCGCATTAAGTCGCAAGTCGTGCGGGCAACCTGCTCGTTCCGTAAGCAGATCCCGAGACTCGTTTGGCCGGTATACGCCGGACACTGCCGCAGCTTTTTTCCCGTGAACCCCACAACACATTCACTCGCGCTGTCGAAATAGCCGTTGAACATCCAGATCGAGTCTTCGCCACCGGGGATGTATTCTTGCAGCATCAGATTTGGTTCTGAAGGGTCTTCCAGGGCGTCGTAACGCTTCAGCAGCTCCGATGCGCTGCGCACAATCTGTACCGGCTGCCCAGCGCGGAACTTGATCCGCGCGCCGTAGATCGCCTTGAGGACCAAAGGAAAACGGGCGCGCTCCAGGTATTCGATCACCTCGCGGCGGGATTGTGGAAACGCCGTAGCCGCCGTGGGCACACCGTGCCGGCAGGCCAGCAAGTACATCTCTTTTTTGCTGGATAGCGACCGGGCCAGGCCCTCTGGCCGCTCCGGAAACAGAAACCATTCCCGCAGAGTCGCCGCATGTTCGTCAACGAACATGGCGAGCGTATCGCTGGTGGGGATGAGAATCGCCTTCCGCCCGAGTTGCTTTCGCACGCTCCCCAGAAAGGCGATAGCGGCCGCCGCCGAATCTTTTTCGAAATTGTGGACGAACTTGCCCCGGCAATACCGCGTATGCAGCGCCGGCGCCGCCGGATCCGGGTCGATCATGTAGACCGGAATCCCCAGCCGTCCCAGGCTGCGTACAATTCCCAGCCCGCCTTGCCGCGCGCCCGGCAGCACCACTACCGGAGTGGAGGAGTCACATTGCAGCATTGAATACCAGTTCGCCGCTGAGCACGACTTCGCCGTCTTCCACCGTGTAGCTCGCATCCAGGTCGTCGACGTGCGACAGTGTGAAGTCTAAGTCCCGCGTCTGGCCGCTGCGTCGGAGGTAGTCCGCGCTTTGGAATACCGCGCAGGCGCTTGCCGGAACGCCCCGCCAGCGCTCGACGATTCCCATCGTCTTGCTGTTTTCGGGTTCGAAACCACTGGCCAGGAGGAGATCGGCGATCCAGGCGCAGCACATCTGGTCTTCCTCCCGGAACTGCCGCAGGCTGCCGGCTCCGATCAGCGCCACGCGCTCATGGCCTGCGGCGAGGTGTCTCGCGACCGCCCGATAATTTCGGAAGCACGCCAGATACAGTTCGTCGCAATATCTGGCTTCGTGAATGAGCCGCGTGCCGGAGGAAGAAAGCAGGATGAGCGGCCGGTGCACGTCACGGCGCCCCACCAGCGCAGCCGGACTGTTGTTCAGGTGAAAGCCCGGCGGCATAATGCCGGCAACCTCGCCGCATAACAGCGGGTCCCTCATTCGATCCGCGGTCTCCTGGGCAGCTTCCAACGTCGGTACCGGAAAACAACGCCATCCTGCGGCCGCAGCCGTGATCGCGGTCGTAGTGGCGCGTATGACGTCGATTGCTACAACGGCACATTCACGGTAGCGGCGTGCACTCTCGGGAAAGCAGTCGATTAGAACTGTTTTGGCCAAAGTATTGAATCCTTGTAAGGAATTAGTTGTTCGTGCTGGGAGGGGCCGGTCATCTCGGTCAAGGGTGGAACGTGGCGATCGCCGCGCTCCAGTTGCCGGACACACTCAAATTAAAAGTGCCGGTGAATGACCCGGCGGCGGTTACAACTCCGGTCTCGTTGGCGCCGCGCGAAGTTCCGGTGTCCTGATGCTGCACGGTAAATCCGCTGCCGGCGGAAACCGTACCCGTGTAGCTGGCGGGCAGCCCTAAACCCGCAAATAACAGCTCATTCGCGCTGGATGTATTGCCCGTCGCGCCGCTGCTGGCAAACGCGCTCGTCCCCTGCGTCGCCGCAGTCCGGTCCAGAGCGGTGACGCCGCTGAATTCGTAAATCGCCAGCCAAGGATGGTTGTTCGTGCCGGAGAACGACGCCGTGATCGTATTGGTTCCTCCCGCCACGTTTGCGGCATAGAAGATATGAATCTGGTGGCCGTCCGCCGCCTGGTTCTGGAACACGGCGTCGGTGTAGCGATTGCCGGCGGTGTCGGAAACCGAAACTGTTTGCGATGTCGTCGACATGCGCACGAACGCGATAATCAGGTTGCCCCTGGTATTGGCCGAAGGGAAGGCCACTCCGACCGAAGGCACGCCCGATCCTTCTGCGGCAGCGGACTGTACCATGTTGATCCCGCCGCCGCCGCTCGAACTGATCGTGATGCTCAGCGATCCGCTCGCAGTCTGTGAATTATTGTCAGTCACCCGCACGGTGAACCCGCTGGTTCCGGAGGAACTCGGAGTGCCGGAAATGACTCCGCTGCCGGAGTTGAGTGTTAAGCCCGCGGGTAGGCTGCCGCTGATGATCGACCAGCTGTAGGGCGTCGTTCCGCCCGTAGCCGTCAGCGTCGCGCTATAACTGCTTCCCTGTGTTCCCGCCGGGAGACTCGTCGTGGTAACGGTCGGCGGATTCGGTGGCGGCGCCGAGTTCGAGAACGTGGCGATGACGGCGCTCCAGTTGGTCGATGCACTCAGGCTGAAGGTGCCGGTGAACGAGCCCGTGGCGGTCACAAAACCGGTCTCATTGGCGCTCCGTGAAGTCGCCGTATCCTGGCGCTGCACACTGAATCCGCTTCCGGCCGAGGTCGTACCCGTGAAACTCGCGGGCAGCCCTACGCCAGCAAACAACAGTTCATTGGCACTGGATGTATTCGCGGTGGTGCCGCTGCTCGCGAATGCGCTGGTGCCTTGCGCGGCCGCAGTCCGGTCCAGCGCGGTGACGCCGCTGAATTCGTAAACTGCCAGCCAGGGGTGATTGTTCGCGCCCGAGAACGATGCCGTAACGGTGTTCGCGCCCCCGGCGACATTGGCGGCGTAGAAAATGTGCGTCTGGTGACCATCCGTCGGTTGTGTCTGGGACACGGCATCGGTGTAGCGATTGCCGGCGCTGTCGGAGACGGAAACTGTTTGCGACGTCGTCGACAAGCGTACGAATGCGACGATGAGGTTGCCTCTGGTATTGGCCGAAGGGAACGCCACTGCGAGCGAAGGCACTCCCGACCCCTCCGCCGCCGCGGACTGCACCATTGCGATGCCACCACCGCCGCCACCGCCACCGCCATTCGACACAGTCACCGTAGCACCGTAGAACCCGTACGTCTTGTTGTCTCCTGCCAGCGCTCTCATGCCGAGCACGTGAGTCCCGTTGCTCAACGCGGTCGTATCGAGCACTCCCGTTGAGCTCTGGTTATATCGGTAAGGCGAAGAACTCACGGTCTGCATTCGCGCGCCGTCAATATAGAACTCGACGAAATTGACCCCCTCCGCGGGTAGTGCGCTCCACTGAATCGATCCGCTGACGGTGGCGCCGTCCGAAATACTCGAATTGAGGGCGAATGGGGTGGATGCTCCGCCAATGACCGCGCTCGGTCCGGATTGCGCTGCTCTTGAACCTGCGCTGTTCGAGGCCGTTACCGATACTCGGAGCGTGGCGCCGACATCGGGGGAACCCAACGGCGAGTAGCTTTGGCCCGTTGCTCCCGAGATAGCAGAACATCCCGAGCCGCCGCTGTTGCAGCGCGACCACTGATACGAAAAACCAGTGGGCGTGCCCGACCACGCCCCGGTAGATGCACCGAGAACCGCTCCCATGGTGGTCTGCCCGGCGACAACCGGCAGACCGGTGTTCGACGGCGCGGATGTCGACTCCGAAGAGCAGCCAGGCACGGCCTTGCAGACGTTCAGCCTTCCGCCGGTTGCGACCAGTCCGCTCAAGGAGGGCAGCGGATCCACGTTGTTCAGAATCAGCGATCGCAGGCTGCTGACGCTCTGATATCCGAGCGAAAGGATCAGGGCGGCTGTCCCGGCAACCTGCGGCGAGGCCATCGAACCGCCGCTGATGTACCCGTAATTGCTCAGCCGCAAAGTCGAAAAAATGTTGACGCCGGGAGCCGCCAGTTGCACGGTGTTCACGCCGAAATTCGATGACGACCAAAGATTGTCGTTCTGATCGCTCGCCGCCGTGCAGATCATGGTGGGCCGGTTGTAGGAGCAGGGGTATCGTGGCGTTGTGTCATTGTTCTCGGCGGTATTTCCTGCCGCGCATACGAACAAAATATCGTTCGCCCCGAGCGCGTCAATCTCGTCGGACACCGCCTGCGAGAAGGCCGTCCCGGGCCAGGTCGCCGAGTCGTTGACCACCCGCACGTTGACGCCCGCCTGCTTGGTTTGAATCACCCAATCCATGGCCGTGAGCAGGTCGCTGGTCGCGCCGCTATCATTGCTGTCGACCCACTTCACGGCCATGATGCTCGTCGTCCAGTTCACGCCCGCGACGCCCAGTTTGTTGTTTCCGATCGCTCCGAGAATGCCCGAGACGTGCGTGCCGTGCCCTCCATAGCCCGCATCATCGTCCATGGGATCGCACGAGGAAGCCAGCACGTTATACCCATGGGTGCCCGTGGGACACCCACCGATGCCGCCGGGATTGCCCCACATGTTGCTTGTCAGATCGGGATGCGAGTATTGTGTCCCGGAGTCGAGCACCGCCACTACGACTGAATTCGTGCCCGTCGTGACGCCCCATGCCGGCAGGCTCCGTTCGTCCGCCCCCGGTGTCCCGCTCGTGCCGTCGGCATTCTGGCCTGTGTTTTGAACCGCCCACTGTACTCCGACCGACGTATCGTCCGGTAACGGCCCGCCGTCGGCATATTGAATGTAGTCTGGCTCCGCGTATCGCACGCCCGGAATGGCCTTGAGCAGCTTGATGATCTCGAGCTCGTGTCCCGGCGGCACGTTGACAAGATGCACATCGCCGCTCAGCAAGTGCTTCCATTCTTTGCCGGATGAGCCCGACACAATCGAGCTCTGTTGTGGCGCCGAAAGCCCCTTATTGAACCCGACCAGAATCGATCCCTTGCGAAACACGCCCGGAGAATTATTCGCCGGACCCGCCGCCAGGAGGACGCCAGACCCAACGACGAGCAGAATCCAGAGATACGTCGAACTCCGCATTATTCTCCTGTCGTCTCTTTGCGTTTTAAGATCAGGCTTGCAGAGCAGCCTGCTGGCCCGCGCGCTGAGGTCTCAGGTTCTCGTGCCCAAATGCGTCCGAGTGCAGGCCCCGCCGATAAATTTCTACCCGTAGTAATTCTTCCAGCCGGACGTTCGAAAGCCGCACATCGCGTCCAAAATGGTTCAGCAAGGCAAACTGGCTTGGCTTATTCGGCGCCTCGAACATCACGGTTGCCAGGCCAAATGCCTGTGCAAACCGGTCTGCCAGTTGCGCATTGAACGTCCCCTCATCGTCGAATACCCCAACGCCTTTTGCGCTTTCGCGCGCCTCCACCACCACCTCGAGCGCTCCGGCGTCGAGCCATCGCCGCCCTTGCTCGATCAGCCCCGTCACAACATCGCCGTTAAAAGCGCCGTCGTGTTTCTTGCCCAACTCGAACTGCACCTCAAGCGCGCGCTCGTGTGCCATGCGGACCACTTCCGCAGGGGCGAGTGGCATGTCGGTGAACCCTTCTCCGCATTCGATTCGAGTGACTCCCACGTCCGCGCACAAATCCAGATATGCCGGCAGGCAACCCTGAGCTACCGCGATCTCGAACGGCCCGCCGCCGGTGACCGTGGGAACCCCGTAATCACGCGCCGCCGCGATTTTTCGGCGCGTGACCCCCTCATCGGCAACCAGCCAGCCTGCCATCGAGATCTTCAGAATGGCCATCAAGTGATGGCTCTGTGCCAGATGGCCTTCGAGTGTCGCCGGGTCATAGCCCGGATCGAACGGACTGGTGAGCGCCGGCAAGTCCGGGACCCCGATCGCGCTCAGGTAGCTCCTGGTCGTTAGTGTTCGTGAAGAAACAGGCATGGATTAATCCTTTCTGGCGGACACGACGTAATGGCCCCCGGCAGAGCGGAACACCGGTATTCCCCGGTCAGCGAGCCGTTGCATCCGGTGATGAATCTTCAGGCCCGTAGCTTCCGGCAGCAGGCTGCGGCGCAACAGCGTAAACGGGCCGAAGCCGAGGGTGGTACTGGATGCCAAATGAAGGCCGGCCGCCGCTAGCGCCGAATCGATCTCTCGCCGTGAGCTCAGAACCGCTCGTGCACCACTCGCCTTTCGCCGCAATATCTTTCGCAAGCGCTGTCTCAGCGGAGCCGTCAATGGGCTGGTCAGCGGATCAAGCACCCGATGCAGACCCCACGCATGGTCGGCGCTCACAACCAGACTGCCGCCCGGCGCCAACACGCGCGCCATTTCCCGAATCGCGGGTCCCGCCGAGGGCAGCCACGGGATGACGCCGATCGCCAGCACCAGCCGGAAGCTCTGGTTCGCGAACGGCAGGTAATGAGTGTCCGCGAGGAGTGTCCGGACCTGGTTGCCGACGCCAGCTTCGGATGCATGCTGTCTCGTGAAGCTAAGCATCGCCGGCACGGTGTCGACCGCATGAACATCGCAGCCGCGGAGCGCCAGCGTCACGGACGTAAATCCAGCTCCACAGCCGATCTCGAGAATGCACGACCCGAGCGGCAGATCCAGGCGATCGCAGAATTCCAGCACGCGCCGGTGCCGCTCCTGATACACGGCGCCGTTTACATCTTGCCGCGAATAAACGTGGTTCCAATATGCCGCGGCAGCGTCGAAGTATGCATCCAACTGCTGCTGATAAGGCAATAAAACTTCCTCTTCAGAGCAGATGTCGGACTCGAAACCACGGCTCATGAATTTTGTTGTTGGCTGCTCTCTGCGCAACAGAGAGGCAAAGCTACCGCACACTCAGGTGCGGCCGGACATGCACTCCGCACGAGCTGTGATTCCGGGCACTTGCACGATGCATGCCAGCTTTTGCTCGGTTGATTGCCCGACTGAAATTTCAGCGATCAAGGTCGATATGCCTGAGCCGCGCGAACGGTTTGCAGCCAGTTCGAGACCGACTTCGGACAAAATAAAGTTTCAGAAGTGGAACATCAATACTCATATCCGGCGTCTGGGAGCGTTTCAGAGCGGTGCCAATCGGCCGCGACCTCAGTTTGTGCGAAAACCGCCCGAGCACCGCAGTTTGAATCGTGAATCGGCCCTCACCATCGTAAGTTCCGTTACGAAACAGGAGCGTTCGTCGCGGGGCGCCGAGGGGACTTCTTCGGAACGGATCGGTAATCGACGGCCGCGAAGCATCACACTTCCGCTTGTGGGTACTTACGGTTAACTGAGTTCGGTTCCGCGACGCTGAAACCGGTGAATCTGCGGGGTTTGTCGGAAACCGGGCGGAATGACACCCGCTGGCATCGTTCGTGCAACATGCGCGGAAGCAAGTCACGTAACCGAAAAGGTGTCGGTACTTGAGAAAGCGGTAGCTTTGTCCAAGGTATTCGCGCTTGCGAACCCGCGGACGCGCAGCAGTTTCGGGATCCGAGCCTTCCGCCCCGGAACCGGTCTTCCGTCAGGTCGGACTTGCAGGAGAGAACAACCACTATGCTGACTCCTATCGACGAGCGCAGGGAAGTCGCCCGGCCGCAACAAGCGCAAGCCTTAGTGCTACCTCCGCTGGTGAGCCACAATTCGCTCCCGGGCCTGGATCGGAGCACGGCCGATACGGCCGACGGCCAGGCGCTGGTCGCATTTCTATGGCGGCGCAAACGCGTCATTATCGCAGCCGCAATCCTCGGGATATGCGCAGGTTGGGGCTTTGCCCTCATGACGAGGCCCATCTATCGGGCGCACACTTCTCTGCAGCTTCAGGAATTTAATCAGGCGTGGCGCGACATCGCTCCCGTCTCTCAGCTCCAGAATGCCTCGCCGGAAGATTACCTCCAGAACGAGGTCAAGGTGCTGGAGAGCGACACTCTCGCGCGCCGCGTCGCTGAGAAACTCGGCCCTCTCCCTGAGGAAAAACCGGGGGCGATTCACAACCTGCTGGCGAGCATTGTTCCGTCTCTATTTGCCGCCAAGCCGCTCAGTGACCAGGAGCGTCAGGAGCAGCAGATCCGCAGAATCAGGAAAGCGATTACTGTGCAGACCGCTCTGCAATCGCAGGTGATCGAGCTGTATTTCGACGCGCCTGATCCGGCCTTGGCTGCTCGCGGCGCCAACGCCGTCGCCGCTGAGTTCCAGAGCTTGAACCGCGAAGCACGATTCCAGTTGGTGCAGGACACCACCGAATGGCTGAACAAGCAAGCTGCAGAGCTGAAGACAAAGCTGCAGGGCTTGAATCAACAGCTCGAGGACTTCACAACGCGTTCAGGACTGGTGGTTCCCGGTGAAAATAACACCCCTGCCCAGGATCGCTTGCGTCAACTCCAGGATGCACTCACCCGCGCCGAGGGGGAGCGCGCGTCCAAGCAGGCGCGTTACGAAGCGGCCAGCGCTAAACCCGAGGAGACCATGTCGGACGCTCTCGCCTCCGGCCCCCTTCGTCAGTATCAGACCGATTTGCAGGCCATGCGCCGGCAGTTGGCGGACTTGAAGACGATCTATACGCCGGACAATTACAAAGTCACCCGCCTCGCCGCCCAGATTTCCGAAACCGAAGCGGCCATCGACAAAGAGCGCAAAGCAATCCTCGGTCAGATGCGAGGTGAATATCTGGCCTCCGCCAACCTGGAAAAAATGCTCTCCCTTAGTCTTGAGCGGCAGTTGGCTACGGTCGAGCAACAAACCAAGAAAGAACTGCAATACAACGTCCTCAAAAACGAAATGGACACGACCCAGAAGCTGTACGATTCGGTTCTGGAACGCGCCAAAGAAGCCGGCGCCGCCTCGTCGTTCCAGATTACGAACATTCGTGTCATCGACCCGGCCACGGCTCCGCGGACTCCGTATAGCCCGAATCTGCCCCTCAACCTGGCCATTGGGTTCGGCATCGGCACCCTGGGCGCGGCTGGCCTGGTTCTGTTTGGCTCGCAATCCGCCAA
>Ga0335081_10022022_pt1 | contig 10309 bp, 7 predicted proteins | sample Lox_Sample_35_FD_206713 | JGI IMG/M metagenome (GOLD analysis project Ga0335081, IMG submission 206713) | Soil microbial communities from Loxahatchee National Wildlife Refuge, Florida, United States - Lox_Sample_3.5 | ecosystem: Environmental > Terrestrial > Soil > Wetlands | place: USA: Florida...
GACAGGTGAAGGACCTGCCGCTGAACGGCCGCAGCTTCGATAACCTTCTGACGCTCAATCCGGGCGCGATCAATTTCAGCGCCATGAAAAGCGCCGGAACTACGACGAGCAATGGCAGCACGTTCTCTGTGGCCGGACGGCGGACCTCGGAGAATTTGTTCCTGCTCAACGGCATCGAGTACACGGGATCGAGCCAGCTTGCGATCACTCCCGGCGGAGCGAGCGGTCAGTTGCTCGGAATAGATGCGGTGCGCGAGTTCAACGTCCTGACGGACGCATATTCCGCCGAATACGGCAAACGTGCAGGCGCGCAGGTCACTGTCGTCACGCAGTCCGGCACCAACCAGCTTCACGGAGACCTGTTCGAATTCCTTCGCAACAGCGATCTGGACGCCCGGAACTTCTTCGACCAGACCGCATCCGCCCCGCCATTCAAACGGAACCAGTTTGGCGCCTCGGCCGGCGGTCCCATCAAGAGAGACAAGCTGTTCGTGTTCGGCAATTACGAGGGCTTCCGTCAACGGCTGGCAACCAGCAGCGTGGCGGTGGTGCCCGATGCCGACGCACGGGCCGGGCGTTTGCCGAACGCCGCCGGGGTGCCGACGACGGTTGCGAATCTGAACCCGGCGATGCTGCAGTACATGCAGTTCTGGCCTCTGGCGAACGGCCCCGAGTTGCTGACTCCGACCGGTCTGCCCAGCGGAGCGGCCTTATCGTACGCCAATCCCGCGGCGCCGATTCGCGAAGACTTCGGCACCGTAAGAGGCGATTACTCGATCAGCGAGCGCGATACGCTCTCGGGCTCCTATACCATCGACGACGGCGCGAACCTCACGCCGCTGCCCGATCCCCTGTTCGGAACCAATATCGTGCTGCGCAGCCAGGTCGGCAGTTTACAGGAGACGCACGTATTTTCCCCGAGCGTGCTCAATACGCTGACAGTCGGGTATTCGCGCGCAGCCTTCAATCTGGATCCGTTTTCGTCGGTTGCGTTTCCGCCCAGCACGTCGTTTGTCAGCGGATACGGACCGGGCGGCATCATCATTGGGGGCGGCCTGACTACCACCGGCGGCGGTACGTTCACATCCGCCGGTCCGAACAACGCCGCCAACTCGTGGAACCGGCGCAACCTGTTTACGTATACCGACGGCGTGCAGATCACAAAAGGACGACACCAGATCACGGCCGGTGTTTGGTTCCAGCGGGTGCGCGACAACGAGGACACCGCCTCCCGTCAGACCGGGGTGGCCACATTCACCACATTCCAGACACTTCTACAGGGGACGCTCAGCACGTTCCAGGTTGTGGTCAACCCCAATGAACTGGGATGGCGGAGCTTGTACGGCGCCTGGTACCTCGAAGACTCGATCCGGCTGCGATCCAATCTCACGCTGCAGTTGGGCCTGCGGCACGAATTCACCACGGGTTGGAACGAAGTTTCCGGGCGCGCGGCCAACTACGTTACAAACAATGGCGTCCTGGTGACCAACCCGATCGTAGGCAACTCGGCGTTCACGCAAAACAACGCGACGAAACTGTTCGCGCCGCGCGTGGGCCTTGCCTGGGATGTCTTCGGGAACGGCAAGACCTCTATCCGTGCGGGCTTCGGCACGTATTACTCTCTAATCGACGACCTGAGCTTTCTGCTGAATTCGATCCCTCCGTATAACGGATCGCAGTCCTTCACCGGATCGCTACCGGCGCTTGTCCCATTGCTGCCTAGCGCTCCAGTGCCGCCGACTTGCGGTCCGGGAGTTCCCACGCCCTGCACGACCTACGCCCCCCAGGGCGTGCAGCCGGATGCCAAGACGCCGACTGTGGAAGAGTGGAGATTGGGTGTCGAGCAGCAACTCGACCGCAACACGGTTCTGCGCGTCAGCTACATCGGTTCCCACGGCTATCACGGGTTTCTCAGTGTCGATACCAACAGCATTCCGGCGCTGATCTGCGCCAACCCCAACGGATGCCTGGCAGGCGGCACGGGCTACACAGCCGCCAACTGCCCCACGCCCGCAGCCTGCACCGTGCCGCAAGGGGCGCAGTACATTCCGGGCGGTCCAGGATTCGCTAGCGCGGCCGTGAATCTGCGGCCGAATCCCTATCTCTCCGCGGGTTTCTTTTGGAACACGGAGGGGAACACCAGCTACAACGCGCTGCAGGTCGACGTGACGCGGCGGATCTCCCGCGGATTCCAGTTTCGCGCCAATTACACCTGGTCGAAAAACCTCGACATGAATTCGGCGCTCACCATCGCGCAGGCGAACAATCAACCGCAGATGGTGATGGACCGCAACGACCCGCGCCGCGACTGGGGACGCTCGGCGCTCGACAACACCCACCAGGCGAGCATCTCGGCGGAATACGAACTGCCGTTCGGCAAAGGCAAGCGATGGCTGGGGAACGCCGGCGGTTTGGCGGACAAGCTGGCCGGCGGATGGCAATTGAACGGCATCTTGACCGCTCTGAGCGGTTTCCCGTTCACACCACTGATCGGCACCAACCGTTCCGGGGATGCCGACACACGCAACCCCGATCGGCCTTCCTTGAACCCGGCATTCACCGGCCAAATCGTGACCGGCAATCCGAACCGCTGGTACAACCCGGCGGCGTTCATCATGCCCGCCGTCGGGACGTGGGGCGACTTAGGCCGCGGCGTGTTCACGGGCCCCGGATTAACGGAGTTCGACGCGTCTCTATTCAAGAGCATCGTGGTCACCGAGCGCGCGCGGTTTCAGTTCCGCGCAGAGTTCTTCAATCTGCTCAATCACACGAATTTCGGAAATCCCAACACGACGGCGTTTTCCGGTGGGGCTGCCAGCGCCTCGGCTGGGCTGATTACCACCACGGCGACAACCGCGCGCCAGATCCAATTCAGCCTCAAGCTGATGTTTTGATTCATACGGCTACAGGCCGATTAACCATCGATAGTATTGTCTTACTGCATGGTTAGCTTTACTCTGTGCGGGAAGGGGAACTCGTGTCAACCGCATTGAACAACCCGATGGAACCGGTCATTTGGGAAGGCGATCTTCCGCCGATGAGCAGTTTTGCGGAGCAGCGGCGCGCCCGCCGCTTCACTTTGCAGCTTCCACTAGCCATTACGCCGGTCGATCGGGAGCAGGCCACATTCGGGGGCGTTACCACGAACATCAGCTCGCGCGGTGTTTTGTTCACGGCGGATCACGAGGCGGGCTGCGGCACACCGATTGAGTACATCGTGACGTTGAACAAGGTCGGCTCGCAACCGGTGAACCTGCGCTGCGTCGGCAAGGTGCTGCGCACCGAACCGGCCGCCGGCGTGTATCGAATCGCGGCCACGCTCGAGCGGTATGAATTCGTGCGCTAACCGCACACCCGCGCACTCGCCGGCACACGTTCATTTCACAAATCAGTTCAGAAAGCTAAGTGGAGCGCCGTGGCAATCCATCTGCTCTTCCACGCGGCAGATCGATGCTCGAAGCTCTGCTGTGGTGCGCTTTGTGCGGCAAAACGATCGCGGGAATCAACGGCGCGCCCGCATCGCTTCCGCTTGAAACACAGGCCGGCGACCGGTTCGACCCCGTCAAGCTGCAACGCGACGTGCATACCATCTGGAGTTCCGGCCGAGTCTCCGATGTTCAGGTGGAAGCGTTGACGGAAGGAGAGGCGGTCCGGCTCGTGTTCCACATTCACGAAAAGAACACGATCCGAATACGTAGAGTGCGGGTCGAGCCACCAACTCCCGGAGTCCGCATCCAGATCGAGCCGGGAACCGAACTGGACGCGCAAGGCGTTCAGCAGATCGCAGCCGGAGTGCGCAAACAATTGGAGAGTTCCGGCTTTCCCGACGCACACGCCGAATCCCAGGTAGTGCCGGCGGGCGCTGGCTCGGCGGACCTTCTGATTCGAATCGACAAGCGCGGTGCTATGGACATCGCGGGCGTGACGTTCTCCGGAGCTTTGGGTGTCAAGCCCGTGGAGCTGCGCCGCGCCGCGCGTGCGACTCACACCAAGACCATGGTTCCGGGCATACCCGGCGTATGGCGTGGGTGGCACGTCTCGCCAGGCTACAACTCCGACGCCGTGCAGTCGGATCTCGCGAGCTTGCGGTCGTTCTACTACCGGCGAGGTTACTTCGACGCGGACGTTCGCCTCGATTCAACCGAATTCACAGAAGGCGCGGCCCGAATCGATTTCATGATTCATTCCGGGCCGCAGTATCGGATCCGCAAGCTGGATGGTGTTCCGCTCGAATCATTCGAGAACCCGATGGACGCGGTCTGTCGCGACCTCTTCGCGCAGCGTCGCGCCGCCGAACGCCGCGGCGTCCTCGATTTTTCCGCCCGGCTGGAAGCCGACGGCGTGAACGCAAATACCGCTACCACGACCGGGCGTACTTATCGCATCGACCGCATCGATTTCCGCGGCAATCGCCACTTTCGTGATGAGACGCTCCGCCGCATGTTGCTTCTCGACGAAGGCGCGCCTCTCGACGAGGAATTGCTGCGCCAGTCGCTCGCTCGTATCAACCGGACCGGCTGGTTCGAGCCTTTAACGGAGCGCAGCGTCGTCGTGAATACACCGCCCGGATCCGATCGGGCCCACGTGATCATCGGCCTCAAAGAGACCAGGAACCGGCACTGGTCGTTCTCTGGGCCGGTTGGTCCGATGAGCATCGGCGGCTCGCTCGACTTTGCCATCGGGTCGCGTCTGCCGTCGTGGGGCCGCGGTCTCATGGAACTCTCCACGTATACGGCCTCCTTAAATCTCATGCTCTTGGCGAAACCGCTAGGCGGCTTGATTCCCTTTCTGCCCAACCGACGTTTTATCCAGTTTGTGACCATCGAGCGTCCGCTTCTGCCCGGCGAGCGCCTGCTCTCCGGGTTTGCCATTACGCCCCAGTTCGGATGGCAGGGCATGGTGGCCGGGTACGGAATGTCGCAGACCCGAAGTTTCTTGCACGGCATATTGGGAACGGACCGCGCCCGCGCGCCGGCACTGTCGGTGACCGTGTCGCATGAGGGCAGGGAAGGGGTGATGAGCTGTGAAGCGCCTAAGCCGCGGTTCGATCGCATCCGCCAGATCGCCGGGGCCGGCGTGAATGTGCTGTTCTCGTTTTCACCTCTATAGGAATCTGAAACCCAACTGGCTGCCGGGCGTCATATCCTGATAAAGAGCCGGGAGGTGGCAGAATGCTCTGGCGATTGGCGTTCGTTTGGGTGGCGGCCCTGGGCTTGCTTGCGGATGGCGGAGCGGGGATCCGGCCGCGCGCCTCCGCCGGGGATCATTCCGCGCACGCGACGGCCGGCGGCTTGACGATCGCGGCCAGCGTGGTCCCGCACGACCGGGTGCACAAGCTCTTCGCGACGGATCTCAACGGTGGCGGCTACATCGTCGTTGAAGTGGCGATCTATCCCGAAGCCGGCCATGACGCCGACATTCACGCCGGCGATTTCCTTCTCCAGGCAGGCCCGAATTCCGAAACCGTGCGGGCCGCCAGCCCGCGCGCGATCGTGTCGAGTCTTATAAGGAAATACCTGCCGCCACCGGTGCCACCGAACCCGGGCAACGTTACCGTCTACCCAACGGCTACGATCGGTTACGAGTCAGGCGGTTATGATCCGGCTACCGGACAACGGACGCGCGGCGTCTACACCGAAGCCGGTGTAGGCGTAGCCATTGGTGGATCCGGCACGCCGCCGCCGGGCCCGGCCGCCACGGGTCCCGACCCCTACGCGATGGAAGAGGAATTGACGGACAAGGCGTTGCCTGAAGGAAAAACCACCGCGCCCGTAGCCGGCTACTTGTATTTTCCAAAGCCGTCGGGGAAAGGCAAGAGCAACGCGGCGGAACTCGCGTATTACGGCACAGTCCGCCAACTGAAGCTGCGATTGTCGATCAAGTAGGCCAGCCTACTTTCCCGTTACTTTGTCGTACACGGCCTGGTAAAACGCCAATTGAGAAAGGTTCGGCTCCGGCCCGATCTCTACCTGATCTTCCAATACCATGGGCCGCGCGTTCCTTTTCTCGTCGTAAGGCGCCCAACGCGGCAGGCTCTTTCCATTTGGATCTCCGCTAGTCGCGAAGTTCACCCAATACGAGGAGATCGTATCCGCGAGCTGGTGGTCGAGGTCCGTCCAGGGCCGGTTGCCAAGCAGGTTCTCGAAAACGTATTGCGCTTCGGCCCCGTGGGTCGCGCCGCTCCCGCGACCGCCGCGCGGCGAGCCGTCTGCCACCGGCGGCTCGTGCGTGAAGTAGTAGAGGTACGCTTTCGATTTCCCCGTTTTGGTCTGCAGCCGCGCCCAATTTCGCATCACCCAGCCAAGCTCGTCGCGGAAGGCGGCGAGCTGCGACGCGTTTGCCTCTTCGTCCGAGCCGGCCGGATAGAGTTTGAAGAACGTATCCGCCAGATCGCCAAACCGGCGGCGGGACTGCTCGATGAATCGTTCCGCGCCGCCGGGCTGAATGAAAAATGTCCCTTCATCTTTATTTGAGCCCACGAGGATCGGTACGTCGTTTTGCCTGCCTTCGGCGAAGATTGTCCCGACATCTTCGGGAAGAAACCACCCGTCGATTACGGGACCACCGCCGCGGCCGGCCTTCAGCACTTCGTCGGCTGATTTCGCACGCAAATCGGCCAGCGAATGGGCGCCGAGTGCGTCGGCCGTCTTCACGCCTGTCTGCTCCGCCTCGGCGAGCGTCCGCATCCGATTGACCGAGAGCCCCAGCCACGCCCCGCTCTCGGCAATCGCGCGCTGGAACAAACCCTTGGCTTGCGGCGAGCCCATCAGGTTCGAGAGGCTGGCAGCGCCGGCGGAATCGCCGAACACGGTGACGCGCTTCGGATCTCCTCCGAATGCGGCGATATTCTTCTGAACCCACTGCAACGCTGCCACTTGGTCCATGAACGCGTAGTTGCCCGAGGCGTGCCGGTCAGACTCTCGCGTCAACTCGGGATGCGAAAAGAATCCGAAGATCCCCAGCCGGTAATTGATAGTGACCAGCACCACGCCCTTCTTTGCCAGGGCCTCGCCGTCATAGGCGGGCGAAGAGCCGGAACCGCTGGTGTATCCACCCGGATGCAGCCAGACCATCACGGGCCGGCGGTCTCCTGGACCTTTGGCGGCAGTCCAGACGTTCAGATAGAGACAGTCTTCGCTCATCTTCGGAGCCGGCCCGCGGCCTCCGGCGGCCTGCATGCAGATCGCCCCGAATTCATCGGCCTTGCGAACGCCCTCCCAGTGGCTTGGCGCCTGTGGCGCGCGCCACCGCAGACCGCCTACGGGGGGCTGCGCGAACGGGATCCCTTTGAAAACGCGCACTTCGTCGTGGCCGGCAACGCCGGAGATCAAGCCCGTATCGAGCTTCACCGGATCGTTGACGGCGGCCATGGCGCACCCGGCCGCAAATAGAATCGCAAACGCCGTTCGTGGCATAGAAGCACTAGGCGCTTGCGCTTTTCCGTTGGTTACCGGGCTTCGCAGGCTGAAGGGTTCCAACCGGACGCATCCGCCTGCTTGCGCAGGTTCGTGCTCGTGACGAACGGCCGAAACAGATACATGGGGTCGGTCACAATCGTCTTCACAATCACCCACGTGCTGCCGTTGGTCTCGCGGACCAGGTCATACCATTCGGTTACAGTTGCGTTCGCGCTATAGGGCGCACCGTTTTTCCGCAGGTAACCGGGTTGCACATTGGTGGTGGTCACTTTCAGGGACCCGCCGCGCTGCGCGACCCCGCCGGGTTGGCCTTCACCGCCCCGTCGTGCCGTGCCGCCTTGCGCGAAGACCCACTCGGCGTGCGAGTATCCTTGTAGTGTCGGCGGGCCCGCCGGAGGCTGTGCCGGGCCAAAATGCAATAGCCGCGTCTGTGTGCCGGCGTCCGCTTCAATCTTCAGTGTGTTGTCGTCCTGCCAGGTGATATGGAACCGCCCCGGCACGCGCATAATCGCGGGAGCACCATAGGATTTGCACTGCTCGCCGGCTGCCTCATCCTTGGCCGGATCCCAGGCGGCCGCGAGCTTTTGTCCCGCCTGGTTGAGCGGCACGCCCTCGGTATCGCCTTTGGGCGGAGTGATCATCCGGAACCGCCAGTCCTCGGTGATGATGGATACCCAGTAGCCGGTGAGGTCGATGGGGGCGATGGTCTTCGCCGGGCCTTGCGGCGCTCGCGGCGGAGCTCCGAACTGAGCCTGCGCGCACCATGCCGCACCCAGCATCAGCGCCGACGGAATAGCCAATTTCATTTCTTCTTCTCTCCGGAACTGAGTGTCTTGTACACTGCTTCCACAAAACGGTCGGTTGTCCAGAATGTGCTCGAGCCGTAAAGCGGATCGTAGTCGAATGTAGGCTTGGCGGCTTTGACCTGCTCCAGCGTCATGCCTTTCTTGATCATGTCCTGAACGCGGTCGCGAATGATCGTGACCATCTCGCGGTAATTCAGCACATCGCCCAGATCGCAGAGCCGGCCGTGCCCTGGGATCACCAGCGTCCCACCCTCCTGCCCGTACACCGGCACAATCAGGTCGATGATGTGGTTCAAGCCTTCGATGTAGCCGTTGATCGTGCCGCCGGCGGCTACGTCGATAATCGGATACGTCGTGGTGACGAACAGGTCGCCCGTGCTGATGACGTCCGACTTGCGGAAGTACACGATGCTATCGCCGTCGGTGTGCGCATTGGCAATGTGAATGATCTCGATGCCTTCGTTGTTGAACCATAACTTCTTTTCATTGCCAGTGAAGGTGTCGGTTGGCCAAGCGCCCTGCGGGGCCGCCGCCTGCTGGCCGGTGGGTGCGCTCATGCGGTCGAGGACGTTGACGTGCGCAATGATTTGCGCGCCTTGGCTGGCTTCCGCCCCGAGATCGCCGGCCACATTGCCGCCGGCGATCGTGCTGCCCGCCTTTCGCAGGCGCTCGTTACCGTTCGTGTGATCCGGGTGGTAGTGCGTATTAATGATGTAGCGCAGCGGCTTGTCCGAGATCTTGTGTATCGCCGCCAGGATCTTGTCGGCCAGCCCGGCATATTCGGTATCGACCAGCAGGACGCCGTCACTGCCTGCCTGCACCGTGATGTTGCCGCCGGATCCGACCAGCATATAAACGTTGCCCTGCGCCGGAAGCGTGTGGACCTCGACGTTGTCAAAGTTCTGAGGAACTCCGGGGGCGCGCGCCGGAGCCTGCTGCGCGGCTCCGAACGCGGCGGCGGCCAGCAGAGCCAAAATCGTTTGCATCATTCTCATGTTGGCTCTCCCCTATTTCGGCTGAACGCCCGCGCCCTTCAGCTTCGCGCGATACTCCGGGTACATCGTCTTTGCTCCGCCCATAGCCGCGTCGTCCGGGATTCCATGCCGCTGCTGATACTCCTTCAAAAACGTATTCGTGCCCGGTAAGTGATGAGGAATGACGCCGCGCGGCCGGATGATCTCCTCAACGCTTTCGCACGGATACGGCGCAATTTGCCCCGCCACGCTGAAGACGTAATCGCGCGAGCGCAACAGCGGCTCTTCGAGATAAGCGGGGTCGTCCACCTCGGTCACCCAGGTAAGCCCGTTGTCATGCCGGATGAAGTGCTCGGTCACCACCGCCTTGTCGCTGCGCGCCAGGCCATTGCGGCGGAACCAGCCTTCTTTCAAATGATCGGTCGTGACCGTCAGAATGTCGCCTTCCCACTTTCCCGTCGAAAAGCCCATGGCGGTGTGCAGCGCGTACTCCGGCGGATGCGGGCGGCCGTCCATCCAGATGGTTCGTTCGGTAGCCCACGCGAAATGGTGGAGATGGATCGCGATCAGGGTTTGGCTGTTGCGGTCGAATTCTTCCCAGATCCGGATATCGGCGAATGCCGACGCGTAATCGGACGGGTGAACGCGGCATTGATACTCGGGCAACGTGATCAGCGAGGCATCCCAGGTTTCGCCGCGCAAGCGGTCGGCGGCGTTGATTGGCAGCCCCGCAAAATCGCCCAACTCCGGACCGGCCAGGCGATCGGGAAAATCTTCGTCAAGCTGATTTTGCCAGACACCGGACAAATTAATTTGAGCGAAAGCAGGCAGGCTCAAGAGCGCGCCGGCTGCGACGAGCAGCCACCGGCGCACAATTCTGTGGCGCAGAAAGAACTCCATTGCTACTCCTGATCAGGGCAGATAAATGATGGCGCTGAAAGCGCCAATTGTTTACTGTATCAGGCCAGGCGCGGTCGAGGCAGGATGTCCGCCCGGTTTTGACGGCGATTTGATCGATCTGCGGCTATTGCTTCGGGTAGCCGACCGTCTGCGCCAGGATGATCCGCTGCTCCGGGCGCAGGTGTAGGAATTTCCTAAGCGCCGGCCGGTC
>Ga0335081_10022024_pt1 | contig 10308 bp, 11 predicted proteins | sample Lox_Sample_35_FD_206713 | JGI IMG/M metagenome (GOLD analysis project Ga0335081, IMG submission 206713) | Soil microbial communities from Loxahatchee National Wildlife Refuge, Florida, United States - Lox_Sample_3.5 | ecosystem: Environmental > Terrestrial > Soil > Wetlands | place: USA...
TCACGCGGCTCGACGACGCATCCGGGTACGACGAGCATGAGCCCGAGCAGAACGAGGATTGTCCGAGCGATGGGCTTTCGTATGGCCATGATTCCTCCGGGGCGCTGCGTGATCGTCTTGGGGACAGGGCTTACAGGGTCTAAAGAAAAAGCGGTCTCAGAGGCGGTAGCGCCGTGTCAGTCCTCGCACGACCTGTATTGCCGCCGCCCCGAGACCGTCAGCAATGCGCCACTCCGCATGGGGGGGCCTGTCGCGGAGGACGCAGTTCGAATCGCCGTTGAGCGCGCCTGCATGGCCTGCTGCGCGCTTCTGGCGAGCAGTTCGTCAATTGTCAGCGGATTGAGGGGATCGAAATGAGCGATCCCGACGTCGAGCCGGATGCCCGAGCCCGGCGCAGGCACAGCGATGTGCCCCAGAATCGAATCGCGCGAGAGATACTCGACGCGGGGCGTCAGAGCGGCGAACTCACCGCCGCCGAGGCGCCCGAGTGCCTCGTGCACGCCGTAATCCGGAAAAAGATCCCGCAGTTTGTTGCCCATCTGGCGCAGCGCGATCAGCGGCATGGCTGCGGCGCCGTGCGGGCTGAGATGGATACAGATGAGGCGGTGGGGACACCGGTCCCGGACCGCCAGATCGAGCAGCCGCACGGCGCACTGGATGAAGCCGCGGCGGTTGTAGAGGCCCGTGAGCTCGTCATTCATCGTAGCCGAGCGCAGCAGTTGCACCAGGCTTTGCAGTGCGCGGTGCTGTAGCGCGATGCTCTGTGCGCGGCTCGATCCCTTGAAGCGCAACAGGTCGCCGAGCAGACGGTTGATGCCCGCATCGTCCCCGTTAGCGACGGCGGTACGCAGTTGCGCCGAGATCTCGAGCACACGGGTACGGGAGTCGTTGGTGCGCCTGAGCTGGACCACCGATGCGGCATCCACGGTCTGGGACTCCTCTCGAGACGCACATCAGGAACTGGGCGGCAGCCTATTCTCCACGCGAGCTTGGCAGCACCGGTATAACGCCCGGTTGGGCGTCGGCTCATGACCGCTGCTCTCGTCAGGGAACTCCTACGGCGACTCCGTCGCACTGCAGCACCAGCCGCGCGGTATCATCCGTGCGATGAACTCGGTCGCCCGCCAGATGCTGGTGGTCGCGTTGCTGCTTGCGACCGTCGTCGGCCTGTTCGTGGCGGCCCAGCTGGGGCAGCGGCGCCTCGAGGAGGCGAGCGCGCGGATTGCGCTGACCGCCCAACGGCAGCAGGCGCTTGCGGATGTCTGGCAACTGTTGCGCCAGGCCGAGAGCAGCCAGCGCGGCTATATCCTGGTCGGCAACGCGGAGTATCTCGCCCCCTTCCAGCAGGCCGCGGCGAGCTTTGACGGCGCGCTCAAGCGGCTCGATACGGCGTACGCCGGCGCCCGCGAGCCCACCCGTTCCGACGTGGCGCAGCTCGAGCAGCTGAGCGATGCGAAATTCGACGACATGCGCTCGAGCATCGAGGCCTTCGGCATCCGCGGCCGTGCGGCGGCCCTCGAGGTGATCCGCACCGACCTCGGCGCCTCGACCATGTCGCAGATCGACGATCTGGTGCGCAAGCTCGAGGCGCACGACAGCGCCGAGGCGGTCGCAGCCAGCCACCGCTGGCAGGCCAGCCGCTGGGGGAGTATCGCCACCACCAGCGCAGCCCTGGTCGCGAGCACCGGGCTGCTGTTGCTCCTGAGCCGCCTGACGCTGCGCCAGCTGCGCTCCAAGGAGCGCGAGACCGAGCAGCTTGCCGCGCGACAGGCCGAGCTCGAGCACTTGGTGGAGCTGCGTACCGAGGAGCTCTCGGAGCTCTCGACCCATCTGCAGTCGGTGGCCGAGCAGGAGAAGGCCGCGCTGTCGCGCGAGCTTCACGATGAGCTCGGGGGTCTGCTGGTGGCGGCGCGCATGGACCTCTCGTGGCTCGAGGAACGCATCGGCAGCGACGACCCGGAGGTGCGCAGCTACTTTCGGCGGGTACAGGAGGCGTTGCAGTCGGGCGTAGACATCAAGCGCCGGGTGATCGAGAGCCTGCGGCCGACGCTGCTCGACAACCTGGGGCTCGTGCCGGCGCTGCGCTGGCAGGTGGCCGAGGCCTGCGAGCGCGCCGGGCTCAGGCATCTCGAGCGCTACCCCGAGGAGGAGCTGCCGCTCACGCCTCAGGCCTCGATTGCCGTGTTCCGGATCGTGCAGGAGGCGCTCGCCAACGTCCTGAAGCATGCGCGCGCAACCGCCGTCGAAGTGATGGTGGAACTGGTGGAGCCCTGGTTGCTGGTACGCGTGCGCGACGACGGCGTCGGCGTGCCCCCCGAGCGGCTGCTCGCGCTGCAGGCGCACGGCCTCGCCGCCATGCGGCAGAGGGCGCGCGGACTCGGCGGTCATTGGCGCGTGCAGCGCCCCGCGTCCGGCGGCACTGAGATCGAAGTGCGCCTGCCGCTCGCGCGGGTGCTGGCACGGGAAGCGGGGGAGATTCGCCGTCGGCGCGAAGCCTGATCAGCCGGCGTGGTGCGCGCCGCCCTGAGCCGCGTAGCTGCTCAGGAGGACCGGCAGCCGGTGATAGTCGCGGGACTTATTGAGAAAGGCGTCGACGCCGAGCGTCTCAGCCTCGCGCCGATATTGCGGCAGGTCGAAGCCGGTGAGCACGATGACTTTCGGCCGTCGTGCACTCGAGCGATCGAGCGAGCGCAGCACACCGAAACCCGAGCCGTCGCGCAGGCGCAGGTCGAGAATCAGCACGTCGGGCGCCGCGTTTGCGATGCGCTCGACCGCGTCGGCCTCGGTGTCGACGGTGCCGATCAGGTCGACGCGCGGCAGACGGCGGATCAGCTCGCTGATGCGGCCGGCGAGCACGCCGGAATCCTCGACGAGCAGCACGCGCATGCAGCTGGTGTTCGACATACGAATCTCTGGCAGAAGACGGTGGGCGCCCGCAGGCGGCGTCGATGTCGAGCGTAACAACAGGCAGCGGACACCCGATGCCGGCACTCGCCATCTCGGGCTGTCAGCATTGGCTGACCGGCGCTGAGGGTGACCCCCGCTACTGCATCAGGCCGTTTCTGAGGGCGTAGGCCGTCAAGTCAGCGTTGGTGCTGAAGTTCATCTTCTCGAGGATGCGCGCCCGGTAGGTGCTCACGGTCTTTACACTGATGCATAGCTCGCGCGCGATCTCCGAGACGCTGCGCCCGACGGCGAGCTTGCACAGGATCTGGAATTCGCGCTGTGAGAGCGTCGCGTGCAGCGGCTGGTCCGCCGGCTCGTCGAGCGCGCCCACCAGCATCTCGGCGAGCGTGGCGCTCACGAAGCGCCGGCCGGCGAGCAGCGCATGGATTGCGCGCATGAAGTCCTCCGGCGCCTGATCCTTGGCGACGTAGCCGGCCGCGCCGGCGCGCAGCGCGTAGATCGCGTACTGTTTCTCCGAGAACGCGCTGATGACCAGTACGCGCGTCTTGGGGTGGCCGCTGCGGATATGCGCCAGGATGTCGATGCCGCTGCGGTCCGGCATGTTGATATCGAGCACCACGAGATCCCAGGCGCCATCGCGCAGCCGCTCGAGCGTCTCAGTGCCGCTCGCGGCCTCGCCGATGGTATCGACGGCCGAGTCGTGCTCGAGCCAGCGACGCAGACCCGCGCGCACCATCGCATGATCGTCGGCAATCAATATGCTGGCCATCCCGAAGGCTTCCCCGCGCGGCCGGTCCCCGGCATCGTTCTTGACGCGGGACGTTACCGCCTGAGCGGCGGTTCGAGCGTACGCCGAATGCCTCACATAGTGTAGGAGGAATCCCACAGGGCAGGCTGTCAAGATCCGCTTCCGGACAACCGGTTCAGGCTGAGTTTATGTCCAGCGCGCGCTCTAGCCGCTTTCCTACACGATCGGGCGGCAGATTCCTGCCGCCGCACCCGGTCGGTGCGTGCGAACGTGCCCCCGGTCGATAACACGGAGGAGGTGGATTATGAGTCACCATCTCGCGAAATGGATGGCGGCGGCGCTGCTCGTCTGGGCGCCGGCACTCTGGGCGAGCTCGTACACGGATGCGGTAAGCCTGTTCAAGAACGCGGGCGAGAGCGCCCGGTTCTTCGATAACTGTTACGGGTATGCCGTGTTCCCGACGATCGGCAAGGCCGGCCTGGTGGTCGGCGGCGCGCACGGCCGGGGACGCGTGTACGTGCACGGCATTTATGTCGGCGATACCACCGTGAATCAGCTGAGCGCGGGGTTTCAGGCCGGCGGCCAGGCGTACAGCCAGATCGTCTTCTTCGAGGATCGGCGTGCCTTCGATGAATTCACCAAGGGCAACTTCGAGTTCGGGGCGGATTTCGACGCCGTCGCGATTACGGCGGCAGCCGGCGGCAGTGTGGGCACTGCCGGTGGAGTCAGCGCTGAGGCGAGCGGCGGCATGAAGGACGCGCTCACCGCCGGCCGGTACTACAAAGGGCTCGCGGTCTTCACCATCGTCAAGGGTGGGGCCATGTACCAGGCGACGGTGGCCGGACAGAAGTTCAGCTACACGCCGAAGGTCTGAAGTTGGCACCGCCTGAGGTCAGTCGTGCTCGAGACCGGCCGCGGCCCGTTGGCTACGCTCGCGAATCCGGGCGCTCCCCAGTTTCTCCGCCCATGCACCGAAGTGTTCGGTGGGCCCGCGCCAGCGAAGGCTCTCGGTGTCGGCGAATAGGACGGCGTCGGTTTTCAGGGTCGCGAGCTTCTTGAAGAGGAGGGCGAGGTCGCGCCTCTCACCGAGGACCTCGGGCGGGAAACTCTCGAGCGCGCCGTATCTGCCTATGAGCCGCGCTGCAGTCACCCGTCCGATGCCAGGGAGTCCCGGATAGCCGTCGGCCGAGTCTCCCACGAGCGCCAGGAAGTCCGGGATCCGCTCGGGATCCACCCCGAACTTCGCGCGTACCCCGGCGGCGTCGCGGATCTCCTTCGTCCTGCGGTCGACCTGGACCACCCGGTCACCGTCGACGCATTGAGCCAGGTCCTTGTCCGGGGTCCAGATCGAGACCTTCTGCACGCGGGTATCGGCGGCGGCAAGGCGTGCGGCGGAGGCCAGGCCGTCGTCCGCCTCGAGCTCCGTCATGGGCCACACGGCGACTCCCATCGCGGCGAGTGCCTCCTCCAGCGGATGAAACTGCGCAAGCAGGGCGGGCTCGACGCCGTCGCCGGTCTTGTAGCCCGGCCAGAGGTCATTGCGGAAGGATTCGATGACGTGGTCGGTCGCGACGCCCAGGTGCGTCGCGCCTTCCTCGATCATCGCCAGCACGGTATTCAGCACCCCGACGGCCGCGCCGAACGGTGGCTCGTCTCCCTTCGCGAAGCGGCGCAGACCGTAGAAGTGACGAAACAGCTCGTAGCTACCATCGATGAGATGGACGATCACGAGCGGGGAGGCTACCTCGGGGCGCTGAGGCGCGGCCACTCCCGGCAGCACGGCCCCCGCGGGCGTTCCTTCTGAGCCTCCCGGGGCTTGGGGCGCTCGCGGGGAGCTGCCGGAAGCTGCGCGCCGCGCGGCGCGCGGTCGCTAGCAGCCGCTACGGCCAACGTTCGCCGCCGCTGGAGAGCGAGGACCGCGAGATAACCGGCGAGAAAGACCAGGGTAGCGCTGACATCAAAGAGGAGGAACTGCACGACACCACCTCCATTTACCTGCGGCCATCCAAGTCTAGTGTCCGACGCCATGAGGGTCGGCTTCCCGGCGAGGGATCGCGGGCCTGAAATTAGGAGGGAGAGAGCCTCCTCAATTGGAGAGAGCAAATTCCGCTACAGTGGGCGGAAAAAATGGGGGCCGGTACCGCCCGATGTCCAGGTCCATCCTCTTCCTGATCGCGCTCATCGCGCTTCCCGTGGCGCTGATCGCCTTCGTTCTCTCAGGCCGGCGGCCCCGCCGCGAAGAAGAGCAAGCCCCGGTCCCGGCTCCTGCCCCCGTGCCCCCGATCCAGCCTGAGGCGCCGGCGAGCGCAGCCCCACCGGCGCCCGAAGTCGCCTCGCGATTGCACGAGCTGGCCTTCGGGGTTCCGCCGCGACCGCCATCGGACGAGCCGGCGCACCGGGAAGTAGTGGCGGCGGTGGATCTTCTGCTGTCGGGGCCGGTGCTGAAGCCCGAGTACGCGCCCCGGCGTCCGCTGCACCTGCCGAAGCTCGTGCAGGCGGTGAACGACGAGAATGTCTCGCGGCGCGAGCTCGCCGTGCTGATCGCTCAGGATCCGGCGCTGGCGGGGAACCTGCTGCGGCTGGCCAACAGCGCCTTCTACCGCGTGAATTCCCAGCCGGTCGAGAGCATCGATCGTGCGGTGACGCTGCTTGGAACCTCCGGCATCCGCTTACTTGTGGCCGCCGCGCTCCTGCAGCCCGTGTTCAGAACCGCATCCGGGGAGTTTCGGCGCTTTCCGGACATCACCTGGGAGCACACGCAGTACGCGGCGAGCGCCGCCGAAGCCTACGCGGCGATCCTCGCCGACGAGGATCCATTCGCGGCGCAACTGCTGGTGCTGCTCTACGGGCTCGGAACCATCCTGGTATTCCGTGCAGCGATGGATGAATACGCCCGGCACGGGGTGCCGGCCGACGCGGCCGCGGTGGCGGCCCTCATCGAGGCGTACGCCGCGCACGTCGCGAGCCGCGTCGCGCACGACTGGGAGCTCTCGAGCCGTATCCTCACGGCCCTCGAGGATCAGTCCGATTACATGCGGTCCGGGAACGCCACGGCCTTGGGTAAATCGCTGCGCTTCGGCCGCTGCTGCGGCGCCGTCGCGGTGCTGCGGCACGCGGAGCTCGTCGATGACGATGGCGGGAAGGCGGCGCTCGCCGCCTCCGGGTTCGGAGGCCCGGACTGCGAGCGGATCTGGGCGCGGCTCGCCAAACAGGTTGCCGCGCAAGGACCTCCGGGAAAGGCCTGATGCCATGTCGAGCACTCACGGACAGCTCCTGTCACATCCCACGATCGAGGTCGACTGGCTCGGTGCGAGCGAGTTCGAGGCGCACCGCGCCGGCGGACCGAAGATCCACATCGACGGGGATTCGAAGGCCGCGCCGAGCCCGTTCGACACGCTGCTCGCCGCCATTGCGACCTGCGCGGCGACCGACGTGGTCTCGATTCTCGCCAAGCAACGCACGCCCGTTGAGGCGTTGCGTGTGGCGGTCGAGTCGCAGCGGGCCGACGCGACGCCGCGGCGCCTTGCCTCGGTGGTACTGCACTTCTCGATCGTGGCGCCCGGCACCACGCGGGCTAAGGCCGGGCGGGCGATCGAGCTCTCGGTGACCAGGTACTGCAGCGTGCGCTCGTCGCTCCTCGGCGAGATCCCGGTCACCTGGACGGTGGCACTCGAGGACTGAGCGCGTTAGGTGGCGAAGCAAAGTGACCAGAAGCGGGAGACAGAATGCTCGGAGGGGACCGATTTCACTGTGCCTCCCGCCCCTGGTCTATCCGAATCAACAACCCCTGAGTGATCCAACAACACTCGGTCAGAGATATTGCAACGCGCGTGCCAGGCTGCATTGAGCGAGCTCACTCGCGCGCAGTCAGAGACTTAGCACGCGCGCCCAATCCATCCCAGGACCCAGGAGCCGCTGAGGCGCCCGATCCGAGTGCGTCCCGCCCATGCCCGCACGGGGTTGGTGCACTGCGCCTCGACGTTGAAGCGCTGACGGGACAATTTGTTATGCGTAGCGTGACCCGCTGCCGTCAACGCGTGCCCAGGCGTCTCGTTCCTTCAGCGAGTAGCGCGCTGGTAGCGCGCGCTGATTTTGTCAAACGATACGAGGATTGACCATGAAGATCGGGTTGTTGCCACTCGCCTGCCTCGGCTTTCTCAGCATGACCGCGCAGGCCGGGGATGCGCCCGCCGCGCCGCCCCCGGGGCAGGCCGTGCGCGCCGCATGCGCGGCGGATTTCAAGAGATTCTGCTCGGAGGTCCAGCCGGGTGGAGGCCGCATCCGTGCCTGCATCGCGCAGCATCGGGACGAGCTGTCGGACGGCTGTCGCGACGCCCTGCAGCGCTCGCGCGCGCACCGGCTGCCACCGCGCAATCCGGGCGGGCAGGGTGCTTCTGACCAGCCCGCGACCGCGCCCAAGCCGCAGCAGTAGTCGGGCTGGCTCAGGCGGGCGGGGCTCTGGTGGTCGTCGTGTCTCGCTGAAGCATTCGGCTCTATCGAAGCAGCCGCGCCGCGGCTAGAGTCGGACACCGATGAACGAGGCGGTGTTCGCAGGTGTCGAGACGGGGGGCACCAGGATCCGGGCGCGGGTCGTGGATGCCGGCGGTCACATTCTCGCCGACGGCCGCTGGCCGACGACCACTCCGGAAGCGGCTCTCGCCGAGGTCGTCGCCTTCCTTACCACCGCCATCCCGGCCGAACGATCGCTCGGCGCGATCGGCATCGCTGCCTTTGGACCGCTGGTGCGCGATGAGCTGTCGCGCGATTACGGCCGCGTGCTCAATACTCCCAAGCCCGGCTGGAGCGGATCGAATCTGCGCGCCGGGCTCGCCCGACAGTTCGGCGTGCCGGTCGTGATCGATACCGACGTCAACGCGGCCGCCTGCGCCGAGTGGCAGCGCGGCGCTGGGCGAGGCCTCCGCTGCCTCGCCTATGTCACGGTCGGTACCGGCATCGGCGGTGGCCTCGTCGTCGAGGGACGCCCGCTGGTGGGAGCACTGCATCCCGAGATCGGCCACATCCGGCTCGCGCGCCGGGAGCGCGACCGTGCGCCGAGTGTCTGTCCCTTTCACGAGAACTGTGTCGAGGGACTCGCCTCGGGGCCCGCCATCAGGCAACGGCTCGAGGCGAACGGTGCGCTCGCCGATGAGCCAGCGGTCCTCGAGCTGGTGGCTGACTACCTCGGTGATCTCGCCGCGACGCTCGTACTCTCCTGGTCACCCGAACGCATCGTCTGGGGCGGAGGCGTCATGGCAACGCCCGATCTGCTCGGGCGTCTGCGCCGCGCCCTCGACAGAGCACTCGCCGGATATGGAGTGGGCGAGGCCGCGCTCGCGGCGGATTTCTGCGTGCGCGCGGAGTTGGCAGATTCGGGCCTGGAAGGCGCTCTGTCGATGGCGCGGGCGTCCTTCCCGCGTTGAAGGCGAGCCTGCACGCGCCGCTTTCTGTCAACCGTTTCCTACAAGACCTCTCGGTGGGCACCGACAGTTCCCGTGCGTCGGATCGAGGCACTGTTCGGCGCCACGGCTCTTGGGCGCGCGCGAAGTCTCCGTGGAGCGGCGGCGATCGTTGATTCAGTAGCGTCGCCAGGGAGAGGCAGTGAGTTCTGTACCCGAGCGGGCGAGCGTTCTGGCAGTCGATGACGACCGGCACAACCTGACAGCCCTGCAGGGACTGTTGAGCGATATGCCTCTTCGGGTAGTGACCGCGACGTCGGGCGAGGAGGCGCTGCGCTGCGTGTTGAAGCAGGAGTTTGCCGTCATCCTCCTGGATGTGAGTATGTCCGGCATGGATGGCTTCGCGGTCGCGCGGCTTATCCGTGAGCGTGACCGCTCCCGCCACACGCCGATCATCTTCCTCACCGGCGCCTGCGAGGACAGCCGCTCTCTGTCGCGCGGCTATGAGGCTGGCGCCGTGGACTACATCGTCAAGCCGCCCCAGCCGGAGATCCTGAAGGCCAGGATCTCGGTCTTCGTCGATCTTTACAGCAAGAACGCCGCGCTGATGCAGGAGATCAGGGAGCGTAGCGTGGCCGAGGCACGTCTCAAGGCATCGGAGGAGAGTCTGCGGGCGCTGGCCGCGCACCTGCAGTCGGTACGCGAGGAGGAATGGACGCGGATCGCGCGGGAGTTGCACGATCGGCTGGGCCAGGAGCTCACGGCTCTCAAGATGGACTTGAGCTGGATTGCGGGCCGGCTGCCGGCCGACGCGGGACCGTTGCTCGCGCGGCTGCAGTCGATGTCGGGCCTGATCGATATCACCATGGAATCAGTGCGGCAGATCGTCTCGCGGCTGCGGGCGGACATCGTTGATCAGCTCGGACTGACGGCGGCGCTCGCCTGGCAGGCCGACGAGTTCCAGCGGCGCAGCGGCATTCGCTGCCACGTGACACTGCCGGCCGCGGCCGTGCAGCTCGACCGCCCGCGCTCCACGGCGCTGTTCAGGATCTGCCAGGAGCTGTTGACGTATGTTGCACGCCACTCCGATGCCACCCGCGTCGAAGTGGCGCTGCGGCCCGAGGGTAGGCGAGTGATGCTGGCCGTCGAGGACAACGGCCGCGGGATCGATGGGGAGGCCGCGGCGAGCCCGAAGTCGCCGGGTCTGATGGGAGTACGCGCGCGCCTCCTGCCGTTCGGCGGGCAGGTCGACGTCAA
>Ga0335081_10022026_pt1 | contig 10308 bp, 10 predicted proteins | sample Lox_Sample_35_FD_206713 | JGI IMG/M metagenome (GOLD analysis project Ga0335081, IMG submission 206713) | Soil microbial communities from Loxahatchee National Wildlife Refuge, Florida, United States - Lox_Sample_3.5 | ecosystem: Environmental > Terrestrial > Soil > Wetlands | place: USA...
ATCAACAAATCTGCTCTAGTGTGCTGAACGGTCCACGTTCTCAAGCGGCGCGATGGATTCCCGGCAGGCCCGGCGGCCGTTTTCTATCGCCGTGTCCGTTGCACGCAGGCTCGCAGCGATGCGCCAAAGGTTGAGTTGTTCGCGCGTCAGATGGGCACGCTGAGCGGCGGTCTCTTCGGCCAATGCTTGATCGAATGGCATTCGTATTTTCTCGCCCGGCCGCTCAATCTTCCAGGACGGCGCGGAGCCGGTCGCGCACTCGCACCAGCAGCGACCGGCTATTCAGATAGGTGGTGAGCAGCGCAACCGCGTCGGCCGTATCGCGGCCCTGGGCCTCACGCTTTTTGATCGAGGCACGCTGGCGCCGAATAACGTCGTCGCCCGTGGCGAGATGGCGCTCGGCTTCCCCCGCGTGTCGCCGCGCCATCTCGGAATCTTCGGCAATTCGTAGCCGCGGCATCTGCATGGTCGAGCATTATACGCCCTCAAGGGCGGCGATGCGCCGCCTTAATCGAACGGGCCTACCATTCGTTACGTTCGGCCTGTTCTGCCATAAGCCGCCAATGGCGCGCGATATTGAGCCAGGACGTCTTTGCGTCGTCCCCGCTCGCCTCTCGGGCTTTTTGCTCGGCTTCTTTCGCCCGGCGCTGGTAGTCTTGCGATTTATCAGGCATCCCCGTCTGCATTAACGCGGCATAAAAATCGCGCAACCCCCGCTTCATTAATTCTCTGTCACATTGCCGACAATAGATGAAAACGGAAACGACCGTTGCCAAAAAGGCGCACTCCTGACCGCCAGAGGGGCCGGCCAAAAAGGCGACCGGAAGGGCCCGCTATGGAGTTCCATTGTCAGGCAGCGGCAGATTGCGTTCTTTGGCGCGCTGCGTGGCAAGCTTACGATAGGCCTGCGCCTGCTTCTCGAGATCGGCCCTTAGTTTCGGGTCTTTCTCGCTGGCCGCCAAGCTGCTCAAGCGAACGGCATTCTCCAAGTAGCGCAGAACCAAATCCATAACGCGCCTTCATCGCGGGAGGTCGAGTTACGAAACTTAGTATGGGTCAACGTTCCTGGCCACGGAACCGGCGCTACACAATGATGCGATTTGTTTGCAATGCACAAGGCGTGCCGGCCGCTTGTCCCATTGGCGCGGCGTTTGCATGACTGCACCCCCTTGCATCGCAGGCCGGCGCGCAATTGGCCTTTCACGTCGGTATCCGACCGTTCGTTGTGATTGTTTTTTTGCCGACGGCGGTAAAGAGTTACGGCTGCTGCCATGCCAGGCAAGACTCGTAGCCGACATTGCGCGGTCAATTTTCAGGGATCAAAGGCCTGGCGCCAGCTCACGCCGCGCTCGCCTGCCCCGCCTCCTCCGCGGGCGCCGCCGCCGGCAGCGGATCGATCGCCTCGACCAGCTGCAGGAAGGCGCTGCCCGGCAGCGGCGGCGAAAACACATAGCCCTGCGCCGAGCGCACGCCGAGCTCGCGCAGGTGCATCACCTGCTCGAAGGTCTCCACGCCCTCCGCCACCACGTCCATGCGCATGTTGTGCGCCAGATCGATCAGCGTCTCGACAATGGTGGTGGAGTTGCGGTCGGTGCCGATGGCGTCGACGAACATCTTGTCGATCTTGATGATGTCGACACCGAGCTTGAGCATGTAGGACAACCCGTTGTGGCCGGTGCCGACGTCGTCGATGGCGATGCGCACGCCGAGCCCCTGCAGCGCGGCGATGATCTGCCGCGCCTCGGTGAAATTCTCGATCGGGTCGCGCTCGGTCACTTCCAGCACCACCTGCGCGAGCTTGACCTTCGATGACGAAAAGATTCTGCGGACGTCCTTGACGATCGTGTCGTCGCCGAACAGCTTGCCGGCGAAATTGAACGAGACTTTCATGGCGGGGCGGCGGCCGAGCGCCTCGCCCGCCTCCTTGCAGACGCGCCGCATCAGGTCGCGCGTCATGTCGCGGATGAGCCCGCTCGATTCGGCGAGCGGTATGAAGGCGCCCGGCAAGACCAGCGTGCCGTCCGGCTTCTTCCAACGCACCAGCACCTCGGCGCCGCGCAATTGGCCGGAGCGGATGTCGACGATCGGTTGGTAATAGGGCACGAATTCGCCGGCCTCGAGCGCGCGTTCGATCTCGTCCACCGGGTTGCCCGGATTGCGGCGATTCAGAATGATGGCGAAGATGCCGAAAATGACGACGATGCCGGCGCTCGCCATCAGGCCGAGCCACTTCAGATCGGCCTTGTCGGCGGGGACGGCGCCGCGCGGGGTCACGATGTCGGCGCGGAAGCCGAATTTGCCGGAGCTCGACTGCGCGGCATAATTCTCGCCGGCTTGCAGTTGCGAGCGGCGGCCGACCTCGCCGATCGTGGTGCCCGCCTGCGTGGTGATGCGGGCATAGCCTTTGAACGGGCCGCCCTGGGTCGCGACCTGCGGCAGGAACAGGGTCGCGGGCACCAGCGCCGCAATCTCGGTCGGGCCGGCGCCGACCTTGCGCCGCAGCCGGACCAGATGGCGGCCGTCGGCCAGCTGCATGGTGTCGATGAAATAGCCGTCGGCGCCGGACAGCCGCTCGGTGGCGGTCAGGCTGCGCTCGCCGAGCGGCACGCCGAGCTCGCTGCACAGCGTCTGCCCGTCGAAGCCGATGATCTCGATGTCCTTGACCGGTATCGTGATGAACACGGCGCGCCGCATGGCCGCGATCTGGCTCGGCTGGCAGCCGTTGACGCCTTGCGCTGCGAGTGCATCGAGCGCATCGATTGCATCGTCTACACGCGCCTCCGCCAGACCCACCGCCCGCATGGCCGACGTCTCGGCTTCCTGCTGGCCTTGCCGATTGATCACCTTGCCGAGCCAGACGTCGAACGCGACAAAAGGCACGCCGGCGAGGAGCACACCGGCGGCGATCGCAATAACGTTCCGGCGCGTGAACGCGCCCAAAAACCAACCCATCCGTCCGCCGGCCAGGCCCCTCCCGGTGTTTTGGTAGTGAGCCATGCCGCCGTAAAGGCCTGATTAAGCAAAAGGCGGGCTAAGGCCGGCGGACGGTGCGCGCGTCGCTATGGTTAGCAAGCGGTAAACCCGCGTGTTTGAAGGAGCCGCGAGAGAAAGACGGAGTATTGGGCCGGCGTGGGCGGCGTACCAACGCGCGTATCGGGGCGGCGTCCCAGCCCTAGGGCACAGTGCTGTCACGCAATACGGCTAGCAATTCCCGCCCGGAGGGCATTGGGCGCCCCCTTACCGCAAGCTAGACTGCGGCCAAGCCGGCGAGGTAACGGGCGCGGGCGCGAAGCCCAATCCAAAGCCCTCCATCGGCCGGCTCATGACAGGGAGGGATATCCATGAAGCTTTACATGCATCCGGTTTCCATGACCTCGCGCCCGGTGCGGCTGTTCGTCGCCGACAACAATATCCCGATGGACGAGGAAGTGGTCGACCTTTTCACCGGCGCGCATTTGCAGCCGCCCTACGCCAATATCAATCCGAATTGCCTGGTGCCGATGCTGGAAGACGGCGACATGAGGCTGACCGAGAGCTCAGCCATCCTGAAATATCTCGCCGACAAGATCGGCTCGCCCGCCTATCCGAAGGACCTGAAGCAGCGCGCCAAGGTCAACGAGATCATGGATTGGATCAACACCAATTTCTATCGCGAATGGGCTTACAATCTCTGCTATCCGCAACTGTTCCCGCACCTCAAGCGGCGCAGCGACGAGGCGCAGGCCGCCACGCTCGAGTTCGGCAAGGAGAACGCCAAGCGCTGGCTCAAAGTGCTCAACGACCATTGGATCGGGCCGAAGAACAACTATCTCTGCGGCGACAAGATCACCATCGCCGACTATTTCGGCGCGTGTCTGGTCACTTTGGGCGAGGTGATCGGCGTCGATTTTGCACCCTATCCGAACGTGAAGCGCTGGCTCGACACCATGAAGAAGCAGCCGAACTGGGACAAGGTCAACGAGGTTTTCTACGGCCTGGTGCAGTCGGTGAAGGGTCAGCAATTCGTGACGTTGGCCTGATCGGCAAGTCGGGGCGGGGGCATGACGTGAAAGGGGTAACCGCATGAGCTTCTTCCCCGGCAAGGACCCGCAAGCCGGCGACGTCTATGCCTGCGAAGCCATTGCCCAGGTAATCGTGCCGCGCACGGTCGATCTGGGCGACTTCGCCGTGCGCCGGGCCCTGCCCTCGGCACGCACGCGCATGATCGGCCCCTTCATCTTCTTCGATCATTTCGGGCCGGCGGAATTCAAAGCCGGCAACGGGCTCGACGTACGGCCGCACCCGCATATCGGCCTCGCCACCGTCACCTATCTGTTCGACGGCGAGATCATGCACCGCGACTCACTCGGTACCGCCGCCGCCATCAAGCCGGGTGAGGTCAACTGGATGACGGCCGGGCGCGGCATCGTGCATTCCGAACGCACCGGCGCCGAACTGCGCAAGACCGGCAGCCCGATCCACGGCCTGCAGATGTGGGTGGGGCTGCCTGCGGCCAAAGAAGAAATGGATGCCGGCTTCGCCCATCACGAGACGGCCGAGTTTCCGATGGTGCAGGAAAACGGCAAGAGCGTGCGCGTCGTGGTCGGCTCGCTCTACGGCGCCTCATCGCCGGTGCCGACGGTGCACGAGACCGTGTTCGGCGATGTGCATCTTAAAGTGGGCGCAACGCTTCCGCTCGAGGCCGACCACGAGGAGCGCGGCGTCTATGTGATCGACGGTGTCATCGACATCGCCGGCGACAAATTCGAAAAGGGCCAGCTCCTGGTGTTCAAGCCGGGCGACAAGGTGACGATCGCGGCGGCAACCGACGCGCATTTCGTCATCGTCGGCGGCGCACCGATGGACGGCCCGCGCCACATCTGGTGGAATTTCGTCTCCTCGCGCAAGGAGCGCATCGAGGAGGCCAAGGCCGAATGGAAGGCCGGCCATTTCGGCAAGGTGCCGGGCGACGAAATCGAGTTCATCCCGCTGCCGGAAAACTAACGACCGGTCTTTCGTCAGCGGCACTCGACTTCAGGCATTGAAATGAGCATCAAATGATGCTAGTTTTGATGTTCACCGGCTTGGAAGCCCGTAATCCTATGCGCACCACCGTTGCTCTCGACGATGAATTGCTGGCGAAGGCCCGCGAATTCACCGGCGTGAACGAGAAGTCCGCGCTGCTCAATCGCGCCCTCAAGGTGCTGGTCGAGCGCGAGGCGGCGCGGCGTTTGGCGCGGCTGGGGGGCGGCCAGCGCGGTTTTGCCGCCGCCCGGCGCCGTCGGCCGAAATCGACGTGATCCTGGTCGATACTTCGGTGTGGGCGCGTCACATCGACCGGGGACTCGACGCCCTATCGGTCCTGCTCGAAGCCGGCGAAGTGTCGTCTCACCCATTTATTGTCGGCGAAATTGCGCTGGGCAATCTTCGTCGCCGTGACGCCGTATTGGCCGATCTTCGGCTTTTGCACCAGACCGCCGTCGCAACCCACGAAGAAGTTATGGATATGGTAGAGCGCGACAAGCTGTTCGGCCGCGGCATCGGATACGTCGACGCCCATCTGCTTGCTGCGGCGCGTTTGACCGAGGACACTCAATTATGGACGCACGACAAGAAACTCGCCGCTGTTGCCGCGCGGCTTGGTATCGCCTATCAGCCGCAGAGTTGATCGCGCAGCTGTTTACAACACCCTCGGAATCCCGAGCTGCTCGACCTCCTTGAGCACCGCGGCCGCGTTCTGGTGACCGGCGCCGAAATGACTCTTCGGGTCGGTCAGCGGCACCGTGTGCACGCCCGGCAGCCGGTAATATTTGTCGTGCACCAGGCAGCGGCTGCGGATGAGCGGCCATAGCATGAGGCCGAGCATGCGCTGATCGTGGCCGTATTTGGCGGTCGGGCCGTGCACGAAATAGCGCCGCATCAGTTCGACGATATCGATGCCGCAGTCGGTGCGGCCCGCCCACAGGCAGCCGATCATCAGCTCGTTGTGCAGCACGTGATCGCGCACGACGTGGAACGGATAGCCGCTGTCGATCCATTGCTTGACCAGCGCGGCCTCCGCCGCCGATAGCCGGGCGTCGCAATCGCGCACCAGGAAGCGCTCGACAGTCGGGTCGTTCATCACCAGGAAGCGCTGGAACAGGCCGACACCGGGATATTCTTCCTCTATGCTGCGCACATCGGCACCGTTCTCCTTTAGGAAAGTGACGCAGCCGCGCGGCACGGCGGCGTCGACATAGAAGCGGCAGGTCCAGCCCGGATAGACGGTTCGGGCAAGCAGCAGGTTGATCATGGCGCCATAACTGTAGAACGGCGCCGGACCCCAGAGCGAGAACGAGATGACTTTGCGACCGGTGCGGCCGCTCGGCTCGTGCACGGCCATCGCCGGCGCATTGCGGCAGGCCTCGGCGTCGCGCAGGTCGAGCCCGCGCTGACCGTAGCGGATCGCCTCCTCGATGCGTCCGCTATAGAAATGGCCGACCTTGAGCACGTCGAGAATCTGCAGATCCTCGCCATGGCGCTCGACGTATTGCAGGGCCTGCGCTATCGCTTCGTCGTAAAGCTTCATGTTGGAGAGCGTGACGGCCACGTTCCTGCGCAAGCGCGCCACCTGCGGCTGCCGTGCGGTTAGTTCCTCGGCCAGCACCAAGGCGGGCTGCCAATTGCGACTCTGAAAGAACGCATCAAACAACAGCTCTTTGGCGACGAGGTCGTCCGGCTGGGTCACGAGGATAGCGCACAGCCTGGCGATCGCCGTCTCGTTCCTGCCGGCGCGCAGCAGAACGCGGATATCCTCGTGCGGCAGAATGCTCGGAGTGGAAACGGTGCCGCTGACAGCCTCGGGCATTATTCCCGCCGCTATTTCTTCGGCAGATCGAGCCGGATGTGCAGCTCCTTGAGCTGCTTCGGGGTCGGCTCGGAGGGCGCGCCCATCATCAGATCTTCCGCGCGCTGGTTCATCGGGAACAGCACCACCTCGCGCAGGTTTTCTTCGCCCGCCAGAAGCATGACGATGCGGTCGATGCCGGGCGCGATGCCGCCGTGCGGCGGCGCGCCGAGCGAGAGCGCGTGCAGCATGCCGCCGAACTTCTTCTCCAGCACGTCCTCGCCGTAACCGGCGATGGCGAAGGCCTTCTTCATCACCTCGGGGCGATGGTTACGAATGGCGCCGGAGGACAATTCGATGCCGTTGCAGACGATGTCGTATTGGATCGCACGGATCGCCAGCAGCTTCTCGTGATCGCCGGGATCGAGCGCCAGGAATTCCTCGACCGCCATGTTCGGCATGGAGAACGGGTTGTGCGAGAAGTCGATCTTCTTCTCCTCATCGTTCCACTCGTACATCGGGAAATCGACGATCCAGCAGAATTCGAAGCAGACCTGCGCGATCAGGCCGAGTTCCTCGGCCACCTTGGTGCGCGCGGGGCCGGCGAACTTGACGAAGCTCTTCGGATTACCGGCGACGAAGAACGCCGCGTCGCCGACGCCGAGGCCCAGTTGATCGGCAATCTGTTTGGTACGTTCGGGCCCGATATTCTTGGCGAGCGGACCGGCGCCGCTCTCCTCGCCCTCGCGCCAGAAGATATAGCCTAAGCCCGGCTGGCCTTCGCCCTGCGCCCAGGAGTTCATGCGATCGCAGAAGGCGCGGTTGCCGCCGCCGGGTGCTGGGATAGCCCAGACAGCATTCTTGGGGTCCGCGGCGAGGATGTTGGCGAAGATCTTGAAGCCGGAGCCGCGGAAGGCTTCGCTCACGTCCTGCATCACAATCGGATTGCGCAGGTCCGGCTTATCGGTACCGTATTTCGAAAGCGCCTCGGCGTAAGGAATAAGCGGGAATTTTGGCGTCACCGTCTTGTCGCCGGAGAATTCCTCGAACACGCCGCGGATCACCGGCTCGACCGCGTCGAACACGTCCTGCTGGGTGACGAAACTCATCTCGAGGTCGAGTTGATAGAACTCGCCCGGCGAGCGATCGGCGCGCGCGTCCTCGTCGCGGAAGCAGGGCGCGATCTGGAAATAGCGGTCGAAGCCCGCCACCATGATCAGCTGCTTGAACTGCTGCGGCGCCTGCGGCAGCGCGTAGAACTTGCCCGGATGCAGGCGCGACGGCACCAGATAGTCGCGCGCGCCTTCCGGCGAGGAGGCGGTCAGGATCGGGGTCTGAAATTCGAAGAAGCCCGCCTCCTTCATGCGGCGGCGGATCGAATCGATCACGCGTCCACGCAGCATGATGTTGGCATGTAGCTTTTCGCGGCGCAGATCGAGGAAGCGGTATTTGAGCCTGATCTCTTCCGGATAGTCCTGCTCGCCGAACACCGGCATGGGCAGTTCGGCGGCGGCGCCCAGCACCTCGATCTCGTCGATATAGACCTCGACCTGGCCGGTGGGCAGCTCGGGATTGACGGTGCCCTCGGGGCGCTGACGCACCTTGCCGTCGATGCGCACCACCCATTCCGCGCGCAGCGTTTCGGCGAGCTTGAAGGCCTTGCTGTCCGGGTCGGCCACCACCTGGGTGATGCCGTAATGGTCGCGCAGGTCGATGAACAGCACGCCGCCATGATCGCGGATGCGGTGGCACCAGCCGGACAGCCGCACGGTCTGACCGATGTCGCTTGCGCGGAGCGCGCCGCAGGTGTGTGAGCGATAGCGATGCATGAGGCGGAAGCGGTTCCTGGGAGCGATTCTGTCGGGGATGAGGCGCGCGAAAGACGCATGGGGTTCGCGCTTTGTCAAGGCAAGCGGGCGGCTCGACAGGTGCGGCCCAATCTGCACACTACGGCGTGGTACCCATGCCGAAATCCAAGCGCCCGAACAAGCCAAAGCCCGCTTTGACCGAGATGTCCACGGCCGAAGCGACAGTCGCGACCATGCTCGCGCATGGCATCGATACCGTCTATGCGCTGCCCGGGGTGCACAACGATCACCTGTTCGACGCCTTCCAGCGCGCGGGCGAGGCGATCCGCGTCGTGCACACTCGGCACGAGCAGGGCGCGGCCTATATGGCGCTGGGGGCGGCGCTCGCCACCGCCAAGCCGCAGGCCTATGCGGTGGTGCCGGGACCGGGCCTGCTCAACTCGGGCGCGGCGCTGCTTACCGCCTACAGCATGAACGCGCCGGTGCTGGCGCTGATCGGGCAGATTGCGCATGACGCAATCGGCCGCGGGCTCGGCCATCTGCACGAGATCCGCGACCAGGCCGGCATCATCGCCCGGCTGGTCGATCATTCGGCGCGCATCGATGGTCCGGCGGAGGCGCCGACGAAAGTCGCCCAGGCGATCCGCTCCATGCGCGAAGGCCGCCCCGGCCCGGCCGCACTCGAATGCGCCATCGACGTGTGGGGCAAGCGCGGGAAAGTCGCCGCGGCTGAGGCGCCCTTGCCGCCGCGCAACGCCAAGATCGACGAGGATGCGTTACGCGCCGCGGCCAGGCTGCTGGCCAAGGCCAAGCGCGTGCTGATCATTTGCGGCGGCGGCGCACAGGACGCCTCGCCCGAAGTCACGTTGCTGTCGAGCATGCTGCAGGCGCCGGTACTCGGCTATCGGCGCGGGCGCGGCGTGCTCTCTTCACGCGACCCGTTCAGCGTCACGCTGCCGCTCGGCCGCGACTTGTGGAGCGAGGCCGACGCCGTGCTCGGCATCGGCACCCGCATGTTCTATCCGCTGACGCACTGGGGAACCGACCGCGCGCTGCAGATCGTGCGCGTCGACGCCGACCGCGCCGAGCCTGCGCGGCTGCACAAGCCCAAGGTCGCGCTGAACGGCGACGCCGCGCCCGTGCTGCGGCGTCTGATCGACGCGCTCGCTTTGGTCAATCCGCGCCGCGCCGCGCGCCAAGCGGAGATGCAGGAGGGGCAAGCCAAATGGCGCGCGCGGCTTGCGGCAAAGATCGCGCCGCAGATCGCCTATCTCGAGGCGATTCGCGCCGAGCTGCCCGAGGACGGCATTTTTGTCGACGAAGTGACGCAAATCGGCTTTGCCGCCCGCATCGCCATGCCGGTCTACAACCCGCGCACCTTTCTCTCGCCCGGCTACCAGGACAATCTCGGCTGGGGCTACGCCACCGCGCTCGGCGCGCAAGCGGCGCGCCACGACGTGCCGGTGCTCTCGATCAACGGCGACGGCGGCTTCCTCTACACCGGCAACGAGCTGGCCACCGCCATGCGACACCGCATCCCGCTGGTGGCGGTCGTGTTCCGGGACGATTCCTATGGCAACGTCCGCCGCATCCAAGAGGAGCGCTTCGGCAACAGGCTGATCGCCTGCGACCTGAGCAATCCGGATTTCGTCAAATATGCCGAAAGTTTCGGCGCCGCCGGCCGGCGCGCGCGCG
>Ga0335081_10022027_pt1 | contig 10308 bp, 8 predicted proteins | sample Lox_Sample_35_FD_206713 | JGI IMG/M metagenome (GOLD analysis project Ga0335081, IMG submission 206713) | Soil microbial communities from Loxahatchee National Wildlife Refuge, Florida, United States - Lox_Sample_3.5 | ecosystem: Environmental > Terrestrial > Soil > Wetlands | place: USA: Florida...
CGGATCTTCGCAAACTCGTCTTCGGTGATAAGCGAATCCTGCACTTTGACAATCTCGTTCTCGACATCGTCCTCCACTTCATTCGGAGCCTTGCCGAAGTTGTCCACGGCAAAGAGAAGAAAAATGGAAGGGTCCTCTAGATCGAGCGGGAAGGTCTGGACGACCAATGCCAGCTTGTCCTTATCGACGAGTTTCTTGGGGAGCCGCGAACTTTCCCCGCCAGACAAGAGCGTTGTCAACATCGAAAGCGCGTAGTAGTCTTTGGTTCCCTGCGCAGGCATGTGATACGCCTCGATGACCGCGGGAAGCTGGATATTGTCGTAGACCGTGTCCCGCACCTCGACCGTTTGCGGAGGCTCGACGATGTTGGGACGATAGATCGGTTCGGTCCCTTTCGGAATATCGCCGTAATACTTCTCCACAAGCTGCTTCGTCTTGGCAATATCAATATCGCCGGCAATGGAAAGACACGCGTTGTTCGGGACGTAAAAAGTCTTGTAGAACTGTCGGAATTCGTCGTACGTGGCTTGGTCGATATATTGTACCGATCCGATGGGCGTCCATCGATATGGGTGGACTTTGTAAGCGTGCGCCATTGTCTGTTCCAGAATCGTTCCGTAGGGGCGGTTGTCGAGACTCTGTTTCCTTTCTTCCTTGACAACCCCTCGCTGCGTTTCAATGCCAACGGAATCAACTTTCAGGTGCAGCATGCGCTCGGATTCGAGCCACATGGCGAGTTCGAGCTGGTTTGAAGGGAGCGTTATATAATAGACCGTCTTGTCGAAGCTGGTAAAGGCATTCAACTCTCCCCCCGCATTCTCAACAATCTTCATGAACTGACCCCTTAGAATGTTGGGTGAGCCTTCAAACATCAAATGCTCGAAAAAATGCGCAAAACCGGTACGGTCGGGTTGTTCGTTCTTCGAACCGACGTGGTAGGTCATCACTTGAGAAACTATCGGTACGGAATGATCCTCGTGCAGTATCACGTGGAGCCCGTTCGGGAGATTATACTCCACGAATTTGATGTTCACTTGCGCAAGGACCGCCACGCTCAAGAAGATGAGGAGCAGTACTACTGTGCTTAAGAGTTTACGCACGGCTTCCTCCTGTTTAAATAATAATGAGGATGAAAGTGAAAAATTTGGTGGGGTGAACGGAATTTACGAAGCAACGTGTGACTGTAGATTTGGAGGATTATTCCAACGCATCGATCCTCACGGCACAAAACCGTAATAATGTAGCGAATAAGCGAAGGAATTGCAATTGATTTGATCGACCGTCAGATTTGCCCGTGCATAGAAGGGCGATCGCTGGATGCAACGTAAACAGGAGTCTTCGTTCGAATCGCAGGATAACTCTGGAAACGGGTTCGATTTGAGCTGAAGGTGGGATTTGAACCCACGACCTGCGGTTTACGAAACCGCTGCTCTACCGCTGAGCTACTTCAGCATAGCACACGAATCCAATCGACTTCGTGAGGTCAATATAAGAAAAAAGAAAGGGGCTATCAATATATATCCAAATCACCTTGACATTCGTCTATTACAATCAGATTTTGTCACATAGAGATTCTTTGAGAATGTTCATAATGGAATGACTTCCGTGCTTAAACTCGGCCGCATTATTGCGACGACAGCGGTATTCGTCCTTTTTGTGTACCTCGGAACCTGGCGCGCACATACCCCGCGATCAAGAGAAGCCACGAATGCATCCCAGAACGATTCAGTTTCCTCCGCGGAAATTGTCAAGCCTCATCCGAAGGATATCCGTGACCTGGCGTTGGCATTGCCGGACAGCTTGCTCCCATTCTGCCGTGGATTGAAGTCATTGCACGAAATCGCATTGAGTTTCGACGCTTGTCCCACCAGCGGCAAGAATCATTTCAACAAGGCAATAGCGAATATTCTGCTCCAAACCAAAACGCCGGCCACGGTTTTCTTGAGCGGAAGGTGGGTCGAAGAAGACACTGCCGCTACGCTCCTCCTGGCATCCGATTCCCTCATCGAACTGGGGAACCATTCCTACACTCATCCTCACATGATGATCGTGTCGTTGGACAGGATGAGACGTGAACTTGAACGCACTCAAAAGATTATCACAGATCTGACCGGCCAGGTACCGTTCCTTTTCCGGGCTCCGTACGGCGAATTCAATGACACATTGATCAATGTCGGTAAGGAACTGGGATTGGTGACAGTCCAGTTTGATGTCGAATCCGGCGATCCGGACACCACCTTCACCGCGCAACGATTAATCAAGTGGGTAACCGAGAAAGCAAGGAACGGATCAATTATCATCATGCACATCAACGACCGGGGTTGGCACACAGCTCAAGCGCTGCCCGCCATCATTCAATTCCTGCGAGAAAAAGGTTACAAGCTTGTCAAGGTGAGTGATTTGATGAAAGAGGTCAGCGAGAGTTTGCCAGGCGGTGTCGTCGCTCACGTTGAGGCCAGCGGGAGCGAGAACCCCCCGAAAGAACAATAGCACATCCGAAGACAACAATCATCGGCGTGCCAGCCACACTCCTACCAGCGTAATCCCTGCGCCGAGTACCTGGAGAGGAAAGATTTCTTCACCCAGGATGATATACGCGAACACAAATGCCAGTGTAGGAACGAGGTTATTGAAGTTCGCAGTCTTTCGCGGTCCCAGATTCTTGATGCCGACGGCCCAGAGCACCGTCGATGCGGCAGTAGATACCGCTCCGGAACCGAACGCAGCAGCGTAGTAACTTCTCCCTATCGATCCCCACCCTACTTGAAAAAACGAAGGCACGGCAGCACACGTCCAGACAACCGCCCCGACGCATATCAACACCGTCGATAATTGGGTTGCGGAGTAGTTTCTGAGAAAGCTCTTCTGCAGAGTCGTACTCAGCGCCCACAGCAGTGCCGCAACGAGCGAGAGCACATCTCCGAGCAAAGCATCGCCGCTGAACTCGATTCTCACACCCGTCCCAATAACGATCAAGATAATTCCGCCGAGCGAGATCCCCGATCCGAGCCACGCTTGACGAGGTACTTTGTCTTTGTGGATCATTGCGCTGAAGAAGACCGTCCAGAGAGGAGACGTGGAGAGAATGATGGCCGAATTGCCAACCGTTGTGTTCTTAAGTCCCAACAAATATGCCAACTGGTAAAACCCGTGTGCAATGATGCCGAGCCCTATCAGCTTCCACCAATCTTGTTGAGGAACCCGCTTCCACGATGAACGCGCAATATGGATGAACACCAGGATTGCCGCAGCGATCACAAACCGTATACTGTTGAAATCGACGATCGCGATCCCGGAAATGCCGAATTTGACGAGCGATGCGTTCGCCGCCCAAATGAAAACCACAACCAAAAGGAGAGACTCGGTCGATCGCGTCGATCGACCTGTAAGAGGTTCTGGCATCGGTGGGTTAACGCTTAAACAACTTCTTTGAGGAGTTCCCTTCGAGGGTTGGGAATGACGACTTTATTGACGAGCAGACCGCGCTCGGAACAAACGGCTGCGGCGGAATCTACCGCCGAGCGGACTGCTGCGACATCGCCCGTCATGGTGACAAAAGCTTTGCCTCCAAGGGCCATCGCAAGTCGTATCTCGATCAACCGGATGCGGGCAGTTTTCACCGCCGCATCCGCCGCTTCGATCAGTGACGCCACACTGAACGATTCGACGATACCGAGCGCTTCAAGCATCGGAACTTCGCTTACGCCGGAGATTGCGGGGAAGACGTCTTTGTGGACATTCGGGATGACAAACGTGTCGATCACAACTCCTTTTCCAGCTACCTTCCCTGCATCCACCGCCGCCCTCACCGCAGCGACATCACCTCCTACGAGCACAATGTACTTACCGGAACAAATACTCCTCGACAGGAGCAATTCGACCTCGGAAGTCTTCAGCATCGTGTCGGACACCAGGTAGCCTGCGGCAATACTCGTAAGCTCGATCAATCCAATCGAATTCATTTCTCTCATGGCGTCTTCCCGCTATTGTTCAATAATAATTTCCTGTCCGACTGCCGCTACGGTGCCGTCGATACTGGCGTGAATGGATGCCCCCAGCTTGTTCGCGGGGGGCTCGGCGATCATCTCACCCTTCTTCACTTTTTGGCCTTTCTTCACAATGGGGACCGCGGCTTCGCCGACGTGCTGACACAACGGAACGCGGACTTTTTTGGGCAAGAATTCTTTCTCCTCAAAATGTGCCGGGACATCGTATTCCGTTACCCCCAGTTTTCCCATCAGTTGTTTCAGCGGCACGTGTCTTCCTTCATAAACAGGATGAATCTCGATTTCCCGGTTCCCGTTCCATTGCATGCCAGCCGATTTCAAGTCAAACTTCGCTTTGTCGCACGCCTCCTTCGGATAAAGATCCTCAGGGCACGCGTAGAGGGTGCAAAGGCCGCACGAGCAACACAGTTGGGCCCACTGATTCCAGATCTGCTCACCGGTCGCGGTGAACCCAAGACTTCGCATAACTTTGTGGGGCTGAACATCATAGCCAAGCAAATATCGAGGACAGAATTCGGTGCAATAGCTGCATTGGTCGCACGCAGATTTGCCGATGCGGTGCATGAAATCCACGGGCAGGCTCTTCCGTTGTACGAGGCGATGTTCCACGGGCAATACGACCAGTCCGGCACACGTCTTCGTGATGGGCCGGCTCATATCGGTTTCCAGTTTCCCCATCATGATTCCGCTCGCGAAAACTGCGAATTCAGCCGTGCTTGCACCTCCAGCAGCAGCAATTGCTGCTTCGTAACTCAGACCAATTGGAACTACAAAGGTCGAAGGATGTTTGACCGCTCCTGCAACCGTAATGTACTTTGAGGTTACGGGTATTTTTTGGTCGGCCAGAGCGATATTCCGTAGCGTTTCAACATTGTTGACGACAACTCCTATGTCGAGAGGAATGCCTTGAGGCGGGATAAGACGCTTGGTGGTCTCGTAAACAAGTATGTATTCGTCGCCGGTGGGATAGAAATCGCCCAACCAGTGGAGTTGAATATCCGCCCCTTTGAGTGCCGAGATGAGACTGCCGAGCCTTTCTTCGTATTTTCTCTTCACCCCAATGATCCCTTTGACTGCGCCCGTTGCCTGCATCATAAGCCTCAGACCCCTGATCACTGCTTCCGGCTCTTTGATCAGCAATTCCAGATCCTTGTGAAGGAGGGGTTCGCACTCCGCCCCGTTTGCGATGGCGTATTCAACTTTCGATTGGGCTTTCACATGGGCCGGGAATCCCGCTCCTCCGCTCCCAACGACGCCTGCTGCCTTTATTTTTTCGAATAGATTCAAGGTTCTTCCCTTGTCAATTGGTCGGGCGGAAATCGAACTGAATCAAGCTACTATCTGAAGTGTTGAAAGTCAACCTGACAAACTTTCGCACCAAGACGTTCTTCAGCAAGAGATCGTTCGCAATTGCCCGACGATTTGTGCCTTCCCGTGCAACCTTTTGACGTTTCAAACAGTCTCATATCTAAACGTACGAATAGAGGCTGCAACATTCCTCGCCAAAATTCGTATTAGTTGGAAAAGTTTGAAGGGGGATTTGCCCATGAAGAATATCACTCGAGTTGTTGGATTACTTGCCCTTTCCTTTGTCCTTTCGGCGTTCAAAGCCGGAACATCCGCAGCGATCGACGGGAATTGGATCGGGGAATACACCTCGATAAACCAGTCAGTGCCTTTCAGAGTGCATTTCTGGCAGGAAAACGGCGTACAGAAGGGTGCCATCACCCTCTCGGACAAAGGGTCGAAAGATCTTCCCTTAAGCTGGGTGGTCGTCGAATCGACCCGGGTGCACTTCGAGCTCGTACGGACGTCGGGAACGCTCGTGTTCGATGGTGTATTGCGGAACGGAGTGATTTCGGGTGACTTGCTCTACTCTAACCTGCGCGGGTCGTTCCAGCTTGCACCCGATGACCTCGTAAATCTCTAGAAGTCCGTTCACTTCGAGTCCAATCGACTTGCATGACAGAATGGTGCACGAATCCTCGCGGCCGTGGAAGGGAATTCGTGTCGCTCGAAACCCTTATTTGTTCGCGCAAGAATAGACAAACCCGGAGCCTCTCCGTCTCTCCTCAGCATTCCAATCCAAAAACAGCGTTGACGCTTATCGTAGAAGTCCTTAGCAGATCCTCTCAAAGAAAAAGGAGTGGCACATGGAGTACGGTCCAGATGCTGTACGTCCAGAGTGTCTCTTTTCGAATTGAGGGGGCGAGTGTGTAGAAGTACACACCTTTGGCCGCCGTATTACTCATCAAAGACAGGATGATGGCGGATGTCAGCACCCGTGCAGTCCCGTCCGCTGCGTGAACAACGGAGAGAATGAACGGTGTGATATCGGTAAGTCCCACGATCGCAGATAGCGCGAGAATTCCGGAATCTCCGAGCTTCGACCGAACGAGGATCGTGAGGACTGTCAGAAGAACGAACAGCAATGCGAATCCTATCGCAGGTCTGATCTCGAAAGGGTTCTGCAGGCCGGGGACTTCTCCGTTGTCGTGCACAGGCTTTACCCTGGAAATGCGCAACGCAAGGATAAGACCGACGGCACCAAGGAATACCATCTTCCATAGCACTGCGGGAACAAACGCAACGTTCACTGCCCAAATCAGGACGAGCATGCGCACGTATGAAACTCCCCCCGCCAGAAGAGATGCCTGCAGTGCGCTTCTGCCACGTTCGGGCGAAGTTCCGGCAATTCGGCCCACCGCAACGGTGACTGCAGTGCTCGAGACCATGCCGCCAAAGATGCCGGACATCCACAGACCGATCTTCTCGCCGAACCTCTTTTCAAGATAGTATCCAACAAAACCTATGGTCGATACGAGAATGACGATCTGCCAGATCTTCGTCGGATTGAGATTGAATTGCGTGTATTCCTGATTCGGCAGTACGGGATATATGATCACCGTAACAAGGAGGAATTTCATCGCGGCCAGGAATTCGACTCTGTTCAGCCGCTCGACGTAGGATTCCAGCATTGCTTTTTCTGAAAGCAGGATCGTATTCATGACACCGATTGCCATGCTCGCCCATACGTCGACGAGGAGAGCCATTGCGCCCGTGATAAACGTGAGAAGCGCCGAGATCTCGCTCGTTGACCCGAAGCGCTCGCTGCGAATTTTCGCGATGTATGCGATTGCCGTCAGAGACCCGATTGCAAGCAATCCGACGGGGAGCATAAACGTTACCCCTACCTTGTACAGCCACGCACATCCAAACCCGAACATGCTGATGATGGGGTGGGTTCTGACACCGCCGAACACCAGTTTCTGTTGTTCCAGTTTCGTGCTCTCGCGTTCAAGCCCGACGAGAAACCCGAGTGCAAGCGCCACGATGAACCTCAATTCGGTTGTCCATTCGAATGAAGCCATAGTCTTCTTTGATTTTATGATGGAAGAATCGCCACTTCGACTTCTGTGGCAAACAAAACCGATTTCAAGACGGCTGGATCCAGTTCAACCAGGAAGCCGCGTTTGCCGCCATTGATAAAAATCTTCGGCAGTGTAAATATCGACTTTTCAGCATAGACCGGTAAGCTCGTCCGGGTGCCAAAAGGACTAGTTCCGCCGAAGAGGTATCCCGTCGCCCGCTGGGCCGCGTTCGCCTCGCACGGTTCGATCCGTTTCACGCCCAGGATCCGGGCAAGTTCTTTCGTCGAAACTTCACGATCGCCGTGCATCAGGACAAGAAGGGGTTTTCCCAATTCAGTTTCGAATACGAGGGTCTTGATGACCTGATGTTCCGGTACTCCAAGAGCAGTTGCCGACAATCTTGTCCCGCCGTGTTCCTCATACGAGTACAGATGCGGTTCAAAGCCGATTCCCTTCTCGCGAAGAAATCTCACTCCGGGCGTGACCGGATAATCCGGCTTGCTCATAGCTCTCCAAAATAAGAAACCCCGACCGCCAAATGTCTCGATCATCCAACAAGGCGGAGTTGCGAATACTTCAGGCCGTTACGGCTTCCGCAAATGTCGCAAGTTCCTTCGCGGATGCTTTGTCGACATCCGCGTGCAGACTGTTCCCGTGGGCATCCATCGTCACAATGACAGGGAAGTCTTTGACGTTCACGTGCCACATGGCCTCAGGAATGCCAAACTCCATGAGATCTACACCTGCAACTTCTGTAATACACTTCGCATAATATTGCGCCGCGCCACCGATGGCACTGAAGTACACGGCGCCGACTTCCTTCAGTGCGGCGAGAGTCTTCGGACCCATGCCGCCTTTGCCGATCACGGCACGAACGCCAAATTTCCGGATGACATCTCCCTGATACGGTTCTTCACGGATACTCGTCGTTGGACCGGCGGCTTTCACCACCCACGAGCCTCCTTCTTTCAACATCACGGGACCACAATGATAGATTGCCCCGCCCTTCAAGTCAACAGGCGAATCGTGGCTGATGAGGTGATGGTGGAGAACGTCCCGCCCCATATGGAGCATTCCGTTCAACAGCACCACATCTCCAACGTGGAGGCTGCGAATCTGCTCTTCCGAAATCGGTGTCGAGAGTCTTACCTCACGCCCTGTGAGGGGAAGTCCATCCTCCTTTGCCATATGCACAGCGGGAGTATCGTCTTTGTAAAGCCAGCGCTTGATCGTGCCGCTTTTTGAATCGAGAACGACCCCCAGTCTTCTGAAAGCCCAGCAATCATAAGCAACGGTAACAAAAAAGCTCGCTGGCAGGCGGTGGAAAGCACCAATTTTGCATCCAATCAGTGTCACTCGCCCCCCAAAACCCATCGTTCCAATCCCGAGCTTGTTGGCATCCCGCATAATGGTATTTTCCAATTTCGCCAACTCAGGGATGGGGTTCACATCGTCGAGTGTGCGGAACAACTGTTGCTTGGCATACGCGTACCCTGATGCTCTGTCTCCGCCAATAGCCACGCCGATAGCTCCAACGCTGCATCCCTGTCCCTGTGCTTGATAGACGGCGTGCATGATGCACTTGCGAACTCCTTCAAGATCACGATCCGCTCTGCCCATATTCGGAATCTCCGCCGGCACTGAGTATTGAATGTTCTTGTTCTCGCACCCGCCACCTTTGAGAAGCAACCGGACCTCAATATCATCGCCTTCGTGCTGGTCAAAGTGGATCACCGGGGCTCCGACGCCGAGGTTATTCCCGCTATTTTTACCGGTAAGAGAGTCAACCGTATTCGTCCGAAGTTTGCCGAGCTTTGTCGCCTCGACGATTGCTTCCTTAATCTTTTCGCGCATGACGATTTGATTCGCCCCAATGGGGACTGCCAGTTCAAACGTTGGCATGCCGGTGTCCTGACAAATAGGACCGCTGTGATCGCACGCCATATCCACGTTGATCGCGATCGCCTGGAGTGCAAGCCCTGCTTGCGAGGCTTTGTCTTCCTCCTCTTTTGCCCGGGCCAGCGCCCGTCGAACATCGGATGGCAGGTTGGTGGAAGTTTCGATGATAAGTTTCAGCACGCTCTCTTTGAAGTCCTTCATAACCGTTCCTCTCCTTTTCAGTCCATCTACTTGGTAAACTCGTCAATCCAATCCAGAACCGTTTTGTACCACAACTCCGCATTTTGAGGTTTCGTGACAAAATGATATTCGTCGGGGAAGTACAACATCTTTGATTTCACTCCGTGCATCTGCAGCGCCGTGAACAGCTGAAAGCCTTCACTCACGTCGACGCGGAAATCGTGTTGACTGTGCACGACGAGCATCGGCGTCTTGAAATTGTTGGCATAGTTCAGGGGGGACCATTTTTCGTAGAGCTTCGGATGATCGTAAGGGTTTCCCCTGAATTCCCACTGCGGGAACCACAACTCCTCCGTCGTACCATACATGCTAATCGGATTGAACACGCCGTCGTGCGTGACAATGCAGGTAAATCGGTCCGTGTGGCCTTCCATCCAATCCATCATGTATCCACCGTACGAAGCACCTGCAGCAGCAACGTGCCTGCTGTCGGTGAACGTATACGTCTTCAGCGCGTAGTCGAGTCCGTCCATCAAATCCGTGTACACTTTGCCTCCCCAATCACCGCTGATCTCGTCTGTAAACTTCTGTCCGTAGCCGGTGCTCCCGCGTGGATTGATGAGTATCGCCACATAGCCGCGTGAAGCAAACATCTGAGCATTCCAGCGATAGTGGAATTCATCCCCCCACTGTCCCTGAGGGCCGCCGTGGACGAGAAAGATCACAGGATATTTTTTCGACGCATCGAATGCAGGTGGTTTGAGCAGGAAACCTTCGACTTTTGTGCCTTCTGCTCCTTTGAACCAAAACTCTTCGAAGGAATTCATGTCCAGCCCGGCGATCCGGTCTGA
>Ga0335081_10022028_pt1 | contig 10308 bp, 9 predicted proteins | sample Lox_Sample_35_FD_206713 | JGI IMG/M metagenome (GOLD analysis project Ga0335081, IMG submission 206713) | Soil microbial communities from Loxahatchee National Wildlife Refuge, Florida, United States - Lox_Sample_3.5 | ecosystem: Environmental > Terrestrial > Soil > Wetlands | place: USA: Florida...
GCGCTGCTCGAGCGCGCGCGGGGCAACGTGTCGCGCGCGGCGCGCGAGGCGCAGATGAACCGCTCGCACCTGCTCGAGCTGTTGCAGCGGCATCACCTGAAGTAGCAGCTCGGCCGATCCGGGTCGCTCTAGTACCGCCAGCTGCGGTCGTCGAAGTTCACGATCAGGTGGCGGCTGTCGCGGCCCACCGTCTGGACGTCGTACCAGTGCTTGCCGTCGGGCGCGAGCACGGCATGCTCGCACCAGCGCGGGCCCGGGAACGTCGCGAGCTCGCCGCCGGTCGTCACGTCGATCACGTGGAACGCGCCGCTGTCGCAGTACGCGAAGCGGTGCGCGTCGAGCCAGGTCGGGCGATCGGTCTGGCCGGTCACGTCGCGCACGACCTTGCCGTCGGGTGAGATGAACCGGAACCGCGCCGTGGTGGTCTCGAGCGTCTGCTGGACGCGCCAGGGGCCGCTCGGCGCCGGAAACACGATGCCGTCGGCCGGGTCGTCGCGCACCAGCGCGCCGTCGGGGGTGACCCGCCACGCTTCCGCCGCGTCGCCGCGGCGCAGCGACAGGTGCTGGCCGTCGGCCGCGTCCGTGCCGATCGCGAGCGTGCCCGGCAGCTCGGCGACGATCGTGACCGGGCCCCCGGCCAGCGGGATCGAGGCGAGCTTCGGCGCGCGCGGCGAGAACAGCACGCGCGTGCCGTCGCGCGACAGGAACGGATGGCCGCCGTCGGCGAGCAGCCGCTCGCTGCCATCGCGCACGTCGAGCACCACGATCTGGGAGCCGGAGGTGCCGAGCTTCTCGGCGACCACGTGCGTGCCGTCGGGCACCGGCACGACCGCGAGCATCGTCTCGTGCCGTCCCGACAGCCGGCGCGGCGGGCCGTCGCCGCCGGCGATCGGCAGGCGCGCGGTGTCGTCGCGGTCGAAGATCACGGTGCGGCCGTCGCGCGACACGTCGGGCGCGAGGTGCGGGCCGTTGTCGAACGTCAGGCGATGCGACATCCCGCCGGTCGCCGCCATCTCGTAGAGCAGGATCGCGCCGTCGCCGGTGATCGCGCTGAACACGATCGAGCGGCCGTCGGGCGTGAACACGCCGTCGTCGGCGTTGTTGCCCTCGGTGATCTGATGATCGTTGCCCGCGCGGTCGACGACGTAGAGCCGGCCCGCGGGCCGATCGGGCGTCGCGGCCGGCGAGCGCGTGTAGACGATGCGCTGGCCGCTCGGATCGCAGCGCGGGTGCAGCAGGTACTCGCTGGTCGAGCTCGCGAGCGTCCGGCGCTGGCCGTCGGCGGTGCGCAGCACGAGCTCGCCGGCCGGCCCGTCGTCGCGCACGATCGCGAGCGCGTCGCCGCAGTCGTCGACCCCGACGCCCGGCCCCAGGTCGGTCGGCATGCCGCCCGCGAGCGGCTGGCGCAGCACGTGATAACCGGCGTTATCCAGCCACTTCACGACGAGCAGCGCGCGGCCATCGCGCGTCCAGCGCGGCGACTGGAAGCTCTCGCCGGCCGGCGTGACCGCGCGCGCGTCGCCGCCGCGCAGCGGCGCGACGTAGATGCGATAGACGTCGCCCTGCTCGCGATCGGACGTGAACGCGATCGAGCTGCCGTCGGGCGAGATCGCCGCGCCGTCCGAGTTCTCCTCGAACGCGGGCAGGTCGACGATGTCGGGCTGCCAGTGCGCGTGCGGACGTGCGACGAGGCGCGGCGCGACCAGCGCGCCGGCCGCGATCGCGACCAGCGTCGCCGACGCGATCGCGATCCGCCGCGGCCGCCGCCAGGCGCGCATCAGCCGATCGAGCAGCGCGTCCATCGTCGGCCAGCGCGCGGCCGGATCGCGCGCCAGCCCGCGCGCGATCGCGGAGCGCAGCCGCCGCGGCACGCGTTCGGGCTCGGCCGGCGCCCCCGTATGGAGCGCCGCGACGATCGCCGGCATGGTGTCCCCCGGGTAGGGCCGGGTGCCGGCGAGCGCCTCCCACAGCGTGACGCAGAACGAGAACTGATCGGCGCGCGCGTCGGCGGCCCGGCCCTCGATCTGCTCGGGCGCCATGTACGCCGGCGTGCCGAGCACCGTGCCGGTCGCGGTGAGCGGGCTATCGAGCGCGCCGAGCTGGTGGCGCGGCAGCGAGGCCTCGGCGGTCGAATCGCGCGGCGGCTCGGCGCCGGCGGCGCCGCTGTCGATCGCGCGCGCGAGCCCGAAGTCGGTCACCACGACGCGGCCGCGCGCGTCGACCAGCACGTTGTGCGGCTTGAAGTCGCGATGGACCAGCCCGGCGGCGTGCGCGGCGGCGAGCCCGCGCCCGGCCGCGACCAGCTTCGCGACCACCTCGCCGTGCGGGCGCGGCCGCCCGAGCCAGCTCGCGAGCGTCTCGCCCTCGACCAGCTCCATCGCGATCGCGTCGTGGCCGTCGATCGTCGCGGCGTCGTACACCGTGATCACGTTCGGGTGGCGCAGCCGTGCCATCGCGCGCGCCTCGCGGACCAGCCGGCTGCGCGCGTCGGCGTGCTCGGTGCGAGCCAGCAGCTTGAGCGCGATCCTGCGATCGAGCTCGGTGTCGTGCGCGTCCCACACCACGCCCATGCCGCCGGCACCGAGCTGGCGATCGAGCCGGTACTTGCCGAGCCGTGCGCCCGGCGCCAGCTCGGCCGGCCGGGCGGGCCGCTCGTCCCGGGTCGGCAGCACGAGCTCGACATCGAGCAGCGCGTCGAGCTGGCCGCGTTTGTCGCCCACCGCGCAAACGATAGCAGTGGCTGCCGCGCCATGCAGAGTGTCGGCTCGACCATACAGCGCGCCGCCGGCCGCGCCGCGCAAGCCCGCGAGGCCGCGAGGGCACGCCGGGTGCACCTGGGCCGGTGCGACGCATGAGGATCCTCCTGCTGCTACTCGCGCTGTCGCGCACCGCGTTCGCGTTCACCGGCGTCTACGGCAACGACACGTCGCGCGCGCGCGTCGAGGTCGCCGACGTCCCCGGTCATCCCGACCTGGTGCTGGTCGGCTGGGAGGACCTGCCCGGCACGGCGATGCCGGGCGCGATGATCCTCCGGCGCGATCGCGGCGACACCGAGACCCGCTACCTCGCGGTCGGCGGCGGTGGCCTCGTCGCGCTGGTCGATCGCGGCGGCGCGACGCTGATCGCCGGCACGCTGGTGCCGGTGATCGAGGCGGTCACCGACGATCCGGCGCACCCGCTCGCGCTCGTGCTCGAGCGCGGTCGCAAGGTGGACGCCGCCGCGCTCGCCGCGAAGTACGCCGCGTTCGAGCACGTCGGCGCTCCCGGCGAGAGTCGCGCGGCGATCGAGGCTGCGATCACCGCGCGCGCCGCGAAGGCCAACAAGGCGTGCGGTGCGCACGTCGCGCCGGCCGTGCAGTGGGCCGAGTTCGCGAAGGCCGGCAAGCTCGCGCTCGCCAAGCAGACCGTCGCGATCTACGACGCGCTCGAGGCCGCGTGCGCCGACAAGGACTATCGCGCGGCGATCGCCGGACTCGGCGCGCTGCGGGTCGGCCTGCGCGGCGATGGCCTGGCGCTGTCGGTCAAGGCCGGCGAGCTCGCGGTCGAGCTCAACGACGCCGCGTGGAACCCGCGCGAGACCGCCGCGCGCTGGCTCGAGGACAACCTATGAAGCTCGTCATGCTCGCGATCCTGCTCTCCACTTCGGCCGCGCTCGCCGCCGACGCGCTGTCGATGGCCGATCTCCAGGCCCTCGACAAGCAAGGCAGCTACGGCGAGCTGCTCGACAAGGCCGATCGCGTGCGGCCTTCGGAGCGCACCGCCGACTGGTCCAAGCTGGTCCGCGCGGCGGCGCTCCACGTCCTCGATCAGATCGCGAACGATCCGGGCTCCGATCTGGCCGCCGCGGCCAAGCTCGTCGAGCTCGTGCCGGCCGCCGAGCACAAGTACGGCTTCCTCACCGGCGACAAGGCCTACCTCGACGGCAAGGGCCGCGCGCTCGCCAGGGTCGTGAAGATCTGCGCGCAGGACGGCGGCTGCGGAAACTTCATCCAGTACCTCGGGAGCGGCGTCACCCGGTTCCCCAGGGGCACCGCGCGCCAGATCGCGCTGATCGTCTCGGAGGACGAGCTGCCGTCGCGCACCGTCCACTACTGGGCGCTCGCCGCCGACGATGACGTCGACGCGTGTCAGGACGGCCGGCTCGACAGCGCGGTGATCTACGAGCTGCGCGAGCCGCCCGGCGACAAGGGCATGGCCGACGCGCAGCGCGCCGCCGGGACCTGCTACGCCGCGCTCGAGAACGATCTGGTGCGCGAGCTGAGCGCGGCCGACGAGACCGCCCGGCCGCGCCCGGCCTTCCTGATCAACGCCTGCGCCGTGATGAAGAGCCACGGCGCGATGACCGTGCTGAAGAAGAAGAAATGCCCATGACCACCGAGGAGATCTCATGCACCGACTGACGTTGATCGTGCTCGTGACCGCCGGATCGCTCACCGCGCACGCCGGAGGCGTCGCCGAGAAGAAGCAGCGCGCCGCGGTCGACGAGGCGGCCGCCAAGGCCGCCGCCGACATCAAGGACTGCGGCAAGAGGTTCGCCGTGGTGTTCGACTGGAAGGCCTACGACGGGCTCGACTGGGCCAAGATGGGACGCAACAAGGACGAGTACATGCCGAGCGAGGTCTCCAACCTCGCCGAGCTCGGCAAGGGCATCGATCGGCTGTGCAGCGACAAGGACTACCGTGCGGCGCTCGCCAAGATCGGCACGATCGTCTATCGCTCGACCAACGACGAGTCGATCCGGGTCAAGGCGACGATCACCGGCTCGACCATGCGGCTCGACAACTACTCGTTCGGCAGCACCCGCAGCGCCGACGACTACGAGACCGCCGCCAAGGCCGCGCTCTAGTACAGCTTGAGCCCGAGCACCAGTCCGCCGACCGAGTCGTCCCAGTACAGGTAGTTGCCGCGCAGCACCAGCCCGGTCTCGATCACCGCGCCGGCGAGCGGAAACGGGACCGTCCCGCCGGTCTTCGGCATCATCTCGATCGCGTCGGCGCCGAAGTCGTACCAGTACACGTCGTGGCCATCGACCGCGATGTCCTTCGGCAGCGATTGGTTGGTCGCGAGCGTGGTCGGCGGGTGACCGCCGCCGATCGGCGCCGACATCACGGTGCCGGCGGAGTTGTCGGTCCAGTACACCGTGGTGCTATCGACCGCGATGCCCCACGGCATGCCCTGGCCGGTCGCGAGCGTCGTGATCGGGCCGCCGCCGATCGGCACCTGCGAGACCGTGCCGGCGGCCTGATCGGTGTAGTAGACGTTGTTCGCGTCGATCGCGAGCGCGTTGGGCTGGGTCGCGGTCGCGAGCGTGACCGCGGTGCCCGTCGCGGTCGGCACGCGCTCGATCTTGCCGCTGCCCGGATCGGTGAAGAACACGTCGGTCGCGTTCGCGGTGATGTTCCACGGCAGCGAGCCCTGGGCGAACATCGTCGCGTTGCCGCCCGCGATCGGCACGGTCATCACGCGGCTCGTGCCGGAGTCGGTCCAGTACACGGAGGTCGCGTCGAACGTCACGCCGAACGGCGACGACAGCCCGCTCGCGAGCGTGACCGGTGTGCCGCCGGTGAGCGCCACCTTCATCAGCGTGTCGCTATCGAGATCGAGCCAGTACACGTTGGTGCCGTCGACCGCGAGATCGGCGGGGTGCGCCTGGCCGCTGGCGAGCTCGATCGCGTTGTTCGGCGCGTCGATCGGGACGTCCGCGTCGGGAATGAACGCGTCGTCCCCGGCCATCATCGAGTGGCCGCCGCCGCACGCGGCCAGCGGGGCAAACAGCGCAACAGCAATAGGCGAACGAATCACCCGCGCGAGCGAAGCAAGGTGCGCGCCATCACACATGGCTCGCAGTTTCGCCGACCTCGCCGCGCGCCGCCTCAGCAAACTGAGGTTCAGTGGCATCGGCGGCCAGGCGCGCCGCGACCTGCGCGACGAACGCCGGGCACGGGCGCTACGGCGCGGTCGGATCGACCAGCCGGCCCAGGAACAGCACGCTGCCGGTGACCTGGTCGTAGATCAGGAATGCGAACGAGTGCGTGGCGTCGAGCGGGTTGTACGCGGCGCCGTCGCCGACGCTGATCCCGGTCGCGGCGGCCGCCTCGGCACCCTCCTCGTCGACCGTGACCGTCGCCTGGTGCACCGTGCTCTGCACGAACAGGTCGCGCTGGCCGTCGATCCCGGAGAAGTCGGCGAGCGACGCGTCGAACGCGTCGGTCACGCCGAAGCTCTGTAGCATCTGGTTGAACCCGAACGACTCGGTGAGCGTGAACCTCGGCAGCGAGACGTCGACGTCGTCGCTCGGCACCGCCGACGCGATCCACTGCGCGAGCGCGGGGCCGGTGAGCTGCGCCTCGAGCGCGGGCAGGCCGTCGGGATCGCTCGGCAACAGGATGACCATCGCGAGGTCCTTGCCGCGGAACGGCAGGATGCCGAGCGTGCCGCCCGGGATGGTGGCGAGCGCGACGGTCCCGGTCCGGGACATGATCGGCGCGGTGACGTCGGCGGCGCCCGCGACGTGGAACGACCGCATCTGGGTGTCGTGCGTGTCGAACTGGGCGTCCCACGTGCCCTTGAACAGGATCGCGTTCGCGAGCACGAGCGTGGTGTCGGGCTGGATCGTGCCCTCGGGGAACAGCTCGGGGATCTTGTCGTCGGTCTGGCTCGCCACCCAGTGGTTGATCGTGGTGCGCGAGCCGTCGGGGTCGTCGGCGAAGTCGAGCGGCATCAGCTGGGCGCCGTAATCGGTCCTGGTGACGTCGAGATAGCTCGGCTCGAACGCGAAGCCCTTCTGGCCGAACAGCCGGTCAGCGGTGGCCAGCGTGTAGCCGCCGTAGCTTCGCCCGGTGTCGATGCTCTTGATCAGCGCGCCGTACGCCGCCTGCAGCGGATCGCCGGAGAGCGTGTAGTGCAGCGCGTTGCGGAGCTGCACGTCGGTGTTGCCGGCGGCGCCCGCGTCGAGCATGGCGAGCGCGGTCGACATCGAGAACGGCGAGAAGAACGCGTTGCCGGCGGGCAGCTTGCCCAGCACGTCGCACGCGAACTGGTTGTTGGCGGCGGTGACGGTCGCGGCGTCGGCGCGCTCGGCCTCGGGGAGCTGGCGCTCGGCGAGGATGTTCGGTTGCGAGCAGCCGGCGACCGCGATCACGAGGTACAGCGTGCGCATGGGCTCGCGTCGAGCAACTCGTGCGCCAAGCACCAACCCGGCGAAACCACGCCGCGCGGCGTCAGTTTTCCGCGATCCGCGCGTGGTCGAGCACGTCGCAACCCGCGCCGTGCAGGTTGGTGCGCGCGCTGATCGACAGATCGAGCTCGAGATACGCGTCCCCGGGATCGGAGGCCGGCCACACCGGCGATCCGGTGCGATCGGGATCACCGGTGTGCGCGAACTGGGCCCAGTAGCCGAGCATCGTGCGCGACAGCTGTTGCTCGCCGGCCGTGAAGTCGGCCCCGTCGGCGAACACGAACGGGATCTCGCTGCCGTGCATCGCGCCGAGGCCGCGCGCGCGCAGCTTCGCGGTCGCGTGCGCGAACTCGTACTGGAACACCGGCTGGCGGCCGCGCAGCGCGCGCGCGAACCGCCGCGTCGGGCACGCGAACACCGCGTCGGTGACGAGCCGGTCGAACGCTTGCTTGGGCGAGCCGGTCGCCGGATACGCGGCGAGCACCGCGTCGGCGTCGTCGGGGAAGATCTTGCGCACCAGGTAGTCGTAGCCGGCGTCGCGGCGCAGCGGCATGCGCGCGGTGAACAGCGTCGCCTCGTCCGCGTTGGTGCCGATGACGACCGGCACGCGCGCGAGGTGGCCGGCGGCGAGTGCGCTCGCCGGCGCCTCGGGCAGGACATGGCCGTCGATCACCACGCCGTAGTGCTCGCCCTTGCCGAGGAAGCCGAACGCGGCCGGGCTCGCGTGCAGGAGCTGATCGACCGACTTGGCGCGCAGGCAGCTCGCCGCCGCGGCGCCATCGCAGCCGAGCAGGTGCGCGATCCGCAGGCCTTGCTGCTCCGCGCTCTCGCCCGCGCTGGCATCGCGCAGCAGGCGCGCCGCCTTGCCCGGTGCGGGGCACTGCGCGCTCTCGATCACCGCGCGCTCGAACAGCCCCGCCGCGAGCGGCGACGCCATCAGCGCGCACACGCTCTCGCCGCCCGCCGACTCGCCGAAGATCGTGACCTTCGCCGGATCGCCGCCGAACGCCGCGGCGTGATCGTGCACCCAGTGCAGCGCCGCGATCTGATCGAGCAGGCCGAAGTCGCCGGAGCTATGGTGCGCGTCCTCGGCGGAAAACGCCGGATGGGCGAGGAAGCCGAGCGGGCCGAGCCGGTAGGCGAGCGACACCACGACGACGTCGCCCTGGCCGGCCAGGACGTGGCCGTCGTAGAACGGCAGCGCGGTGCCGCCCTGGACCAGCCCGCCGCCGTGGATCCACACCATCACCGGGCGCGGCGCTCTCGGATGAACGTCGGGCGTCCACACGTTGAGCGTCAGGCAGTCCTCGTCGGTCTCGAGCTTGCCGCCGATCGTGTCGTCGAGCTGCGGGCACGCCTTGCCGAACGCGAGCGCGTCGCGCGTGCCGGTCCAGCTCGCCGGCGCCGGCGGCTTCCAGCGCAGCGGCCCGACCGGCGGCGCCGCGTACGGGATGCCGCGGAACGCGTCGACGTTCTCGATGCGCTGGCCGCGCACGCACCGGTGATCGGCGAGGCACGCCACCACGTCGTCGGGGGTCGCCAGGTGCACGTTGTTGCAGCCGAACAGCATCGCGAGCAGCCACGGGCGCATGCGCGCATGCCTACTCGAAGCCACCGCGCGACACAACCGGTAGCGTCGGCCATGACTCCGGACTGAGCGGGCTCAGCGCGATGGTCGGGCGGGTCGCAGCAACCAGCCCAGGTAGCTCTTGACCGGCTCGCCGGGAAGGCCGAGCGCATGACGCTGGTGGCTCGGGCAGTGGTAGGTGCCGAACACGACGTCGGTCCACGGCGCGAGGTTCGAGAAGTTGTGCTCCGTGCGCGCGACGTTGGCGTGGTGCCAGTGGTGCAGCTCGGGCGCGCCCACCAGCACGCGCGCGGGGCCGATCGGCAGCCGCACGTTGGAGTGGATGAACGCCGCCCACACGCCGCGGAACACGATCAGCCAGCCCAGCCCGGGCAGCCCGATGCCGAGCACGAGCGCCGGGAAGTTGACCGCGATCTGGGTGAGCAGGCCGTCGACCGGATGCTCGCGATGCGCGGCGAGCCAGTCGAGCTGCAGGGTCGAGTGGTGGACGCGATGGAACGCCCACAGCCACGGCACGTCGTGCGACGCGCGGTGGTACCAGTAGCCGACGACGTCGCCGATCGCGATCAGCTCGATCGCCTGCACCGGCCAGCTCTGGCGCGCGAACGCCGCGGGCCACGCCGCGGGCACGACGTGGCTGAACGCGTCGCGCACCACGACGAGCCCGGCGAATTCGACGCCGAGCCAGATCAGGTGCTGGCCGAAGTAGAACGCGAGATCGGTCGCGAACTGCGGGCGAAACCGCCGCTGCTCGGGCCGGTTGGGGAAGCACCACTCGAGCGAGCCGAGCACGAGCCCGAGTGCGAGCAGCTGGATCGCCGCGTAGCCGATGCGGTCGATCATGGCGCTTGCTGGTAGAGCTGCGGCGGCGCCTTGGTCGCGGGGAAGTACTCGGGCGGCGGTGCCGCACGCGCCGCATCGGGCGGCGGCGCCTGGCGTGCGACCGGGGTGGCCTGGGACTCGTTGGCCGGCGTGGTGGTGCGACCGCGGTCGTGCGTGCACATCGCGAGCCCGAGGCACGCGATCGCCGCGACGAGCACCGCGATCCGGATGGTCGGCGGGGGACGCTTCATCCTCCGGTCATGCCGGATCTCGACCGCGTGCGCTGTAAGGCGTCTGTAAGGCGAGCGCATGCCGGTCCGGACGGATCGGCCCGGCCGGCAGTCGCGTCAGCGGATGTTCGCGAGCAGGAACGCCTCGACGTGGGCGAGCAGGTCGACCCGCTCGGTCATCGACGAGCCCATGCCGTGGCCTGCCTTGTCGCTGGTCCGGAGCAGGATCGGCGCCTCGCCGCCGTTGGCGGCCTGGAGCGCGGCGATCATCTTGCGCGACTGCCACGGCGAGACCCGCGGATCGTTGGCGCCGGTCGTCATCAGGATCGCCGGGTACTTCGTGCCCGCGACCACGTGGTGGTACGGCGAGTACGCGTAGAGCGCCGCGAACTGCTGCGGATCCTTGACCGTGCCGTACTCGGTGACGTTGTACGCGCCGTTGGGCGACAGCTCGCTGCGCAGCATGTCGTAGACGCCGACCTCGCTGACCA
>Ga0335081_10022029_pt1 | contig 10308 bp, 9 predicted proteins | sample Lox_Sample_35_FD_206713 | JGI IMG/M metagenome (GOLD analysis project Ga0335081, IMG submission 206713) | Soil microbial communities from Loxahatchee National Wildlife Refuge, Florida, United States - Lox_Sample_3.5 | ecosystem: Environmental > Terrestrial > Soil > Wetlands | place: USA: Florida...
CTTCACCGGGGTCCCCGGATCGCGCCGTTGTTGCGCGATCTGGGGTGGTCCCTGAGGTACATCTCTGATGTTTTCGTAGCTGCGAACGAAGTACCACAGCGGCTGAAGCCGCCCACTTTTGGAATTTGGCGGTGACGCGGGCCTGAAGGCCCGCACTACCCCGGCACGGCTGAAGCCGTGTGCCTGCAAAACCGGTTTGTGAGGTTACCCGGCCCGGTTGACATCCGGATGACTCCTAGTCGTCGTCCTTCTTGAGCTGCTGCGCGAGGTAGTTCCCTATGCCCATCTCGCCAATCGCGTGCAGTTGGGCTTCGAGCCAGTCGATGTGGTGCTCCTCATCGGTGAGGATCTGCTCCGCCAGGTCGCGTGAAGTGTTGTCGCCCTGCGCCACACAGAGTTTGATGCCGTCGTTCAGGCGTTTTACGGCGTCATACTCGAGCTGAAGGTCGTTGCGGAACTGTGTCTCGACATCGGCGCCGATGTTGATCTTGAAATAATCGGTCATGTTGGGGGTGCCTTCGAGGTAGAGGATGCGCTCCATGCATTTTTCGGCGTGGGTCATCTCCTCGATGGATTCCTTGCGGACGATCTTCGCCAGCCGCTCATAGCCCCAGTTTTCGCACATCTCGGCGTGGAGGAAATACTGATTGATGGCCGTCAGCTCTGCCTTCAGTACCTGATTAAGGAATGCAATTACTTTGGAATCGCCTCTCATGTCGCCTCGCAGAAATTCAGAATGAAAACGACACCCGGAGTGACAACGCGGCCGGGCAGCCCGAAATCATGAGTTTCCGACAGTGAAAGATGCCACGGCCACAGCCTCGTCGTCCTCGACCTCAAAAATGGTGTACAGCTTTGTGATCTGGAGCAGGTTGTGAACGTTTTTGCTGAGGTTCATCAGCTTGAGCTGGCCGCCCTGGTTGCGCAGCGTAGTGTAGCAGCTCATCAGCTCGCCGACGCCGGCGCTGTCGATGTGACGGACATCGCGCAGATTGAGCAGGATATTTCTGTAGCCCTGGTCCACCAGACCGCGCACCACATTGCGGACCACGTCGGTGCCTTCGCCGAGCCTCAGCTCGCCGATGGCGTCCACAATCACCACGTCACGCACCAGGCGCGTGCTGGTGTTGATGGCCACGAATAGGTGCCCCCTGTTTCTGCAGATTGTGCCGGAGCGCCTGCCGGCGTCCGGCCCCGTCCAGGCAGATCAATCCTACAACGCAGTTCACCAATGGCAAAACAAAAACACAGCGACCGCCCTTCCCACCTGCGGTGCACGGCCTACTGGAACCTGAAGATTGCCACCAGCAGGAAAACGGCCTCCCCAGCGGCCAGGGAAATCCAGATTCTGCGGCGAAAGCGCGTGCGTCCGATGTCACGGACCAACTGCATGCGAGCGGCCAGCACGGCGGGATCGAGCGGCACGGAATCGGGCGGCGCGCTGGCCGGCTCTCCGGAACCAGGGCCGGGGCCGGCGGAGGCGGCAACGGGAGCATCGGCCCGGAAGAGCTTTGGGCCATCGATGAGCGTGGACCAATCCAGGATCTGCAGGTTCGACTCCGCTCCAAACCCGGGCACCGGATGCGAGGTCAGAGGAAGCGGCGGCAGCTTCTCCGGCGCGAGGCGGTCGCGCAGGCTCTGCAGCAGCGAGTTCCACCAGCCGTGGCTCAGCTCGTCCGCGAGCAGCTCGCCCACCTCAACTGGCCGCGACTCCAGTTCCAGCGGGGCTAGCTTCTCCGGAGAAAGCACGTCGCCGATGCTGGTGAAAATTGTGCGATACCAGGGCACGTGGATGAGGTCGCCAGCCAGGACCACATCGACCGGCCGCGAGGTGAGCTGCAGCGGGGGGTGACGCTCTGGCGCAAAGCGGTCAGCAAGATTGATCAGCAGGGAGCGCCATAAGGGCAGCTCCAGCCCTGCGGGAGGAGAAAAATCGGGTTCAAACATTCGCTCTGTATCCTGCCGCCCCGATGGCGGTCAATCCTGCGAAGCGGCGGCCTTCAGTATAATCCCGCCGGATTCAGTATTCCGCATCGACCACGGCCGGCGGCTCGCTGTCGTCAGGATGCTCCGCTTTCTTGAGCCGCACCACGGTAATCCTGGCAAAACCCTCTTCGAACTTGGGCGGACGCAGCTTGGCGGCCATGCGCTGCATGATCTCTTCGGGCACGTTACGCTCGCGCCGGCGGTTGCGCTCGATGCAGACCTCCGGCGGCACGTCGAAGAACACGGCGTGTGCCTCATATCCGAAGTCGTGCGCCAGCTTGATCCAGCTGCGACGCTCGTGCGGGGAAAGATTCGTGGCGTCCAGGTAGTTCCACGGACGGCGGGCCAGCAGCCGGGCGCGCAGCATGCTGCGGAGGGTGGAGAACACCAGGTCCTGATAGCGCTGTTCGGTCGCATCATCGAACAGCAGGATGCGAACCATGTCGCTGGAGAGGGGAAGAATATTGTGGCGCTTGAACCATGTGCTCTTGCCCGAGCCGGGAAGACCGATGGACAGCACGACAGCGCCCTTCGACTGCTTCGGGGAAACAGCGGGTGGGGGCGTGGTTTCGGCGGCTTCAGCCGGAACTTCAGCTTCCGCGGCTTCGCCGGTGGGACCGCCCGGTCCGGGCAGCACCGGGGGCTGCGCCTTTGCCGGCGGCTGGCGATTACCCCGGCCGCGGCGTCCGCGACGGCGGCTACGATCGCGTCTGAGCTGCTGCTGGCCTGCGCCCGCTTCGGCAGCCGGCGCCGCCTCCTGCAGCTCGGCTTCCTCCGGCTGCGCCTCAAATTCGGGCTGCTGTGGTTGCGCATCGCCCTGGGAGGCAGGCTCGGGAAACCTGGGCTGCAGGGGCGCAGGATTCTCCTGCCCCGGCTTTTCCCCCTGCGGCTTGCGCCGCCGGCCGCGGTCGCGTGACCATCTGCGCATGTTGCTCTTGTAACACGGCCCGATGGCCGGGAGCAATTGCCATGCCTCCTGCCCGCTGCCGGCCCGTGACCCGCCCCGCCCTGCCCTTGTGATCACCGGCATTGCCTATGCCTGGGTCGGATGCTACGATTTTTGTCTCGCACGTATCAGCCGGATCACCTGGTAACGTAATGCCAATTTCGTAATTCCATTTTCGCGTATTGTGACGAGGTAATATGGCAATCAAAGTAGGTATCAATGGTTTTGGACGGATCGGGCGCAACGTCCTTCGTACCGCGCTGAAAGATCCCAACCTGGAATTCGTCGCGGTCAATGACCTGACGGATCCCAAAACGCTGGCCCACCTGCTGAAGTACGACTCCATCCTCGGCAACCTGCCGAACAAGATTTCCGCCGGCTCCGACTGCATCCAGGTGGATGGCAGGAACATCCGGGTGTTCGCCGAAAAAGACCCGGCGAAACTCGACTGGCAATCCGTGGGCGCGCAGGTCGTCATCGAGTCAACGGGGAAGTTCACCAAAGGCGAGCTGGCCCGCCAGCATCTCCGCGGGCCGGTCAAGAAGGTCCTGATTACCGCTCCCGCCACCAATGAAGACATCACCATCGTGATGGGCGTCAACGAGGGGCAGTACGATCCGGCGAAGCATCACGTCATCTCCAACGCTTCCTGCACCACGAACTGCCTGGCGCCGGTGGCCAAGGTGGTGAACGACAACTTCAAAATTATCAGCGGGACGATGACCACCATCCATTCCTATACCAACGACCAGGTCATCCTCGACTTTCCGCACAAGGACCTGCGCCGCGCCCGTGCCGCCGCCCTCTCCATGATTCCCACTTCCACCGGAGCGGCCAAGGCCATCTATCTGGTGATTCCCGAGCTGAAGGGCAGGCTCGACGGCTTTGCCATGCGGGTGCCGACGCCCAACGTTTCGGTGGTTGATCTGGTTGTCTTTGTGGAGAAGAAGACCACGGTAGAGGAAGTGAACAATGCCCTGAAAGGGGCATCGGATTCGGGTCCGCTGAAAGGTTACCTGGGATACGAAACGGCGGAACTGGTCTCCATGGATTACCGTGGCGACGACCGCTCCTCGATTGTCGACGCTCCCATGACGCGCGTGGTCGGCGGCAATTGCGTGAAGGTCATCTCCTGGTATGACAATGAGTGGGGTTACTCGTGCCGGGTGCGCGATCTCATCCACTATCTTGGGCAGAAAGGGCTGTAACACAGTTGGCGGTCGCCAGTTCTCGTCAGGGCCGGTGCGAGCCGCCGGCGCTGCCGCTCCCGGGCAGCTGAAGGCGGGCGCTGGCTGACAGCCGGAGTTAGCCATGTCAAAGCTCTCCATCCGCGATCTTCCCCTGAACAACAGGCGCGTTTTCATGCGCGTCGATTTCAACGTTCCCCTCGATGACGGCCGGGTCATGGACGACACCCGCATCCGCGAGACGCTGCCCACGATCGAGTATGCGCTGCGTCACGGCGCCCGGCTGATTCTGGCCTCGCACCTTGGACGGCCCAAGGGCAAACCCAACCCCAAGATGAGCCTGAAGCCGGTCGCCGAACGCCTGCGCATTCTGCTGGACGAGGTCCTTCGCCGCGGCGAGAATGTCGGTTTTTCGCCGGACTGCATCGGTGTGCAGGCCGAAGAAATGTCCGAAAAGCTGGAGCGCGGCCAGTCGCTGCTGCTGGAGAACCTGCGTTTCCACGCGGAAGAGGAAGCCAACGATCCCAACTTCGCCCGGCAATTGGGCCGGCTCTGCGACTTCTACGTGAACGATGCCTTCGGCTCGGCGCATCGCGCCCATGCTTCCACCGAAGGCATCACCCACTTCGTGGAGAAAAACGCCGCCGGCCTGCTGATGGAGAAAGAACTGGAGTATCTCGGCAAGGCTCTGTCCCATCCGCAGAAGCCGTTTATAGCCATCCTCGGCGGCGCCAAGGTCAGCGACAAGATTGGTGTCATCCGGCACCTGATGGACAAGGTCGATACCTTCCTCGTCGGCGGCGGTATGGCTTACACCTTCCTCCGGGCGCAGGGGCACGAGATCGGCAAATCGTTACTGGAGGCCGACAAGGTTGAGCTGGCGAAGCAGATTCTGGCCGAAGCCAAGGCGCACAACATTACGTTCCTGTTGCCGGTCGATCACGTCGTGGCGGACAAGCCGGAAGCCGGCGCTCGCATCCGCCAGATCGGCGAAGGTCAGCCGATTCCCCCCGACATGATGGCGCTCGACATTGGCCCCGAGACCATCGAGCTTTTCAGCAACGAGATTGGTGGCGCGCGCACCATCGTGTGGAATGGTCCGATGGGCATGTTCGAGATCGAAGCCTTCGCCAAAGGCACAAAGAAGATCGCCCACGCCGTCGCCGATAACGGCGCGGCCGTTTCCATCATCGGAGGCGGCGATAGTGTCGCCGCGGTGAAGGCCGCGGGCGTGGCCGACCGCATCACTCATATCTCGACCGGCGGCGGCGCCTCGCTGGAATTCCTCGAGGGCAAGAAGCTGCCGGGCGTGGAAGCGCTCAGCAACAGGTAAGTCCCTGTCGTCATCATTCCGGGCCAGGCGTCGGCCTGCAAGTTGTGGTGTTTTGCGAGGTTCGTCTGTCCTTGCCTTCGTCCCACTCGAAGAGCATTGTGCCCTTTCACAGACTCGGCCCTTGTACGTACCTCTTGTACATGTCTTATCACGCGTGTTGGCGCCTGAGGGGTTGGTAATTCGGGCGGCCCTACCGCGCCCCGTTGGGATACACCAGGATCTTGCTGGCTTCGCCGGTCTTCAGCCGCTCCATGCCGCTGGCGAAGTCCTTCATGGCGATGCGGTCGGTGATGACGGGATGCAGGTCGAGCTTGCCCGCCTTGAGCAGCGCGGTCATCTGATACCACGTCTGGTACATGCGGCGGCCATTGATGCCCTGCACGGTCGCGCCCTTGAAGATGACCTCTTCGGCAAGATTGAGTTCGACCGGCCGGGAGGGGATTCCCAGCAGCGACATGCGCCCGCCGAGACGCAGGATTCTGAAGCCCAGGCGAATCGCTTCGCTCCGGCCCGCCATCTCCAGCACCACATCCACGCCGGTGCCGCCGGTGTGGTCCATGACGATCTGATAGACGTTGTCTTTCGTCGGGTCGAGCACGAAATCCGGTTTCATCTTCCCGGCAATTTTGCGGCGATGGGCGTTGACCTCGAGCGCGAAGATCTGGGTCGCGCCGCAGGCGCGCGCCACCGCGATGGAAAACAGCCCGATGGGCCCGCAGCCGGTAATGGCGACGGTTTTGGCGGCGATGTCGCCCGCCAGCACGGTGTGCACCGCATTTCCCAGAGGGTCGAGGATGGAGGCGTACTCCTGCGGGATGGAGGGATCGAGCTTCCAGATGTTGGATTCGGGGATGACCACGTATTCGGCGAAGGCGCCGTTGTCGTCCACGCCGATAATCTTCACGTGCTGGCAGATGTGGGCCTCGCCGGTGCGGCATTGCAGGCACTTGCCGCAGGCCACGTGCATCTCGGCGGAGACGAAATCGCCTTCCTTCACGCTGGTGACCTCGTCGCCCACCGCCTCCACCGTGCCGCAGAACTCGTGCCCGGGAATCAGCGGCGGATGAATGCGGCGCTGCGCCCACTGGTCCCACTGGTAAATATGCAGGTCGGTGCCGCAGATGGAGGCGACCTTCACCTTGACCAGAACATCGGTCAGTCCGAATTTCGGCTTGGGAACTTCGCGGATTTCGGTGCCCGGCGCGGGCTCCGGCTTTACGACAGCGAGCATGGTATCAGCCATGAGGAAGGCTTTCTGGCGCCGGCTGCTGAGTACCCGGCGCACGTCGCCCGGTATGAGTAAGGAACGGTGGGCAAACAGACAAGTCTAGCACGCGTGCGAACAGCGTCCGGTGTGACTTACGCCAGCGCAATCACGTCAATCTCCACCAGCACGTCTTTTGGCAGGCGCGCCACTTCCACGGTCGAACGCGCCGGCGGGGCCTGCGTGAAATGGCGGCCGTACACCTCGTTCATGGCGGCGAAGTCCGACATATTCTTCAGGAAGACGCCCGCCTTCACCACCCGGTCGAGCGAGCTGCCCGCGGCCTTCAGAATGCCGGCCAGATTCTGCAGCACGCGTTCGGTTTGCGCCGCTACGCCGCCGTCAATCAGTTGCTGCGTCGCCGGATCGAAGGCGACCTGTCCCGAAACGAAGACAAATCCATTGGCTTTGATGGCCTGCGAGTAGGGCCCGATTGCCTTCGGGCCGGCATCGGTCGCGATGACTTCACGCATGAATCCTCCTGAGCACCGAAGCATGATTTTCGCACACGCTTCTGCACCTCGGACGGGGGCTGCTCGTAGAGCCTGTGTTTCTGCATGTAACATTAAGCGGAAGAAGGGAGCGAGGAAGTGCTGAGGACGGGTCGGCAAAAGGTCTTCAACTCCGCTGAGGGAAGGCCGGCATGAACCCTGCGCGTTCCATCCGCATCCGCGGAATCGTCCAGGGGGTAGGCTTTCGTCCCTTCGTCTACCGCCTGGCGCACGAGCACGGACTTGCCGGCTGGGTCCTCAATGGCGAAGAAGGCGTTGCCATTCACGCCGAGGGCGCCGAGGAGGCGTTGTGTGCCTTTGTGGAAGCGCTCAGAACCCAGGCTCCTCCCGCCGCGCATGTCTCCGAAGTGGAAGTGCAGGCAGTTGAGCCCGCGGGCTTCAGCGGATTCACCATTCGTGAAAGCGAGCGCCGCGACCGGCCCACGGTGCGCATCTCGCCCGATCTGCCCGTATGCGAGCTGTGCCTCGAGGAACTGTTCGACCCCAGCAATCCCCGCTACCGCTATCCGTACATCAACTGCACCAATTGCGGGCCGCGCTATACGGTCATTGTCGCCCTTCCCTACGATCGTCCCAACACAACCATGAAGCAATGGTCGCTGGATGCATACTGCGACGGCGAGTATCAGGATCCCGGCAACCGCCGGTTTCATGCCCAGCCGGTGGCCTGTCCCCGCTGCGGACCGCACTATTTCCTGCGCAACGCCGGCGAGCCCGCGAACGGCGATGATGACGCCATCCAGCGCACCGCCGGGATTCTCCGGCAGGGAGAAATTGTGGCCGTCAAGGGCTTGGGCGGATATCACCTGGCCTGCGATGCCTGCAACCCCACAGCGGTGAACGCGCTGCGGCAGCGGAAATTTCGCAAGGAGAAGCCGTTCGCGGTGATGGCCAGGGACGTGGACGTGGCGCGAAGCATTGTCGAGCTCTCGCCGGAGGCGGAGGCGCTGCTCACCTCGGTTGCGCGTCCCATCGTGCTGGCTGCCGCCAAAACGGAGCTGCCGGGCGTGGCTCCCGACAACGACGAAATTGGCATCATGCTTCCCTACACTCCGCTGCACCATCTGCTGTTTGCCGCCGGCGCGCCTGAGGTGCTGGTGATGACCAGCGCCAACCGCTCCAGCGAGCCGATCGCCTACGACGAGCAGGACGCCTTCGACCGGCTCGCCGGAGTTGCCGACACGTTTCTCGTGGGTGAGCGCCCCATCGCGCGGCGCGTGGACGATTCCGTGGCGCGCGTGGGCGCCTTTGGGCCGGCGATCCTGCGACGCTCGCGCGGCTATGCCCCGGGTGCGGTGGCCACTCTGCCGGCAGAGCGTCCGCTGCTCGCCGCCGGCGCGGACCTGAAGAACACGGTGACGCTGGTGGTGGATGGGCAGGTGTTCGTCAGCCAGCACATTGGCGACCTCGACCACTACCAGGCGTTTCAGGCATTTCAGGAAACCATCCGCGATCTCGTTTCCATGTATGAGGTGAGCTGGGATGAGCTGCTGGTGGCGCACGATGCGCATCCGCAGTACTTCTCAACCACATATTCTCTCGGCCTGCCTGGGGCGGAACAAATTGCCGTGCAACATCACCGGGCGCATGTCGCCTCGGTGCTTGCCGAACGCGGCGAGTGGGACAGGCCCGTTCTGGGCGTCAGCTTCGACGGCACCGGCTACGGCGACGACGGCAGCATCTGGGGCGGCGAGTTCTTCGCCGGAAGCGTGAAGGCCGGCTTCCAGCGCGTGGCCCACCTGCGTCGCGCGCACCTTCCCGGCGGAGATGCCGCGGCGCAGCATCCGGTACAGGCGGCAGCAGGCTTCCTGGCGCAGATCGAAGCTTTGCCCGATATGAGCGCCGCGCCCTTCAGTTTTCCGCCACGATACCGGCAGGCACTGGAGCTGGTGGACAAGGACGTCCGCAGTTTCACAACTACCTCCATCGGACGGCTCTTCGATACCGCAGCCGCGTTGCTGGGCTTCACGCGAGCGATCACCTTCGAGGGCCAGGCGGCAATGTGGGTCGAAGCTCTGGCTCACAAAAGCCGGGATGTGGCGGGTTATCCCTTTCCTTTTGTCGATGGGGAACTTGATTTCCGTCCGCTGTTGCTGGCCGTGGCCGAGGACCGCAGGCGCGGTCGCAGGCAGGAGGAAATTGCCCGGGCATTTCAGCGGGGAGTCGCGCGGGGTGTGTAATGCAGTAGGAGCACTCTGCACTCCGGCGGGGGCACAGTCCTCCGCTGCGGTAGATCACCTGGGCACGGTAGTGCTCTCCGGCGGGGTCTTCCAGAACGAGCTTTTACTGAAGGATGTGCGAGACCTGCTGCGGGACTCAGGCCTGGAAATCTGGACCAATCATGCCGTTCCCGCCAACGACGGCGGCATCAGCTTAGGCCAGGCAGCTATGGCCGCATTTGCCGCCCCCACTTCGCGACAATCTCACGGCAGCAGTGTTTCCAAAAGCGCATCCACGGCAAAGTCAGCTTCTTCGCCCTAGAGCAGCAGTTGCTCTCGACGGGCTGAATCGCTGGCGGATCGGGATTCGATCGCCTCAGGAGAGGCGGTCACTTCGCTCGCGTCCCTGAACGGGTACAATGATAATCCCCATGTACGCGACACTTCTGGTTGCGGCGGGTGCCGCACATTTTCAGCACTTTGTCAGACAATTGTTGTGGGACACAGCCGTATTCGGCTCCTTCACCTCCACACTGTTTTTTGGCATGGTGATGGTGGCGTCTCTTCGCTACGTGCTGAACGCCCGCGCTGCCGAGCGGGAACTACGTTCTGTTGCGGCGGACGCCCTGCCCGCGGTCACCATTCTCAAGCCGGTACATGGGCTGGAACCCAGGTTGGAGGAAACACTGGAAAGCTTCTTCCGCCAGGATTATCCCCAGTTTGAAATCCTCTTCGGGGCGCGCAGCCGGGAAGACGAAGCCCTGGGCATCGTGGAGAAGCTGCGCGCCCGATATCCCCAGGTCCGCACGCGGGTGATCATTTCGGGCGAGCCGTCGTGGCCTAACGCGAAAGTTTTTTCCCTGGCGAAGATGATCGCCGCCTGCGACAGCTCCTTCCTGATCATCAGCGATAGCGATGTTG
>Ga0335081_10022030_pt1 | contig 10308 bp, 7 predicted proteins | sample Lox_Sample_35_FD_206713 | JGI IMG/M metagenome (GOLD analysis project Ga0335081, IMG submission 206713) | Soil microbial communities from Loxahatchee National Wildlife Refuge, Florida, United States - Lox_Sample_3.5 | ecosystem: Environmental > Terrestrial > Soil > Wetlands | place: USA: Florida...
ACGGCGCAGTGCCGTAATACGGCGTATCCGAATTGGCAGCCGCTCCCGGCGCGGAATTGTAGAGCGGCGGGTCGGCCGATCGCAGCACCCGCTGCTGGTGAAGGTCGCGCTGCTGCGCGAGCGCCGGACTTGAGAGTGTCGCGGCGATGCCGAGAGCCGTCATGGCGACGGTCAGGAGCACCTTCGGGCTTGGCGTTTTCATTAGTCCAATCCTTTTACGTTCGAGGCCCCCTGCGCGCTTGCAGATACGAACGTTTGTGCACCGCACAAGAGCCAGGCGCTCAACCGTGCGTCACGAAAAAGTTATTTAAATCAGTATGTTAATGGGAATTTTACGGAAGGCTGCTGCGAGGCATTCAACCGCCGCGACTTCGCTCATTGTGTGTGTTACGGCGCACGCGACACGATCCGTTACGCCGCCCCATCTTCATGTGGCTCAGGTGCGCCGACTGACGCCAATGACGGCTACGCCGCCTTCTTCCCCTTCTCCGCCAACCCGGCGAGAGCGCGCAAGATTCCGGCGGCGCCTTTGAGCCTCGCCTTCGGGGCTTCCCATTCGTCGAAGAATACGACCTTCATGTCGGGCCGCACGCGGGCGCCGGCGGGATGCTTGGCGATGTAGGAAATCAGCCCGTCCGGGTTTGAGAACATGTTGTCGCGGAAGGCGAGTACGGCGCCCTTCGGGCCGACCTCGATCTTTTCCACGTTGGCGCGGCGGCACAGCGCCTTGATGGCGACGATCTGCAACAGATACTCGACCTCCTCGGGCAGCTTGCCGAAACGGTCGACCAGTTCGGCGGCGAAGGCCTCGATGTCGCGATCCTCCTCGATCTCGGACAGCCGCCGGTAGAGCGACAGCCGCACCGGCAGATCCTTGACGTAATCCTCGGGGATCAGCACCGGCGTGCCGATGGTGATCTGCGGCGACCATTTCTCGGCGACCGGCGCCGTAATGCCGGCCTTCAGCGACATCACCGCCTCTTCGAGCATCTCCTGATAAAGCTCGTAGCCGACCTCCTTGATGTGGCCGGACTGCTCCTCGCCCAGAAGATTGCCGGCGCCTCGGCCTGCGGAGTGATCTTGCGCTTGGCGGGCAAGGTGAGCAGCGCATAGGCACGCAGCTTCGCGCGGCCGACGCGGCCGCGCAGCTGATAGATCTGCGCCAGGCCGAACATGTCGGCGCGGTGCACAATCAGCGTGTTGGCGGTCGGAATATCGAGGCCGGATTCGACGATGGCGGTGGACAGGAGCACGTCGAACTTGCCGTCATAGAAGGCCGACATGACGTCTTCGAGCACGGTCGGCGGCATCTGGCCGTGGGCGACGGCGACGCGCACTTCCGGCACGGCCTTTTCCAGGAACGCCTTGGTCTCGGCCAGGTCCTCGATGCGCGGGCAGACGTAGAATGCCTGGCCGCCGCGATAGCGCTCGCGCAACAGCGCCTCGCGCACCACCACCGGGTCGAACGGCGAGATGAAGGTGCGCACCGCGAGCCGGTCGACCGGCGGCGTGGCGATGATCGACATTTCGCGCACGCCGGACAGCGCCAGCTGCAAGGTGCGCGGGATCGGCGTCGCGCTCAGCGTAAGCACGTGGACTTCGGCGCGCAGCGTCTTGAGCTTTTCCTTGTGGGCGACGCCGAAATGCTGCTCCTCGTCGACGACGATCAGGCCGAGGTCCTTGAACTTGATGGTCTTGCCAAGGAGTGCGTGGGTGCCGACGACGATGTCGATCTGGCCGTCGGCGAGGCCCTTTTTGACGTTGGCCAGTGCCTTCGGCGACACCAGCCGTGACGCCTGCGCGACGTGAACCGGGTAGCCCTTCAGGCGCTCGGAAAACGTCTTGAAATGCTGGCGCGACAGCAGCGTGGTCGGCACCACGACGGCGACCTGCTTGCCGTTCATCGCCGCGACGAAGGCGGCGCGCAGCGCCACCTCGGTCTTGCCGAAACCGACATCGCCGCAAATCAGCCGGTCCATCGGCCGCCCGGCGGAGAGATCGTCGAGCACCGCCTTGATGGCGGCGTCCTGGTCGTCGGTCTCCTCGTAGGGGAAACCGGCACAGAACTCGTCGTAGAGGCCGGCGCCGATCGCAAGCCGCGGCGCCTCGCGCAACTGACGTTCGGCCGCGACCTTGATCAGTTCGGCGGCGATCTCGCGGATGCGGTTCTTCATCCGCGCTTTGCGCGCCTGCCAGGCGGCGCCGCCGAGCCGGTCAAGCTCGACGTGGCTCTCCTCTGAGCCATAGCGCGACAGCAGCTCGATGTTCTCGACCGGCAGGAACAGCTTGTCGCCGCCGTGATAGTGGATCTCGAGGCAATCGTGCGGGGCGCCCGCGGCCTCGATGGTGCGCAGGCCGACGAAGCGGCCGATGCCGTGATCGACGTGGACGACGAGGTCGCCGGCCGAGAGGCTCGTCACCTCGGCGATGAAATTTTCCGGCCGCTTGATCTGGCGGCGCGCGCGAACCAGGCGCTCGCCCAGAATGTCTTCCTCGGTGATGACGGCGGTGTCGGCGGTCTCGAAGCCGGACTCGATGCCGAGGATGGCGAGCGCGACCTGCGGGCGCGGCAGCGCCAGCGCCTGCGGCCACGAGGCGACGGTGCTGAGATTGTGCAGGCCGTGCTCGGCCAGCACGTGGCTCATGCGCTCGCGCGAGCCGTCGCTCCATAGCCCGATGGCGACGCGCTTGCCGCCGGTTTGCAACGCCTGCACATGTGCCGTGACCGCTTCGAAAACATTCTTGCCCGGCGCGCTGCGCTCGGCGGTGAAATTCTTTCCGGCATGCGCGGCGATGTCGACTGTGTTCGGCGTACCCTCGGGCGCCGCGAATGGCGTCAGCTGCGCCAGCGCGGCGCCGTCGAGCCGCGCGCGCCACTCGCCCTCGGCGAGGTAAAGCCGGTCCGGCGGCAGCGGCTTATAGGGCGCGCTGCTGCCGTCGTGATCGAGGGTAGACCGCCGCGCCTCGTAATAGTCGGCGATTTGCGCCAGCCGCTCGTGAGCGGCTTCTTCGGCCAGCGGTTCGAGCATGATCGGGCTGCCGGCCACATAATCGAACAGCGTTTCCATCTGCTTGTGGAACAGCGGCAGCCAGTGCTCCATGCCGGCGTAGCGGCGGCCCTCGGTCACGGCGGCGTAGAGCATGTCGTCAGGACCGGCGGCGCCGAATGCCGCCACGTAACCGGTGCGAAACGCGCGGATGGTGTCGCTGGTGAGCTGGAATTCGGCCATCGGCACCAGATCGAGTGCTCGCAATTCGGCATTGGTGCGCTGCGTCTCCGGGTCGAAGCTGCGGATCGATTCCAGCGTGTCGCCGAAAAAATCGAGCCGCACCGGTTCGCCCATACCGGGCGCGAACAGGTCGAGGATGCCGCCGCGCACCGCATAATCGCCGGCTTCGCGCACCGTCGAGGCGCGATTGAAGCCGTTGAGGTCGAGCCACTGGATGACGCCGTTCATCGACAGCAGATTGCCGGGCGAAGCGGCGAGCGATTGCCGCGCCACGGTGTCGCGCGCCGGCACGCGCTGCAGAATGGCGTTGACGGTGGTGAGCAGCACCGCCGGCTTTGTGCGGGCTTTCACCCGCGCCAGGCGGGCGAGCGCGGTCATGCGCTGGGCGACGACGGCGGCGTGCGGCGATACGCGGTCATAAGGCAGGCAATCCCAGGCGGGGAATTCCAGGATTTCAGTATCGGGTGCGAAAAACGCGATGGCGCGATGGAGCATCGCCATGCGCGCACCGTCGCGGCAGATCACGGCCGCGCTGACGGCCGGTGGCTCGTCGCCGGCGGCGATCGCCCGAGCGAGATCGGCGATGACCAGACCCTCGGCGCCATCGGCGACGCCGGCTAGAAGCAGCGGCCGGCCGGAGGCCAGGCGCTGCGCCGGGTTTTCCGCTTTCACCACAGCCGTCACCGCTTGGCCTCTGCGGTCTCGTGGAACGCGATCAGGTCGCGCAGGACGGCGGTGTCGTAATCCGGCGGAACGGCTTCGCTGCCGACCACCCAAGCGTAAAGGTTCGCGTTCGGCACTTCGATCAGCCGTTCAAACTCGTCGAGTGCGCCGTCATCGAATTTCTCGATATAGGCGTCAGCGAAACGGCCGACGATGAGATCGGTTTCGCGCACGCCGCGGCGCCAGGCGCGGAACAGAAGTTTCCGCCGCCGTACATCCAGTCCTTCGCTTGAACGTCCCGTCATGTGATTGCTCAACGCCAAAAGCCCGGACGTGCCGGGCGGGGTGTATATAGAGGGCGACTTTGTGATTGTCATGGCCCGCAATGCGCTCGCCCCTTCTTAACCCGCTGTTCGCGTCGGTCTCGGCCCTGCCGGGCATCGGACCGCGGCTGGAGAAGCTGTACGCGCGCCTGTTATCGCGCGAGGACGACAAGCCGCGTATCATCGACCTGTTGTTCCATCTGCCGACCGGCTTCGTCGATCGCCGCCACCAGCCGAAACTCTCCGAGGTCGTCCCCGACACGGTGGTGACGGTCGCCGTCACGGTCGAGGGGCATCGGCCGCCGCCGCCGAACCGGCCGCGCGCGCCGTACAACATCGACACCGCCGACGACACCAACACGCTGACCATCACCTATTTCAACGCGCGCCGCGATTATCTGGAAAAGCTCTTTCCCGAAGGCGAGACACGCTACGTCTCGGGCACGGCGAAGCTCTACGACGGCCATCTGCAGATGGTCCATCCGGACCGCGTGGTGGACGCGGCGGGTTTCGCCAAGCTGCCGCTGATCGATCCGGTCTATCCGCTCACCGAAGGCCTACACGCCAACCAGGTGCGCCGCGCGATCGAAGCGGCGCTCGACCGCGTACCGAAAACCCTGCCGGAATGGCAGGACGCGGAGTGGCTTGCGCGCAACGGCTTCGACAGCTTCGCCGATGCGCTGCGCCGCGTGCATCGGCCGGAAATGCCCGACGATATCAAGCCGGAGAGCGCGGCGTGGTCGCGGCTCGCCTACGACGAATTGTTGGCCGGGCAGCTCGCGCTGGCGCTGCTGCGCGCCCATCAGCGCACGCGCGCCGGGCGCGGCACCGCTGCCGAAGGGCGGTTGCGCGCGCGCATCGTCGCGTCGCTGCCCTATTCGCTCACGCCGTCGCAACACCAGGCGGTGACCGACATCGTCGCCGACCTGGCGCAGCCGACGCGCATGCTGCGGCTCCTGCAAGGCGACGTCGGCTCCGGCAAGACCGTGGTGGCGCTGCTCGCCGCCGCCCATGTGATCGAAGCCGGCCGCCAGGCCGCCATCATGGCGCCGACCGAAATTCTAGCGCGGCAACACTTTTCGACCATCGCGCCGCTCGCGAAGAAAGCTGGCCTCAAGGTTGCCATCCTGACCGGCCGCGAGCGCGGCCGCGAACGCGATGACACTCTCGCGGCGCTGGCCGCCGGCGATATCAATCTTATCGTCGGCACCCACGCGTTGTTTCAGGACGAGGTCGAGTTTGCCGATCTGGCGCTTGCCGTTGTCGATGAGCAGCATCGCTTCGGTGTGCATCAGCGTCTCGCGCTCGCCCGCAAGGGCAACGCCGTCGATCTGCTGGTGCTCACCGCGACGCCGATCCCGCGCACGCTGGTGCTGACCTATTTCGGCGACATGGACGTCTCGTCCTTGCGCGAAAAACCGGCGGGCCGGCAGAAGATCGATACCCGCACCATCCCGCTTGAGCGCCTCAGCGAGGTTATCGAAGCCGTGGCGCGCGCGCTCAACGAAGGCCGCCGCGTCTACTGGGTGTGCCCGCTGGTGGAAGAGTCCGAACTCGTCGATCTGGCCGCCGCCGAGGAGCGGTTTCGCGAACTGAAGCTTCGCTTTGGCGGGCTGGCCGATCTCGTCCACGGCCAGATGCGCGGGCCCGACAAGGACCGCGCCATGGCGCGCTTTGCATCGGGAGAGACGCGGCTCCTCGTGGCAACGACCGTAATCGAGGTCGGCGTCGACGTGCCGGAGGCGAGCGTCATGGTGATCGAGCACGCCGAGCGGTTCGGGCTGGCGCAACTGCATCAGCTGCGCGGCCGCATCGGCCGCGGCGCCGCGCGCTCGACTTGCCTCCTGCTCTACAAGGGACCGCTCGGCGAAACGGCGAAAGCCCGGCTTGCCATCATGCGCGAAACCGACGACGGCTTCCGCATTGCCGAGGAAGATTTACGCCTGCGCGGTGAAGGCGACGTGCTCGGCACGCGGCAGAGCGGCGTGCCCGGCTTCCACATCGCGCGGCTCGAACTGCACGGCAAATTTCTTACTGCGGCGCGTGACGACGCGGCGCTGACATTGACGCGCGATCCGAAGCTCACCTCGCCGCGCGGCGAAGCGCTCCGCGCCCTGCTCTATCTGTTCTCCCGCGACGAGGCGATCAGACTGCTGGGCGCGGGATGACGATTACGCCGTGCGCGGAACCGGCGGCGCCATGCCGGCGAGCCGGTCCGGGCCGAAGCGGTTCGGGCCGTCTGTGCCTTTGCCGCAGAACCAGATGATCAGGATGATGGCGCCGACCAGCGGAATAAAGCTTAGAAGCAGCCACCAGCCGGAGCGATCCAAGTCGTGGAGCCGGCGCACTCCAATCGCGATATTGGGAATAATGACGGCGAGACTGAAGAGTGTATAGAAAATCGGCTTGCCGATCAGCGCATCAATGATCTCGGCCACGACAAAGCCGATGAACACGAACAGAATCCAGTACCAGTACTCCGACCGACACGCCCGGCCCGTGAAATTCACGTAGTTGGAAAAGCCCAGCTTGATGGAGTCGACAAAGTTCATGTGAGCCCCCCGCTCGCTCATTGAGGACTAGCAACAATAGCAGATTGGGATGGCGCTGAAAACTCGCATGCGTTTCCTGCCGGGGGATAGCCGTTCCGCCAGCAGGAACAATCGCGTAACCCCTATTTCGCAGGCGAGGGAGTGGCGGGCACCGACGGTGCCGAGCCTCGCGCCGCCTGTGTGGCGCGCGCGGTTTCGGCAAGCGAAGCCATCGTACTCTGCTGCTCGCCGCCGGGCTGGATGACGCCCGCGGAAATCAGAAGTTGCATTGCCTCTTCCACCGTGATGTCGAGATCGACCACGTCGCGGCGCGGCACATAGAAAAAAAATCCGGTAGTCGGGTTCGGCGTGCACGGCATGAAGGCGGAGACATGTTCGGTCGCCGGCAGCCGCGCCGAAATATCGGCGCTCGGCGATTGCGTGAGAAACACCAGCGACCACATGCCCGGCGCCGGAAACTCGACCAGGCCGACCTTGCGGAAGCTCGACCCGGAACTTGAGAACAGCGTCTGAAAAATCTGCCGCGCGGTGCGATAGATCGGGCGCACGATCGGGACACGGTTGAGCAGACTTTCGCCAAGACCGACGAGCTTGCTGCCGACCAGGTTGGCGGTGAGGAAACCGAGCAACGTCAATGCCACGAACGCGATGATCAGGCCGAATCCGGGAATGTCGACCGGCAGATAGGTTTCCGGTCGATATCGCACGGGAATGAACGGCCGCACCCAATTGTCCACCCAGGTGACGAACCACCAGATCAGCCACAACGTGACCGCGACCGGTCCGGCGACGATCAGTCCGGTCAGAAAATAATTGCGCAACCGGCTGACAAAGCCCGCCCTTGCGACCGGTGGCTGCATCTTATTCAGATCAGTTGAGTTCGCCATGGTTCCATTGTCAGCAAGGGATTAGCGGCGCCGACAATATAGTGCGTCCGGCCGCCGCGTTCACTCCACGGTCACCGACTTCGCCAGATTGCGCGGCTGGTCGACGTCGGTGCCGAGCAGTACGGCGGTGTGATAGGCGATCAATTGCACCGGCACGGCATAGACCAGTGGTGACACGGTCGCCGGCACCGCCGGCAGCGTCAGTGTGGTGAGCGGCTCGCATTTGGCCGCTGTTGCGGCTTCTGCGCCGGCGGCATCCGTTACCAGGATCAGCTTGCCGCCACGCGCAGCGACTTCCTGCATGTTGGAAACGGTCTTGTCGAACACCCTGTCATGAGGCGCGATCACCACGACCGGTGTCGTTTCGTCGATCAGTGCGATCGGGCCGTGCTTGAGCTCGCCGGCCGCATAGCCTTCGGCATGGATGTAGGAGATTTCTTTGAGCTTCAGGGCGCCTTCAAGCGCGATTGGATAGCTGGTGCCGCGGCCCAGATACAGCACGTCGCGCGACTTCGAGAGATCGCGCGCGAGCTGCTCGACATGAGGCTCCAGCGCCAGCGCCTCGGCGAGGTGGCGCGGCACTTCGATGAGAGCATGCACCAGGCGCTGTTCGTCGCTCGGTGACAGCACCCCGCGCGCCCGGCCGGCAGCGATGGCAAGCGCGGCGAGCGCCGCCAACTGGCAGGTAAAGGCCTTGGTCGACGCCACGCCGATTTCCGGCCCGGCCAGCGTCGGCATCACGATGTCGCTTTCGCGCGCGATGGTCGAGGCCGGCACGTTGACGACGGAGAGGACGTGCTGCTTGCGTTCGCGCGCATAGCGAAGCGACGCAAGCGTGTCCGCAGTCTCGCCCGACTGCGAGACGAAAATCGAGAGATTGCCCGGCAGCAGCGGCGCATCGCGGTAGCGGAACTCCGAGGCAATATCGACCTCGACCGGCAAGTGCGCGAACCGCTCGAACCAGTATTTGGCGACCATGCCCGCATAATAGGCGGTGCCGCAGGCCGCGATCGAGATGCGATCCAGTTTTTTGAAATCGAACGGCAGCGCCTTCGGCAGCGCCACCCGTTCGGCCGCCATGTCGAGATAATTGGACAGGGTGTGGCCGACCACTTCGGGCTGCTCGTGAATTTCCTTGGCCATGAAGTGGCGGTGATTGCCCTTGTCGATGAGCATCACCGAGGCCTGCGACTTGAGCACGTCGCGATGCACGACAGCGCCGGCGGCATCATGGATCTCGGCGCCTTGCCGGGTGACGATCACCCAGTCGCCGTCTTCGAGATAGCTGACTGTGTCGGTGAACGGCGCCAACGCAATCGCATCGGAGCCGACGAACATGGCGCCTTCGCCAAAACCGACGGCGAGCGGCGAACCTTTGCGCGCGCCGATCAACAGATTTTCCTCGCCGGAGAACAGAAAAGCGAGCGCGAACGCGCCGCGCAGCCGCGGCAGCGCGCGCTTGACGGCCTCGACTGGCGAGGCGCCGCGCTTCATTTCCTCGGTGACGAGATGCGCCACCACCTCGGTGTCGGTCTCGGTGGCGAACTTGGCGCCTTTGCCTTCCAGATCGCGCCGCAGTTCGGCGAAATTCTCGATGATGCCGTTGTGCACGACGGCAAGCTTGTCGGTCGCGTGCGGATGCGCGTTATTCTCGGTCGGCCGGCCATGCGTGGCCCAGCGCGTGTGGCCGATTCCGATCGTGCCGGCCAGCGGTTCGCGAACAAGCCGTTGCTCGAGATTCTTCAGCTTGCCTTCGGCGCGCCGGCGCGTCAGTACGCCGTGCTCAAGGGTGGCAACGCCGGCAGAATCGTAGCCGCGGTATTCGAGCCGCTTGAGCGCGCTGACAAGCTGCGGCGCAGCCGCTTCGTTGCCGATGATTCCGACAATTCCGCACATCTGAAAAGTGGGCCCCCTTCCGGGCGCAGCCGATAGGATCAGTGCAAGATCGTTACCTGTTTCGACGGTCGCTACCGAATACCGACGACTGATTACTGCTTTCTGGATGTTAATGGTTAAAGTGGGGCCGCGGCTTTCGCCCAATCAAATAAGGTTGCGGCCGATGACACCGCAAGGCGGCCGTTAACCCGCCGGCCACGGGTATTTCGCCCGTCAATCGCGTGCATGCGCCTTCTTTTTGACGATCGATTTGAGTGCGCGCAAGCGTGAAGCCCAGCCTTCCTTAATGGTCTGGCGGCCGCGACCCAGGGCCAGCGAATCCGGCGGCACGTCCGCCGTGATGACCGAGCCTGAGCCCACATAGGCACCGTCGCCGATCGCGACCGGCGCGACCAGCGCCGAGTTCGAGCCGATAAAGGCGTCTTTGCCGATCTCGGTGCGGTGCTTGGCGCTGCCGTCGTAATTGCAGGTGATGGTGCCGGCGCCAATGTTGGCGCCGGCGCCGACCGAGGCGTCGCCGATGTAGCTCAGGTGATTGGCCTTGGCGCCGGCGCCAAAGACTGCCTCCTTGACCTCGACGAAGTTGCCGATGCGCGCACCTTCACCGAGCTTGGCGCCCGGGCGCAGCCGCGCAAACGGCCCAACCGATACGCCCTTGCCCACGTGCGCGCCGGCAAGATGGGAGAAGGCGTGAATGACCGCGCCGTCCTCGACAACGACCTTCTCGCCGAACACCACGTAAGGCTCGACAACGACG
>Ga0335081_10022032_pt1 | contig 10308 bp, 10 predicted proteins | sample Lox_Sample_35_FD_206713 | JGI IMG/M metagenome (GOLD analysis project Ga0335081, IMG submission 206713) | Soil microbial communities from Loxahatchee National Wildlife Refuge, Florida, United States - Lox_Sample_3.5 | ecosystem: Environmental > Terrestrial > Soil > Wetlands | place: USA...
CCTCACGTAGACTTAGCCGTGGAGTGCCGGGAAGCCTGGTCGGCGTGCCTTTCGAGGTCCGTTTGTGGTGCCCGGCCGAGAGTTCGACATCCCGCACGCCCTGACTTGCCTCGTCGGCGTGGCGGAACTCTGAGCTGGTCGGAGGCTGACGGTCTTGGCCGATCCCCTCTTGGTGCTCGCGTTCCTGCTCGCCGCGCTGCTGAGCCTCGGGACGAGCTGGGTGTTGGTATCTCGGTTGGAGCGGGTCGGATTCCGGCTTGGGCTCACCGAGGCGCTCTTGGGGGTTCTGGCCGCACTGGCCGCAGACGCACCCGAAATCACCGCCTCGGTCACGGCGCTCGCCGGCGGTCACGCACGGATTGGGGCAGGCGTCGTGATCGGCTCAAACGTCTTCAACTTGGCCGCGTTGCTCGGGCTCGGCGCGGTGATCGCAGGGGAAATCGCGCTGCACCGCCGAGTGATCGTGCTCGAAGGCATCGTGGCGCTCTGGATCGCCGGTACGTGCGTGGCGGTAGTCGTCGGCGCGATACCGGCCGCAGCAGGGCTGGTGATCGTGCTCGTGATGCTGGTGCCGTACTTGGGGATCCTCGGTGTCAAACACGACCGGCTCTCGCGCCTAGGGCTCCCAGACGCCTGGGCGCGATGGCTGAGGGGCGCGATCCTCGAGGAGGAGCAAGAGCTTGAAGTCGCGATCCATCCACGGCGCGGCCGAACCCCAGACGCGGTCATCGCCGCCGGCGCGGTGCTCGTCGTCGTCGGCGCGAGCATAGTGATGGAGCAGGCCGCCTCGCGGCTCGGTACGCGTCACGGCGTGCCGGACATTGTCGTCGGCGGGCTCGTCCTAGCCGCGGTGACGAGTCTTCCCAACGCGGTCGCGGCCGTGTACCTCGCTCGGCGCGGCAGGGGAGCTGCGACGCTCAGCACAGCGATGAACAGCAACGCGCTCAACGTCGCCGTCGGGCTGCTCCTGCCGGCGACGATCGTCGGCCTCGGGGCACCCTCGACATCGGCGACGCTCGTGGTCGTGTGGTACCTCGGCTTGACCGTGCTCGCGCTCGGCTGCGCGTACGCCGGCAGCGGACTCCTTCGCGGTGAGGGGATCCTGATCATCGGCGCGTATCTCGCCTTCGCCGGCCTAATCCTGACGAGCGTCTACGCGTCGACCGTCGGCATGGTGCTTGGCACCACGCTGCCTGTCGTTCTCGGCGCCGGCGCCGCAAGATGGATGATGTGGCGCCGGGGCCACGCACCAAGTGCGCATGCATCACTGCGTCGAGCACCGACAACGGATGCGAGGCGATCGCGAGGCTCCTCCTGATGCACCGCTTAGATCGTGACCCGCCACTATCGCAAGCATGAACAGCGATGCACCGGCGCGCTCGAGCGCAGACCGGGATCTCGCTTGTCGCCGACTGGTCAGTCGGGCAGGTGCTCTACGTCTCTTTCGCCCTGACCCCGAGCATCACCGCCGCCGATGCGCTCCTCGGCCGGCGCATCACCCTGGTCGGCTCGTCAGCAGAGTGTGGCCCGCCACGACGTCGGCCTGCTCGTGGCCGACGACGCCGAAGACCCGCAATCCACGGAAGCGGGGGCGGCGTCAGCCCCAGAATCGCATCGTTGCGCGGCCTGCATTGCCGGCTTACCAGACGGTCAGGGGCTTGCCGGACGGCTGCGTGATCGTGAACGACAGCAGCGTTGTGTGTCCGGGGCGACTGGGCTGGCGGGCTGGAATCCGGAGAGCGAGTATGTCCTAGCGCGCGCGACCCGGGGGACGCTGACCGCCGCGCCCGTGTTCGATCCGCAGCCCGCGAGTGCGGCGCCGGCCGCGATCAGCGCGAACGCGGCGGCGATGATCGGTGGGCGCTTGGATCCTGTCACGAACGTTCCTCGCGGTCGCGGACGTGATTGGGGCGTGTGTTCATGCGAGTGCTCCTTTGAGGAAGAGGACGGCGATCAGGACCGCGGTGACACCGGCGGCGAGTGCGATTGCGGCGGCGAGCAGCCGCAGTTGGATGTGGGTGGGTTGAGGTTCGGGGTTGGTCATCCGTTCGCCTGGTCGAGGATCAGCGCGGTGAACGGGGCGCCGGTCTTGGGGGCGATCTGGAACGCGAGCGCCCATTTGCCGACCATCACGAGTGCCGGGGCGGCGCGTGAGTAGACGCCCGGTTGGGTTTCGGTCAGCTGGTATTCCTGCTGTGGCATCTGCATCTCCGTGTGGTTGAAGGTCAGGGTCACGTTCGCGCCGCGGACGGGCTGCCCGTTCTTGGTGATCCGCAGCGCGAACGAGTCGGGCCGGACGGCCTTGTTCGGCGAGACGAGGACTTGGAGGACGTATCCGCTCTCCTTGAGGGTCTGCGCGACGCGTCCGGGTCCGACGTTCGCGAGCGCCGAGTTCTGTAGCGCGAACGCGGGTGGCGGCGGCGCGAGGCTCGAGAGCACGGCGGCCGCGAACACGGCGGCGGTAATCAGCACCGCCTCGCCGCTGATCAGCGTGCGGAGCAGGCCGGCGGCCTGCCCGGCCGGCTCCGGACGCTCGGCGGCCGCGCGTAGCGCCGGGGTCGTGCGCAGCAGGTTCCCGGACGCCAGTGCCATCGCCCCGAGCAGGAGCCCGATCTTGACGAGGGTCGCGACGCCGCAGCCGGTCAGCCAGAGCGCGTCGAGCGCCGGCATGTGCTTGACCGTTGCCCACGTCCCGGTGCCGAGCAGCACGAACACCGACACGAACGCGACGTTCGAGAACCTGGGGACGACGACCGCCAGGCCCGGGACCCGACCGGCCGCCGGCATGCTGGCCCACATGAAGAGCAGACCGATCAGACCGCCGAGCCAGACCGAGCCGGTGAGCAGGTGCAGCCAGTCGAGGATCACCGAGATCCCGCGTGGCGAGGTCTGCGCGGCGTGACCGGCGCTACCGGGGAGCAGCAGGACCGCCGCAGCGGTGAGCAGCGCGCCGGTCAGCGACACGATCTCGGCGATCGAGCGGTGCTCACGATCGGGCCGGTCAAGCCACAGCGAGATCCAGCCCGCGAGGCAGAACAGCGCAAAGCAGACGGTCATATCAACGTAGCCACGACCGAACGCCGTGACCCTGAACAGCGGCACGAGCGCCGTCACGTCGAACACGGAGCGCAGCGAATCGATCGCGGTCGCAAAGTCCAGGTAGACCGGGATCGCGATCAGCCCCACGACCGAGGCGATCACGAACGCACGCGAGACCGCCCGCAGGCTCGCCTGCGGCGAGCGACTGCGGGCCGGGCGGGCGATCAGCATGCGGAACGCGAACAGGCCGATCGCGCTCATCACCGAAATGAACATCACCCACCGCGCGATCAGCAGGTTCAACGACGTCGCGGACCCGGCGATGCTCGGCACCTGGAACTGCGGCGCCGGACCTGGGTCCGGTCCGACCGCGTAGGTGAACGCTCCCTGGACGGGGTGGCCATCGACCGAGATCGCCCGCCAGTAGATCAGGTACCAACCCTCGGAAAGGTGCGGCCGCAGCGGCACGAGCAGCGTGTCCGGGTTCGCCGGCGACCGGGAGACCGGCCCTGTCATCTCCTGCTTGCCGTTGACGTTGGTGACCGAGATGATCGCGAACTTCGGCTCGACCGCCTCGTCGTAGGTCAGCTGGACGTTCGGGGGCGGAGCGCTCAGCACGACACTGGCCGCCGGCACGGTCCTGACCAGGTATGCGTGTGCAGAAGCCGCGCTCGGGAACACAACCGCGAGGGTGGCCGTGATCGTGGCGAGTGTCGCGGCGCTCCGCCCCCGGCATCTCATGCCAGCGACCGCTGCTTGCTGCCGCTGCTCACCAGCGCGAACCCGCCGGCGGCGAGACCGAGCAACCCGACGATCAGCGCGACGATCGTCAGCGTGGACGTCCCGCCACCACCGAGCGAGCTCTTCGCCTCGATCGTCGGCGCCGGCGCGGCGGAAGACTCAGGCCCGGCCCAGTCCACAATCGACCCGTCCGAGTAGGTCTGCTGCACCTGGAACGTGTACGTCTTCGCCGACGCCGGCTGGGCGAGGAACTGGAACAGCGAGTCCTCCCCGGTAGGCGTGTGCCCGCCGGTCCACGTGACCTTCGTGATCACGGCGCTGTCACCCGAGCCGGTTTGCTGCTGGGTCATGTGCCAGCCGGGCGGCGGGGGCACGAACGAGTCGATCCCGAATCCGCTCGGGACGGTCATCACGATCTTGCTGGTCGTTAGCCCTTCCTTCTCGGTCGGGATCGCGAGGCTGTACAGCTGCAGCTCGCCGGACAGCGACACCGCCGGGCTGACGCGCGCGTGCGCGGACGCGACCGCCGGGGCGATCGTCGCGATCGCGCATCCGGCAGCGACCGCCAACAGCGCCTGACGGCACAGGGCGGCGGAACGTTTCCTGCTCATGGGGTCTGGATCTCCTTCGGTCGTGGATCGCTCCGTCCCGATCAAGCCGTCACCGGTATCCGCGGACGCGCAGCCGGTTCCGGCAGCCTTCAGGGCCGGATCGATCCGGGTCTAGGAACGTGAACCGCGCAGCGCCTACCGGCCCGTCATGCGGGCTACACGCTGCGCGAGCTCAGACCGGAGGACCGCGAGACCAGCCGCCGGCATGCGGCGACAGCACAGGAACTACAACGTCACGCGGTCGACGGACCGCTCCCGCACGAGTGCGCGAGCGGACGAACCGCTGCGCATGGCGGCGGGCTACCTCGTCCAGCACCCACCGGGCGCCATGGAACAGGGTCGCCAGTAGGAATCCGACGATGATCGCGGCCGGGATCGACCACCAGCCGCCGTAGGCGAAGATCCCCGCCAGCCCGGCGGGGTGGCCGGTGGCGAACAGCCCCTCGAGGAACTCCTGCGAGACGTAGATCGCGACCAGCGCGAGCGAGCACACCGCCCACAGCCCGGTCAGCGACAGCGCGTAGCACGGCAACGATCGCTGACCAGCCAGCGCTCGCCCCGCAGCCCGTAGGAACCCACCGATCACCAGTGCGATCAGCAGCACGATCCACGGCACAAGGGAGTGCAGATAGGAGTGGCCGGTCCGCTGCAGCTCGCTGCCGGCAGCGCCGCCGAACGCGAGCAGGAACCGCAACTGGTGCACCACGAACGCGGCAGCCGGAAGCAGCGCGACCGGCGCCATCCCCGCCATCCACGAACGGCGCCTCACCCGCATCTATCCTCTGTCCGGCCGATGGCGCTCATTGGCTGGCGACCCGCGCGCAGTACGTCAAGGGCCTGAATCATGTCACGGCTCCTCAGCGCCCGAGCGCGTAGGTGCTGACGGTCAAGCGTGCCCTGCAAGTCGTACTGCCCGGTGTGCACGAACACGACCTTGCCCGCCGCGTTAATGAAGATCGTCGTCGGCAGCCCCGCTCGCGACCACCGCCAGCGAACCCAGGTTGGTGAGTGGTCGTCTCGTAGCTCGGGTAGCTGACCGGGTGCTGAGCCAAGAACACCCGCGCGTCGCTGGCCGAGTCATCGATGTTCCCGCCGAGGAACGCGACCCGGCGACCGTACCGCGCTGAGGCGGCGGCGAACAGCCCGAACTCCGAGCGGCAGGGGCCGCACCACGACGCCCACGCGTTGATCACGATCGGATAACCACGCAGCGCGCGGATCCACGCGACCAGCGCCGGCTGCGATCCCAGCAGCCGGCCGCCTGCTGATGCAGCGCCGCCAACAGTGGCGGCAACCTGGCCAAGCTCCCGACGGCGCTGGGGGCGGCCTTCGGGGCGCGAGCGAGCGCCGCTCGCAAGTACCGGACAGCACGCTGCGGCTTCGCCAGCCCGCCGTGGAGACCTCTCGGCAGTAGAGGATCTGCCCGGTCGCCGAGATGAGCACGAACCATGGCGCTCCGAGCACCTCGTACCCGTCGGCAATCCGCCCGGTGCGGTCGATCGCGACCGGATACGACAAGGGATGCGGAAGGCTGCCCAGGAACTCGCCGAGCGTGTGTGACGATGGCTCGACGCTGCCCTCGTCGACGGCGGTCAACGGCGGCAGACCCAGCCGGGCGGCCGCGGCCGCGTAGCCGTTCAGGGCATCCAGCTGACCGGCCAGGCCGCTGGTCCCCGATCCCACGTCGCGAAGAACACGTACAGGCGCGCGGACTTCCCGGGGCCGAGCCTGGCAGTCCCGCCACCGGCGCGCGGCATGCTGACGGCCTGCGTCGGGGGCGATCGGCGGCACCCGAGCGAAGAAGAGTGTTCGAGTCCACTCGAGGATGGCCGGGCAGCAGGCTCGAGGCCTCCTGCGTGAGCAGCTGCCCGAGCTGGCCGATCGCGGAGTAGGACATCTGCGTGATGTACGCCTTGGCCTTACGACCCTGCGGGTCGATCACGAACAGCGCCGGGGTGTGAGTGATCTGTCCTTGCTCGATCGCCGCCTCGACCGCGTACTGCTTCCACACTCGCTTGAGCTGCGGCAGGGAGCCGGTCAGGAAGTGCCACGCATGCAGCATCCCGCGAAGCTCGGAGTAGGACCACACGTCCTCGAGCGAGGTTGCGGCGGGATTGGCGTCGATCCCCAGCAGCTGCACCCGCGAGCCGGCCTTACCGAGCATCGCCTTGGCATCGAGCATCGCGCTGGTCGTCAGCGGACATACGGTCGTGCACTCGGAATCGTTGAACGCGAGGATCACCACCTTGCCGCGAAACGAACGCAGCGACACCGGCTGTCCGAACTGGTCCGACAGCGTGAAGTCCGGCGCGACGCCCGAAACGGGTGTCCCTGGATCCAGGACCGGGTTGAACGCGAGCTCCTCGCGCTGCGTCCCGGAACCACTACGTATGTCAGCCAGCCCCGACGATCGGGGCCGTCACCGCTATCGCGCCGAGCAGCACCACCCCCGAGACCAACGACCGGCGGCTGACCGCCTGCAGCGCCCAGGTCCGCTTGGCCGGCGCGGTCCGCGCGCGAGGAGGAGCACGCCGTCGGCGAAGCGTTCGGCGGATCGTCAAGCCAGCGAGCGCAACCGCCCCGAGCGCGAACAAGACGATCGCAACCTGATTTCCGCCGTGCGACCGGCGCTCGACGCGCCGCCGCCGTTGCCCCGCCCACCAGCAGGTGTCGCGATTCCGGACGGGCTCGAGACCGTCGGGAGCTTGACCCCCGCCCCCGCTCGCGAGCTCGCGCACGGCTGTCTGGGCGGCGCTCACCAGTCCGCTGCTGCCGGTCCCGATCGGGATCGTCCCGAGCAGCTGGTAGGCCGATGCGGTCGAGTGCCCGGGCCAGTTGAACCCGAACCCGTTCGGCATCACCACCAGCAGCCGCTGCTTGTACGCGAGCGACAGCTCGAGCCCGAGGAAGCGGGCATAGGCGCGCGGGTTGCGCCACAAACCACCGACCGCACCCAGATCGGACGGGGCCGCGATGATCGCGACCCGCACGGGAAACCCGCCTGGGCGGCAGCCTTCAACAGGCCGCCGAACTGCACCTGCTGGCGCACAGACAGGCCCGCCGAGCCCGTGAACAGGTCCTGGAATACGAGCACGTCGCTGCCAGGATCGCCGTCGGCGCGCGCGACCGGCGCCCCCGCCCCGGCCACCACCGTTGCCGCCAGCAGCACCGTGGTCGCGGCACGCACCCACCGCCAAACCCGAAGACTCGGCCGCCAATCGACCAGCGGCGTGATCATGACGTGACTCCCCGATCGCGCCCACGCAACGGCTGTGCCCGAACGCTTGCGCCCCACGCAACCGCGATCAACACCGCGCCCGCAGCGAACACGACCCACGACACCGTGTCCGTCCCACCCGAGCCCGAACCCGAGCCGTTGACCGGCGCCACGGTCGTCGCCGGCAACGGATGGCCGGCCGCTGCGGCCAGGTTCTGGACCGCCGTCACCGCGACCATTGCGAGCCCGGCGCTCGTGGTGGCCGTGCGGGTCCGCGCGAGCGCATCTTGCTCGCCTGCCGTCGGGCTGCGGCCGGTGTAGAGGCCGAAGCCGCCTGGCATCACGACCAGCACAGGCGCGTGGACGGCGAACGACAGCTCCTGCCAGAGGAAATGCGCGTAGTTCTGCGGCTCGCGCCACAGGGCTGTGACCGACCCGAGGTCCGAAGCGGACGCGATCAGCGCGACGCGGATCGGGTAGCCCGCCCGCCCCGCGGCCGTAAGCACGGCCTCCAGCCGGGCTTGGTCGCCTGGCTTCAGTGACGCGTCCCAGGGCACGAACGCGTTCTGGGAGACGAGCACGTCGCTGGCCGGATCACCGTCAGCCCGCGCCAGCCCCGGCGACCACGCGACCGCCGCTGCGAGCAGCAGCAAGCTGATTGCGCCTCGCCGGCGGAGGCTCGTCGGCAGGCTCCGGGCGAGAATGTTGATGGCTCTGGACATGCGATCAGCCCGATGACGACTCGACCCGCACCGCGATGCGCTCGCGCGGCCAGGTGCCGCTCAATGTACGGCCACTGGCGCCGCGCCGCTCTCGTCCTGCTGGGGGTGGTCGTCTGGCTAAGCGCCGCAGCGGGCGCCGCGCAGGCGCACGGTGGCTCGGTCCAGCCCGTGGCCACGAACTACCTGGCCAAGGTGGGCACCGTCCCCACGGGCCTCGACGTGAAGGTCGTCGACGGCGACCTTCGGCTGTGGCTGCACGCTCCGGCGAGCGCGACCGTGATCGTGCTCGACTACCGCGGCGCCCCTTACCTGCGATTCGACCGCACAGGTGTCCGGGTCAACCACAACTCGGCGATGTACTACCTCAACCAGACGCCCGTCGCCGAGACCCCACCCGCCAACCTCACCGCCGCAAACCGACCCGACTGGCACGCCGCCAGCAGCTCGCACGACTACAACTGGCACGACGGACGCCTCCACGCGCTCGCCACGGTCGCGCTCGCCCCCGGCACCAGCTACGTCGGCACCTGGACCATCCCGATGCTGATCGACGGGCGCCGGACCGCCATCTCCGGCGGGCTATGGCACGCCGACCGCCCCTCGATCGTCTGGTTCTGGCCGATCCTCGTGCTCCTCGCCTGCGTCATTGCAGCCATGCGCCTAAAGCGTCCCAGCCTCGACCGGCGCATCGCCCGCGCCATCGGAATCACCGCGCTGCTCGCCCTGGCGATCGCGGGGGTCGGCCGCGAACTCCACGGTCACCCGAGCGTCTCGCCCACGCAATACGTCGAGCTCGCGATCATCCTCGCGTTCGTCGCCTGGGGCCTCTACCGGCTCCTCTTCCGGCAGCACGGCTACTTCACCTACTTCGTGATCGCGCTCGCCGTGCTGTGGCAAGGTCTGAGCCTGATCCCGATCCTCCGCGACGGCTTCGTGCTCATCAACCTGCCACCGTTCCTTGCCCGGACCGCCACGATGCTCTGCCTCGCCAGCGGCACGACGATCCTGCTGCTCGTGTTCCGCCTCGCCGAACTACCCAAACGCAACGCGGCACGCACCCGCGCAACGACCGACGAACTCGACGCTGACGATCTCGACGAAGCCTGGGACATCGGCTAGTCACGTCATCGTCCTGCTGATAGCCGCGCTTGCCGTCCTGGCCGGCTGCGCCGCGACGCCACGTCCAGCGCCGATCACCGCAATCCCCAAAGCCTTATATAGCCTTATTGCGCGAAGCCCGCCCGATCGGCGCCGGGCCCCGCTTCCACCCGCCCGCGACCGGTCCGATCGCTCCCGACCGTGCGCCCTCCGCCGACCCATGCCGTCCTGCCCTCGGGCCGCACTACGCCGTCCACATGGAGCGTCGTGCTTCGAGTGCCGTTGCGTGTCGTGCCGCTGCTTGTCTGCTGTGCCGTTCTGCCGGCGGCGTGTGGTGGCGTGCGGTGTTTCTGAGTTCGCGACAGAACGGTCGCGTCTTTCAACCCAACGCTGCGGGCTGTGCGGGGCCTGGTTGGTTTTGGTTCGGAGCGAGCTCCGAAGCAGCGTCCGTACCGGGTTGCGCCGGCGTCCGTGCCGGCGGGGCGTCGTGCGAGCCGTGTTGGCGGAGGCGCCCTCCCACCGGACCTCGATGATGGTGGCGCCGGCTCCCCGGCTGTAAAGGTCGCCCCTTCGGGGCCGCCTGCGGCGGGGCCTGACGGCCCTCTCTTGACAGCCGGCGCGCCGGCGCGATTTGGCAGCGAGGTCCGGCTGGGAGGGGGCTGCGTGCTGGCGCCTGCGGCCGGGTGTCGCGATGGTGCTGGCGTGATCGCTGTCAGTCGGCGTGGGCGTGGTCATGGCTTGCGTGCTCGATTGTGCTTGATCCGCTGCGCGCGGGCGCGTTTGAGCCCCGCGGCGCGGGCGCGACGGATGCCCGGGCCGCGGCCGTGATGCTCGTCATCGGGTGTCACGTACCCGATCGAAGCGTGCAATCTCACCGTGT
>Ga0335081_10022036_pt1 | contig 10306 bp, 7 predicted proteins | sample Lox_Sample_35_FD_206713 | JGI IMG/M metagenome (GOLD analysis project Ga0335081, IMG submission 206713) | Soil microbial communities from Loxahatchee National Wildlife Refuge, Florida, United States - Lox_Sample_3.5 | ecosystem: Environmental > Terrestrial > Soil > Wetlands | place: USA: Florida...
ATCAACGTCGTGTACCTGAGTGAGATCACGGGGCCGGCGATCCGGAGCAAGGTGATCATGGGCGCGCAGGTGCTCGCGATCTTCCTGCTTGCTGTCGTCCTGGCCAGCCTCATCCCGCACTACTGGATCCCTGGTGAGTACCGGCGCTACCTGTGGCTGCTAGCCGGGCTGAACATCATAGTGGCGCTGGTGCTGTTCTGGCGGATGCCGGAGTCGCCGCGCTGGCTGGAGGCCAGGGAGCGCCGCGACCAAGCGCGCATGATCGTGGAGCGCATGGAGGCGCGGGTGATGAAGCGTCACCCCGTGCTGCCCGAGCCCGACCTGACTCCTCACCAGGTGGTGGCCGAGGAGAAGACACGATGGTTCGCCCCGTTCGGCAGGGGCTACGTGGCCGTTACGATATTCCTGCTGATGGTCATGGTGCTCGGCTACGGCGGCATCGTTTACGGCAGCGTTGGCTACCGGTTCTTGTTCCTGGCCGAAAGCCGCCACCACAGCGCCGGCTTCATCTTCGCCCTGGCCGCCTGGGCCGCGGCGGCCTCCGCGGCCGTCTACCTGCTCAATGCGTTGTTCGGCCAGCGGATCGAGCGCAAATACACCCAGCTCGCAGGCGCCATCATGTTCGCCGGCGGCTGGTGGGGCGTCTACGCCACCCACACCACCCCGGCCCTGGTCACCTTCTTTGTCGTGTCGACGGTCGGCATCACGCTGTGGCAGTTCAGTATGTGGGTTTACATACCCGGCAACTACCCGACCCGGATGCGCTCGCTGGGCACCGGCTGGACGGACGGCGTGGGCCACCTCGGTGCCTGGGGCGGCGTCCTGCTCAGCGGAGTGGTCTTCAACGCAGCCGCGCCGGGCGGCTGGATCTTGCTGATCACCATACCGGGCGCGCTTCTCCCCGCCTCCATGGTCGCGATCTTCGGGAAACGCCAGCGCCGCCGCACGCTGGAAGAGCTGGCCCGGTAGACGCCGGGCCGCCGGGTCCATCAGCCGGCAAATAGCCCACGGTGGGTTATGCGCCCGGTTGCCTCGATAGGAACCATGGGAAGGGGCGGTAGGAGCGAACCCCCGGCGATCACGGAGGAGAACGGCAGCTGGTGACCGCCATCATCGTGTCGTGGCTGTGTCCTGGTTGGAGGACGCGATGTCTGTAAGTACTACGGCAGAGCGTGAGGTTGAGGCCCGAACAGGTGATGGTCCGGCCGTGAAGCTGGATCTTCACGAAGCGGACTCGTCAGTGCCCGGCCTGAGCCAGTTGCTCTTCGACGCCAAGTTCTCCGTCCCGCCACCCCGCCCGGACGCGGTGAGCCACGGCGACCTCATCAAGACCGCCCGTTCAAGCGGCTGCCGCTACGTCGCGGTCACGGCACCGGCGGGTTACGGCAAGTCGACGTTCCTGGCGGAGTGGGCGGCCACCGAGAATCGCCGCGTGGCCTGGGTGTCTGTGGACAGGTTCGACGATGATCCCGCCGTCCTGCTCACCGCGCTGGCGGCCGCATATTGCCGGGCCGGCCTGGCCAGCCGAGACCTGATCGACGATGTCGGCGGCTCCCGTATATCGGTGCTGGACCGTGCGGCGCCGCGGCTAGCCGCGGAGTTCCGCGCGAGCCCGGTGCCGTTCGTCCTCATGCTGGATGATCTTCATGAGCTGCAGTCGCCCGCCTGCCACGACGTGCTGGGCGTGGTGATATCGGCGATTCCCCGTGGATCCCAGCTGGCTGCCGCAAGCCGTTCCGAGCAGCCTCACCTGCCGCGGCTCCGGGTCTCGGGCGATGGCCTGGAGCTGGGGGCCGGGGACCTGGCCTTCGACGCGGACGGCGCCTGGCAGATCTTCTCACACGCGCAGGTCAGCGTGACCCCTGAGCTGGCGTCGGCGGTGACCGAGCGGACCGAAGGCTGGCCGGTCGGCCTCTACCTCGCCGCCCTGATCGAGAGGCAGGACCGCGGCCGGGCCCAGACCGTCGCCGGTGACGACCGGTACGTGGCTGACTACCTGTACCGCGAGATCCTGATCCGGCAGCCGAAGGCCATCCAGCGGTTCCTGCGGCGAACGGCCGTGCTCGACCAGCTCAGCGGCCCGCTCTGCGAGGCCGTCCTCGGGTCGTCGGCTGCGGCCATACAACTGCGCCGCGTCGAGGCACACGGCTTGTTCCTGACGCCGCTCGACCGGCGGCGGCAGTGGTACCGCTATCACGGCCTGTTCCGCGAGTTCCTGCTCGGGGAGCTTCGCCGTACCGAACCCGGCATCATCATGACGCTGCACCAGCGGGCCGCCGACTGGTATGAGTCCAACGGAGCTCCGATGCTGGCCGTCGAGCACCTGTTGCTCACGACCGACCGGGACCGCACGGTACGGCTCGTGACGAAGCTGACCCGGCAGGCTTACCGGGCCGGGCAAGTATCAACGCTGCAGCGCTGGTACCGCGCGATCGGCGATGTGAACATCGAACGCTACCCGCCGCTTGCGGTGCATGCGTGCCTGGCCAGCGTGATGACCGGCGATACGCCCGGGGCGATGCGGTGGGCGGCGGTCGTTGACGCTGCCTCCTTCGATCCCGTACCCGCCGATGGAACGGCCTCGTTCGACTCGTCCCGCGCCATGTTGCGGGCCTTCATGTGCGCGGCCGGCCCGGAGCAGATGGCGGCCAACGCGACCTTCGCGGTGGCCCGCGAGCCCGCCTGGAGCCCGTACCGCGACACTGCGTTGTGGTTGCTGGCCGAGGCTTGCCTGCTCACCGGCCGCCTGGACGAGGCCCGCGGCCTGTTCGCCGAGGCGTCCGCCGCCGCCCTGATGGGCAACTCCGACACGATCGGTATCTGTGAAGCCCAGCTCGCGTGGATCGCCATGGACCGCGGCGAGTGGGCGGAGGCGGCCGACCGGCTGGGGATGGCGCTGGCCACGATCGAGCAGAGCCGGATGCACGACTTCGTCTTCGCCATCCCGGCCTTCGCCGGGGCCGCCAGGCTGTCCGCGCACCGCGGTGACCTGAACGACGCGCACCGGCAGCTCACCCAGGCGATGCGGGCCCGCCCCTCAGCCACCTACCTGCTGCCGTACCATGCCGTCCGGCTGCGGCTGCAGCTGGCCAAGGTCTACCTCGCCATCGCCGACCTGGGGACGGCCCGCCAGCTCTCGCGCGAGATCGACGACATCCTGGCCCGCCGCCCGGCCCTCGGGACCCTCGTGGAAGAGGTCAAGGACTTCCGCAGCGTCCTTGCCTCCGGCGCGGTCTCGAAACCCGCTGGCACGCTGCCGCTAACCCCAGCCGAGCTGCGGCTGCTCCCCTACCTGCAAACCCATCTCACCGCTGCCAAGATCGCGGAGCGGCTGTTCCTGTCCAGCCACACGGTCAAGACCGAGATCAAGGCGATCTACCGCAAGCTGGGCGTCTCGTCTCGCAACGGTGCGGTGCAACGAGCTACCGCGATCGGCCTGCTCGGCACCTAACCCGCAGGAGAGCCGGCCCTCAGCCCTCGAGGAGGCCGAGCTCACGGGCCCGGGCGACGGCCTGGCTTCTACTGGCCGCGCCCAGTTTCCGGTAGATCGACTTGCTCTGCGCCCGGACGGTGTGCGGCGACAGGTACATCTCGGCGGCGATCTCGTGCAACTGCAGGTGGGTGGACAGCATCGGCAGCAGGCGCAGCTCGGCGGCGGTCAGGGCGGAGGCTCCGGCGATGCTGGAGCTGCGCTCGGCGGCGAGCCGGGTGCGTAGCTCCTGGGCTTCGCCGGCCAGGGCGCCCAGGTCCGGCCGCCGCTTGAGGATCTCAGCGATCTCCCGCATGATCGTCCTGGCCCCGGCCAGGTCGTTCAGCGCGAGATGAACGCGGATGAGCGCGATCCGGAGCTGGACGGCCCAGTGGGGATGCGCGTAGGTCATCAAGGGCCGCAGCCGCAGCGCATTGGTGAGTTCCTGGCGCGCCTCCAGGACGTCTCCGCGGTGCAGGGCGGTACGGGCGTGCACCGCGCTGGTCAGCGCGGCGGCGTAGGAGTCCTCGACCCCGGCCTGACGCAGGCAGGCACGTGCGCGGCTGGCCAAGGGCCCGGCCTGGTCCCACTGGTCGCGGGCCATCGCCACCAGCGACCGTTCGCACAATGTGAGAGCGACCATATCAGCGGACTGGTGTTCTCCGTCGATGCCTTCGGCATCGGCGAAGAACGAATCGGCGGCGTGGAGGTCACCGCACAGGACCCGCGCCGTCCCCTGCAGGAGCGGAGTCACGGCCGCCACGAAGTTCGCCGAGGCGAACTTCTGCGCGGCCTCGTCCGCATCGGCGCGCATCTGCTCCGGCCCGCGGCGGCACGAGACAGCCCGGAGCGTGGCGGCCATCGCCTCGGTGTAAGCGTCACGGGGCGGGACCGGGTCCTGATGCTGCCAGCGATCGACCGCATCGGCCCACCGCTCGGCCTCGGCCGGCTGCCCTGTCTTCTCGGCCAGGAACGCGGCGTTCATGGCGTTCAGCGGGTATGTCTCGATGCCGCCCCGGTCATCCAGCCACCGGAACCAGCGCTGAAGAGTCGCGGTCCGGCCTTGCCGGTAGACCGGACTCCACAGCGTTTGCGCCAGGCGAGCGACAGTCTCGACATCCCCGGCCAGCATCGAGTACTCCAGCGCCTCCTCAGGCAGGTCATTGGCCAGGTACCAGGCGGCGGCGCGGCGGCGCAGCACCGGGATCAGGCCGGACTCCAGCCGTTCCAGCTGCGCCAGGAGCATGTCGCGGAACAGGTGATGGTAGCGGTACCACCAGCCCCGCCGGTCCAGCGGCACCAGCAGCAGATTCGACCGAGCCAACTCCGCCAGCGCCGCGGCCGACCCGGGCACCTCCAGCACCGCCTCGCACAGCGGCCCGGACATCCGCTCCAGTACCGCGGTCCGGGTCAGGAACACCCGCTGCGAGCTGGAGATCCGCGCCAGGAACTCGGCTTCCACGTACTCGCTGACGAACCGGTCATCCCCGCCGAACGAGGCCACCGCGGCGTGCGGCGAGCCGCCTTCCCGCAGGCACAGCGCGGCCAGGTACAGCCCGACCGGCCACCCCTCCGTCCGCCGGTGCAGCTCCGCCACATCCTCCTCGCCCAGCACCACCCCGGCGGCGCGCAGCAGCGACGCCGCCTCGTCCCCGGTGAGCGACAGGTCACCGGGGCCGATCTCAGCCAGCCTGCCCTCGGCGCGCAACCGCGCGATCCGCACCGGCGGCTCGGTCCGCCCGGCCAGCACCAGCCGCGACCCGGCCGGCACGTGGTCGGCCAGCACCGACAGCGCGGCCCGGCATCCGGAGTCGCGCAGCAGGTGCACGTCGTCCAGGATCAGCACCACCGACCTGATCATCGACGCGAAGGCCGAGCAGAGCCTGGGCACCACCGAGCCGGGCACCGAACTCGCCGGGGAGGCCAGCGCGTCGAACACCCGCTTGCTGACCGGCTCTATCGCGTTGAGCGCCTCCGCGACGTAGGTCAGCAGGACTTTGGGGTCGTTGTCCCCCTCGTCGACCGACACCCACGCGATCGCCTGGCGGTTGCGCTCGGGCCACTGGGCCAGCAGCGTCGTCTTCCCGTAACCTGCGGGCGCGACCACCGAGACAATCGGGCGGGAATCGTCTCGGGCTAGCCGTTCGACCACCCCCGGACGGACGATGGTCCCGGGCCGCACCAAGGGGCGCAGCAGCTTTCCCTTGATGAGGTCGAACGGCGGCGCGCCCGCGAGGCGCGTCTCGTCGGCCGAATGCAGCACACTGGTGTCGTCCATGCCCCGACGTGGCCACTAGAAGGTCTGTTTATCACATCCTGATACGCTGCGCTCGACCAGGTCAAGTGACATTCAATTGCCAGGCCTGGTGCCGAGCAGCGCGCTGGCACCGGCGCTGAGCAGGGGCGAGTTGGATATCCCGCGCCGCACCGGCGGGTACGCCAACGGCAGGACAATCCCGACAGCCAGGGTGATCCCGGCGGCGAGCGCATCCCAGCTGAAGGGGGCGGCCGGCAGCGGGACGAAGGTATCCTTCAGGATTTAGCCGAGGACGGCCAGGCCGATGAGGAGAATCACGGTCTTGACCGGGGCCATACGCCGCCGGATGGTGAAGATGATGGCGGCGATGACAACCAGGATGCAGGCCGCGATGAATCAGGTCAGCCCTGTAAGCGAGGCTGAGCGCCACGGCCCGGGTGCCCAGCGGTTCGGCGATGAACAGCAGCAGCGTGAGCAGGCTGCCCGCACCGACCCAGATCAGCGCACCCAACGGGGGCACCCGTCATGCGAATGGTCCGGCGCAGCATGCCAGGCCCGGTGTCACGCCCGAACGCGAACAAGATGCGTGAGGCGCGCCGGCACAGGCCGCGATGGGGAGAGGGATCAGCCGCCGCGGCCGCCGGGATTCCTCGCCCAGCGTAGCAGCTGCCTCAAACTCGGAGAAGGTCGAGAACGACAAGACGATCCCGAGGCCGAGCACAGAGGCTTACTCCGCCTGGCCGGAACGACGCCGAGCTGAAGGCGTGCCCGTGGAAACCGCCCTTGGCCAGGACAATGCCGCAGGCGGTGACCACGAGCAACATCGAGACACCCTCCAAGGCCAAGATCACCGTGGCTGAGATCCTGATGTCCAGGTAGGCGAGCGTCATCACCAGGACGAAGGCGATGATCGCGTAGACCTGCTGTTCCTCTCCAGCCACACGGTCAAGACCGAGGTCAAGGCGATCTACCGCAAGCTGGGCGTCTCGTCCCGGATCGACGCGGTGCGACGAGCGACCGCGATGGGCCTGCTCGGCGGCTAGCCGACGTCACCCCCGGGACCGGTACCCGGCGCTCCCCGGAGCCATCCCTGCGAGCGCGCGCCGCCGAGTGGACAGGGAGCGGGCCGGCAGGCTGATCATGCAATACCCATATCAGGGTGATGCCGAAGCCGCTTTCGCTTGCTCACGATTGAGGCAGTGAAGCCCGCCCAGCGAGATGCAGCGGGCGCCCGGCGGACAGCGCGAACCGGATGGACCCGGCAGTGAGATACCAGGGGATTGTGCGCAGACTGGCGATCGTCGATGAGGGATTCGTCGGTGATCAGGCCGGGCTCGCGCTTGGTCCGGCCGGTGTCGGGGTCCTGGATCCCAAGACCGCGGCGCTGGTGCGGGCGGGGGTACTCGCGGCGATCGGGGCGCCGGAGGTCTGCGTGGAATGGAGCAGCAGCCATGCGCTGACGGCCGGCGCGACCGAAGACGAGCTCACCGGCGCGCTAGTCATCGCCCCGGTGATCGGGCTCGGCCGGATCGTCGGTGCCGCTCCCGGCGTCGCGGGCGTATTCGGGGTACGACATCGAGGCTGCGCTGGAGGACCCAGATGATCCCTGACGGTCCCCTGGGAGCGCCGGGTCAGAGCGCCAACGGACCGGACCGGCCGCCGCAGAAGGAACAGCCCGGCGTGAAGGCCCATGATCAGCCCCGCGTCGGCCGCCGGGTCCGGCACGGAATCGAGGCGGTCGGAGAGAAGTATTCTGGCTCAGCGGCTGAAGACCTGTGGCACCGGCTGGACGCGCTGGATTTCATGAACCAGGCCATGGTCCTCACCGGCACGCTGCTGTTGTGCGCCCTGCCGTTTGTCCTCGCCACAGCGGGCCTGGCCGGGGTCTCGGCAGAAAGCTCCCTGGCCCGGCGCCTGGGCCTGAACCGGCAGGCCGCGGCCGATTTCAGTCATCTGTTCACCTCCTCGGGCGCCACGTCCGCCCCCGTCACCGGGATCTCCTTTGCCTTGCTGGTGCTGTTCGGGCTGGCCGGGGTCAGCGTGGTTCAGGAACTGTACCTGCGGGCCTTCGGCCTTGACCGCCGCGGGGTACGAGACCTGCCCCGCAAGCTGATCAGCCTGGGCCTGACCGTGGGCTGGCTGTTCCTGACCGCCCTGGTCGGCCCGTCGGTGCGGGCCGTCGGCCCGGCCGTGTACGGCCTCGTCATCCTGGTCGTGTTCACCGGCTTCTGGTGGTTCTCGATGCGGTTCCTGCTGGCCGGGAGGATCCCGTGGCGGAGGCTATTCCCGTCCGCCGTCGCCACCGGGCTGTGCTGGCTGGGCATGGTGGCCGTCTTCGCGGCCACCTTCTCCGGCATGGTCATCTCGTCCTATAACAGGTACGGCCCGATCGGCATCGTGTTCGACATAATGTCGTACCTGCTCGCGATCGGGGTGGTGATCATTTTGGGCGCTGTCGTGGGCATCGTGTGGCACGAGCGAGGCCTGTCGTTCCGGGCCGCTATCGGGAAATCGCGGCGAGCCCGGTGACCGGCGGCAGTGGCCCTGGGGCTGAGATCTGGCGTGAGGCCAGGGCCTCGGGCCGAATGATCACATCGACTGTGCTGCAGATCGTGATATCCATCGTTGTCGTGACGGCCCTGTATTATCTGCTGCCCTTCGACCGGTCCGCCACCGGCGTCGCCGTCACGCTGCTGGTCGCCGGGCTGGTCGTGTTCGTCGCACTGGTCGCCTTCCAGGTCCGCGCGATCATCGCCGCACCGTTCCCGGGCCTGCGGGCGATCAAGGCGCTCGCTACCAGCGTCCCGCTGTTCCTGGCGCTGTTCGCCAGCACCTACTTCGTCATGGCCAGGCTCTCCCCGGGCAGCTTCACCGCCCCGCTGACCCGCACCGACGCGCTGTACTTCACCGTCACGGTGTTCTCCACCGTCGGGTTCGGCGACATCACCGCCAAGACCGAGGCCGCGCGGCTCGTCGTCACCGGGCAGATGATCGCCGACCTGGTCATACTCGGGCTCGCGATCAAGGCTATCGTCGGCGCGGTCCGGCGCGGCCGGCAGCGGCAGCCGCAAGCCGCCGACCACGCGCAGCTCACCGAATAGATCCGCGACCTCCCGCCCTTGTCGCGGGTTACCCAATATGGGGCGATGCCTGCCCGTTTCGCGTGCGCGATGCTCAGGGCACAGACTCCGGCGCACAAACTGCCAGGTGTCCGGATTGAAGGAGTGCGTCATGACGGCCAAGACAGCACCTGGTCGGGCTGGGGCGACGACAGGAGGGCCCGGCCGGGTCCGGGCCGGCACGGTAAGCTTCGCCGCCCAGCCTGCCCGATCGCATGGTCAGGTACGGAACCTGGCTCGCGGTGGTGACTCGCAGCCTGGGCGACCGCCGCTTCCAGGCACGTGTCATTACTCGCGCCATCGGGGCGTACGCGCTGGCCAGCCTGATCAAGAACAACGAAGCGCGCCCGGTACGGCGCGCGGCCGCCTGGTACGAGAGGCTCGGCGACGTCCGCGACATCCAGAAGCTTCAGCGCGCACCACGTGCGCCGAAGCCGGACAGACGCTGATCCGCGAATGCCGACGCCAGCCGCGGGATGACCACCCCGGGTACCGAACTCTCCATAGACACGAGCGCCTCGAACACCCGCTCGCTGATCGGCTCCACCGCATCGAGCGCTTCTGCGATGTAGGTGAGCAGGACCTTCGGGTCGTTGTCCTGCTCATCCACCGACACCCACGCGAAGGCCTGGCCGTTGCGCTCGGCCCACTGCGCCAGCAGCGTGGTCTTCCCGTAACCTGCGGGCGCGACCACCGACACGATCGGCCGCGCCTCGTCCCGCGCTAGCCGTTCAATCAGCGATGACCGGCGGATGGTCCCAGGCCGCGTCGGGGGCCGGTGCAGCTTGGACGCGATGAGATCGAGCGCCGGCCCGCCCTTGAGGTGTGGCAGGTCAGGTACATGGCGACCGCCGAATTTGCTACAGAGCGTTACCTCTGCCGGGCTCCGCCCTCGAGGCCTGACGCGTGGGCGGCATCGAAACCGTTTGCACGGAAGACGCGGTCCACGAACCGGTCCACGACCACCACAGCGGGCGCCCAATGCCAACTACGGAGCGTTACCAGAGACCGCCCGAGATCGGCCCATCTGCACGATCGCTGGTGGCTGGAAAATGCCGCTCGCGGCCGGTGCAGAGCCGACTGATCTGAGCGTGGACTGCTGGCCGTTTAAGACTCTGGCAAGCACCGCTTGGCCGGTCCAGTTGGCCTGGTCAGCTAGGGCCTTTCGCCCCTGTTCGCTCGGTTGGCAGCGGCTCACGCTGATGACGGCGCAAGCTGGTCGGTTAGGGGCGGAGGGTAGGTCATATGAGTCACGCGAGCGAGTACAGCCACAAGCCGATTTCCGCAGAGAAGGCGGGGACGCGTGCACGGCAGTGGCGTCGGCGCTCGCAAGTCGCATGGCCAGCGGCTCTACAAGTACACGACAAGACCTGAGGGCGCCGTTACCGGCGCTCTGCCTTTGGAGGTCATCATGGCCGATCTGAATTCGGTATTCGCCGAGATGGCGGTTCGTCACGCCGA
>Ga0335081_10022037_pt1 | contig 10306 bp, 6 predicted proteins | sample Lox_Sample_35_FD_206713 | JGI IMG/M metagenome (GOLD analysis project Ga0335081, IMG submission 206713) | Soil microbial communities from Loxahatchee National Wildlife Refuge, Florida, United States - Lox_Sample_3.5 | ecosystem: Environmental > Terrestrial > Soil > Wetlands | place: USA: Florida...
GGCGAGCTCGACCGGCATCGTGGTGTCGGTCGCGATCACCTCGTGCGCGGGCGGACGCTCCTCCTGCTGGCCGTCGCGGCGCTCGAAGCGGCCGGTGCGGCGGTCCTCGCCGCGGTCGCGGTCGCGGTGGCGATCGCGGTCGCGGTCGCGGTCGAACCGGCCGCCGCGCTCGCCGCGATCGCGGTCGCGATCGAACCGACGCTCGCCGCCGCGGTCGCGATCCCGATCGCCGCGATCGCGGTCGCCGCGATCGCGGTCGCGGTCGAACCGGCGCTCGCCGCGGTCGCGATCGCGATCGAACCGGCGCTCGCCGCGATCCTCGCGGCCCTCGCCGCGCTCCGGCCGCTCGAACCGGGTCTCGCGCGCCTCGCGCGCCTCGCCACCCTCCTCGTGCTCGCGCGGCTCGCGCTCCGGGCGCGGCTCGCGCTCCGGGCGCGGCTCGCGCGCCTCGCGCGCCTCGCGCTCCGGGCGCTCGCGCCGCGGCCGCACGCTGCGCGTGCTGAGCTGGTTCAGCTTCTCGGCGACCAGCGCCGCGAGCACGCGCTTGCCGCTCGCGGTGGTCGATAGCTTCTCGAAGATCTGGCGCTCGAGATCGCTCGGCGTCTGCGGCACGCCGCGGATCAGGATCTGCACCGGATCGGGCGGCTGCGGCACGCCGACCGGCGGCAGCGGCACCTTCAGCTTGCCGATGAAGATGTCGTCCTTGGGCAGCACGCGCTCCTCGGGCTTGATCCCGAACTGGAGCCGCACGTAGCGGAAGTTTCCGAGCTCGCGCGGGCCGACCAGCGACAGCGCCGTGCCGCGCTTGCCGGCGCGACCGGTGCGGCCGGTGCGGTGCACGTAGATCTCGGGCTGCTCCGGCACCGAGTAGTTGATGACGTGCGACAGGTCCGAGATGTCGATGCCGCGCGCGGCGACGTCGGTCGCGACCAGGAAGCGCAGGCTCTTGGCCTTGCACCGCGCCATCACGCGCTCGCGATCGGCCTGCGACAGGTCGCTCGACAGCGGCTCGGCGTCGAGCCCCTGCTTCTGCAGGAACTTCGCGACCATCGTGGTCTCGTCGCGCGTGTTGCAGAAGATGATCGCGCTCTCCGGATCCTCGGCGAAGATGATCTTCAGCAGGTCGCGGCTGCGCGCGATGCCGCTGACGATGTAGTACGCGTGATGGATCTCGGCGACCGAGATCGAGTCGCGCGACAGCGAGATCTGCTCGGGCGTGTGCATGTGGCGCCGCGCGTAGCGCGACACCTCGTCCGGCATGGTCGCGGAGAACAGCAGCGTCTGGTGCCGCTCCGGCAGGTACGACGTGATCTTCTCGATGTCCTCGAGGAAGCCCATCGACAGCATCTCGTCGCACTCGTCGAGCACGAACGTCGACACCGTGCGGAGATCGAGCGTGCGCCGGCCGATGTGGTCGAGCACGCGGCCCGGCGTGCCGACGATGATGTGCACGCCGTCGCGCAGCGCCTTGATCTGCTTGCCGATCGGCGCGCCGCCGTAGACCGGCTCGACCAGGATCTGGCGGTGCTTGCCGAGCATCGTCAGCTCGCGCGCGACCTGGAGCGCGAGCTCGCGGGTCGGCGCGAGGATCAGCGCCTGCGGGTGGCGGTGCGCCGGCACCAGCCGGCTGATGATCGGCAGGCCGAACGCGGTGGTCTTGCCGGTGCCGGTGCGGGACTGGACCAGCAGGTCCTTGTTGTCGCTGACCGGCTTGAACACGGCCACCTGCACCGGGGTCGGCGCGAAGTAGCCCATGTCGTCGAGCGCGAGCTTGACGTCGGGGTGCAGCCCGAAATCGTCGAAGCTCGGCGCCGCCGGCTCGGCCGGGGGCGCTGCGGGCGCGGCGCCGTTCGCGGGCTCAGAGGTGGTCGCGGTCGCTTCCGTCGCCGTCACGGCCGCGAGCATCGCCGCGGCGTCCGCCGCACCGTTTTCGGTGGGCGTCGTTCCATTCGTCATCGTTGCAAACCTTGCGTAGGGAGTCTCCGAGATCATCCAGTCGGAGGACTGGTCGGAGCGCGGAGCCAGGATTCGCCGGAACCAAGCGACGTCGCTCGTTGCGGCCTGGCGTGGCGCCACCGAGACACAGCGCCCACGGCACGTCATCGTGCTCGCGGGCGGTGGTCTTCGTCGAGGCAGTCACGTATCGTCCTTGAGGATCGCCGCGAACTCTAGTCGCCGGATCCCCGTCGGTCAAGGACGAAGCTGGGCTACGGCCGGGGAAGCGTCAGCGCCACCGTGCCGGTCGCATCCGAGGTGCCGTCGCCGAGCTGGGCCGCCGGGACGACGCAGTTGGCCGGGGCGTTGCCGGTCCCGCACAGCGACTGATCGGTGATCACCTGGTAGATCCGCAGCTCCGCGCCGGTTACCGGTCCGCCATCCGGACCGACGATCATGCCGTGCAGGAAGGCGGCGTCCGGGATCGTCACGTTCATCAGGGGGTACATGGTGAGCTGGGTCTCGGGCGGAAGCGCGATCTCGGGCGGGGTCCAGGGCGCCGAGCGCGATCCCATCGGCGGCTCGAACGTCAGCTGGTAGCCCCCCGGGACGTTGGCCAGGAACGGGTCGACCCACACCACGAAGTCGCCGTTGTCGGTCGTGACCGCGGTCGCGGCCGGGATCTCGGCCAGGAAGGTCTGGGCATCGCTGTCGAGGCTCCACGCGAAGCGCAGCGACGGCACGGCGGTGACCGCGACGTTGCCGAGCGGAAAGCCCGACGAGTCGACCGCGACGCCGGACAGCGCGACCCGCGCGGGCAGCCGGATCGGCGTGGCCGAGGCCTCGAGCGCGAACGGCTGCTGGTAGATCACGCCGTAGCTCGAGCTGGCCGGCGGGATCACGCTGATCCGGTACGAGCCGGCGAACGAGTCGCCGTCGAGCAGCGTCAGCTCGGCGGTGCCATCCGCGCCGGTGGTGGCCTCGACGTCGAGCATCGAGGTCACGCCGCCGAGCGCGGGCGTGTACGACGAGGTGACGATCACGCGGGCGCCGCTGACCGGTCCGACCGAGCCGTCGCCGGCCAGCCCGGTGATCGGCACGCTGAGGTTGACCCGGTTGCCGATCGCGGGCGCCTGGGCGAGCGTGTGGCTGACGCTGTCGGCCTTGAGCCCGGCCAGGTGCAGGGTCGGCGCCACCACGCTCGGGTCGTAGGGGGTCGCCATGATCTCGAGCAGCGTGCCGGGCGCGACGTCGTCGGAGATCGCGAGCGAGAACGTGCCATCGGTCGAGTAGGCGACGGTCGAGACCTCGGTCTGCGGGCCGGTGACGTCCCAGTGGCCGAGCGCGACGACGCGGTACTTGGTGAGCGGGTGCGGGTTGATCGCGTCGCCGTCGGTGAGCGTGCCCGACAGCGTCTTGCCGCCGGTCGAGCCGAGCACGAACGTCTTCTCGTCGAGCGCTGACGCCGGCAGGCTCTGGTGCATCGGCGGCACGACCATCGCCGGCGAGCTGCCCGAGGCGGGCGGCGTGAGGTCACGCCCGGTAGGTACGACGGTGATCATGAACGGCGGATCGCCCGGCCCCTGCATCGGCACGGCGAGGTGGAACGAATCGGTGCCGCGCGCGATGCCGTCGGCCGCGGTCCCCGCGCCGCTGAACCCGGGGCCGCCGGAGAACTCCGACGGCCGGGTCACCGTGAGCTTGGCGCCGATCGAGGCGGTGCTGCACGTGTTGGCGCCGGTCACGCACAGCGCCTCGACCCGCCCGGACATCGTGATCGCGGCGCCGAGCGAGACGTTGCCGAGCCAGCCGTCCTGCGGCAGCGCGAGCGACGCCAGCTCGGTCGGCGCGACATCGTCGCGATCGCTGGGCGGACCGAGCGTGGCGGCGAACATCCCGGCCGGCGGATCGCCCCAGCAGGTGCCCATCTCGCACACCTCGCCGTCGTCGCAGTCGCTCGACGACTTGCACATGGCCTGCTGGCCGGTCGGCACGCTGAGGCAGCCGGCGAGCGCGAGCGCGATGACGGGCAGCTGCCTCACGACGACTCGCACTCCAGGTAGTAGAACCGGCTGGTCGACAGCCCCGCCGGGTCCGACATGTACTGGTAGAGCGGCGTCATGCTGCCGGCGTCGTCGGGCTGGCGATCGAACACCAGGACCTCCATGCCGCGCGTCACGCCGACGTCGGTCGGCTGGCACAGGCCGTTGAGCGGGCATACCGCGGTGCGCTGCGCGGTCTTGGACGGACCGGCCTCGCACTGCGAGCGCGCCGAGGGCTGGTAGTTCATCGGGTTGTTGTAGTCGACGAAGATCCGCACGTAGAGCGTGTCGTCGAGGTCGGTGTCGAGCAGGCTCAGCGTCATCGTTCCCGAGCCGACCGCGAACGGCGCCTGCGACCATTGCAGCAGCTCCTCGCCGGTGCTTCGCACCGAGGTGATCGCGGGCGGCGAGTTCACGCCGGCGTCCTGGTTGCCCACCGACAGCGATGGCGGAATGACGCACGCGGCGAGCATCAGAGGGGCGAGCGCGAGCACCGGCATCGCGAGGTCATGCAGCGTGCGCGCCAGCGGCGGTCGTCCCCGTGTTGTCGCGGGGTTGCGACGCGATCGCGAGCCATCGGGGACGTGGGAATCGGACATCTGCGTCATGGCGGTTTGGTCCGTCGGGCCAGGCCGGTCACACCGGCTCGGGCGGCAGCTCGCCGCCTCCGCCGCCGTCCTCGGACTCCTTCTCGAGGTGGCGAAACACCGTGCGCGGGTCGACGCCGAGGTCGCGCGCGGTCTTGGTGCGGTTGCCGTTGTTGAGCGCGAGCACCTCGTTGATGTACTCGCGCTGGAACTTGTCCTTGGCCTCGCTGAGCGTGAGGATCTGGGGCAGGACGTCGCCGGTCAGGCCGAGGTCGTCGGGCCCGATCACGGTCGACTCGCTGAGCACGATCGCCTTCTTGATCCGGTTCTCGAGCTCGCGGATGTTGCCCGGCCAGTTGTGCTTGCGGATCGCGACCGCGGCGTTGGGCGACAGGCCCTTGACCTTGACGTCGTACTCGCGGGCGTAGCGCGACAGCAGATAGCGCGCGACCACCAGCACGTCGTCGCCGCGCACCCGCAGCGGCGGCAGCTCGACGTTCACCACGTTGAGCCGGTAATACAGGTCCTCGCGGAACCGGCCGGCCGCGATCTCCTTCTCGAGGTCGCGGTTGGTCGCGGCCAGGATGCGGATGTCGACCGCCTCGGGACGGGTGTCGCCGACCCGGAACACGACCTTCTCCTGCAGCGCGCGCAGCAGCTTGACCTGGAGCTCGATCGGCATCTCGCCGATCTCGTCGAGGAACAGCGTGCCGCCGTCGGCCGCCTGGAACTTGCCCTGCTTGTTCGCGACCGCGCCGGTGAACGCGCCCTTGATGTGGCCGAACAGCTCGCTCTCGAGCAGGTTCTCCGGGATCGCGCCGCAGTTGATCGTGACGAACGGCTTGCCGGCGCGCGGCGAGCGGTTGTGGATCTCGCGCGCGATCAGCTCCTTGCCGGTGCCGGTCTCGCCCGTGATCAGCACCGAGATGTCGGTCGGCGCGATCTTCTCGACCTTGCGGAACACCTGCTGCATCGGCGGCGACGTGCCGACGATCTCGCCGAAGCGATAGGCCTCGAGCCGGTCGTGCAGCCGCTTGTTGTCGACGCGCAGCTCGTTGAGCAGGAGCGCGTTGGCGACGATCAGCGCCGCCTGCGACGCGAACACGGTGAGCACGCGCAGCGTCTGCTCCTGGAACAGGTCGCGGATCGAGTCGTTGCCGACGTAGATCAGGCCGAGCAGCCGGCCGCGGTCGAGCAGCGGTACGCAGATCACCGAGCTCAGCTTCAGGTGCATCACGCTCTTGGCCGACGCGAACTCGTCGTCGTGCATCGCGTCGGAGATGATCACCGGCCGGCGCGAGCGCACGACCTTGGCGATGATCGAGTCCGACAGCTGGCTGACCGCGTCGGCGATGTTCTCGCGGTTGAGGTTGCGCGCGATCTTGATGTCGAGCGTCTCGCCCTCGGCGAGGATCAAGAAGCCCTTGTCGGCGTTCGTGATCTCGATGACCGCGTCCATCAGCGCGTCGAGCAGCTCGGTCAGGTCGCGCACGTGCATCAGCCGGTCGGAGAACTCGAACAGCTTGGTGTACGCGTCGATGTCGGCGATCGTGTTCGCCGCCTCCTCGGCGACCGGCGCGGCCTCGTCGACCATCGCGAACCGCAGATCGCAGCTGCCGATCACCAGCCGCTCGTCGTGCGACAGCTTGTGCTTGCTGCGCTTCTTGCCGTTGACCACGAACTCGGTCTTCTTCGGCGCGAACACCGTGTAGGTCTGGCCGTCGAAGTGGATCGCGTAGCCGTCCGGCACGAGCGGATCGGGCAGCACCACGTCGTTGTCGGGGCCCGACCCGATCGACGTGATCTTCTTGTGCAGGTGGTAGACGATCGGCGGTTGTCCGGGCGCGGTGAGGCGAAGCGATGGCATGTCAGTTCTCCCAAGCCAGCCCGATGCCGACGCTGGTCGGCGAGAGCATCGGTGCGAGGTGGAGGTGATCGAGCATGGAGGTCTTCTTCGGCTTGGCAGGCTTGAGGTCGGCGGGGAGCAGCGATTCGTCGCCCTGGATCTGGGCGCGCGGCTTGTAGTGGAGCAGCGAGTCGATGACACCGTAGGCGTAGAACCCGAGGAAGCCGAGGCCGGTCGCGATCTCGACCTGCTGCAGGGTGCGCACGGTCGACGCCGACGCCAGCGGCACGTTGCGCGACTCGAGGCCGTACTTGCCGACCAGGTACAGCCAGATCCCGGCCGACGCGCCGCCGGTCGCGACCTCGCCGGCGGCCACCAGGATGCCCTTGCCGATCCGGTGGTCCTGGAACTGGCCGGCGCCGAACGGCACGAAGTTGACGTAGTAGGGGTGGGTCTCGTAGACCCGCAGGCTCTCGATGTACTTCTGCGCCTCCTCGGCCTTGCGCTGGATCTCGCGCTCGGTCTCGTCGCGCTTGCGCTGTGCCTCGATGTCGGCCTTGGTGTCGTCGAACATCCGGATCACGCCGGACGAGAACAGCAGGGTGTCGAGCGTCTTGCCCGGCTCGAGCTGGAGCACCTTCTGGAACTGGTCGCGCGCCTCGGCGCGCCGGCCGACCTCGTAGAGCGCGGCGCCGAGCATGGTGTACGCGTCGATCAGGTCCTGCGGCGAGGCGAGCTGCTCGCGCGGGTAGAGCAGGGGATCGAGCGTGTCGATCGCGCGGTTGAAGTCCTTGCGGTAGAAGCTGTCGCGGCCGTGGGCGAGGTCGTCGGCCGGCGACGCGTGCGCCGCGGCGGCGAACGCGGTCACCAGCGCGATCATCGCGGCACGCACGCGACCTCCTGGTCCTGGCTGGCATGGACCGTGACGGTGAGCGGCGTCGGATCGACGTGCTCGCCGAGGAACTCGACCTTGACCTGCTTGGACGTGTCGATCGTCTTGCCGAACAGGATCGCGAAGCGCTCGCCGACGCTCGCGCCGGTGCCGTCGACCTGCACCGCGACCCTGGGCACGCTGCACTTCGGGATGATGTGCGCGGGCAAGAACGACAGCGCGATCGTGGCGTCGTCGCCGGGATGGATGTCGTCGCCTTCTTCCTGACAGCAGCCGGTGCGGTTGCGCACGACCAACCGGGTGTCGTGCTCGAGCGTGAGCGCGATCAGGCCGTCGGCCGGCACCGGGTGCCAGTCCCTCTCGCCGTCGCGCCGGTACTCCGAGTCGGACGACGGCGACACGTGGACCTGGGTCGGCACGCCGACCGCCGCGGGCGGGCCGTCGAGCGCCACCGCGTGCTCGCCGGCATCGCGCATCACCGCGAGCGGCGCGGCGTCGCCGGGCGCCGCCTCGGGCGCGTCGATCGCCGGCGGCGGCGCGATCTCGTGCTCGACGTGGTGCTCGCCGACCGCGACCCGGCCGATGCTCGGAGGGTCCAGCACCGGCGCCGACTCGGTCGGCCCGAGCCGCAGGTACGCGGTCCAGCCGCCCGCGATCAGCGCCGCCGCGCCCAGCCCGAGCGCGACGTGCTTGAGCCGGGTGCGCCGCGACAGCCCGTCGAGGATGTCGAGCACCTTGGCGTTCTCGGGATCGATCGTCAGCACGCGATCGAACACGTCGAGCGCGGCGGCGCGATCGCCGTCGAGCAGCTCCTGGCCGCGCCGCGCGAGGTGGTCGATCAGCCGCTCCTTGAGCGCGTGCTCGTACGGCGCCGGCGTCGCGAAGTAGCGCGCGAGCTCGCTCACCACCTTGTCCTTGGCGAGCCCGGACTCCTCGAGGTAGGCCTCGAGCGCGCTGACCATGTCGCCGATCGCCGGAAAGCGATCGCCGGGCGCCGCCGCCATCGCGCGCAGGATGATCCGGCCGAGCCGGTTGCCGATCCGCGGGTTGGCCTGGCGCGGATCGACGAACTTGCACTCGGCGATCCGCTTGAGCACCTCGTGCGGGTTCTTGCCCTCGAACGGCAGCTTGCCGACGGTGAGCTGGTACAGCACGATGCCCGCCGCGAACACGTCGGTGCGGAAATCGATCGGCCGGCCCTCGACGTGCTCGGGCGCCATGTACGCCGGCGAGCCGAGCAGCTGGCCGGTCACGGTGAGCCGCTCGAGATCCACCATGTGCGAGATCCCGAAGTCCATCAGCTTCACGACGCCGTCGGACCGGATCATGATGTTCTCCGGCTTGACGTCGCGATGCAGGATGCCGCCGGCGTGCGCGTGGGCGAGCGCGCGGCACACCTGGAGCAGGATCATCGCGCCGATCTCGGGGAACGTGATCGGCCGGTCGGTGACGAACTGCTTGAGCGTGTGGCCGTCGATGAACTCGGTGACGATGTAGCTCTCCGAGCCCTCCTTCGCGGCGTAGTCGAAGATCTCGAGGATGTTCTCGTGGCGCAGCTTGGCGACCGCCTGCGCCTCGCGCTCGAAGCGATCGCGCGCCTCCTGGTAGTCCGACAGGTGCTTGTGGAGGATCTTGACCGCGACGGTCCGCTTCAGCGTCCGATCGAGCCCGCGATACACGATCGCCATCCCGCCCTGGCCCACGCGTTCCAAGAGCTCGTACTTGTCGAGGACCTGTCCAACCTGGATCAACGTTGCTCCGCGCCATGACATCGATGTCACGGCCGCCTCCTGCGATGATCGGACTGACAGCGGCGCCGATAAGGTTGTCTAAGATCCCAAGCCTACGCCGGTTCTCCAGGAATCAGCAAGGCGGGAGCGGCGCTCGAGACTGACGCCGCGGTCATCCGGCGCGATGGTACGATGGACCATGCGGGTGGTCCTGGCGCTGCTGGCGTCCGCGTGCTCGTTCCATCACGGCATCGCGCCCGGTGGCAGCGCCGGCGACGACGCCGGCGACGACGCGAGCGACGCCGGTCTGCCGCCCGACTGGTGGAACCCGGCGTGGCACGCCCGCATGCCGCTGACCATCCTCGACGGCGCGGCGCTGCCGCTTCCTGCCGGGTACCAGGTCGGCTTCGCGCTCGACCTCGACGCGCCGCCGTGCCTGCCCGGCGATCGCGACCAGATCCGGATCGTGCGCGCCGGCAGCGACCTCGATCGCGTGATCGACGAGGTCGGGACCGCCGAGTGGACGTGGTTCCCGCTGCAGGCCGCGATCGCGCCGGGCGCCATGGCGACCGACTACTGGCTGTACTGCGATGACCCCGATCCGTCGCCCGCGCCGAGCGATCCGACCGCGGTGTTCGACTTCTACGACGGCTTCGACGCGGCGACGGTCGACACCTCGGTGTGGACCGTGCAGAACACGGTGAGCGTGAGCGACGGCTTGCTGGTGTGCGGCGGCGGCGGGCTCGGCGACAACGGCGTGGTCACCAAGACCCGCACGTTCGGCGCGAACCGCGCGGTCGACTTCATCGCGATCTCCGGCACCGCCACCGCCGCCGACTTCTGGGCCGGCTTCCAGATCGGCACGATGGACGTCGCGCCGTGGCTGCACTGGTGGACCAAGGACGCGTCGTCGATCTGTCCCGACTACCTCGGCGTCGCGACCGACTCGCCGTGGTACGGCACCGACGTTTCGCTCGACACCGCGCCGCACCTGTACGGCGTCGAGAACTACGGCGATGCCTCTGCGTACCGGCTCGCCGACGCGATCGTGCAGAGCCACGTCTACGCGCCGATGCAGCCGCCGCCCGCTCAGGTCGACGTGCGGCTGTGGGACGGCGACGCCACCGCGATCGTGAGCTACGACATGGTGCGGGTACGCCAGGCGGTGAACCCACCGCCGGCCGTCACCGTCGGCGCGGCCGAGTCGTATTGACTTGGCGGCCTCGATCCCGTAGGAAATGGCCCTCCCAGGCACGTAGCTCAGTGGGAGAGCA
>Ga0335081_10022039_pt1 | contig 10306 bp, 5 predicted proteins | sample Lox_Sample_35_FD_206713 | JGI IMG/M metagenome (GOLD analysis project Ga0335081, IMG submission 206713) | Soil microbial communities from Loxahatchee National Wildlife Refuge, Florida, United States - Lox_Sample_3.5 | ecosystem: Environmental > Terrestrial > Soil > Wetlands | place: USA: Florida...
GGGATCCTGGTGCCGATTCTCAAAGATGCCGGGCATACCGAGACGGTCTTCGGTCATCTGGTCATGGCCGCGGGCTCGCTGGCAGAACTCGGCCCGCTTGTCCTGCTGTCCGTGTTCTTCTCCGCGTCCTCGGGTAACCCGTCGGTGGAACTGGGGCTGCTGGCCGCGTTCGTCGCCGTGACCGTGGTGGTCGTGGTGGTGGCCGAGCGCATCAGGGGGTGGGGCCCGTTGCGAGAGGTGGTGCACCGGCTGGAGAACACCAGCTCCCAGCTGCGGGTCCGTCTGGCCATCACGTTCGCCCTGGCCTTCGCGGTGGTAGCCGGGCATTTCGGGCTGGCCACCATCTTGGGGGCTTTCCTGGCCGGGATCATCGTGCGCCGGACTAGCGAGTCGCCGGCCTCCCAGGAGGTGCTCAAGGGCAAGCTGGAAGCGATCGGCTTCGGGTTCTTGATCCCCGTGTTCTTCGTGAGCACCGGCGTGGGCCTCGACATAGACGCCTTGTTCCGCAGTTCCCGGGCGATGATTCTCGTGCCGGTCTTCCTGGCCGGGATGCTGATAGTGCGGGGACTGCCGGCTCTGCTGTACGTGCGGCTCGTCGGACGTACAAACGCCCTGGCCGCCGGTTTCATGCAAGCCACGTCGCTGACGTTCATCGTCGTGGCCACCGTCATCGGAGTCCAGACCAACCATCAACGGGCGTCGACCGCCACGGCCCTCGTGGTGGCCGGCCTGTTGTCGGTGATCATCTACCCGCCGATCGCATTGCCGCTGCTGAACAGGGCCACCGATAGCCAGGCGTCCCGTCCTCCAAGCCCCGCACCGACCTGACCCGCACCGACCTGACCCGCACCGACTCGGTAGGCAGACCTGCCACTGCGGAGCACTCCGCGAAAGATCCGCTGGGGCACGCGGTGGTCGCTAAGCCGGGCTAAGGGCCCGGCTCGCTGCCCTCCCCGGCCGCCTGGAACGCGGCGGGCCGCCGTGCGCGCAGGATGACCGCGGCGGCGGCGCCGATCAGGAGCCAGCCGAGAGCGATGAAGGGCAGCAGGTTCATCAGCGTGTAGGCGCCGGGGAAGAGAATTCCCCACAGCGGGAACAGGAAGACCGCAATGGCCGCCGCCGGGATGAGCAGATGCCGCCCGAGCCTGAACTCCTGGCGGAACTCGGTGCGGAAGGCCCGGATGACCGCGATGTTCACGGCGGTGTAGACCAGCACGACGGCGAACCCGGCCGCGCCGCCGAGATAACCGAAGGTGCGCGCCCCGCCGTAGGCGGCGGTCAACGGCAGACCGAGCGCCAGCGCGAGCACGGTGAGGCATCCGATGGCGACGATGGGCGTCCGGCGGCGGGACAGGCGGCCCAGCGCCCCGGGCAGAACCCGGTCACGTCCCATGGCGAACAGAACCCTGATACCCGCGTTGACCGCGGCGGTCACGAAGCCGAGACCGGCCAGCACGATCACGAGATCGATGGTCCACAGCACCGACGGCGACCAGTACCGGCTGGTGAGATACCCCAGCTGGCTGGCCTGCTGGACGAAGCCGGAGATGCCCCGCCGTCCCACGGCGAACATCTCGGCGCAGACGACCAGCAGGTAGAAGACGCCTGTCACGACGACGATGCCGATCGTGCTGGCCGGGACGGAGCGGCGCGTGTTCCTGGCCTCTTCGCCGAGCGCGGCGGCCGCCTCGAAGCCGGCGAACGCCGTGATGCCGTAGATCATCGCGTCGGTGATGTCGGTGAGCCGCCGGTTGGGCGACGATGCCGGAGAGAAGGCGGCCGCCGAGTAGTGCGCCGGCCCGACCTTGACCAGGATGGTGATGGCCAGGGCCGCGATGACGGCCATCTCCCCGGCCACCACGACCAGGTCGACCGAGGCAGACGTGCTGATGCCCAGGTAGGCGACCAGCACCATCACCGCCACGACGACCAGGAACAGCAGCCAGGCGGCGACGGTCACATGCAGCGTGCTGGCCAGGAGCAGCGACGCGTAGGCGCTGGTCAGCCCGATGGCGGCGGGCACGTACAGGGCATAGCCGAAGACCATCATCCAGCCGGTCAGGAAACCTCCGGCCGGGCCCAGCCCGCGACTGTTGTAGGTATAGGCCCAGCCCGCCGAGGGCACCCGGCGGGCAAACTCCGCGATGCTGACCGCGCAGCACAGGGAGGCGGCGAAGGTGATGAGCACCACCAGCGGAGAGGCGAATCCGGCGAACGCCACCACCAGGACCAGCCCGGTCACCACCGAACCGGCGGGGGCCACGATGCTGGTGCCGAAGGCGATGACGCGGGTCGGCCCCACGGCGTCACGGGCCAGCCCCAGGACGTTACGGGTCAGCCCGCGGGTCTCCTCAGCGTCCGTGCTCACCTCACGGCCTCCTTCACGCCTGGTGCATCCCGGCCCGCGGGGCGAACCCGCCGGCGGCCGCTTGCGACCTGTCTGCCCGGGGTCATTTTCTCTTGACGTGAAAATTTCGGGGCAAGAACATAGAACAGCGGACCGTGGGAGATGCCTTCAGAGCATGGAGTGCAGTGACGTGCGTGCGCGGCCTGATCTCACGTACGGGGCGGACGTGGCGCCGTTTGATCTCGTCGTGTCGAAGCTACTGCCTCCCCTGGTGCGGCCGGGGACGATTCGCCGTCCGCTGCTCGACCAGCTGATAGCCGGGGATCCCTACCGGATCATCTCGGTGGTGGCGCCGCCCGGGTACGGGAAGACGACGCTGCTGGCCCAGTGGGCCGAATGCGATGGCCCGGCCTTCGCCTGGGTATCGCTCGACGAGCGGGACAACGATCCGAAGGTCCTGCTCAGCTACGCGGCGCAGGCGCTGGATGCGGTGCAGCCGGTCGGCCGGCCGGTGTTCGACGCGCTGGCCTCCCCGGCCAGTTCGGTGCCCGGCTCGGTGGTGCCGCGGCTCAGCGCGGCGTTTGCCTCGATGACCACGCCGGTCGTGCTGGTGCTGGACGACGTGCATCTGCTGAGGAACCGGGAATGCCGGGACGCGCTGTCGGTGCTGGCCGAGCACGTGCCGGCCGGGTCGCGCCTGGTGCTGGTCGGGCGGACCGAGCCGCCGCTGCGGGTCGCGCGGCTGCGCGCCGAAGGCCGGATCCTCGAGATCGGCCCGGCCGACCTGTCACTGACCCGCGAGGAGGCGGCGGTCCTGCTGCGCGATGCCGGCCTGGTCCTGGACCCCGATCAGGTGGCGGTGCTCCATCAGCGGACCGAGGGGTGGCCGGCCGGACTGTACCTGGCCGCGCTGTATGTACGGGAGGGCGGCGCGCTGGGCACCGCGGCGGTCTCCTTCGGCGGTGATGACCACCTGGTCAGCGAGTACATGGAGTCCGAGTTCCTGGCCACGATCTCCCGGCGGCACCGGGAGTTCCTGACCAGGACCGCGGTGCTCGAGCGGATGTCCGGGCCGCTGTGCGAGGCCACGCTGGAACTGCCCGGCGCGGCCACTGCCCTGGCCGAACTGGCCCGGTCGAACCTGCTGCTGGTGCCGCTGGATCGGCGCGGCATGTGGTATCGCTACCACCACCTGTTCCGCGACATGCTGCTGGCCGAGCTGGAACGGCTGGAGCCCGGCCTGGTGCCAACGCTGCGGCGCCGCGCCGCCGCCTGGTGCCAGGCCAACGACCGGCCGGAGGAGGCGCTGGAGTACTCCATGGCCGCCGAGGACGTCGAGGCCGCCGCCAGCCTTGTCCAGTCCCTGTTCCTGCCGGCCGACCGGCAGAACCGGATCACCACCCTGCAGCGATGGATCAGCTGGCTGGATGACCGGGATGGCATCGAGGCCCACCCGCTGCTGGCCGTGTGGGCCGCGCTGCTCGCTTCGGAAACGGGGCGGCCAGCCGAGGCGGAACGGCGGGCCGACCGGATCGACCGCTGGCAGTACGGGGAGGCGCCTCATCCTGCCGACCCGTACGTCGAGGGGTGGGCCGCCGTACTTAGGGCCGGCATGTGCCGCCACGGAGTCAAGCAGATGCGCGCTGACGCCGACGAGGCGGTCCGCAAGCTGGCGGAGGCTAACGCCGTGGCCCCGCTGGCCATGATCATGCAGGGCATGGTCCGCATCCTCGGTGGCGACCTCGACGATGGTGACGCGTTTCTCCGGGACGCGGCCGACACCGCGGCGGAGATCGGGGTAGCCGATGTCGGCGCCATCGCGCTGTGCGAACGCTCGCTGCTGGCCATGGCGCGCGGTGAATGGGACCGGGCCGAGGCTCTGGCCAGCCGGGCGGGCGCCGTGTTCCGCCGGACCGGGATGGAGGAGGTCCCCACCACCCCTCTGGTCTGCGCGGTGCAAGCCCGGGTGGCCCTGCACCGCGGCGATGTTCCGGGGGCGCGCCAGCACCTCGCCCGCGCGCAGCGCCAGCGGCCGCTGCTGACCTATGCGTACCCCCACTTTGCCGTGCAGGTGCGGCTGGAGCTCATCCGTGTCCACCTCGCGCTGGCCGACATGGCCGGGGCCAGGACGTTGATGCGGGAAATCGATGAGATCCTCAAGCGCCGCCCTGACCTGGGGACCCTGGTCGGCGAGGCTCAGCTGCTGCGGACCCGGCTGTCGGCTGAGCGGACTCCGAGTGCGCCCGGCGCGTCATCCTTGACCACGGCCGAACTGCGCGTCCTGCCGATGCTGGCCACGCACCTGTCGTTCCCGGAGATCGGTGCCGAGCTGTTCCTGTCTCCGCATACGGTCAAGTCCCAGGCCATGTCGATCTACCGCAAGCTGGGTGCCTCCTCCCGCCACCAGGCGGTGTCGCGGTGCCGGGAACTGGGCCTGCTCGAAGGGTGACGATTCCACCCGAGCGGTACGCGGGTAATCGGTTTCATGCCGTCCGTGGGATGCCGCCTCCGCCCGCCGCACGGTCCAATGGTGCGGTGATGCCGAATTTCCAGGCGGTTTTGCGCAGGCTGGCCATGCTCGATGAGGCGTTCGTCTGCGACCGGGCCGGGCTCGGGCTTGGCCCGGCCGGGACCCGGGCTCTGGACGCCAGGACCGCCTCGCTGTTGCAGCTCGGAGTGTCTGTGGCTCTCGGGTCACCGGAGGTCTGCCTGGAATGGTGTGCCGCCCGGGCCCTGGCCGCGGGCGCGACCGAAGACGAGATTGCCGACGTGCTGCTGGTCATCGCCCCAGTGGCCGGACTGGGCCCGGTGGTGGGTGCTGCGCCCGCGCTGGCGACCGCACTCGGCTACGACGTCGCGGCGGCGCTGGAAGATCCGGGCGGACAATAAAGTCCGGTCGAACGTGACTAAAAATGAGACTTCCGCCAATACTGGCCGATGGCGCTAGCTGGGACTTCCGCCGCCGGCTCGCGGTTGGCGCCCATTCAGATGATTTCATACCAATCGCATGATGCGAGGGCGGATTCGCGGGCGTTGGGTGGTTCGTAGGGCAAGGCGCCTACGCGGCCTGGAAGCCGTCGCGGCCAGGGTTGGGAGGAATCGATGGCTGCCCATGTTGCCAACCGTGCGCCGGGTCGTATCAGGCGGCCAGCGGAGCTGGTCGACGGCCCGATCCTGACCTCTAAGATCACCGCACCTGATGTCCCGGCGTGGGCCGTGCAGCGTCCGCGGATCACCGAGATGATCGCCGAGGGCACGCGGTGGTGCCCGCTGACCGTGGTCACCGGCCCTCCGGGTGCGGGCAAGACCATGGCCGTGGCCTTGTGGGCGGCCACGGAACCCGGCCCGGTCGCCTGGGTCGGCCTGGATGAGTTCGACAACCGGCGGGGCGTGTTCTGGTCCTATGTCGTGACGGCGCTGCACCGGTCCGGAGCCGCCGTTCCGAAGGCGCTGCGTGACCTCTCGTACGAGCGGGACGACCACGACGGATTCGTGCTGCGGCTGACCGCGGCGCTGGCCGCCCAGGACCCGCCGGTGACGCTGGTCCTCGATGACCTGCACGTGCTGACCGACCCGGGCGTGCTGAAGGAGCTGGACTTCATGCTCCGGAACGTCGGGTCCACGGTGCGCCTGGTGGTCACCTCGCGCGTGGACCCGCTGTTTCCGCTGCACCGCTACCGGCTGGCCGGGCACCTGACCGAGATCCGGGCCAGCGACCTCGCGTTCAGCATCACCGAAGCAGGCCTGCTGCTGGCCCAGCACGGCAGCACGCTGACCGCGGATTCGCTGGAGAGCCTGACCCGGCGCACCGAAGGCTGGGCGGCCGGCCTGCGGCTGGCCGCGATTTCCCTGGCCACCCATCCCGACCCTGGCCAGTTCGTCAAGGAGCTGATGGCCGAGGGAAGCCCGCTGATCTGCTACCTGGTCGACGAAGTGCTGAACATCCAGCCGCCGAAGGTTCGCGAGGTCCTGCTGAGCACTTCCATCCTGGAGCATATCCGCGCCGATGCCGCCGTCGACCTGACCGGCGATGAGCAGGCCGCGGCCATCCTGGCCTGCCTGGCCCGCACCAACGCGTTTGTCCAGCCGATCGGATCCGGGTGGTACCGGTACCACACGCTGTTTGCCGAGATGCTCCGCCTGAAGCTGCGCCACGAACATCCGGACCGGGTGGCCGTGCTGCACCAGCGCGGGGCCCGGTGGTACAAGCGCAAGGGCATGCTCGCCGACGCGGTGCAGCAGGCCGTCCGGGCGGACGACTGGCCGCTGGCCGCCGCCATGGTCGTCGACGAGCTGGCGATCGGCCAGCTCGTCGAGCCGCGCGACCGCCAGCGCCTGGCCGAGAAGTTCGCGGGCATGCCGTCCGGCCAGGCGTGGGCCGAGCCGGCGCCGTACCTGGTCTCGGCGTCGCTCGCGCTGGCCGCCGGGCGCCCTGACTCGTGTACCGTCGCGCTGGACGCTGCCGACCGCCTGCTGGACCGCCTTCCCGCCGACCGGGAAGCCGCGGGCCGGCTGTCCGCCGCGGTCGTCCGCCTCAGCGTCTTCCTCCGCACCGGGGACCTGACGTCGGCGGCGTCCGCCGTCGACATCGCCGAGCCCATGCTCAGCCAGGTTTCCGCCCGGAAGCTGGCCCGTCGTCCGGAGATCAGCAGGCGCGTGCTGTGCGGCCGGGCCGCGGTGGAGCTGTGGTCCGGCCACCTGGAGGAAGCCGCCCGCATCCTCGAGGCCGGCCTGGCCGCCGAGGCCGCCTCCGACCGGGAGACCGAGCGAGCCGACCGGGAGACCGAGCGAGCCGGCCAGGAAGCCGGGGGAGCCGGCCAGGAAGCCGGGGGAGCCGGGCGAGCCGACTGGACCGGACCGCTGGCGCTGGTCGAGGCGCTGAGCGGCCGGCTGTCTCGCGCCGCGGAACTGGCCAGCCAGGCCATCCCCGGGCCGGGCGCGCGCCGGCCAGCAGGCCAGCGCCCGGACGCCGCCCCATTCGTCGCGCTGGCCTGGGTGCATCTGGCCCGGAATGAGCTGTCCGAGGCGCGCAGGTTCCTCATGCAAGCGGACGCCGCGCTCGGTGAGAGCCCGGACAAGCTGACCGCGACGGTGGCCTACATGGTCGCGGCGGGCGGTGCCCTGGCCGAGGGCCGGGCCGCCGTGGCCGCGCAGATCGTCACCCGGGCCCGGTCCGGATGGCTGGTCCCGGCCTGGCTGGACCAGCAGCTGAGCCTGGTCGAGTCGCGGGCCTGGGCGGCAGCGGGCGACGTCGGCGCCGCGCTGGCCGCTGCCGAACGAGCCGGCGACTCAGCCGAGGCGGCCGTCACCCTCGCCCACGCCCGGGCCGTCGCCGAAGACGGAGACCGAGACCGAGGCGGGGACCGAGACCGAGGCGGGGACGGGGACGGAGAAGGCGACGACGCCCTGCGGGTGCTCGCTCCCGCGCTCGCGGCCTCCGGTCAGCTGCGGGACCCGGTCCGGCTGCAGGCATTCCTGACCGAGGCCCGGCTCCGCTACGCGAGCGGCGACGGGGCCCATGGCCGGCGCGCCCTGGCCTCCGCGCTGCGGCTGGCCGAACGCGAGCAGTTCCGGCTCCCCCTCGTGCTCGAGCGCGGCTGGCTCGAGCCGGTGTTGCGGCGTGACCCCGAACTGGCCGGCTCCCACCGGCGCCTGCTCATCCCGATCTTCGGCCGCGAGCAGTCCCGCGAGCAGTCCCGCGAGCAGTCCCGCGAGCAGCCCTCGGCTCCGGCCGGAGCCCGCCATCAGGCGCCAGCCCCGGTCCTGCTGGTCGAGCCGCTCACCGAACGCGAGCTCGAGGTGCTCACCCACGTGTCAGGCATGCTGAACACGGCCGAGGTGGCCGACGAGATGTACATCTCGGTCAACACGGTAAAGACCCACCTGCGCAACATCTACCGCAAGCTGGCCGCGGCGCACCGCAACGAGGCGGTCCGCCGGGCCCGCGAGCTGCAGCTGATCTGACCCCCGGGATTCACCCCGACCGGATGAGGCACATCCCGCCCGCACTGCCTGGAATGGTCTGATGTGGAGGGCATGTCAGGGATAAGTCCGCAGCTCGATCAGTTCCGCGAAGCGCGCAGGGACCTGGAAGCGGCCGTGCTACCCGTCGCCACCTCGGTGGACGGGCGGCGGTTCACGTTCCAGGCCTCGTTGTACGGCCTGGAACTCCAGTCCGGCGGCTACGTGATACTTGACGATGGCGGCATCCCGCGCCTGGGCCAGGTTCTCTCGCTCGAACTTCACCGCCGGCTGGGCGCGGAACTGACGCTGCCGGCTGCCACTCCCGGCGGCCCGGAGGCCCGGACCGAGGTCCCGGTCCGCTACGCGCGCGGCGAAGGCCTGATCGTGGACGGTGACAGCACGCCGTTCCACGACGCGCTGATCCGCCCGGCCGCCGGATCCGACCTGCAGGCCTGGCAGCAGCGCAGCGCCCGGCCCCACGCGCAACTGGGGCTGGGCGAGCTCACCCTGGCCCCCGGCGTGCCGTGCCTGGCCGACGCCGGGGGCTTCAACCGGCACACCTTCCTGTGCGGCCAGTCCGGGTCGGGGAAGACGTACTCGCTCGGCGTGATCCTCGAGCAACTGCTGCTCCAGACGGACCTGCGCCTGGTGATCCTCGATCCGAACTCCGATTTCGTCCGCCTGGGCGACGTCCGCGCCGGCGCCGTCCCGGCGGCCGCCCGGCGTTACGAGAAAGTGGCGCGCCGGGTCGCGGTCTACTCCGCCCGGGCCGCCGGAGAGCGGAGACTGCGGCTGCATGCCGCCGAGGTCGAGCCGGCCACGCAGGCGGCGGCGCTCCGCCTGGATCCGATCGCCGACCGGGAGGAATATGCCACGCTGGGCACCCTGCTGACCGGGCCGAACCCGCTCACGCTGGAGGCACTGGACCGAAGCGACCTGCCCGAGGCCGAGCGCCTCCGGCTGCGCATCCGCAACCTGGGCGTGGACCGTTACTCGGTATGGGCGCCCGGCGAGACGGGTTCGGTCCTCGACGCGGTCCGTGACCAGAGCCTGCGCTGCGTCGTCGTCGACCTGGGCTCGCTGCCCGCCCGCGAGGAACAGTCCCTGGTCGCGGCGGCGGTCCTCGGCGATCTGTGGCGCCGGCGGCAGGAACGCAACCCGGTCCTCATCGTGATCGACGAAGCTCACAACGTCTGCCCGGCGGGGCAGACCGATCCGCTTCTGGCCGTGGCCGCCGACCACGCCATCCGGATCGCCGCCGAGGGCCGTAAGTTCGGGCTCTACCTGCTGGTGTCGACCCAGCGCCCGCAGAAAATCCCGGAGAACGTCCTGTCCCAGGCCGACAACCTCGTGCTCATGCGACTGAACTCGCTCGCGGACGCGGCGTTCGCCGAGGCGGCATTCTCGTTCGTCCCGCCCAGCCTCATCGCCCGCTCGGTCACCTTCCGCCTGGGAGAGGGGCTGATCGCGGGGAGGATCTCGCCCCAGCCCGCGCTGCTCCGCTTCGCCGCCCGGATCTCCGAGGAGGGCGGCGCCGACGTGCCCGCGGCCTGGGCCGGTCGCCGGTCCTAAGCGCCCGGGCGGATGATCTCGGCGTAGCTGCCGCGCCGGGTGACCCGTCCGTGCGCCAGGACGATGATCTCATCGACCTGGTCGAGCCCGTCCAGGTCATGGGTGATGAGCAGGGTGCTGCGCCCGGCCGTGGCGGCGAGCAGGTCCCGGGTCAGGGCGCGGCGGCTGTCGGCGTCAAGGTGAGCGGTGGGCTCGTCGAGGATCAGCAGCGCCGGATCGGCGAGCAGGGCACGGGCGAGGGCCAGGCGCTGACGCTGGCCGCCGGACAGCGCCGCCCCGTGCGCGCCGGCCGGGGTCTCCCATCCGCTCGGCAGCGACCGGATCCAGTCCAGCAGCCCGGCCCGGGCCGCCGCGTCGGCGAGTTCGTCGTCGGTGGCCGCCGGGCGGGCCAGGCGGAGGTTGTCGCGGACCGAGGTGTCGAAG
>Ga0335081_10022040_pt1 | contig 10305 bp, 8 predicted proteins | sample Lox_Sample_35_FD_206713 | JGI IMG/M metagenome (GOLD analysis project Ga0335081, IMG submission 206713) | Soil microbial communities from Loxahatchee National Wildlife Refuge, Florida, United States - Lox_Sample_3.5 | ecosystem: Environmental > Terrestrial > Soil > Wetlands | place: USA: Florida...
GGTTGCTGAGGGGGTCGATGTCCGACGAGTTCTCCGGCCAGATGACGAACTGCGGTTGCGCCGCGCGGCCGGCCCTTATGTCGTCGGCCAGCTGCAGTGTTTCGCGCACGTGGTAGTCGAGCACCTCCCGCCGCTGCGAATTGAAGTCCAGTCCCAGCCGCGGCACGTTGCCCTGCACGGCCGCCACGTTGATGGTGGGGTCGGCGCCCGCGCCGATGCCCGACTGGTGCACGCCGGGCCACAGTGCTGTGGTCGCGAACAGCACCAGACAGATGCATGCCCCGGGCAACACCACCCGCGGCGGGACTTGCCTGCGCTCGGGCCCTTTGCGCCACCAGCGGTAGATCTCGAGTGTCAGCGAGGTCAGGGCGGCGCCGGCCAACGTGACCGCGAACGACAGCAGCGGCGCGCCGCCGAGCTTCGCGATGACCAGCAGCGGTCCCCCGGTCTGGCCGAAAGCGACGACACCCCACGGGAAGCCGCCGAACGGTTCGGTGCTCTTGAGCCACTCCACCGCCGCCCACAGCGCCGCGAACCAGACCGGCCAGCCGGGTAGGCGACGCACCGTGACGGCGAGCACCCCGAACAGCCCGGGAAACAGCGCGCACACCAGCGACAACACCATCCACGGCCCGGCCCCGACCAGTTCGCCGGTCCACGGCAGCAGTGGCAGGTAGTAAGCCAGCCCGCACAACAGGCCGTACCCGAAACCGCCGATGACGCTGACGGATTTGCGGGTGAAGATCCAGGCGAGCAGCGCGAACGCGACGATCGCGGCGTACCACAACCCGAACGGCGGGAAGCTGACCCACAGCAGCAGTCCGGCCCCGATCGCCACGGCCATGAACGGCAACCGCTTCACGGTGCCCCGCCGAAGGCGACGCACCCAGGTGTCCTCGCCGGTGGCGTCGTCGACGGCGGGAGCCCCCCGCCGGGCGGTGCCGACGCTGGTCGCCTCAGCCATGGATGACCTCGCCCCGGTGCACCGTCTGCCTGCAGCTGGGCAGCGGGTCGTCGGCGGAGAGCCGCGGCAGCGCGGGAGTCCGGGACCGCCGGTCGGTGGACCAGCGCTGCACCGCGTCCGCGGGGGGGTCGACGTGCAGCGGGCCGGCGTCCCAGACCGCGTACGAGGCGGGGGCGCCGGCAACCAGCGTGCCGGTGATGCCGTCCCGGATGCCGGCGGCACGCCAGGCGCCGCGGGTGGCCGCGGCAAACGCCGCGCGCACGGACACTGCGCTGCCCGGGGTGTGATGCTGTGCCGCGGCTCGCACGGTTTCCCAGGGATTCATGCTGGTCACCGGCGTATCGGAGCCGAAGGCGAGGGGCACGCCTTGCGATGCTAACAGCGCCAGCGGATTCAAGAGCCGGGCTCGCTGACGGCCCAGCCGGCGCGCGTACATGCCGTCGTCGCCGCCCCACAACGCGTCGAAATTCGGCTGCATGCTGGCGATGACGCCAAAGCATGCGAGCCGGCCAGCCTGTTCGGCGGTGATCATTTCCAGGTGCTCCAGGCGGTGCCCGCAGCCCGCCACCGCGGCGATGCCCTGTCGGTCCGCTACCGCGGCGAGCGCGTCGACGACGGCGGTCACCGCGGCGTCGCCGATCACGTGAAAACCGGCCGGGATGCCGGCCTGGGTGCAGGCGCCGACGTGCGCGGCGATCGTGTCGGCGTCGAGGTAGGCCGTGCCGCGGTGGCCGGCGTCGGCGTACGGCTGCCGCAGCCAGGCGGTGTGCGACCCCAGCGCGCCGTCGACGAACAGGTCGCCGGCCAGCCCGCGCGCGCCGGTGGCCTCCATGAGGGCGCGGGCTTCGTCGGCGCTTGCCGCCGCCTGGCCCCAATACCCGACCACCTCCACACCGTGGACCATGTCGCGGATTTCACCCCAGTCGTCCAGCCCGCCGATGTCGGGCCCGGCGCATTCGTGCACCGCGACGATGCCGTGCGCGGCGGCCGCGTCGAGCGCGGCCGCCCGCGCACGCGCCCGCTGATCGGCGGTCAGCAGCGCGCGCGCGGCGGCCCGCGCCCGGTGATGCGCGTCGGCGGTCAACGGCTGCTGCGCGGAGAACCCGCCGGACGCGGGCAGGTCGGGAGCCAGTGCGCGCAGCGCCGTCGACGCCGCGGCGGAGTGCACGTCGATCCGGGCCAGATACGCGGGCCGGTCGCCGAGCACCCTGTCGAGGTCGTCGGTGCTCGGCGTGATCGGCTCGGGCCAGGCCGTTTCATCCCAGCCGTGGCCCCACACCGGCCCGTCGGGATGAGCGCGGGCGTAGTCGCCGATCAAGTGCAGACAGTGCGATCGTGAGGTGGCGGGCCGCAGGTCAAGCCCGGCCAGGGTGAGCCCGGTGGCGGTGAGGTGCACATGGCTGTCGACGAAGGCCGGCGCGACGAAGCCGCCGTCGAGGTCGACGATCCGGGCGCCGGGGAACTGCGCCCGCCCGACGTCGTCGCTGCCCAACCACGCCACCACGCCATCGCGGACCGCCATTGCGCTGGCGTCGGGGTGCGACGGGCTGTAGATCCGCCCGTTGATCAGCAGCGTCGTCAAGGCAGGGCGGGCGGCTCGACATCCTCGACGTTGATGACCTCGCCGTCGATGTAGTCGGCGCGGCCGGCGTACCGGGGGAAAGCACGCCGTCGGACGCTCCGAGCGACCAGGAACGTCAGCACCGGGCGGGCGGCCACGCGTGTCGGCGGCAGCAGAACCAACAGGCCCAGCACCGAGGTCACCACGCCGGGGATCACGACGAGCAGGGTGCCCAGCGCGACGAGCGCCCCGTCGCTGACCGCGCCCTGGGCGGTGGTCATGCCGTCACGCAGCCGCCGCAGCTGGCGTCTGATCTGCGAGCCCGCGACCGACAGGCCCACGACGAAGGCCGCAAGCAGGATCAGCAACGTCCAACCGATGCCGATCGTCGCGGCCAACCCCACGACGGCCGCCAGTTCGACGACGACGTAGATCCAGAACAGCGGCACCACCATGATTGAACAACGCGCAGGCCGGCGGCCCGGTTCCTCTAGACCGGGGCGGGGCGTCGGCGCCGTCTCAGCCGACGGGCTTCAGTTCGAGGCCGACGTTGCGTTCCCGGCCACCGCGCAGCTTGCTGACCAGGTTGAACACCTTGCCGACGAGGCCGTAGCGCTGACCGATGGCGCGGTAGACGCGGTCGGTTTGCGACTTGTCCAGGATGGTCGCGGTGGCCTCGACCGCGTCGCTCTTCGGGTTGCCGCGCATGTCGCACGCGGCGATGGTGACCCTGGGGGTGTGCCGAATCCGCCTCACCTTCCAGGACCTTTCCTCGGTGATGACGAGCAGCCCGCCGCCCTCGGGCGCCGCCCAGATCGGCGTCGACTTGGCACGGCCGTCCTTCGTGAAGGTGGTGAGCAGCAGATAGCGCGCGTTGGCGACGTCCGCGAATGTCGCTGTCATGCACACCACCTTGTCATGCTTCGAGGACGCCCTCGGTCTCCAGCAGCGCCCGGCGCAACCCCTCGACGGTGTCACCGCGCGGATGCGCCCACATGCCGCGGCCGATCGCCTCCAGCAGCCGCTCGGCCATCCCGTGCAGCGCCCACGGGTTGGCGTCGGCCATGAATTTGCGGTTGACGTCGTCGAACACGTACTGCTCGGTGAGCTGCTCGTACATCCAGTCGGCCATCACCTTGGCGGTGGCGTCGTAGCCGAACAGATAGTCGACGGTGGCCGCCATCTCGAACGCGCCTTTGTAGCCGTGCCTGCGCATGGCCGCCATCCAGCGGGGGTTGACCACTCGGGCGCGGAACACCCGTGACGTCTCTTCGGAGAGGCTGCGGGTGCGCACCGCGTCGGGACGGGTGTTGTCGCCGATGTAGGCGGCCGGGTCGCGCCCGGTGAGCGCGCGCACGGTCGCGACCATGCCGCCGTGGTACTGGAAGTAGTCGTCGGAATCGGCGATGTCGTGTTCGCGGCTGTCGGTGTTCTTGGCGGCCACCGCGATTCGCCGGTACTGGCGGTTCATGTCGTCGGTCGCGGGTCGGCCGTTCATTTCCCGGCCGTACGCGAACCCGCCCCACGCCGTGTACACCTGCGCGAGGTCGGCGTCGTCGCGCCAGTTGCGGCTGTCGATCAGCTGCAGCAACCCCGCCCCGTAGGTTCCCGGCGCCGACCCGAATATCCGCGTTGCAGCGCGTCTTTCGTCGCCGTGCTCAATGAGGTCGGCCGTGAAGTGGGCGCGGACGTGGTTGTGCTCCGGGGGCTCGTCGAGCCCCGCGACCAGCCGGACCGCGTCGTCGAGCATCGTGACGACGTGCGGGAACGCGTCGCGGAAGAAACCGGAGATCCGGACCGTCACGTCGATGCGGGGCCTGCCGAGCTCGCCGATCGCGATCGGTTCCATGCCGGTGACCCGGCGGGACGCCTCATCCCAGCGCGGCCGGACACCGAGCAGCGCAAGGACTTCCGCGATGTCGTCGCCCGCGGTGCGCATCGCCGACGTGCCCCACACCGACAACCCGACCGATTCCGGCCAGCGCCCGTAGTCGTCGCGGTAGCGGGCCAGCAGCGAATCGGCCATCGCCGCACCGGTTTCCCACGCCAGCCGCGACGGCACGGCTTTGGGGTCGACGGAGTAGAAGTTGCGTCCGGTCGGTAGCACGTTGACCAGCCCCCGCAGTGGGGAACCCGACGGGCCCGACGCGATGAAGCGACCGTCCAGCGCGCGCAGCACCTGGTCGATCTCCCCCGACGTCCCGGCCAGCCGCGGCACCACCTCGGTCGCGGCGAACCGCAGAATCGCCCGTACACCGGGATCGTCGGTCAGCTCGTCGACGCACCCCGGATCCCAGCCTCGCCCAGCCAAAGCCGAGACCAGCCCGCGCGCAGCCGATTCGGCGGCGTCGACGGCCGCGCGGTCGTCGGTGCCGTCCTCCGCGATGCCCAACGCCTGCCGCAGCCCCGGCACCGACCGCTCGCCGGCCCACAGCTGGCGCGCGCGCAGGATCGCCAGCACCAGGTCGAGCTGCTGCTCGCCGGTCGGCACTTGCCCGAGCACGTGCAGGCCGTCGCGAATCTGCACGTCCTTGATCTCGCACAGCCAGCCGTCGAGGTGCAGAAGCATCCCGTCGAACTGTTCGTCGCCGGGCCGTTCGGCCAGCCCGAGGTCATGGTCCATCTTGGCGGCCTGGATCAGCGTCCAGATCTGCTGGCGGATCGCGGGCAGCTTGGCGGGGTCGAGCGCGGCAATCGTCGCGTGCTCGTCGAGCAGTTGCTCCAACCGTGCGATGTCGCCGTAGGTTTCGGCGCGCGCCATCGGCGGGATCAGGTGGTCGACGAGCACCGCGTGCGCGCGCCGCTTGGCCTGCGTGCCCTCACCGGGGTCGTTGACCAGGAACGGGTAGATCAGCGGCAGGTCGCCGAGCGCCGCGTCGGCCCCGCAGCCGGCCGACATGCCGAGCGTCTTGCCGGGCAGCCACTCCAGGTTGCCGTGCTTGCCGAGGTGCACGATCGCGTCGGCCCCGAAACCCGTGTCCAGCCAGTGGTAGGCGGCCAGGTAGTGGTGGCTGGGCGGCAGGTCGGGGTCGTGGTAGATCGCGACGGGGTTGTCGCCGAAGCCGCGCGGCGGCTGCACCATCAGCACGACGTTGTCCGCCTGCAGCGCCGCGATCACGATGTCGCCGCGGTCGACGAAAAGCTCGCCGGGCGGTGGACCCCAGTGCTCGACGACCCGCGCGGTGAATTCGGCGGGCAGGGTGTCGAACCAGGCCCGATACGTGGCGGCCGGGACCCGGACCGGGTTCCCGGCCAGCTGAAAGTCGGTCAGCCAGTCGCGGTCCTGACCGCCCCGCTCGATCAGCGCATGCACCAACGTGTCCCCATCGCCGGCGTCCAGCCCCGGGAGGTCCCCGACCCGGTAGCCTCGGTCGCGCATCGCCCGCAGCAGCGCCACGGCGCTGGCCGGGGTGTCCAGGCCGACGGCGTTGCCGATGCGGGCGTGCTTGGTGGGGTACGCCGAGAACACGATCGCCACCCGCTTCTCGGAAGCCGGGATCGCGCGCAACCGGGCGTGGCGCATGGCGATACCGGCCACCCGGGCACATCGCTCAGGATCAGGCACGTACGAGATCAGCCCCTCGTCGTCAATCTCCTTGAATGAGAACGGGACCGTGATAATGCGCCCGTCGAACTCGGGGACGGCGACCTGGGTGGCGACGTCCAGCGGGCTCAACCCGTCGTCGCTGGCCGTCCAGTCGGCGCGTGAACTGGTCAGGCACAGCCCCTGCAGGATCGGGATGTCGAGCGCGGCGAGGTGCGCGACGTTCCAGCCGTCGTCCTCGCCACCGGCGCCCGCCACAGCGGGCACGGCACCCCCGGCGGCCAGCACGGTCACCACCATCGCGTCGGCAACCCCCAGCGTCTCGAGCACCTCGGGCTCGGCGGTGCGCAGCGACGCGCAGTACACCGGCAGGGCGCGGCCGCCGGCCGCCTCGATCGCCTCGCACAGCGCCTCGACGTATGCGGTGTTTCCGGCCAGCTGCTGAGCGCGGTAGTAGAGCACCGCGATGATCGGCCCGGCGGACGTCCGCCCCGCGGACGCACGCTGCAGGACTCCCCAGGTCGGCGTCGCAGCCGGCGGCGCGAATCCGCGGCCGGTCATCAAGACGGTGTCGGACAGAAACGCATGGAGTTGACGCAGGTTCTCCACGCCGCCCTGCGCCAGGTAGAGGTGTGCCTGCAGCGCGATCCCGGCCGGCACCGTGGAGTGGCCCATCAGCTCGGCGTCGGCGGCCTGCTCGCCGCTCACGACGACCGCGGGCACCCCGCCGGCGGTCACCGCGTCGATGCCGTGCTGCCACGCCCGGTAGCCGCCGAGGATGCGCACCACGACGACGTCGACACCGTGCAGCAGCCCCGGCAGTTCGTCGAGCAGCAGCCGCGACGGGTTCGCCCAGCGGTAGCCGGCGCCGCTGGACCTGGCCGTGATCAGGTCGGTGTCAGACGTCGACAGCAGCAGGATTGGCACCCACCATTCCTACCGCAGCGACTCCTACCCCAGCGACCCGCGTCAGCTGTGCCGGGACCAACGGGCGTACCACGTCCGCCGGTACGGACTGGCTACGGACTGGCACTGCCGGCGGCGAGCAGCCCGGCGACCGATCCGAACACGATCAACGCGGTCAGAGCCGGTATCCCTCCCGTGAGATGAGACTGCTGTCGTAATAACTGGCCGAGCGTGGCGGGTAGCGCTTGCCCGCCCGCCACGTCGGCGCGTCGGGTGCGCGGTGCAGGGCGGCCGCACTGCCGAGCAGGACCTCCCGCTCGGTCATCAGGGCGGGCGCCTCGGGCTCCACAGCCAACCCGGGTGCGTCGACGACCGAACCGTCGGCCTGTCCGCCGCCGTCCGGTGCGGCTTGGATGGTCATGCGCGCTGCTCCTCTGTGGTCCGTTCACCGATGCGAGCAGCGTGGGGTCGATGGGCACCCGAAGTCGCGGGTAGTCGACTACCTGAGTTCCAGAAACGGGCGCGTGACCAGCGCGAAGATCGCCACCGCCGCGGGCGCGGCCAAAACCGGCAGCCAGGGCAGATGCAGCGGCGCCGCCGTGGCGAGCGCTCCCAGCGCCGTGAAGCCGATCGCGCCGATCACCGTCGGCCAGGTGGTGGTGACCACACTGGCTTCCACCGCGTGCCGGACCACGAGGTAGGCGGCCGCCGACAGCCCGGACAGGGCCGCGAACACCGCCGGCGGCTCGGCCAGCACGATCGCCGAGACGGTCAACAGCACCGCGGCCGTGGCGACGGCGCGAAATCGCAGCCCGACGAGCACCGCGAGCGCGGCGAGTGCCACCGCGATCAGCCCGGCCCGGTCGGCGTGGACGGCGGCGGCCGCGGCCATCAGGATCCCGAACACGGTCGAGAAGGCCCGCGGGGCCGGCTGGAGCCGCTGGGCCGGCGACATCGAACGCTGGAGCCGCTGGGCCGGCGAGACCGAAGACATCGGATTCACCGCCGCCTCGGCACCGCACGACCGTGCTCGGGCACCAGCCGCATCGACTGGTCCAGCGTGACCTGCTCCGGCCACGCGATGACGTCGACGCCGATCACGTTCATGTCGCGATACATCGCGGAGCGCTGCAGCACCCACATCCGCTCGACGATCGGGTCCTGCCGCACCGGAAACGGCGCGCCCTCCAGCACATCCACCGCGACGACGGTGTGGCCGCGTTTGCACAGGTCGATCAACGCCAGGGCGAACTCGGTATCGAGCAGCGTCGAGAACGCGACGATGATCGCGCCGGGAGGCACCGCCGCCCGAGGCGCCAATGTGCCTGTGGTGGTTTCGAACTCGCTGCCGGCGCCCAGCACGGTGTCGAGGACGCGGTAGAACTGGCGCCGGCCGATGTCGGGCCCGAGCCACCGCGGCCGGCGGCCCCCGAGCCCGACGATGCCGGCACGGTCACCGTTTTTCAGCGCGGTTTGCACGACCTGTGCCGCCCCGGATGCGGCGCGTTCGGCGGCCGCCGTGGCCGGTCCAGGGGCTTGGTCGCTCATGTCGATCAGCACCACCACGTCGGCGGCGCGGTCGGTCAGCCGCTCGGTGACGTGCAGGCTGCCGCGCCGGGCGCTGACCGGCCAGTTGACGGTTCGCAGTTGGTCGCCGGGCAGGTAGGCGCGGATGTCGGCGTATTCGACGCCGGGACCGATGTGGCGGGTGAGGTGGGTGCCGAGCCGGTCCGGCAACTCCGTGCGCGGTATGCCCGTCGATTGCGGCGCGGTGAGCGGAAACACGTAGATGTCGGCGACGTCGACAGTTGCCGAACCGGCCAGCAATCCGCCCCGGCACGTCGCGTGCACCCGACCGCATAACGGGTACCGTCCCCAGCGTTGCGCCACCGCCGCAACCTTTTTCAGCCGGGCCGAGCCGCCGTCGAGGACCTCGAGTTCCATGCCGGCGATGGCCGACACGTCGAGTTCGGCGGAAACGTCGGCGGTGTCGGCCGACACCCACACGGCCGTTGAGGTTCGTTCGGTTTCGAAGCATCGCAGCAGACCCGGTTCGGCCCCGACGCACACAGTGCCCACCGGCCGCTGCCAGTAGATCGTGCACAGCACGCCCAGCAGCGGCGCCAAAAACGCGATGAGCTCCCAGCGCGAGGCGACCAGCGCGGCGGCGAAGGCCACCCCCGCGCAGGTGGCGAGCGCCCGTGTCAGCGGCGATGCGCGCCAGCGCAATTCGACGTCGCTGACCCGCACGTCATCCATGTCCGAGCCCCGTCATTGAGCACGCCCGCGCGCCCGCGGCACCGGCAGGCGCTGCAGCAGTTGCGCGACGACGTCCGATCCGTGGATGCTGCGCACCCACATCTCCGGCCGCAGGCTGATCCGGTGCGCGATCGCCGGAACCGCGAGCGCCTTGACGTCCTCGGGGATAACGTAGTCGCGGCCGCACAGCAGCGCACGTGCGCGGGCCAGTTGGACCAGGTCGAGTTCGGCTCGCGGGCTGGCCCCGACCGCGACTTGCGGGTGCGTCCGGGTGGCGTTCGCCAGCGAAACCACGTAATGCAGCACGTCTGCATGGACCGTGACCTGCTCGACCGATTCGCGCATCGCCAGCAGGTCGTGTGCGTCGACGACCTGGTTCACCGTCGGCTCCGCCGAGCCCCGGTCCAGACGCCGGCGCAGCATCGAGGCTTCGTCTCGTTCGGAGAGGTACTTCAGTTCGACCTTGACCGCGAACCGGTCGAGTTGCGCCTCGGGCAACGGATAGGTGCCCTCGAACTCGATCGGGTTGTCGGTCGCCAGGACGATGAACGGCTGTGGCAGCTTGTGGGTTTCGCCGTCGATGCTGACCTGACCCTCGGCCATGGCCTCCAGCAGCGCCGCCTGGGTCTTGGGCGGCGTCCGGTTGATCTCGTCGCCGAGCAGCAGGTTGGTGAAGATCGGCCCGCGCCGGAACTCGAAGCGGCCGGACTGCATGTCATAGACCGTGGAGCCGAGCAGATCGGCGGGCAGCAGATCGGGGGTGAACTGCACACGGGTGAAGTTGAGCCCCAGCGCGGCGGCGAACGAGCGCGCGATCAGCGTCTTGCCCATGCCGGGGAGATCCTCGATCAGCACGTGCCCGCGCGCGAGCACCGTGGTGAGGATGATCGTCAGCGCGGACCGCTTGCCCACCACCACCCGCTCGATCTCGTCGAGCACTGCCTCGGAGTGGGCGGTGGTGGCGGTGGTCGGCATCGTCATACCTGCTCCAATCGCTGCAGGATTTCCTCGAGTGCACCGCGGCCGGGACCGGGTTCGTCGGCGGCGCCGTACGCGACATTGGAGGGATCG
>Ga0335081_10022041_pt1 | contig 10305 bp, 11 predicted proteins | sample Lox_Sample_35_FD_206713 | JGI IMG/M metagenome (GOLD analysis project Ga0335081, IMG submission 206713) | Soil microbial communities from Loxahatchee National Wildlife Refuge, Florida, United States - Lox_Sample_3.5 | ecosystem: Environmental > Terrestrial > Soil > Wetlands | place: USA...
TGCGGCGAGACGGCTTGTCCAGTAGGGAAGCGATCTTCAGGGCTCGTGGTTGGCGGGCATTCAGCATCCGCTTCAGGTAGGTCATCGTCAGCCCGGTGTCGAGGATGTCTTCCACGAGGATAATGTTCTTACCTTTGATCGTCTGATCGACGTCCTTGGTCAATTTCACCTCTCCGGTCGAATCCCATCCGCTCTGGAGTTCCTGGCTGGGACTGGGACGATTGCCGTAGCTGGAAACGCCGATGAAGTCGAAGGTGGCGTCGAGGTCGACCTGACGCGCCAGATCCGAGAGGAAGATGGTAGCGCCCTTCAAGACTCCGACCAGGATGACGGATTGTCCAGCGAAGTCCTTCGTGATCTGAGCTCCCAGTTCACTTACGCGCTTGGCAACGTCTTGCCGCGAAATCAGCACCTTAAGTTCGGGCATGGCGTTTCATATTAAACTAAAACGGCCGTCAGAACTCACGTTTCGTCTTGATGTCACTGGCAGGCTCTGCTTCTTAGACGGATTTGAGAACCGATCGCGAAAGCAGGAGTTGGTGACGATGAATTTGAGAGGTGCCAAACTCACATGGCTGGGCCACGCGACGTTTCGCGTGGAAACGCCCGCCGGCAAAATAGTCATCATTGACCCATGGATTATGGGAAATCCCATGTGCCCGGATGCAGAAAAGGCCGTCAAAAAGGTCGACATTCTGCTCTGCACGCACGGACACGGCGACCACATCGGCGATGCCGTAGAAGTCTGTAAGAAGCACAATCCGATTGTGGTCGGAATTCCCGAGTTGGCGTGGTGGTTGGGGAAAAAAGGGGCCAAGCAGATTTCTGAAATGAACAAAGGCGGCACGCAGACGCTCGCAGATATCAAAGTCACCATGGTGCACGCCGATCATTCCTGCGGCATTCAGGATGGAGACCAGTTGATCTACGGCGGCGAGGCGGTAGGGTATGTCATCGAATTTTCGTCCGGGCTGAAGATCTATCACGCCGGCGACACGAACGTGTTTGGCGACATGGCTATCATTCGCGACCTTTATGCGCCTGAACTTGTCATGTTGCCCATCGGCGATCACTACACCATGGGTCCGCGCGAAGCCGCATACGCTTGCAATCTTCTGAAGCCGAAAGTGGTCATCCCGATGCATTTTGGGACTTTCCCGGTGTTGACCGGGCGGCCGGGAGAACTGCAGAGACTTATCCCCGGAGTGGAAGTCGTTGAGATGAGACCAGGCCAAACCATCGGCGCATAGGTCGCCCAATCTCTGCTGAAAGGGAAGAGTGTGACTGCAAGCAAGAAAGACTCTCGTCCAAACTGGCGACACTACAATTTCACGACCGCCGGCCCCGTCGATGACTATCTCTATTCGATGCTGCCGAAGCGCGATGCCGTCCTTGCCGAGATGGAGGAGTACGCAACCCAGCACGACATCCCCATTGTCGGGCCGGCAGTGGCCCGCGTGCTGCAGCAACTAGCTTTGATGATCAATGCGCGCACGGTGTTCGAACTGGGCTCGGCGATTGGCTATTCGACCATATGGTGGGCGCAAGTTGTCGGCGAAAATGGCCGGGTCATCTACACGGATGGTGATTCCCAAAATGCTGAGAGGGCTCGGGGATATTTCGCGCGGGCCGGAGTCGCAAAACGGATCACCCTGCACACCGGCGATGCGCTGGAATTCCTCTCCGAGCAGAAGGAAGAGTTCGACATCGTCTTCAACGACGTCGACAAAGAAGATTATCCCCGCGTTCTGCGCCTGGTTGCGCCGCGTTTGCGGAAGGGAGGACTCTTCATCACCGACAACGTGCTGTGGAGCGGCCGCGTAGCCGAAAAGAATCCCTCCGACGTGCGCACTCGGACAATCCTCGAGTTTAACCGGAAGCTCTCCGAGGCGAAGGAGTTCTATACCACGATCCTGCCCATTCGCGACGGTCTGGCCGTGGCCTTGAAGATGTAACCGGCCGTTAGTTCCCGAGCAGTCCGTAAACGTCGACTTCGTTACGTGTGCCGACGTACACCTTGCCATTCGCGATGGTTGGTGGCACGAACTTCACTGCATTGCCAGCCCGGTCCCGGTTGTTGGGTGCCTGCGTGCTATTCCAGTATTCCTGCGCCAGGTTCGCCGCATTGTAGGCATGCAGGATTGCAGGTCCTGAACATGCTGCAGGCAAAGGGATAGTCGAGCAATTGACTCCAGCATTCGGACTGGCGTAGCCGTAAAGGCTCGAGTCGATCGCCCAGACAATTCCGTGCGTGGAAGATTGCGACGACACGGAAGGAGTCGCTCCCGGATAACCAAACGCAGTTGGGGATTGCGAAGCGACCGCGGTATTGAACTGGACGATGCTCGGGTTGTACACGAATTCGCGGACGGCATCATACTGTCCGCCGACATACAAATTGTTGTGCCACAGCGCGGGAGTACCCCACACCCCGTAAACAGGTCCGGAAAAACTCTGCAAGATCTGGCTATTGTTTCCTGAGTTGAATTGCCCCATCGCAGTGCGATCGATCAGGTAGACGGTTCCCTCTTTCCCAACCTGTGTCAGCAGGTATTTCGGAGAACCCGCTTGGTTCGGAAATAAGACCACCCCCCCGGATCCCAGGTCCGTATCGTTCTGCGCCAGAGTCAACTGATCGTACGGGGTGAAGTACCCGGCAAGGCTCAGGTTCACGCCATTCAGTGTGTTTCCCTTGACGTAGTGCAGTCGAAGAATGCTGTCTCCGTAATCGTCATTTGGGGGCGGTGGCAACTCATCGAAAACACCATTCCCGGTTGAGACATAAACGTCGCCGCCACTATCGATCGCCGGAGCACCGCCCCCAGCCCAGATGCCTCCATCGGCGCCGTTCACACCATTCGGCGTGGTGTTGAAAACGGCCATCTGCAATTGCACGTTGGTGGTTTTGTAGGCCATGACCCAACCGTGGTACGGCGTTGCGTCTTCATGCGCTGCAAACGCCACGTAAATCCTTCCGCTAGCCTCTGCCAGGCCTGAGCGATGGTGGTGCAGTTGAGAGCGGAATGAAACCATGCCGTTCACCGATCCATCGCCCGATCCAGGGACCGAGGCTGCAATCGTCACCGGTGCATTGTACTTCTCGCTTCCAGTAGCAACGTCGAGAGCGTGCAGCCGGTGATAGAAATTCCCAGTCGCTCCGACACACTTTCCGGAATTCTGGACATTGCTCTCCGACGCGCTCACCACGTAGATCGTGTTGGTGGTGGAATCAATGACCGGGGTCCCGGTAACACCAACTTCTGGATAGATATCGCCGTAGCAATATCCGACGTTATTCCAAGTCACAGGCGCTTCGCCAGCGGTGCCGCCGTGGAGCGTGTCGAGCAGGTTGGCATGCCAGTACATGACACACGGATTTGCGTCGGCGTCGAATACGTACATGCTGTCGTGTTGCGTCGCCACCACAATGATGTTGTGCGTTCCGCCAGCAATGTTTATGCCGCGCATCCACAGAGGCTGGGCATAAACCGCGCCATCGACGGCGCAGGCGTACAGCTTTCCAAAAGTCGCGCTGGTGACGGTTGCACTCGACAGGGCATACTCGCTGGGGTTCGAGCCATCCCGGGCGTTGTCGTTGTGATATGTCAGGACGCCCTTGAGATTTGTGACGAAAACACTCGCCGTGCCGCTGGAGCCGCCGCTACTGGCTTTTATCGTGTGGATTCCGGCCTTTGCGGGCGGGGTGTAAAGGCCCGTCGCGCTAATGGTACCGACAGTTGAGCTTCCCCCGACAGTATTGTCGACACTCCATATGGCTCCGCCGACAGATGCGGTGAACTGTTGCTTCTGCGTGGTGGTCACGACGGCTGCCCGCGCCGGAGAAACGGTGATTTGAGCTTGCGCGAGAGATGTACTGGAAATCAGAATGCAACCCAAGACGAGAGAAGTTGCTGCGAATGGAAATCTCATGCCCTCTCCCCAAAGACGGAAACCGGGAACTCCTGAAACCGCTTTTAGCGTGCCAAAGTGTACTCGACTTCACCGGGAGTGAAAAGGACCACTTGGCCCCGGCGTCAAAATGTCCTGCAGGTCAAGTTTTCGCCGGCCGATAGTACAGTCCTTTGCAGAACATGTTCGCGAAAGAAAACGTCGGCCCAGCTTGGAATTCGCTGGGCCAGAGATGTCGAGAGATTCCGCCCGATGAGGGTTACTTTGCCTGCGGCTGGATCAACTCAGCGTCAATCGTGATATTGATGTCATCGCCGACGACACCGGGCGCCCCATTCACACTGAAGTCTTTGCGGTTGATCTTGGTGGAGGCGCTCGCGCCGATGCGCTGGTTTCCCCAGGGATCTTTAATTGGCGCTGCCGGCCCGTCTACGTCAAGGGTCACTTCCTTCGTCACGCCATGAATGGTCAGGTCGCCGACGATCTGGAGTTTGCCAGTTCCCGCCAACTTCACCTGCTTCGATTGAAACGTGATCGTCGGATATTTCTGCACATCAAGGAAATTCTGGCTGCGCAGATCGTTGTCGCGCATCTCCACGCGCGTATCGACCGAAGTTGCTTGGATCGTCGCGGTCAGGGAAGTTTTCGCGGGATCGGCGGGATCGTACTGCGCTGAACCGCTTACCTTGGTGAACGCCCCGCGCACCGTCGAGACCCCGAGGTGACGGACCGAGAATTGTGCCGACGAGTGATTGGGATCGATCTGCCAGGTTCCGGCCTGGGCGGTCGCCGCTGCGGCCATTGCCAGAGAGGTGACGATAACAAGGGCCAGTCGGGACATAGGGGAAAGTTCTCCTTGCGAGAAGTTGAATCCTCACATACTAAATGGACTTGATGGGAATTGCCAAGAGGTCGTCAACAAGCCCAATTTCTTTTTGATGGAAGGGCTCGCCGAAGGTGACGCCTCCCAGCATGCCGTAAAACCGCGCCATCGATTCGACCCGCGAGCGGATTTCCTGCTGCGCAGGGAAGATGTCCTTGCCGATGTCTTGATCGCCAAATTGTGATTTGTAGGCAAGGATAGACGTGAATTTGGCCTCGAATTGGTCACTGATATCGACGACGAAGGTAGGCCGAATGTCGAAATAAAGCGTGGCGTAGACGATCTTGAACGGGCGGTGCGGAGGCAATGCCGAGATCTCGTTTGCCCCACTATCCCCCGACCGGAGAACCTCGACCTCTAACTTCGCCAGGCCCGCCAGAAAGCACGCTTCGTACCCCAGCGTCGAACAGGTGTAGTGGTCTGGATGTCGGCCCTTCCAGTAGGGCAGAATGACAACGCGCGGCCGCGTCTCGCGGATCACCTTGGCCACCTTCAGCCGGTTTTCCCACGTGTTCTCCACTCGCCCATCGGGAATATCAAGCGCCTGCCGCCAGTGTGCACCAAGGATCTTGGCCGCTTCGTTAGCTTCGCGTTCGCGGTCTTCTGCCGTGCCCCGCGTGCCCATCTCGCCGCGAGTCAGATCGAGGATGCCCGTGCGTTGCCCGCGTTGCGCGGCCTTCAGCAGCGTGCCGCCACAGGTTTGTTCCACATCGTCGCGGTGGGCGGCGATGGCCAGAATGTCGAGGGATTGGGATTGGGGAGACGGCATCATCAGTCCAGATTCCCCTGCTCCAGCACCACATTCTCCCGCACGATCAACCGGTGTGCCGCCATTTCCTTCAGCGTCGGCAAGACGCGGTTCACATGTTCGTCGGTGTCGACGAAAATGATAATAACGGGCAGCTTTCCGCCAGCCTCGACCAGATGTGCCGTCTCGACTCGCTGGCGTCCGAGAAATCCCGCTACGCAATGCAGCGCCGTCGCAGCATACACATTTTCCTTGCGGAGGTAGTTGAGGATCTCCATGTGAAGCGGGCGGTGGCGCCACTGGTCGGCTTCATTCAGATAGATTGTCACTTGCACGGCCATTGCATTTGGCATTTTACTCGTTTCTCTCCGACTCCTCTCGCAGGATGCCGTATAGCTCGGAGTCGACGAACTTGCCCCACTTGCGAATGTGCTCGCGCTGGCAACCTTCATGGCGCATGCCGATCTTCTTCAAAACCTCTCCGGAAGCTGGATTGTGTCTGAAATGCGAAGCAAACATTCGATGCAGCCCAAGCTCTTCAAATCCGTACCGCATCAGCGAGCGCGCAGCTTCCGTAGCGTACCCTTGGCCCCAGTATGGAACTCCTAGCCAGTAGCCCAGTTCCGCGTGCTGCTGATCGTGATCGATGCGCAGGCCGATTCCTCCGATTTGCCGGCGATCGGCACGCAGCGTGATTGCAAGCCACAACTTGTCGGGTTCTTCAGCGAGTTCGAGAAACGCCCGAGCATCTCGCTCCGTATAGGGATGGGCAATGCGCAGCGTCGTCGCGGCTACCTCACGGGAACCAATCAGCGGTACAAGTTCCGCGATGTCCTGCTCAGTGTATGGGCGAATCCTCAGCCTCTGTGTTTCCAATGTCGGTGGGTCAATCATGTCAGAGTGCCCGTGCCAATGCCATTCCGCCCAGAGCTCCCACCAGGCAGAGCAGATTGTTGCTCACAATGTTGATCACCATTAATCCCCACTGCCCGTGCTCGAAAAACGACATCGTCTCGAACGCGTAACTGGAAAAAGTCGTGAACGATCCGCAGAAACCCACCACGACCAGCAGCCGCCAGCGCGGATCCACCAGCACACGCTCCGTGGTCCAGACCACAAACAAGCCCACGATGAAGCTACCCACGATGTTGATGGCGAGCGTGCCGTAAGGGAAGACGGCTCCAAATTCGCGTGCGGCCAGGCGGCTCAGCACGTAACGCATGTTTGCGCCCAGGATCGCGGCGACGGATATAGCGAGAAAATCTTTCACGCAGAGACTCCTACAAAAGGGATTTCGATTCTGTAGGAGTTATCAGCCGTTCAGGCGGTTATGGCGAACTCCATCGCCGTCAAATCATTAAACCACGAAGAACACTAAGGATCACAAAGGTTCGCGTTTCGCGTTGTTCCTTCGTAATCCTTCGTTTCTTTGTGGTGAATGCTTCTTTCTGCCGCATACTATTTCTTGCGCTCGACCAGGAACCGGGCCAGTTCTTTCAAAGTATCTGCTCTGGGCCCAAAACTCTGTAGTTCTGCGAACGCATTGTTCACCAGTTCGTCCGCTTTCTCTTGAGACTTCTCTATGCCGAAAAGAGCGGGATAGGTTGCTTTCTCCGAAGCAGTGTCCTTTCCGGCAGTCTTCCCCAGCTGTTCCGAGGTCTGGGTTACATCGAGGATATCGTCGACAATCTGAAACGCAAGCCCGATCCCCAAGCCGAACGCCCGGAGTCGGGCAACCTCACTATCCTTCGCTCCGGCATAGAGGCCGCCGGACACCAGGCTCGCCGTGATCAGCGCGGCAGTTTTCGAACGATGAATGTACTGCAGCATCTCAGCCGTGGGACGCGTATGTTCCGCTTCCAGGTCCACTACCTGCCCGCCAATCATCCCGTCGACGGTTCCTGTTCCACGAGCAATCTCTTCAATGATCCGCACTCGCTGGGGTGGAGAACATTGCACTCGCGATAGCACCTCATAGGCTTGGGTCTGCAGCGCATCTCCCGCAAGAATGGCAATCGCTTCCCCAAATGCCTTGTGGCAAGTAGGACGACCTCGGCGCAAGTCATCGTTATCGAGCGCGGGAAGATCGTCGTGGATCAGCGAGTAGGTATGCAGCATCTCCAAAGCCGCACCCACTTCCTCAATTCCAGCAGGCAGTGAACCTGCGATCATCCTGCCGGCTTCCATACACAGGATGGGCCGCAACCGCTTGCCGCCAGCGAACACGCTATGCCGCATCGCCTTGTGGATCGATACGGGCTGCTGCGTTTCCAGTGGAATCAGACGGTCGAGGGCCGAATCCGTCAGATGCTGACCTTGCTCAAGTGTCTCTTTCAGCATGACGTCGCAGTATAACAAGCGCTTGGCCCGATTGACCTGCTGCGGACACGAAGGGGGACGCCAAAAAGGACGCCCGCAGGCGTCCTCTTCGGAAAGCAACCAATTTCAGGCCGCGGCGCTCCGCGATATGGCAGTGCTGCGAAGCACGGAAGTCAGTACGTTGCTCACATCGTCGGCGGGGCACACGTCACTGGCGCCAGCCTCGAGAGCCTTCATCCACATTTCTTCATCAGGAATGCGGTGGGTGCAGACAATGGGCAGTTTCGGAAAGTCGCGGTGCAGGCTCTCGACGTCGGTCAGCCGCCAATATTCGATATTCAGAACCACGGCTTCCGGATGATCCCGCAATACAGTCTCGTGTAACTCTTCGCGGGAACCTGTAAGGTGCACGGAGAAGTGAGGACGAAGCCCGCCAGCCAGCGAACTGGCCAGTCCTGGGTCTTTTTCAAGAACGACTACGCTTTGAGCCATACAAAACCCCCGATCTTCAACCGACGTCAACGCCAGACGTCAAGCAGACCATGGCTGCGGGGTGGCTGGGAAACCACAACTCCACAGACAGCTAAACTGATTTCCCAAGGCGCGGGCTTACCGGCGAGTGGACGCCTTTTCTGCCACGGCCTCGAAAGGTTCGGCCTGGAGCTTCCCGCTTTTCTTCAACAGAACTTCAACCTTGCCTTCCGCCTGTTCCAGTTCCTTCCGGCAGGCAGAAGAAAGTTGAATGCCTTCTTCGAAGAGGGTGAGAGATTTATCCAGTTGAATCTCGCCTTTCTCCAGTTCCTCGACGATCTTCTCCAGGCGCTGGAGACACTCTTCAAATTTGGCCAACGGGGTTTCGCTCCGTGTCTCTATTTTAATGCAACTTTTTGGTGAGGGTGTCCAGTCTTTTTTCTACCTGTGATTAGAAAAAGCGCACCAAGTGTGTTCCGGAATGGAACTGGACCGCATCGGTGAGTTTTGTAACGATAAAGCAAAATCGTTGTCAGAAGCGGAGTTTCGAGCGCAAGATCGATTTTCTAAAACGCATAACCTCGCCGACTATTTGGGAGGTCTAGGCAGACACGGCATCACTTCCGCCCAGCACTTCGAGAACATCCACAGCCGATGCATATCGTCCCATCGGAGCGCTGATCTGCGCCCCCTGCACCATCTGGCGGGCGGCAAGCAACATCTCGCGGGCGATGGCGACGCCCTCTGCCCGAGCCGCTTCCGGAGTCTGAGCACGCGCCATGCGTTCCAGAATCGAGTCCGGCACGGACACCCGTAGCTCATTCTTCATGAACTCTGCATTGCGTACGCTTACCAGTGGCCAGATCCCCGCGACCACGGGAATCCGGCAATGCTCAATCCTCTTAAGAAAATTCTCCAGCAACCCCAGGTCGAATACAGGTTGGGTCACGGCGTACTCTGCACCGGCTTCAACCTTGTATTCGAAGCGCCGAATCTCCTCGTCCAGATCAGTCAGACCCGGGTTTGCCCCAACGCCGATGACAAATCCGGTTCCTGTACCGATCGGATTCGAACCAAGATCCAGTCCATGGTTCAGGTTCCGCACAATGTTAACCAACCCGATCGCGTCCACATCGAACACCGCGGTTGCGTCAGGATAATTGCCCATCTTCGGCGGATCTCCCGTGATGCAGATCAGGTTCCTGATTCCCACCGCCGCGGCTCCGAGCAAATCGCTTTGAATGCACAGCACGTTCCGGTCGCGGCAGGTGTAATGCAAGATGGCATCGATCCCGACCTCGCGCTGGATCAAGAGCGAAAGCGCCTGATTGCTCATGCGCGCCGACGCGCGCGGACTGTCGGGAATGTTGACCGCGTCCACGCCCACCGACTTGAGGAATCGTGCGCCCTCAACTTCCTTGAGAATGTCAGTTCCCTTGGGCGGGACGATTTCGACCATCGTGACGAACTCGCCGCGAGCCAGCTTCGCGCCTAAAGTCGACCGTTTCTCAAGTGGCACGGCCGGAACCGCCTTCGGCGCAGGCCCGCCACTCACGTGGGCAGTTGCCGTTTTTCCTCGGGCTTCGCCGACACGAAGGGCTGATTTCATAGTGCGGATGTGTTCCGGCGTTGTACCGCAGCATCCGCCGACCACACGAACACCCGCCGCCACAAATTTGCGCGCATAGCTTGCCATATATTCAGGCGAGCACAGATAGATATTCCTGCCGTCCACTGACCGGGGAATTCCTGCGTTAGGTTGCGCCGCCAGCGGCAGGGAAGTCGCTGCACGCACCCGCTCGATCGCGTCCAGCATCGCCACCGGACCCACGCTGCAGTTACAGCCGATGACATCAACTCCCCACTCTTCAAGTTTCGGCGCGAAAGTCTCCGGATCGGAGCCGTCCAGGCAGTTCCCATCCTCATCGATGGTGACCTGCGCGATTAGGGGCAATCCAGACGCCATCGCTCGTGC
>Ga0335081_10022042_pt1 | contig 10304 bp, 10 predicted proteins | sample Lox_Sample_35_FD_206713 | JGI IMG/M metagenome (GOLD analysis project Ga0335081, IMG submission 206713) | Soil microbial communities from Loxahatchee National Wildlife Refuge, Florida, United States - Lox_Sample_3.5 | ecosystem: Environmental > Terrestrial > Soil > Wetlands | place: USA...
CCCGGACGCGCTGAAAAGCGCGCCGTTCGGCCGGTTCTTCGCCAACAGCGCCATCGTCGCGGTGGTGACCGTGCTGAGCAACCTGGTGCTGTGCTCGCTGGCCGGGTACGCCTTCGCGCGGTTCCGATTCCTCGGCCGGACCGCGCTGTTCGCGGTGATCATGGCCACGCTCATGGTGCCGTTCCAGGTCACGATGATCCCGCAGTTCATCATCACCAAGTGGCTCGGGGTGCACGTGCTGGCCGCGGTGGGGATCAACCATATCGGCGCGCTGATCTTGCCCAACGCGGCCACCGCGTTCGGTATCTTTTTCCTCCGCCAGTTCTTCCGCACGCTGCCGGTGGAGTACGAGGAATCCGCCCGGGTCGACGGGGCCAGCCGGCTCACCGTGCTGATCAGGATCGTGCTGCCGCTGGCCACGCCGGCCCTGGCCACGCTGGCCGCCCTGACGTTCCTGGACTCCTGGAACAACTTCCTGTGGCCGCTGATCGCCATCACCTCCACGAACCAGATGACGCTGCCGCTCGGCCTGGCCACGTTCCAGGGCGCGCACCAGACCGAATGGACCCTGCTGATGGCCGCCAACGTGATGAGCCTGATCCCCATGCTGTGCATCTTCTTCCTGGCCCAGCGCCATTTCATCCGCTCGGTGGCCGCCACCGGGCTGGCCGGGACGTGAACCGGTTGGACAAACAGAGATGAGGAATCAGTGACGCAGGAGGACATCACCGCGGGAAGCCGCACCGCGCAGGAGGTGGCTTCTCAGCCCGCCTGCTGGCGGTACGCGGCCCGGCTGGCCGCGGACGTGTCAGGCTTGCTTCCGGCCCCGGGCGAGCGGGTGGCGGTCGCGGGCTGCGGCACGTCCTGGTTCATGGCGCAGTCTTACGCGGCGGCGCGGGAGCAGGCCGGGCACGGCGAGACCGACGCGTTCGCCGCCTCCGAGATGCCGGCCGGCCGACGCTACGACCGGGTCCTGGTGCTGTCCCGGTCCGGCACCACCACCGAGATCGTGCAGCTGCTCGGCCGGCTAGCCGGCACCGTGCCCACAGTGGCGATCACCGCGGCCGCGCAGTCCCCGGTGGGACAGGCCGCCGGCGAGGTCATCGACCTGGGCTTCGCGGACGAGGAATCCGTGGTGCAGACCAGGTTCGCCACCACCGAGCTGGCCCTGCTCCGGGCGCACCTGGGGCACGATCCCGGCCCGGCGGCCGACGCGGCCGAGCGGGTGCTGGCCGCGCCGCTGCCACCCGGGATGCTGGCCGCCGACCAGTTCACCTTCCTCGGCACCGGCTGGACCTACGGGCTGGCCAACGAGGCCGCGCTGAAGCTGCGCGAGGCGGCGGGGCTGTGGACCGAGGCCTACCCGGCCATGGAGTACCGGCACGGCCCGGCGGCGGTGACCGGCGAAAGCAGCGTGGTGTGGCTGTTCGGCCCGCCGCCGGACGGGCTGGCCGCCGAGATCGCCGCGGCCGGCGGTACTGCCTGGATCGGCGAGGAGGATCCGCTGGCCGAGCTGGTCCGGGTGCAGCTGGTCGCGGTCGCGGCGGCACAGGCCCGCGGATTGGACCCGGACCGGCCACGCAACCTGGCCCGCTCGGTCATTCTCGGTACTCCGTGATCGTCGTCGTCTGCCTCAACCCGGCGCTGGACGTCACCCACCATGTCGACGCGGTGGACTGGGGCAGGGTGAACCGACCCCGCGCGGTGCGCGCCCGGCCCGGCGGCAAGGGCCTCAACGTGGCCCGCACGCTGCATGCGCTCGGCGTTGACGTGCTGGTGCTCGGGCTGGCAGGCGGCGTCACCGGGGCCGGGATGGAGGCGGCGCTGCGCGAGCGGTGCGTGCCCGCCGCGTTCACCCGGGTCGCCGGGGAGACCCGGCGCACCTTCAGCGTCGTCGACGACCACACGGTCACCGCGTTCCACGAGGCCGGTCCCGAGGTGGGCGAGGAGGAGTTCGCCGTGTTCCGGCGCGGGTACGAGCAGGCGCTGGCGGGAGCCACCGCCGTGGTGCTGTCCGGCAGCCTGCCGCCGGGCCTGGCGGCCGGGACCTACGCCACGCTGATCGAGACCGCGGCCGCGGCGGCTGTCCCCGCGGTGCTGGACACGCACGGGGAGGCGCTGCGGCGGGGCGCAGGCCCCGCCATCGTGAAGCCGAACCTGACCGAGCTGGCGGCGCTGGCCGACCCGGCCGCCAGCCCGGCGCCGTTCCCGCCCGCCGACGGCCCCGCGAACCTGGCCACGGCGGCAGTCGCGGCCGGACAGCTCCGCGGGGCGCAGGCCGTGGTGATCACGCTGGGCCCGGACGGGCTGCTGGCCGCGACCGGCGACGGCTGCTGGCGGGCGCGGGCGCCCGCCGCGGTGGCCGGGAACGCGACCGGCGCGGCTCCGGTCGCCGGGGAGTTCCGCCGCCAGGACTACCTCGGCGCGCTGAGCACGGTCACGGTGGAGGAGGTCCGCTGATGCCGCTGGCTACCATGGGCGAGATTATCGGCCCGGCCCGGGCCGCGGGCCGCGGCGTGGGCGCGTTCAACGTCATCGGCATCGAGCACGCCGAGGCGATCGTCACCGGGGCCGAGACGGCCGGTGCCCCGGTGGTGCTGCAGATCAGCGAGAACTGCGCCGCCTGGCACGGCGCGCTGGAGCCGATCGCCCAGGCCTGCCTGGCCGTGGCGCGCGCGGCCGCGGTGCCGGTCGCGGTGCACCTGGACCACGCGTCCGGTGCGGAGCTGGTCCGGGCGGCGTCCGCGTTCGGCCTCGGGTCGGTCATGTACGACGCGTCCAGGCTCCCGTATGCGGACAACGTCCGGGTCACCGCCGAGGTCGTCACGTGGTGCCACGACCGGGGGGTCTGGGTCGAGGCGGAGCTCGGCGAGATCGGCGGCAAGGACGGCGTGCACTCCCCCGCCGCCCGCACCGATCCGGGCCAGGCGGCCGGCTTCGTCGCCGACACCGGGGTGGACGCGCTGGCCGTCGCGGTGGGCAGCTCGCACGCCATGCTGACCAAGGACGCGGTCCTCGACCTCGGCCTGGTCGCCAGGCTCCGCCGGGCCGTCAGCGTACCGCTGGTGCTGCACGGCTCGTCCGGCGTGCCGGATGACGACCTGACCGCCGCGATCCGGGCCGGCCTGACGAAGATCAACATCGCGACCCAGCTGAACAAGGTGTTCACCGCGGCGGTCCGGGACTACCTGTCCGCCGAGCCGGCGGTGGTTGATCCCAGGAGGTATGGTTCGGCCGGACGTGACGCGGTCGCGGCGGAAGTAGCCCGGTTGCTCGGCGTGCTGGAGGGAGGGGCCGGTGAGCCGTTATCGCCGGTGGAACGAGCTGCTCGAGTTGCTCGGCTCTCGGGGCCAGCTCCAGGTGGAGGACGCGGCCAAGGCGCTGAACGTGTCCGCGGCCACCATCCGCCGGGACTTCGACGAGCTGGCCGGCCAGCAGATGCTGACCAGGATCCGCGGCGGCGCCGTGGCCGAGGGGGTCAATTACGACCTGCCGCTGCGCTACAAGACCGAGCGGCATCCGTCCGAGAAACAGCGCATCGGAGCGCTGGCCGCCAGCATGGTCCGGGCCGGCCAGGTCGCGGGTCTCAACGGGGGAACCACGACGACCGAGGTAGCGAGGGCTCTGGCCACCCGTTCGGATCTAGGATCGGCGGGTCCCTCCCCCACGGTCACCGTGGTCACCAACGCGCTGAACATCGCGACCGAGCTGGCCATCAGGCAGCACATCAAGATCGTGACCACCGGCGGGGTGGCCCGGCCGCAGTCCTACGAGCTCACCGGGCCGCTGGCCACCGGCGTGCTGGAGCAGGTCACGCTGGACGTGGCCTTCCTGGGCGTGGACGGGATCGACGCGGTGGCCGGGGCGACCGCGCACCACGAGGGCGAGGCGAGCATCAACCGGCTGATGGGGCGGCAGGCCCGCCAGGTGATCATCGTGGCGGACAGCTCCAAGGTGGGGCAGCGCGCCTTCGCCCGGATCTGCACCCCGGCCGAGATCGACGTGCTGGTCACCGACGCCGGGATCGCGGCCGAGGACGCGGCCCGGCTGCAGGACGCCGGGGTGGACGTTGTCACGGTATGACCTCGTGGTCCTGGGTGACTGCAACCCGGACGTGCTCGTCCTCGGCGACGACGTGGACCCCGAATTCGGCCAGCGGGAGAAGCTGGTGGACGGGATCTCGCTGGTCATCGGGGGGTCGGCGGCGATCACCGCGGTGGCCGCGGCGCGGCTGGGGCTGCGGGTCGCGCTGGCCGCCGCGGTCGGCGCCGACCCCGCGGGTGAGTTCATGCGGGACCAGCTGGCCGCCGAGGGAGTGGACGTCAGCTTCGTGGCGGTCCGCGAGGACGCGCCCACCGGGATGACGGTGGCGCTGTCCCGCGGCGGGGACCGGGCCATCTTGACCGCGCTGGGCGCGGTAGCCTCGCTGACCGCGGCCGACGTTCCGGAAGCGCTGCTGGCCGACGCGCGGCATGTGCACGCCAGCTCGTGGTTCCTGCTCGAGGATTGCCTCGGGCCGGCGCTGGGGACGTTGTTCTGCGCCGCCCGTTCGGCCGGTGTCATGACGTCGCTGGACACCAACTGGGATCCGTCCGGACGGTGGGCCAGCCCGGACCTGTCCGCCGCGATCGCGCAGGCCGGCCTGCTGCTGCCGAACGAGGCCGAGGCCATTCGGCTGGCCAGCGGCCGCCTGGCCGGCGCGGATGACCTGGGCGGCGCCGTGTCGGCCCTGGTCGCGGCCGGACCGCGGGTGGTGGTCAAGCGGGGCGAGCGGGGGGCGCTGTGCGCGGACGGTTCGCTTCGGTGCCGGGTCAGCCTGCCGCCGGTGACGCCGGTCGACGCGACCGGCGCGGGCGACTGCTTCAACGCCGGCCTGATCGCCGGGCTGCTCGACGGGCTGGACCTGGCCGGTGCGGCCGCGCTCGGCTGCGCGGCCGGCGCGCTGTCCACCGCCGCCGCCGGCGGCACCGCCAGCGCGCCCGATAAGGCGGCCGCAGCGGCGATGGCGGCCACCGCCCGCATCACCCAGGCTCGGTCCCCGGGGTGAGGGGGCCCCGCCCCCAAAGGTCTGGGGTGAAGGGGTATCACCATTAACGCTAGTGGCGCGGGGAGGGCCGGTGTCGGCTAGGTCCAGTGGCCGGCCAGGGCGGGGATGACGGCGTCGGCGTAGGCGTCGAAGGCGGCGGCCAGGTCCTCCGGGCTTTCCGTGTCGGAGGCCTGCCAGTCCTTGTTGGCCAGGAACACCAGGGCCCCGATAACGGCGGCCAGCACCCGGGGACGGCGGTCGGCGACCGGGTCGATGCCCTCGCGCCGGGCCAGCACCTCGATGATCTCGTCGTCGTGGTCGTGGACCGAGCGCAGGTAGGCGGCCAGCAGCGTGGGCGTGGAGTCGATCAGCCGCATCGCCGCCAGGTAGGCCGTCAGGCTGCCGGCGCTGCCGTGCAGGTCGAGGATCGAGCTCTGCAGCGCGTGCCGGGCCGCGGTGAGCGGCTCCTCGTCCGCCGGGCGGGCGGCCAGCGCCCCGGCGAAGGCGGCCGCGCCGTCCCGGATGAACGACAGCACCAGGTCTTCCTTGCTGGCGAAGTAGCGGAAAAAGGTCCGCTCGGAGACGTCCACCGCGTCAGTGATCTCGTGCACCGCGGTGCCGTCGTAGCCCTTGGCGGCGAACAGGGCCATGGCCGCCTCGAACAGCGCGTCCCTGGTGCGCTGCTTCTTGCGCTCCCGGCGTCCCGGGTCTGCCTCGGAGACAGCTGCGAGGGATGTGATCTGCGTCACGGTCACCTCCACATGGTCCATGCTACCCGGTGTTCAACTTAATGTCAGCCAATGACATTTGACAGCAACCAGCGAGTTGGTTCATAGTATATGTCAGTGACTGACACTTGTCTTTAGCTGACAACGGGCCGCGGGGCGCCGGGAAAAGGGATGACGTGATGGAGACGAACGCGGCGACAACCGCGGTGGCGCGGGGCGCCGGGGCGGCCGCGGAGGCCAGCCGGCGGGCCCCGGCGCGGGGCCGCCCGGGCCTGACCCTGCTGGCGGTCGCGCTGGGCGTGATGATGGTCGCGCTTGATGGCACGATCGTGGCGGTGGCCAACCCGGCCATCCAGGAGCACCTGAACGCCTCGCTGGCCGGCATCCAGTGGGTCACGAACGCCTACCTGCTGGCCCTAGCGGTCAGCCTGATGACCATGGGCAAGCTGGGTGACCGGTTCGGGCACAAGAAGGTGTTCATGACCGGGGTGGCCGGCTTCGCGCTGAGCTCGGCCGCGATCGGCCTCTCCGGGACCATCGCGAGCAGCCTCGGCCTGGTCATCGCGTTCCGTGCGCTGCAGGGCGTGTTCGGCGCGATGCTGCAGCCGACCGCGCTGGCGCTGCTGCGCAACACGTTCCCGCCGGAGAAGCTGAACCGGGCCATCGGCGTCTGGGGCGCGGTCATCGGCGCGTCCACCGCCGCCGGGCCGATCGTGGGCGGGCTGCTGGTGCAGCACGTCGGCTGGGAATCCTGCTTCTACGTGAACGTCCCGGTCGGCGCGGCCGCCCTGATCATGAGCCTGGTCGTGCTGCGGGAGACCCCGCGCTCGCCGGCCGCGAGCTCGTTCGACATCCCGGGTATCGCCGCCCTCTCCGGCGCGCTGTTCCTGCTGATCTGGGGCCTGATCAAGGGCTCGTCGTACGGCTGGGGCTCGGCCCGGACGATGGCGTTCCTGGGTGGCGCCCTGGTAATCGGGCTGCTGTTCGTGCTGCGCGAGCACCGGACCAGGCAGCCGCTGCTGCCGCTGCGGCTGTTCCGCTCGGCGTCCCTGTCGGCCGGCGTGGTGCTGGTCGTGCTGCTGATGTTCGCGCTGTTCGGCGCCATGTTCTTCATGACCTTCTACCTGGAGAACGTGCACGGCCTGGACCCGGTGGGCGCGGGCGTGCGGCTGCTGCCGATGACCGCGATGCTGATCGTCGGCGCCCCGCTGGCCGGGGCGGCGATCACCCGGATCGGCCCGCGGATCCCGATCGTGGCCGGGATGACGCTGGCGGCGGTGGCCCTGTTCGGCCTGTCCGGGCTCGGCGCCGGCTCCAGCCCGAACGACACCATCGTCTGGTTCGTCCTGCTCGGCCTGGGACTGAGCCCGGTCATGGTGGGCGCCACCGACGTCATCGTGGGCAACGCTCCGGTCGAGCTGGCCGGGGTGGCCGGCGGGCTTCAGTCCACCGCGATGCAGGTCGGCGGGACCCTCGGCACGGCCGTGCTCGGCGCGGTCATGTCCGCCCGGATCAGCAGCCTGCTGCCGGCCAGCTGGGCCGCCGCCCACCTGCCCGCGCTGAACCCGGCCCAGCTGGCCGGGCTGAAGAGCGCGGTCTCCGTCGGCGCGGCCCCGGTGACCAGCAGCACCCCGCCGCAGGTGGCCCGTGTGATCACCGACATCAGCCATGCCGCGTTCGCCAGCGGGATGCACACTGCCTTCCTGGTGGCGGCCGGCGTTGCCCTGGCCGGCGCGCTGATCGGCCTGCTCATCCGCCCCGGCAACGGCGGCGGCGAAGCCGTCCACGCCGGGATCTGACCAGAGTCCTGACTAGATGGTGCTGTACCCCTCTACCGAGGGAATGGCACGATGGCAAACTTCAGTGCCGCGGCCGGAGTCGGCTCCTCCCCGTCCCAGACGACGAACTCCTCCTGCTCCTTCTGGAGGAAACTCAGCCGCTCCTCCAGCATCGCGACCTCACCTGAGCACGCGTCATACGCTGCCTGTGCGTCAGCTAGCACCGCCCGTGCCTCTTCCAGCTTCGCAGCGGCGGCGCTGGCCCTTTGCTTGATCTTGTAGCGCTGCGCCTCGACCTCGGCTATCTCCCGGTCGACTTCTGCCAGCGAGTCGTTGGGCGGATAGATGAGATTGCGAACCTCGACGTCGTAGAGGGCGGCGAAGTCCGCGAGTTCGCGTACCCTCAGCGGGCGCTGGGCGGCCTCGATCTTCGCGATCATCGTCTGGTGGAAATCGTAGCCGTAGGCCTGCATGTGCCTGGCGACCAGCTCTTGCGACCAGCCCCGGGACAGCCGCAGCCGGCGAAGCGCGCGGCCGGTCTGCACCTCAGGATCGGGTCGCGCAACCCTCGCCGACGGATTATTCTCCACGAGGTTGATGATACATGCGGACATAGGTTGCGCAAGCACCCGCGATGCGGTACAACTGGTATGCGTAAATCGCATGATCATCCAAGCGCTATGCGGTTGGAACAGTGAACAGACCGCCACGGCAGTACCGGCAAGGGAACGACATGCCATCCTCCGCAAGAAACAAGGCGTCATCGGCCGCCCCGATCTTCATCGTTCATGGCCGCGACACCCTGCGCGCTGAATCAGTCGCGCACACCGTCAGCACCGCGACCGGACGGAAGACGATCATCCTCCGCGACCAGCCCAACGAGGGCCGGGTGCTGATCGAGAAAATCGAGCGGCATGCCGCCCCCGCCTCCTACGCCATCATCGTCATGACCCCGGACGACCACGGCAGCCGCGCAGACGAAACCGGCACCCGGCCCCGTGCCCGGCAGAACGTCATATTCGAGATGGGCTACTTCTGCGGACTCATCGGCCGGCGCAATGTCTGTGTCCTCGTCCGCCCGGGAGTAGAGAAGCCCTCTGACATGGACGGCATCGTCTACATCACCTTCGATGACGACCGCGCATGGAAGACGGAACTCCTCCGCGAACTACGGCACGCAGGGTTCAGCATCGACCTGTGAGCCAGCCAGCGCGGCCCGTTGAGGAGTACAGCGTCACACGATCGTGAAGGGGACCGTGCCTGCGAGGCGAGCGCGGAGGGCGGCGGGGTCCCCGGCGTGGAGGGGGACGTGCAGCTCGGCGCCGGGTTCGGCCTGCTGCTGGGCGGATAGGGCGTCGTCGGGCCGGGTGACGTGCACGTACACCTCGGTGGCCGCGGTGACGAGGTGGAGGGCGTAGCGGTCCGTCATCTCGTCCACGGTGATCTGGCCGGGCGCGGTGGCCGCGGCGGGGGTGGCGGCGCCGTAGGTGAGGAGGGTGTGCGGGAAGGCGGGGGCCAGGATGCGGGTGCAGGTGCCCGGCGCGCCCATCGCCAGGCCGATGACCGGCGTGGTGGCCTGCTGGAGGAGCCCCAGCACCGGGAGGACGTCGGCCGCCGTCGCCGCGGCGCCGACCAGCTTGACCACGGCGCACCGGTCGCGCAGGTCGCGGTAGGCGCCGAGCAGGCCGGGCGGCATCGCGCCGAACCAGTGCCGGGACGCGATGACCTGCGTCGGCGAGTCGCCCCAGCCGGCCACGAGGTCGAGGCGGTCGGCTTCCACGTCGATGTAGGCGCAGCCGTGGTCGTGGGCCGAACGCAGGATGTCCATCCGTTCGGACTCAGGACCGGTGAACCCGCCGCGCTCACGCTCCGGACGGCAGGTGAGGATGAGCGGGACCGGGGCCTTCTCCACCAGCCGGGCGACGTCGAAGCTGCGCATCAGGTCGAGCCGGACCTCGGCCAGGCCGATCCGCGGGGCGAGGCGGCCGAGCTCGCGCAGGCAGCCGTCGGTGTCCTGCGGGGCCAGCGAGGCGGCGACGCGGTTCACCGGCGGTGTTGCCGGCAGCCGGGTCAGCCGGGCGAGCACCTCGAGCGCGACGGCGCCGGGGCGGCGGCCGTCGGTGTCCACGGTGAGCACGGAGACGTCCTCGTACACCGGCACCCGCCGCCGGTACACCTCGTCGAGGTCCGGCCGGTGCAGCATCGGGCGGAACTCGTCGCTCTTGACCCGGGCCAGGGCCTCGTCGTAGCTCACCCGGAGGTACACCACCCGGGCGTCGCGCAGCGCCGCCCGGGTCCTCGGGTCCTCCGCGGCGCCGCCGCCCAGGGCGATCACCGCGTCTCGCCCGCGGACCAGGCCGGCCACGGTGTCGTGCTCGAGCTGGCGGAAGTACGGCTCGCCCTCGGCGCGGAAGATCTCGCGGATCTCGCGGCCCTGCCGCTGTTCGATCAGCCCGTCGCTGTCCACGAAGGGCAGGCCGAGCCGTTCGGCCATGATGCGCCCCACCGTGGTCTTGCCGGCCCCCATGAAGCCGACCAGGACCACCACCATCGGGTTCTCCTTCGCGTGAAGCGTGCTGACGAGGTGGATGCTACCGTCGGCTGCCGGCCGTCCCCGCATGCCGGCGGGTTCTGAGCTACCCCGGGTCGGCCGGGAGCGCCGCCAGGGCCAGGATTTCGTCCGGCGTGGCGCTCCCGGGCGCGCGGCGGTCCCGGGCCGCCTGGTTGGCCAGCTGCTGCAGCACCTCGTTCAGCGGGGTCGGCACGCCGTGC